>Ga0066660_10000574_pt1 | contig 13329 bp, 12 predicted proteins | sample GraSoiAngelo_109_FD_75177 | JGI IMG/M metagenome (GOLD analysis project Ga0066660, IMG submission 75177) | Grasslands soil microbial communities from the Angelo Coastal Reserve, California, USA - 14_0903_12_20cm | ecosystem: Environmental > Terrestrial > Soil > Grasslands | place: USA...
AAGACGTCCGCGTCGATGACCTCGGAGCCCTGCTTTCCGAGCGCCAGGATCCGCAACGGTACCCACGGGTTCTTCGTGGGGATCGTCAGATGGATCGGCGTGCCGTCGCCGGCGCGCTGACCGCGCTTCACGGCCGCCGCGGCGTCGAAGCGCGCGGCCATGAAGATCTGGCTGCGGCGCGCATAGAAGTCGAGGACCGACGGCGCATCCGGCGGAAGGTTGAAGCCGTGCTGCTCGGCCCAGGTGCCGACGGCGAACGCGCCGCCCTTGAGCACGGTGATGTCGAGCGCGTCGATCTTGGTTTGGAGGATGACGACAGCCTTGTCTGCTGCTAGGTGCGCGGGCGCCGGCACGCCGAACGCGCCGAGGACGGGCGGCGCCACTTCCCGCTCGAGGCGTTGCAGCGTCCAGTCACCGCCGCGCTCGACTTTCGACGGGATACCGGGGAGCGGCACGATCGAGCCGAACTGGCCCTTCGTGGCGCCGGTGAACGTAAACGCCGTCACGTAGTGCTCGATACCGTTGTGGTACGCCGCCAGGGTCGTGGTGCGCGCGAGGTTCACCGCACCGTTCGGTCCGATCAAGCCGCCGCACGCGTAGGCGGGTGTTGCGATGAGGGTCGCGCCGCACGCGATCGCGCAGCCGAGAAGCAGTCGCCGTGCCATGGAGCACCTCCCGTGTCTTGGCTCTTAGACGGAGGCACTCTCGGCGCGGTTCCCGAGATATGACGACGGGCCATTGCCGTCCCGTGCCGGCCGCACGGAGAGGCAGCGAACTCGTTCGTTCTCGGATGGAAGAATCAGTGAGCCGTGTTCAACGCTGCAGCGGTGGGTAAGCTCCTTCGGTAGCCTGGGGAGGAATCCAATTGCACGCGAACCTTGATCTTCCACGTATCGGTGCTGCCTCGGGCAGCTTCGTGGGGGGCGTCGTTCTCGGATATCTCGTATATCGCCTGGTCAGCGCGCGCATCCGACGCAGCGAGTCGCTGACTCGCTCGGGCGGCGTCGGTTTCACCGTCGCCGCCGTGCGCGACGTGGCGATCGCGTGGTTCACGCTCGGCGGCCTGTACCTCGCGATCTCGTTCTTGCCACTCTCAGCCGAGCTGCACCACAACGTCGGGCGAGGGCTGCTCGTCCTTGTGATCTTGTCGGCGACGGTGATCGCTGCGCGCGTCACCTCCGACGCGATCAAGGTGTATGCGCTGCGCACGACCGGCGTGATGCAAGCCAGTTCGATCTTCATCACAGTGGGCCGGCTGCTCATCTACATCGTCGGCTTCCTGATCCTGCTGCAGACGTTCGGCATCTCGATCGCGCCGATCCTCACCGCGCTGGGCGTCGGTGGTCTGGCGGTCGCGCTGGCGCTGCAGGACACGCTGGCGAACCTGTTCGCCGGGGTCCATCTGCTGGCGTCGCGCAAGATCAAGATCGGAGATTATGTCGCGTTGGAGTCCGGCCAGGAGGGGTACGTCGTCGACATCAACTGGCGCAACACGTCGATCCGTCAGATCCCAAACAACATGATAATCATCCCGAACGCGAAGATGGCGCAAGCGATCGTGACCAACTACTACCGGCCGCAGAACGAGATGTCTGTCCTGGTGCCTGTCACCGTCGATTACGCGAGCGACCTGGACCAGGTCGAGGCCGTGACGAAGGAAGTGATCGCCGACGTGATGCGCTCGGTTCCGGGCGGCGTTCCGTCGCACGAGCCCGTCATCCGGTTCAATACCTTCGGGGAGTGGTCGATCGGCTTTACGGCGATCCTGCGCGCGCGCGAGTACGCGGATCAGTACCTGATCAAGCACGAGTTCATGAAGCGCGTCGTCGCCCGCTACGAGGAAGAGGGGATCAGAATCCCGTTCCCGTTGGTTCGCGTTAGCACCGACGAGCAGCTCGACGCGGAGTTCCGATCGCTGGGCGAGGAAGCGCGGCGGCCCTAGCGCGCGCCCAACGCGCTCGCGAGCTGCGTCAGGAACAGACCCACGTCGGTCACCATGCCGACGCTCTGGATCGAGCCGCGGTCGACCAGCTTCGTCACTGCCGCCGGGTTGATGTCGACGCACACGATCGGGACACTCGCAGGCAAGATGTTCCCCGTCGCGATCGAGTGCAGCATCGTCGACACCATGATCGCCATCCCCAGGCCGGGGACGCGCGCGCGCATCGCGCGCTGCGTCTCGACCACGTCGGTGATGACTTCCGGCATCGGCCCGTCGTCGCGCACCGAGCCGCCGAGCACGTAATCGATGTTGTGCTTCACGAGGTGGTACATGATACCGCTCGTCAGCAGGCCCTGATCGACGGCGGCTTTGAACGAACCGGCGCGCCGCACCAGGTTGATCGAGCGGATGTGGTGCTCGTGGCCGTGCTCGGTGGGGATACCTTCGGCAAGCGACACACCGAGCGACGTGCCGAAGATCGCGCCTTCGCTGTCGTGCGTCGCCAGCGCGTTCCCGGCGAACACCACGTCGACCCATCCGCTGCGCACCAGCGCGCAGAACGCGTCGACCGACCCGGTGTGCACGACCGCCGGCCCAAGCACCCACAGCAGCTTGAGGCCGCGCGCCTTGACGTCGCGCGCCATCTCGGCGATGCGCTCCACCATCAGCCCCTGCGGCTTCTCGCTGGACACCTCGCTCGACATGAACGAGAAGACCTGGCCGGTGCCGCTGCGGGGCCGCTCGAGCGGGGAGACCTTTATCCCTTCGTGCCCGCAGACGATCTTGTCGCCTTCGCGCGCGTCCGACATCGCCACCGTGCGCGCGCGCCCGTCCGATACGACGATCGCGCAGTCCATCTCGGGGTTCTCGACGTCGATCCACGCGCCATCGACCCGCACCTGCGTCGGGAGGTTCGTCGTCGAGTAGAAGTCCTCGGGGAAGACGCCGTCGGCGTCCGCGGGCGTCAGGCGCGCGTCGCCGGTGTCGGGCTGCATCGCCCCAAGGTCGGCAAGCCGGACGAGCAGCCGGTCCAGCGCGCCGCGCTCCGCGCGCAGCTCGATGCGCGCGAATGAGGGATCGTCGTGGCCCTTGCCTATCTCGAAAGCGGCGATCGTGTAATCGACACCGGCCTCGACGATCTCGTCGAGCACGCGCGGCAGGATAAGCGAGTCGATGATGTGGCCTTGAAGCTCGACGATCTCGACGTCCATGAGGGCAGCATATCGGCGCCTTACGGCGTGGAAACGTTGGACGGGGCCGTACGCGAGGCGCACAATGGAGATGAAAGAACGGAGGGTGGCGTGGCCTTCTGTACGGAGTGTGGGACGCAGCACGAGATCGGGCAGCGGTTCTGCGCGAACTGCGGGACTCAGCTCGGAGGCGTTATCACGCGGACGACGGCGGCCGGCACGATCATCCCGGCGCGCGCGCCCGTGAGCGGACTGTCGATCACCTCGTTCGTGTTCGGACTGCTATCGCTCCTCGGTGCACCGATCGTCTTCTCGATCTACTACGGACCGTGGCTGCTGGGCGCCGCTGCGATCTTCTGCGGAGCTTTCGCTCATCGCAAAGCGCAGACGGAGGGATGGGATCGAGGGGACGCGCTCGCATCGGCAGGGATCGTCCTCGGGATCATCTCGACGCTGATCGGGACACTGATCACGTTTGTGATCCTTCGCTCCCCGAGCTCGTATCTCAGATAGCGGGAAGTCTCAGCGCGCGCGCATCACCAAGCCGAGAACGATCAAGATCGCGCCCATGCCGAGCAACGTGTTGCCGAGGATCGGCTTCAGCGGGCCTTCCTTGTGGAAGAACGTCGCGCGCGATGCGATCGGATTCAGCATGCCGATCGCGAAGAGCCCGAACCCGGTGATCGCGAGCCAGGTCCAGGCGGACATGGCCCCCGACGAGATCTCACTCACTTTCCGTTGCCGCCCCGTTCCAGCTCGTCCATCGACTCGCGGATGCTCTCGAGGTGCTTCGGCAGCTCCTCCGTTATCACCCTGCGCGCCTCGTCGACCTTCGTGGCGTCCACCAAGATCACGCCCCGGTCCGACTCCAACAAGGGCGAGTAGGCGAAGTGGTCGTTGTTGGTGGGCTCGTGCTTCGCGTACGCGTAGATGCCGGCGTCTTCGAGCAGCTCGAGCACGATCTGGGCCTCGAACTCGTCGAACCGCCCGAGGTAGGCAGTCCTGACGTCTTCAGGCGCGCTCACGACGTGTGCTCTTTGATGAACCGGTTCGTGCGCTCGACGATGAGGTCCTTGTCGTAGTCCAGTGTCGCCACGTGGTACGACTTCTCCAGCCACACCAGCTCTTTGTCGGTCGACGAGACGTGCTCGAGGATGTACGGCGAGTTCTCCGTGTTAACGACGTGGTCGTTGCGAGAGGCAAACAACAGCACCGGAACGCGTACCTCGGCGAGCTTGCTCATGATGCGCGCCTGATAGGAAAGCATCGAGGCGGCGGCCTTCGTCGGAACGACGCGGTACGCAAGCTCCTCCTGACCAGGCTCCGCGATGTCGCTCGCGATCCCTTTGAGCTTGAGAGGGAGCTTGCCGAGGAGCGGCGCTAGCTTCACGCGGGGATCCTTCGAGAACATGGATGCGTTCACGGTGACGACACCCGAGAGCACATCGCCGAAACGCTCGGCCAGGTCGAACGTGATCGTGCCGCCCATCGACAGGCCGCAGATGAAGATGCGATCGCACCGTTCTTGCAAACCGCGGAGGCCCATCTCGGCTTCAGCCACCCACTCGGCAGCAGTCGTGCGCTGCATGTCGTCAGGCGTCGTTCCGTGTCCCGGAAGCCGCGGAAGGATGACTGTTCTGCCATCAGCTGCGATGCCTTCAGCCCAGTAGCGGATGCTCTGCGGCGTACCTGTGAAGCCGTGCACGAAGAGCACGCCCGTTGTGTCCCCTTCACTCGCCCACGGCTCCGCACCTTTCATCACGCTGACCTGCGGCATCGCGCCTCCTTAACGGGGATTTCACACTCACGCAACAGCATTGTGATCCGGCGTCGATACGCTAACACCGTGCAAGCACTTCCGACACGGTTGTCCACCTCCAACGGCCGGGGTACGCTTGCCACAACTTCTCCGGATGGCGCCGTCCCGGAGAACCGCACGTCCGTCGGGAGCCGGGAGTAGCGGTGTTCTATTGGTTCCTTAAGAACGTCCTGATCGGTCCGCCGTTCAGACTCTTCTTCCGTCCGTGGGTTGAAGGGCTCGAGAACGTGCCCAAAGACGGACCCGTCATCCTCTGTCCGAACCACCTGTCGTTCATCGACAGCCTGCTCATGCCGCTCATGATCCCGCGCACCGTCGTGTTCCTCGGCAAGAGTGACTACTTCGACAAGTGGTACATCAGCTGGTTCTACAAAGGCGCCGGCGTGATCCCCGTTCGCCGTGAGGGCGGTTCGGCAGGCGAGGCGTCCTTGAAAGCAGGAGTCACGGCCCTCCACGAGGGGTACGCGGTTGGGATCTATCCGGAGGGAACGCGGTCGCCGGACGGGCGCCTCTACCGCGGCAAGACGGGGCCCGCGCGCATGGCGTTGCGCGCGCAGTGCCCGATCGTGCCGGTGGCCATCTTCGGCACGAACGACGCGCTGCCGACCGGCCGCTACATGCCGAAGATGCGCCGCATCGGCGTGCGCTACGGGAGGCCGCTCGACTTCAGCCGCTACTTCGGCAAGGACGACGACCGCTTCGTGCTTCGCTCCATCACGGACGAGCTCATGTACGAGCTGATGCTCCTCACCGGACAGGAGTACGTCGACGAGTACGCGTCCAAGATGAAGGGGAACGCGCCGAAGGACACCAAACCCCAGAAGCGCGCCAGCTAGTCGCGCGCCCAGCCGCGCGCGCGCTCCACGGCCTGCGTCCAGCCTTCGTACAGCGCCGGGTCCGGGCTGCTCGGATGGAATTCCTTGTCGAGCAGCCATGTCTCCGACAGCTCTTCCGTCGAGGACCACACGCCTTCGGCGAGCCCGGCGAGGAACGCCGCGCCGAGCGCCGTCGTCTCTTGGACCTTCGGCCGGCGCACGAGCACGCCGAGCTGGTCGGCTTGGAACTGGCAGAGCAGGTCCATGACGCTCGCGCCGCCGTCGACGCGAAGCTCCGCGGGGTGTACGTCGGCCTCGCGTGCCATCGCTTCCACGACGTCGCGCGTCTGATACGCGATCGCCTCGACCGCAGCGCGCGCGAGGTGCGCACGCGTCGTGCCGCGCGTGATCCCGACGATCGTGCCGCGCGCGTACGGATCCCAATACGGCGAACCGAGGCCGGTGAGCGCCGGCACGAAGTACACGCCGCCGGTGTCCGGCACGCTCTGCGCAAGGGCTTGTGTCTCCGACGCTTGCGAGATGATTCCGAGCCCGTCGCGCAGCCACTGGATCGCGGCGCCGGTCACGAAGATCGAGCCTTCCATCGCGTACACGCGGTGACCGCCCGGCCCGCACGCAAGCGTGACGAGCAGCCCTGCGGGCGGCGCCGGCGCGACGTCGCCGATGTTCATCAGCACGAACGAACCGGTTCCGTACGTGTTCTTCGTCATGCCCGGCTCGAAGCAGGCCTGGCCGAAGAGAGCCGCTTGCTGGTCGCCGGCAACCCCCGAAACCGGGATCTGGTCGCCGAAGAGCACGCCGGTTCCGAAACGGCCGCTCGACGGTTTCACATCGGGCAGCAGGGCGGGCGGCACGCCGAACAGGTCGAGCAGCTGCGGAGACCAGTCGTGCTGATAGATGTCGTACAGCATCGTGCGGCTCGCGTTGGTGAAGTCCGTCGTGTGCACCGCACCGCCGGTCAGATTCGCGATGAGCCAGGTGTCGATCGTGCCGAACGCGAGCTGCCCTGACTCCGCGCGAAGGCGCGCCCCAGGTATGTTGCTCAGCAGCCATTCGATCTTCGTCGCGCTGAAGTACGCGTCGAGCACCAACCCCGTCTGCGCCCGGATCGACGGCTCGTGCTCACGGAGCTCGTCGCAGCGCGGCGCCGTGCGGCGGTCTTGCCAGACGATCGCGTTCGCGATCGGTTCCAGCGTCGTGCGGTCCCAGATGACCGTCGTCTCTCGCTGGTTCGTGATGCCGATCGCGGCACAGTCGCGCGCACGCATCCCGGCCGCGTCGAGCGCCGCGCGCGCGGCGATCAACGTGGCCTCCCAGATCTCGTGCGCGTCGTGCTCGACCCAGCCGGGCCGGGGGAAATGCTGCTGGAACTCGCGATACCCGCGGCCTTCGACCTGCGCGCGGTCGGAGATGACGAGCGCTGTAACGCCGGTGGTGCCTGCGTCGATCGCTAACGTTCTGTGCATCGAGAGATTCCAGGCTTCATGGGGCCGGTGTGCGTAGTGGAAACGTGGTCCGACTCATCGAGTGTGGAAGGGTAACCGCGGTTCGTTCGGTAACAAAACGGGCGTGCCTTTCTTCGGTGATGGTCTTGTATCCTGCGCCCGTGGCAGGCGCGCGCAAGTCCTCGAAGAGGATCGGCACCGGCTCCGGCGCCGGGCGCGCGCGCAAGCCACGCGCGCAGCCTCCGGCTAAGCAGACCGCGCGGAAAAGCGCCGAACCTTCTACGGGCGCGCGCGCCCTCACCGACCAGCTCGAAGCCCTCGGCGTCGAGGTCGTGTTCGGCATCCCGGGCGTGCACAACCTCGCGATCTTCGACGCGCTCGAGCGGTCCACCATCCACACGATCGTCGTGCGCCACGAGCAGACCGCCGTGTATGCCGCGGACGGCTACGCGCGCGCGACCGGGCGGCTCGGCGTTGCGATAACGACGACGGGGCCGGGCGCGGCGAATACCGCCGCGGCCATGGGGGAGGCGCACGCGTCGCGCTCGCCGGTTCTGCAGATCTCGACGCAATCGGAGAGCAGGCTGCTCGAAGGGAAAAGCGGCCGCTTCTCGTTGCACGAGAGCCCGCACCAGCGGGAGCTGATGGATGCCGTCACGCGCTGGTCGGCGACGGTCAGCACCGGGGAAGCGATCCCCACGCTGGTGCTGCGGGGCGCGCGCGAAGCGTTCGCCGGTCGTCGCGGGCCTGCGTTCTTGGAGATCCCTCACGACTTCCTGAGTGCGCCGGTGCGCTGGCGCGCGCAAGCACCGCTGAAAGAGCGCGCCCTACCCCCGGAGCCCATCGCGGTGGAGCGCGCGCTTCGCGTTCTGCAGAACGCGAAGCGGGCGGTGATCTGGGCCGGCGGCGGCGCCGTCTCCGCCGGCGCCGCCGACCTCCTCACCAAGGTCGCCGAGACCCTCGACGCACCGGTCGTCACGACGTACGGCGCGAAAGGGCTGCTCGAACCGGATCATCCGCTGCTGGTCGGCTTCCCGCCGCACCAGCCAGAGGTGACGAAGCTCCTGTCGTCGTCGGATGCGATCTTGATCGTCGGCAGCGACCTCGACGGCATGAACACGGAAGGGTGGCGCATCCCGCTGCCGAGGCCGCGCGTGTCGATCAACACGGTGGCCGAGGACTCGCGGCGCAACTACGCGAGCGACGTCGTCGTCGAAGCCGATGCGCGCGTGGCGCTCGAAGCGATCTTGCCGGCGTTGAGCGCGCGCAAGGCGAACGGCGCGCGGCGCGTCGCTGAGCTTCGGAAGGCCGCGGATAAGTCGTTGCGCGACAACAAGGAGTTCGTGGCGCCGTACCGGTTCGTCCAGGCTGTTGCCGGCGCAGTCCCGGCCAACGCGGTGGTCGTCGCCGACATGGCGGTCGCGGGGTATTGGCTCGGCGCGTACTACCGCGCGCCACAGGTGCGCTCGTTCCAGTACCCACTGGGGTGGGGGACGCTCGGCTTCGGGTTGCCCGCGGCGGTCGGCGCGGCGGCGTCCGGACGGCGGACGCTCGCCGTGTGCGGAGACGCCGGGTTGCTGTTCGCCGCCGGCGAGCTCGCGACCGCGGTGCAAGAGAAGCTGCCGCTCACGATTCTGGTCGTGAACGACGAGGGGTACGGGATGCTCCGATTCGACGAAGAAGAGCGCTTCGGCCGGACGTTCGCCGCCGACCTCGCGACCCCGGACTTCGTCACGCTGGCGAAAGCGTTCGGCATACAGGCGCGTACGTGCACACCGAAGGATGTCGGGGACGCGCTCGCATGGGGCTTCAAACAGAAGGGGCCCGCCCTGATCGAGATGCGCGCGCGCTTCACGCCGCCGCTGACGACGTCGCCGCGGTGGCCGCTCAAAGGCAAGAAGGAGGCGCGCCCATAGGCCCGCTCGACGGGGTCGTCGTCGCCGACTTTTCGCGCGTCTTGAGTGGGCCGTGGTGCACGATGACGCTCGGCGACCTCGGCGCCGACGTGATCAAGGTCGAGCGGCCGGGCACCGGCGACGAAACGCGCGGCTGGGGCCCGCCGTTCGCCGGCGGTGAGAGCGCGTACTACCTGTCGACGAACCGCAACAAGCGGTCGGTCGAGCTCGACCTCGCGCGCGCGGACCACCGCGAGGCGGCAGAACGCTTGGTGAAGCGCGCCGACGTCGTCATCGAGAACTTCCGGCCGGGCACGATGGACCGTCTCGGCCTCGGCGAAGCGGCGTGCCGCGCGCTGAACCGGTCCGTCGTCTACGCATCGATCACCGGGTTCGGGCTCAGCGGCCCCGCGCGCGACCGTCCCGGCTACGACTTCACGCTACAAGGCATCGGCGGGCTGATGAGCATCACCGGCGAGCCGGACGGCGATCCCGAAAAGGTCGGCGTCGCGATCAGCGACATCACGGCCGGGTTGTATAGCGCGATCGGGATCCTCGCTGCGATCCGCCACCGCGACCGCACGGGCGAAGGGCAACGCGTGCACGTATCGCTGCTCGGCTCGCAGGTCGCGTGGCTCGCGAACCAAGCCGGCAACTACTTGAACGGCGGCCTCCAGCCGACACGCATGGGGAACGCGCACCCGAACATCGTGCCGTATCAGGTGTTCCACGCCTCCGACGAGCCGTTCGTGGTCGCGGTCGCCAACGAGACGATCTGGCACCGCTTCTGCGCGGCGATCGCGCGCGGCGAGCTCGCCGACGATCCGCGCTTCGCGACCAACGCAGAGCGCGTGGCGAACCGGGTCGCATTGACCGACGATCTCGCGCGCGTTTTCGCCGAGCAGCCGCGCGCAACGTGGCTCGCGAGCCTCGACGCCGCAGGCGTGCCGTGCGGGCCGATCAACACGATCGCCGACGTCTTCGCCGACGAGCAGGTGCGCGCGCTGGGCCTCGTCGAGGAGATCCCGCATCCCAGCGCGGGGACCATTCGTCTCGTACGGCCGCCGTTCGAGCTGGACGTCACGCCGGCTGAGACGAGACGCCACCCGCCGCTGCGCGGCGAGCACACGGCGGACGTGCTGCGGGAGCTCGGTTACGCCGAGGACGAGGTGCGCGCGCTCATGGCCGACAAACCTAGCGAGACGGGCCGACCCCCCGGTTAGAATCGGCGCATGCGCATCGGGATGCTCACCGGCGGCGGAGACGCGCCCGGACTGAACGCGGTGATCCGCGCCGTCGTGCGCAAGGCGACCGACATCTACGGCGACGTGGTGATCGGGTTCCGCAACGGCTGGAAAGGCGCGATCGACGCGGAGGTCGAGACGCTGACGGCCGACTCGGTGAAAGGCATCTTGCCGCGCGGCGGAACGATCCTCGGATCGTCCCGGACCAACCCCTTCAAGATCCCCGACGGCGTGACCAAGATCGAGCACACGCTCGCGTCCTTCAAGACCGACGCGCTGATCGCGATCGGCGGGGAGGACACGCTCGGCGTCGCGGCCAAGCTCTTCGAGCAAGGCGTGAACGTCGTCGGCGTGCCGAAAACGATCGACAACGATCTCTCGGGAACAGACTTCACGTTCGGCTTCAGCACCGCGGTCGAGATCGCGACCGAAGCGCTCGATCGCCTGCACACGACCGCGGAAGCGCACCAACGCGTGATGGTGGTTGAGCTGATGGGCCGACACGCCGGATGGATCGCGACGTACGCCGGCATCGCCTCGGGGGCCGACGTGATCTTGATCCCCGAGCATCCCTTCGACCTCGACGAGGTATGCGAGCACATCACGCATCGCCATCAGCGCGGCCGGACGTTCTCCATCGTCGTCGTAGCCGAAGGCGCGACGCCGAAGGAAGGCACGTGGGAGACGGCCGCGGGCGACCAGGACGCGTTCGGGCACGTGCGCCTCGGCGGCATCGCGAACGCGCTCGCGCCGGAGATCGAGAAGCGCACCGGCTTCGAGACGCGCGTCACCATCCTCGGGCACGTCCAGCGCGGCGGAACGCCGTCGGCCTTCGACAGGGTGCTCGCGACGAGGTTCGGCATCGCCGCGATCGACGCCGTGCACGACCGCGACTTCGGCAAGATGGTCGCGCTGCGTGGGAACAAGATCGAGCGCGTCTCGCTCGCCGAAGGCGTGGGCGAGCTGAAGACGATCGACCCGGACATCTACAGTGTTGCCGAGGTGTTCTTCGGCTGATGGAGCCGGTCGAGCTTCGCAGCGACACGTTCACCAAACCGACGCCGGAGATGCGTCGCGCGATGGCGGAGGCCGTCGTCGGCGACGACGTCTGGGGCGAAGACCCGACCGCGAACGCGCTGCAGGAACAGTGCGCTGCATTGTTCGGCAAGGAAGCCGGACTGTTCGTGCCGAGCGGATCGATGGGGAACGAAGTCGCGATCAAAGCGCTGACGAACCCGGGCGAGGAGGTCATCGTCGAAGCGTCGGCGCACGTGATCGAAGCCGAAGTCGGTGCGCCGGCGACAATCAGCCAGGTCATCGTGCGCGCGCTGCCGGGTCCCCGTGGGGTATTCGACCTCGACGAGCTGGCCGATGCGATCCGCCTCCCGAGCCGCTTCTTCACACACACGTCGCTCGTGTGCCTCGAGAACACGCACCAAGGCAGCGGGGGCGCGGTGGTTCCGATCGAAGCGTTCCGCGACATGGCGAAGGTCGCGCGCGACCGCGGCGTTCGCGTGCACCTGGACGGCGCGCGCATCTTCAACGCCAGCGTTGCAAGCGGGGTACACGTGCGTGAGTACGCGGCGGAGGTCGACACGCTGTCGTTCTGCTTCTCGAAGGGGCTCGGCGCGCCCGTCGGGTCGATGCTGCTCGGACAGAAAGAGGAGATCGAGCGCGCGCGCCGCGTGCGGAAGATGCTCGGCGGCGGGATGCGTCAGGTGGGTGTGCTGTGCGCGGCCGCGAAGGTCGCGCTGGAAACCGGTGTCGAGCGGCTTGCCGACGACCACGCGAACGCGAAGCGCCTTGCGGCCGGGATCGCCGAGGCCTGGCCGGGCTCGATCGAGCCGGCCGGCGTCGAGACGAACATCCTGTACGTGTACACGGGCGACCAGGATGCCGAGGTGACCGCCGGCGCGCTCAAGGAGAAAGGCGTGCTCGTCGGTCCGATGGGCGCGCGCCGGCTCCGCTTGGTGACCCATCGGGACGTCGATGCCGCAGGCATCGAGCGCGCGATCGACGCCTTCCGCGCCCTCGGCTAACTCCGGCAACCATTTCTTGTTGCCGTCCGTAACGCATAGGACTCAAAACGACACCAAGAACGGACCGTTCGTTCGACCCGGAAACTTAGCGTGAGCTACTCGCCGATCGCGCTCAGGTTCTGTTTCGGGTTCGCCATCGGCCGGCCCACCGCTTTCGCCACCGCGATGATGTCGGCCACCAGCTCCGCAACCTCTTCGGTCGTGATCGCCTGCGGCCCGTCGCACAACGCCGCCTCCGGCTTCGGGTGGACGTCCACCATGATGCCGTCGGCGCCCACCGCCACGGCCGCGCGCGCCAAAGGCCCGACGAGCTCGCGCTTCCCACCCGAGTGCGACGGGTCGACGATGATCGGCAGATGCGAGAGAGAGTGGATCAGCGGCACCGATGAGATGTCGAGGGTATTGCGCGTCATCGGCTCGTAGGTGCGGATCCCGCGCTCGCACAGGATGATCTCTTCGTTGCCCTGGTTTGCGATGTACTCGGCGGCCATCAGCCACTCTTCGATCGTGGACGCCAAGCCCCGCTTCAGCATTACGGGCTTGTGCAGCTTGCCGACCTCTTTCAGCAGCTCGAAGTTCTGCATGTTGCGCGCGCCGATGCGCAGCACGTCGGAGTAGCTGGCGACCAGCTCGACGTCGGTCGTCTGCAGGACCTCCGTGACCGTCGGCATTCCCGTCTCCGCGCGCATCTGCGCGAGGATCTCGAGGCCGCGCTTCGCCAGCCCTTGGAACGCGTACGTCGACGTGCGGTGCTTGTACGCGTCGCCACGAAGGATGTGCGCGCCGGCCGCCTTTGCGGCGCGCGCGGACGCCATCGCCTGCTCCTCGGTTTCGATCGCGCAGGGCCCGGCGATGACGACGAACGAGTCGCGCCCGACGATGACGTCGCCGACCTGGATCTCGGTCGCCTCGGGACGAG
>Ga0066660_10000575_pt1 | contig 13320 bp, 12 predicted proteins | sample GraSoiAngelo_109_FD_75177 | JGI IMG/M metagenome (GOLD analysis project Ga0066660, IMG submission 75177) | Grasslands soil microbial communities from the Angelo Coastal Reserve, California, USA - 14_0903_12_20cm | ecosystem: Environmental > Terrestrial > Soil > Grasslands | place: USA...
AAAGCGGCCATCTGCATGGACATGCCGCCGGCGCCGACCCACGTAGCCCGGCCGTCGGTTCCTGCGTCGGGCATCAACCCAAGGCGGATCCGGCTGAACTTGCGGATGCACAGGGTCGGACCACCGACCGGGGTCAGGACGGCGTTGGCCCGGCTGCCGTCCGCCATCCGTGCGTCCACGACGGGTTTCTCGACGCTGATCTCGCGTCCGACCAGCGCCACGATCTTCTGGATCGTCTGCTCCAGCTGGTGCTGGTCGCCGAAGGCGACGGGCGAGCGCTCCAGCCGTCCGGATCGCTCGACGTAGACCTGGTCGAAGCGGTTGACCAGGATGTCGCTCACCGTCGGGTCGTCCATCAGGGGCTGGAGCGGCCCCAGCCCAACCAGGTCGTCGAAGAGGGTCGCCAGCACCGCCTCGCTGGGTGCAGACTCCCCCTTCAAGGCAACCGCCTCGCGGATCGCCCGGTGCAGGATCCGGGTCCGGTCAGGATGATCCGAAAACGGGTCGGCGATCGTGGGGTCGGCGGTCATGGTGAGCTGGGTGCGGACGAACTCGTGGAGGTCAGCCTGGGCCGCCACCGGGTGGGCCATGGCGTCAGCCCGCACGGCGACGCCGCCCGAACCAGGGCAGCCATCCCGGGCTCGGAGCCGTGAATCCGGCCGACTCCAGGGCGGGGTAGACGAAGGCCGCCAGCTCGACGAGCGCGGCCTGGGCCGCTCCCTTCTGGCTCAGGACGTAAGGCTGGTGCCGGTTCTCCGCGACGTCGAAGCCGGCATCGTCGGGGATCTGTGTGATCAGGTGGCCACCCAGGTCGCCCATCGGCTCCGAAAAGTCCCACCGCTGCCTCATCTTGTTGGCGACATAGGCCAGCCTGGGTCCGTGGCCAAGCCTGCGCAGGACCTCGACCGAGCGGTACAGGTCCTGTATCCCCGTGGCGGTGGGCGTGACCACGCAGATGATGCGGTCGGCCGTCTCCAGAATCTGCGCCTCGAACTCGCCCAGGGTTGCCGAGAGGTCGATCAGGATGAAGTGATGGCCGGCCGCACGAAGGGTCGTGACCAGCTCGGCAGCCTGGGTCAGGCCTAGCTGGGGTCCGTTGGGATTGGCCAGGCACTTGGGCGACCCGAGGAGCACCTGCAGATTGGAGGCCTCGTGCCGCACCACGTAGTCGGCCAGCTTGTCCGGCGAGGTCGTGAAGTCGCCCAGGTAATCGAGGAGAGTGGGTTGGACCAGCCCGATGCGCAGTGAGACGTTAGCCGAGCCACGGTCGAGGTCGGCCAGCATGACCTTGAGCCGCTGCGGACGGGCCCGCGGTCCCTCCCTATACCATCCCCGCTCCGCCAGCAGACAGGCGACTTCGGTCGCCAGGGTGGTGCGGCCGGTACCTCCCTTGGCCGAGTAGAAGACGATCACCTGTGGCCCGCCGAGATAGACGGGCACCGGGAGCTGCTCCGCTGCCACGGCCGGGGGGACTGGCGCGTGGTCCGCCGCGGGCAGCTCCAAGACGCCGCCATCGTCGTCGGCCGAGAGCTCAGGTATGTCGGATGAAGGACTCGCCGGAATGACCTCCAGACGGGAGGGTGTCAGTCTCGGCTTGGCGACGGGTCTGTCGGTGTGGAGCGAGACCGTGTACTCGATGGCAGCGCCGACCCAGTGAATCAAGGAGCGTCCCTCAGGCCGAAGCCACACGACCGCAAGGGTGATCGCGAGGATCGCCGCGGCGCCTGCTGCCTTCAGGAACAGCGGCGCCGCCAGGTGGACTGCGGCGTACGCGCCGAGCAGACCGAACAGCAGGATCGCGAGATTGCCGACGGTCAGTCCGAGGACGAACCGGTCTTGACCGTTCAGATCTTGAGGTATTCTGACGCCGCGCATTTCCCCCCTCCGCCTGTTGACCGCTTGGCGACGCAGTGGCCGATGCTGCCCGGACGTGGGGAGGGACGTTGGAGACCGCGCCGCGAGTTGTTGATGAAATCAGCAGCAGGCTCGTAAGCTGCCGGGGTTCGTGGTGCCCGCAGGAGGATTCGAACCCCCGACCAACTGATTAAGAGTCAGCTGCTCTACCAACTGAGCTATGCGGGCCAACGGCTATTCTAGCCAGTCGTCTTTTCGGCCCGCGGCTCACTGATGCTGTGCGATCACCCCCCTTCGTCTCAGCCGGCGCGCCGATGCTCGCGTGGAGACAGGACTTGTTCCGCCGAGCTCTCTGGGTTTACCATCACGACCTGGAAGAGGTCCTCGAAATCGCAGTTGAAGAACTTCATCAGCGCCTGGCGCAGCTTGGGTCCCGGCCGGCGCGCGCCCGACTCCAGGGCCGGGATGTAGTTCTGGCTGATCGACAACTCATGAGCCAGAGCGCGCTGCGTCAGCCCCCGCTTCTCGCGCATTGCCCGCAGCCCGGTCGCCCGAACCTCCACATTCACGTCACCGCCATCATCACACGGCCGCGTATATTTGTCAAGGCATGACCACCAGCCCGTCACCACGAACGCCTGATCGCTCACCGGGGAGCCCTGAAATCAGGCCCACTGGCCGGATCAGCCTTCTCGGCCTGGAGGGTTATGGACACCATGGGGACCTTCCCGCCGAGCGTGAGCTCGGGGCCCAGTTCACGCTCGACCTCGAGCTGTTGACCGATACCCGCCGGGTGGCCCGGACCGACACCCTGGCCAGGAACACGATCGACTACGTCAAGATCGAGGCGCTCGCCCGGCGGATCCTGGAGGGGAAGCCCTTTCGACTGCTTGAATCCCTCGCCGAGCACCTGGCGGCTGCGATCCTCGAGCAGCCGGGCGTCATCGAGGTCACGGTCCGCGTGACCAAGCGCCCGCCGCTGCCGCACCTTCGCGCCTTCACGGTCGAGATCACCCGCCCACTGCCCGACTGACGCGTCCCGACCGCATCCAGCCGGATACACTCGACCGATGCCGGCCCGCCTCGTCGACGGCGCAGCTCACGCGCGCGCCATCCGTGCCGAGCTCAGGCTGGCGGTGGAGCGCCTTGTCTCATCTGGGCGCCCGCCCAGGATTACGGTGGTCCAGGTGGGCGACGACCCCGCCTCGACGGTCTACGTCCGCAACAAGCAGCGGGCTGCGGAGGAGGTAGGCTTTCGCTCCTCGGTCGAGCGGCTGCCCCGCGCCGCCGCCCAGGCCGACCTCGATCAACTGCTTGATTCACTCGCCGAAACTCCCGGCCTGGACGCGATCCTGCTCCAGATGCCGCTTCCCGCCCACCTCGACGCTGACCGGGCGCTGGCGCGGATCCCGCCCCGCAAGGACGTCGACGGCCTGCATCCCTACAACGCCGGACGGCTGGCCCAGGGGACTCCCACGTTCGTCCCGGCCACCCCCCTGGGAGTCCTCGAGCTCCTCCGCCGTGAACACCTGGATCCCACCGGCCGCCACGCCGTGATCGTGGGCCGATCGCGCCTCGTTGGGCGTCCTCTAGCGCTCCTCCTCTTGCAGAACCACGCGACGGTCACGATCGCCCACTCCAGAACCAGGGACCTGCCGGGCATCACCCGCGGCGCCGACCTCCTGATCGCAGCCACCGGCAGCCCGGGCTTGATCACCGGCGGGCACGTCAAGCCGGGCGCGATCGTGATCGACGTCGGGATCACCCGCGATCCTTCAACCAATCGATTGATTGGCGACGTCGATCGCCCCACCGTCGACCCGGTCGCGTCCGTCATCACGCCGGTACCCGGCGGGGTGGGCCCCATGACGATCGCCATGCTGCTGGTCAACACCCTGCGCGCCTACCGCCAGCAGGCCGTCCTGGAGCCGGCGGACCGGCCGACTGGCGGTCCAATCGGCCCAGGCCGTCAGGCATGACCGAAGCGTGACCTACCGGGACGCGCTCGACTACCTGACCTCCCTCGGCCGCTTCGGGATCAAGCTCGGCCTCACGCGGACCGAAGCCCTCCTGCACGCGATGGGTGATCCGCATCATCTATTCCAGGGCGTCCACGTGGGCGGGACCAATGGCAAGGGCTCGGTCTGCGCCATGCTCTCCGCGGTCCTGCAGAAGGCGGGCTATCGCGTGGGCCTCATGCCCAAGCCACACCTCGTCTCCTATACCGAGCGCATCCAGGTCGATCAGCTCCCCATCGCGCAGGCCGACTTCGCCGCCCTCATCAGCGAGCTTCAGCCCGCCATCGCCAGGGTCGGCGCGGAGCTCGGTCCGCCCACCGAGTTCGAGATCCTGACCACGGCCGCCCTCTATTACTTCGCTCGCGCGGGAATCGACCTGCTGGTCTGCGAGGTCGGCCTCGGCGGGCGCCTCGATTCGACCAACGTCCTGAAGCTTGGCGTGAGCGTGATCACCAACGTGGCCCTCGACCACACCCAGCACCTGGGATCGACCCTGGAGGCGATCGCCGCCGAGAAGGCGGGCATCCTCAAGCCCGACGGCTTCGCCATCACGGGTGCCCGGCCGCCGGCCCTGGCGGTCGTCGAGTCCGCCGCCGCGGCCCAGGACATTCCCCTCTGGCGGCTCGGCCAGGAAGTCCAGGTCACGGCCCAGGATCGCGACTGGAGCGGCCTGATGGTCACGGTCGCGACGCCGGCCGGCGTCCAGCGCGATCTGCGCCTGCCCCTGCTCGGCATGCACCAGGCGGAGAACGCCGCCCTGGCGGTGGCCGCGATCGACGCCCTGCGCTCGCGCGGCTGGGACGTCCCGGCGGGCGCGGTCCGCGACGGCATGGCCCACGCGCGCTGGCCCGGACGCCTCGAGGTCATTGCCCGCGACCCGATCGTGCTCGTCGACGGGGGCCACAACCCGGCCGGCCTCGAGCGCGCGGTCGAAGCCGTGCGCGGCCTCTCCAGAGGCAGGCGGCTGGTCGTCGTCTTCGGCGCGATGAAGGACAAGGACCTCCCGGCGATGCTGGCCCGGATCGCCACCCTGGACGCCCCCACCATCTTCAGCCCCATCGCGTCGGAACGCGCGGCCGACCCCAAGGCTCTCAGCGAGCTCTACGGCAGGCCCGCCTCCGCGGCCGCGACTTCCGCCCACGCCCTCTCTCTCGCCCGCGACCAGGCCGGTGCCCACGGCCTGGTGTTCGTCACTGGCTCGCTCTATCTGGTCGGTGAGGTGATCGCCCAGACGCGGGCGTCCCATTCGATGGCGCGCCCAGCCTGAGCCGCGGACTGCCGACAGCGCAGCCCAGCCCCTACCCGTGGGCGTCGTCGTCCGCCGGTTCCACGTGGATCACGGCGTCGCTCACCACCGGCAGCTCGCGGCGGATCCGCTCCGACACCGCGTGTCCCACCTCGTGCGCCTGGGCCAGGGTAAGGTTGCCGTCCACGTGCACGGCGACGTCGAGGAGCACGTGCTTCCCGGACTGGCGGGCGCGCAGCGCGTGGTAGCCGTGCAGCTGAGGATCGCTGGCCAGGATCCGTTCGATCGCCCGCACGGTCGAGGCATCCGGCATCGCGTCGAGCAGGACCTGCGCCGTCTGCCGGCCGGCCGAGACCGCGGTCGACCCGATGATGATCGCCACCAGGATCCCGGCCAGGGGGTCGGCCGCCTGCAGGCCGAAGCCGGCCACCAGGGAGATGCCTCCCAGCACCGCCAGCGACGCCCACAGGTCGGAGCTGAAGTGCAGCGCGTCCGCCTCCAGCGCGGCACTTCCTCCGTGCGCCCTGGACACCCGGCTCAGGTAGCGGCTGACCACGATGTCGATCACCACCGCACCCATCACCACCGCGAACGAGTACCAGGCGACGCGTACGCTCGATACCACCACCAGCCGCCGCACCGACTCGATCACGATCGCGATGCAGGTGGCGCCCAGCAGGAACATCTGGACCAGGCTGGAGACGTTCTCCGCCTTGCCGTGCCCGAAGGCGTGCTCCTCGTCGGGGGGCTTGAGCGCCGCCCGGATCCCGACGTAGGCGAAGACGCTGGCCGACAGGTCGAGGAAGGAGTGCGCGGCGTCGGCCAGGATGGCGACGCTGCCGCTGAGCAGCCCGACGGTCAGCTTGGCGATGATCAGGAGCGCGTTGACCAGCACCGAGACCAGGGCGGCCTGGGTCTTGCTGGCGGGCGCCCCGGAGCCGGCGGTCGATTCCATAAAGTAAGCATCCTATGCGCTCGGCTCCCACTCCGCGCGACGCGATCCTCCGGATGCAGCCCTACGCCTGGGAGCCGCCCAGCGCCTCGATCGCGCGGGATGCGGGCGTCCCCGAGGACCAGGTGGTGCGCTTCGACACCAACACCTTCCCCTGGCCTGGCGTCCGCCTCGACAGCCTGCCTCCGCTGGTCCTGAACGAGTACTCGGACAGCACCTACAGCGCCCTGGTCGCCCAGCTGAACGAGTACACCGGCCTGCCGGCCACGCGGATCACGGTGGGCGCGGGCGCCGACGAGATCCTCGACCTGCTGGCCAAGGTCTACATCGGACCGGGCGACCACGTGATCCAGTCGATCCCGACCTACCCCATGTTCCGGATCGTGAGCGAGATCGCGGGCGGGCTGGTGGCCGACGTCCCGTCCCAGGACCTGGCCCTGGACCGCGAGGCCTTCCTCCGCCAGGCGCAGTCCGCCCGCTTCACCTGGATCGCCAACCCGAACAACCCCACCGGCGAGCTCCTCCCGCTCGATTTCATCGAGGACCTGGCCGCTCGCGCCGCCGGTGTGCTGGCGGTCGACGAGGCCTACTTCGAGCTCTCCGGCCTGACCGCGGTCCCGCTCATCGACCGCCACCCCAACCTGGTCGTCGTCCGCACCATGAGCAAGGGCTTCGGCCTGGCCGCGCTCCGGATCGGCTACGCCCTCGCCGGCGACGAGGTCACCAGGGCGCTCTGGCGGGTCCGCCCGCCGCTCAGCGTCAGTGTGGTCGCCGAGGCGCTCGCGGTCAAGGCGCTCGAGGACCGGGAGGCGATGCGCGACCGGGCGCGTCAGATCGTGCGGGCGCGCGAGACCATGCGCTCGGCCCTGACCGAGCTGGGCTGCGAGGTCCGCGATTCGGCCGGCAACTTCCTGCTGCTGCGGGCGGCTCCACAGGTGGCTCCCGCCCTCCTCCGCCGCGGCCTGGTGGTGCGCACCTTCCCGCCCAGCTCGCTGGCGCACGACTACATCCGGGTCACGGTGCGGGCGCCGGCGGAGAACGCCCGCCTGCTCTCGGCGCTCACCGAGCTCATCGGTTGACCGCCATCGACGTGGAAGCCAGGTCCGCGACCGTCCGCCTGATCGTCAACGGCGTCGAGCGGCAGGTCCCCCTCCAGCCTGAGCGCAGCCTGCTCGTGGCGCTACGCGAGGAGCTGGGCCTGACCGGAGCCAAGTACGGCTGCGGTGAGGGCGCCTGCGGCGCCTGCACGGTCCTGGTCGACCTCTCCCCCGAGCGCGCCTGCGTCTTCAGCCTGGGCGAGGCACGGGGACGCCGGGTCACGACCATCGAGGGCCTGGCCGGCGAGGGCCGCCTGCATCCGGTGCAGCGTGCCTTCCTCCAGGCGGGCGCGATGCAGTGCGGCTACTGCGTCCCGGGAATGATCCTGAGCGCGGCCGCGCTGATCGCCCGGCAACCCGACCCTGGCGACGCCGACGTAGCCGCGGCCCTCGACGGCAATCTCTGCCGCTGCGGGGCCTATCCGGCCATCCGCCGCGCGGTCAGCCTGGCCGCGGAGCTGGCGCGCGGCCCCGAGGCGGGCTTTGCGCCGCGCCCCGCGGCAGCCACTCCGCCCGCGATCACCTCGCGCCGGGGGCCCTGGGATCCCCTCCCGCCCACCCGGCGCGACTACTTCTCGTCCCTGCCCGACGGACTGGTCGCCGTCCTGCCCCCGGGCCGGAGCGGATGGTGGTCCTCGGACGGCGCCTGGCTGCACCTCGGCGCCGACGGCACGGCGACGGCCTTCACCGGCAAGGTCGACGTCGGGCAGGACAACCGCACCGCGCTGTCACACCTGGTCGCCGAGGAGCTCCGCCTTCCGGCCGCCGCGGTGCGCCTGGTGATGGGCGACACGGACGTCTGCCCCTTCGACGTCGGCACCTTCGGCAGCCGGTCGATGGCGGATGCGGGGGGCTCGCTTCGAACCGCGGCTGCCGCCGCCCGCCGCTGGCTGATCGCGCGTGCCGCGTCGCGCTGGCGTGTCGATGCCAGGCGCCTTCAGGCCGCGGATGGATCGGTGAGGACGCGCAACGGCCGCAGGTCCATTCCCTACGCCGATCTCCTTCGCGGGTTGCGCCGGATCACGACCGTCAGCGGCCGCGTGGTCCTCACCCCCGGCTCGCGCTGGGGCGTCGCAGGGCAGCCGGCGCTCCGCGCCGACGCCCTGGAGATCGTGACCGGCGAGAAGCGGTACCCATCGGACCTCACCCGTCCCGGCCTGCTCCACGCCAGGATGCTTCGCCCGCCCGGCCTCGGAGCCACGCTGCGGACGGTCGACACCAGCGGGGCGCGCGCCCTCCCTGGGCTGACGGTGGTCGAGGAGGGGCCTCGCATCGCGGTGCTGGCGCAGCACTCCACCACGGCGGATCGTGGCCTGAGTGCGATCGAAGCTCGGTGGCAGATTGAGGCCCAGCCAGCGGAGCGCGACCTGGAGACTCACCTGCGATCGCATCCGGTCGCGGCCGAGGGATGGGAGGGAGGGAGCAGCGAGGAGCAGGGCAACCTGGAGCGGGCCCTGCGCCGGGCGCCCGTCCGCCTCGACGCCACCTATCGAACCGCGTACATCGCCCACGCCCCGCTGGAGACGCGCGTGGCGCTGGCCGAGTGGACTGGCGACAGGCTCACCGTATGGACCGGGACGCAGCGGCCCTTCGCGCTCCGAGAGTCGCTGGCCGAGGCCCTCGAGCTATCCGAGGCCCAGGTGCGCGTGATCGTTCCCCTGACCGGTGGCGGCTTCGGCGGCAAGCACACGGTGGAGCTCGCCATCGACGCCGCGCGCCTGGCCCGGTCCAGCGGGCGGCCGGTGAAGATCCGCTCCACGCGCGAGGAGGAATTCCGTTGGGCCTACCTGCGTCCGGCGGCTGTCGTCGACGTGCGCAGCGGCGCCAGCCGGGAGGGCCGGATCACGGCCTGGGACCTGACCGACCTCAACGCCGGCGCCGCGGGCATCGAAAGCCCCTACGATTTCCGAAACCAGCGGCTCACCTATCAGCCCGCCGCCTCGCCGCTTCCCCAGGGGTCGTACCGCGCGCTGGCCGCGACCGCGAACACCTTCGCCCGCGAGTCGCACCTGGACGAGCTGGCCCACCGGCTCGACCAGGATCCGCTCGATCTCAGGCTCGCCCACGTCGCGGACGAGCGGCTCGAAGCGGCGCTCGAGGCCGTGGCGGAGCGGATCGGCTGGGCGCGTCGCGCCCGCGGCTCGGGCCACGGGATGGGGATCGCGGGCGGGATCGAGAAGGAGGGCCGGATCGCCACCGCGGTCGAGGTTCGAGCCCTGGCCGGACGGCCGCTGGAGATCGTCCGCATCGTCACCGCCTACGACTGCGGCGCGGTGGTGAACCCGCACAACCTGGCCAACCAGGTCGAAGGAGCGACGGTGATGGGGTTGGGCGGCGCGCTCTTCGAGGCGATCCATTTCGAGGACGGCCGGGTACTGAACCCCGCCTTCTCCCAGTACCGTGTCCCGCGCTTTCGCGACGTGCCGCCCATCGACGTGATCCTCCTCGACCGCAAGGACGTCCCGCCGGCCGGGGCAGGGGAGACGCCGATGATCGCCCTGGCGCCGGCCCTGGCCAATGCCGTCTTCGAGGCGACAGGGCGGCGGCTGCGTGCCCTGCCGCTCTTGCCGGACGAGGCCGGTCCCGCTCAGACGCCCAGGTAGGCCTTGCGGATGGCCGGGTCGTGGCGCAGCTCGCCCGCCCGGCCGCTCATCACCACATGACCGTTCTCCAGCACGTAGCCGCGGTCCGCCGCCTCGAGGGCGAGCACCACGTCCTGCTCCACCAGGAGCACGGCCGTCCCGTCGTGGTTGATGGCGCGCACAACCTCCATCACCCGATCGACCACTTTGGGCGCCAGGCCCAGGGATGGCTCGTCGATCATGAGCAGCCTGGGCCGGCCCATCAACCCTCTTCCGATCGCCACCATCTGCTGCTCGCCGCCGGACAGTGTGCCCGCGTCGCGATGCAGCTTGTCCTGGAGCGTCGGGAAGTAGGCCAGGATCCGCTCCAGGTCCTCACGGATCCGCGGATCGCGGCGGCGGTAGGCGCCCAGCAGGAGGTTGCGTTCGACCGTCATGGTGCCGAAAAGCCGGCGGCCCTGGGGGACGTGGACCAGGCCGGCGGCCACGGTCTGTTCCGGCCGCAGACCCGTCACCGGCCGTCCGTTGAAGACGACCTGGCCGGCGGTCACCCGCACCAGTCCGGTCAGCGCCCCGAGCAGGGTCGACTTGCCGGCGCCGTTGGCGCCGATCAGCGCCACCAGCTCACCCGGCCAGATGTCCAGGTCGACCTGGAACAGGACCGGGATCAAGAGAAAACCGGCATCGAGGCGGCGCACCTCGAGCAGCGGCTCTCCCTCAGGCATCGCCGCCGCGGGCGTAGCGCTCACCCAGGTAGGCCTCGATCACCCGGCGGTCGCGCAGGACCTCCGACGGCGGGCCTTCCAGCAGCGGCCGCCCCAGGTTCAGGACCAGGGCGCGGTTGCAGACGCCGACGATGACCTTCATCACGTGCTCGATCAGGACGATGGCGACGCCGCTGGCGCGCACCTGGCGCACCATCTCCAGCGCCTGCTCCACCTCCACCTGGTTGAGCCCGGCCATGACCTCGTCGAGCAGCAGGAGCCGCGGCCGCATGGCGAGGGCGCGCGCGACCTCGAGCCGCTTGCGGTCGGGGACGGTCAGGCGCAGGACGGGATGGGATCGCTTGTCGGCCAGGCCGACGAGGTCCAGCACCGCATCCGCCTGGCGCAGCGCCTCGGCCGGCTGGAGCCGGCCCGCGGGCTGCCCGAAGAGAGCCCCCATGGCGGTGTTCTCGCGCACGGTCATCGAAGGAAAAGGACGGACGATCTGGAAGGTCCGCCCGATGCCCAGGCGCGCGATCCGGTAGGGCGCCTGGCCCACGATCGATCGATCCTGCCAGCGGATGTCGCCCCGGTCCGGCCGGAAGAGCCCGCTGACGCAGTTGAGCAGGGTGGTCTTGCCCGCGCCGTTGGGCCCGATGATGCCCAGGACGTCGCCATCCTGGACCGTGAAGCTGACGCCCTGGAGCGCCTGCACGCCGCCGAACCGCTTGCCCAGGTCGTTCACGGCGAGCAGGCTCACGCTGTTGTGGCCCCACTCCGACCAAGGGAGGATGCCTCCGGCGGATTCCACACGGAGCGGGCGTTATGAGAACGCCCGCTCATGCGCTGGTTTCGCGGAGCGTGCGGCGCAGATAGCCGAGTGAAAGCCGGCTCTGGCCCCCGAAGAAGTCGATCACGCCGCGCGGGATGAAGATCACACAGACGGTGAGCAGGACCCCGAGCCCGATCTGCGAGTACACGGCGGCCGAGCCGCCGCCGGCCAGGGTCTCAATGGTCAGCTCCAGCACGACCGCGCCGGCCACCGGGCCGAGCACCGTACCCGCGCCGCCCAGCACCGCCATCAGGATCATCTCCACGTTGTCGGAGACGGCGAACACGTTCTCCTGGTTGATGAAGCTGTTCCACTGGGCGAAGACGCCGCCGGCCAGGCCGGTGAGCGCGGCCGCGATGACAAAGGCGGACACCTTGTAGAAGATCGTGTTGACGCCGATCACCGCCGCCGCCTCCTCGTTCTCGCGAATCGCCAGCAGGCCGAAGCCGAAACGGGACCGGAGGATGACCCAGGTGGCGGCCACCGCCAGCGCGGCCGTCCCCAGCATCAGGTAGAAGAAGAGGAGGTCGGAGCGAAGGATGGGCAGGAAGAGGCCGGTCGCTCCGCCCAGCGGCCCCAGGTTGTTGACGACCTCCCCGACGGCGACGCCCACGCCCAGGGTCGCGACCGCGAAGTAATGGCCCCTGAGCCGAAGCAGGGGAAGCCCGATGACGGCCGCGAACAGGGCCGACACCAGGGGCGCCGCCAGCAGCGCCGGCGCGAACGCCCAGCGCAGGTTGCTCACCAGTGCCCCGGTGGTGTAGGCTCCCAGCCCGAAGAAAGCGATGTTGCCGAAGCTGGCGTAACCGGCCAGGCCGCCGATGACGTTCCAGGCCGAGGCCAGCGCCACGAACATGGCCACGGTGGTCGCGATCCGGAACCAGAGGCGGTCGGTGAGCAGCGGCAGCCCGGCCTGCTGGGCGGCGTCGGTCGAGCTCAGCGGCGCGATCACCACCGCCGCCAGCGCGACCGCCCCGGCGGCGACGGCCAGCCGCCGGGTGGAGGGGCGAAGGCGCAGATGCAGGGCGATCATGCCAGTCGGCCGAGCAGGCCCTGGGGGCGGAACGCGAGCACGATGACCAGCACGGCGAAGGCGATCGCGTTGGCGTAGCCCGAGCCCAGGCCCGGCGTGCTCTGCCCCAGGATCTCGATCAGCCCGAACAGGAGACCGCCGGCCACGGTCGCGCTCACCCGGCCCAACCCGCCCAGGATGACCACCGCGAAGGCCTGCAGGGTATAGGGGTCTCCGGCCGTCGGCGTGATTGCCTGGAAGGTGCTGATCAGTCCGCCCGCCACCCCGGCGAAGGCGGCCCCGATGGCGAAGGTCAGCGCGTAGGCGTGCCGGAGGTCGATGCCGACCAGCTGGGCGGCGTCCCGGTCCGCGCCCACCGCCTGGATCGCGGCTCCGGTGCGCGACCGGTTGAGGATCAGCCAGAGGATGGCCGCCAGCAGGATGGCCACCGCGAGGCTGGCGACCCGGATGTAGGGAACGGCGATCGACCCCAGCTCCAGCCGGCTGCCCGAGTAGGAGGTCGTCACCGAGCGGTAGTCGGGGGTGAACAGCAGCAGCAGGACGCTGACCAGGATCAGGTTGAGCCCGAAGGTCAATAGGAAGGTGAAGAGCAGCGGCGCCCGGATGATTCGATTGATCACCCCGCGCTGCAGCGCATAGCCGATGACAAAGAGCGCCACGGCGTCCACCGGCAGGCTCAGGAAGGGGTCGACGTGCCAGCGCTCGTAGAGGAGCCAGGTCAGGTAAGCGCCGGTTATGACCAGCGCGCCGTGGGCCAGGTTGACGATGTTGAGGATGCCCCACACGAGGCTGAAACCCAGTGCGACGGCGACGTAGACGCCACCCAGCAGAAGGCCCAGGACGACCTGCTGGATGAACTGGCTCAGCCTAGCGGGAGCCCCAGGCCGGGGTCGGGTATTTCGGCTTGCCGTTGGCGACGTCGGCCGGATAGACCGTGTAGTGCACGCCGTTCTGGATCTGCTCCACGACCATCGGCTTGTAGACGTTGATGCCGCGGCTGTC
>Ga0066660_10000576_pt1 | contig 13319 bp, 13 predicted proteins | sample GraSoiAngelo_109_FD_75177 | JGI IMG/M metagenome (GOLD analysis project Ga0066660, IMG submission 75177) | Grasslands soil microbial communities from the Angelo Coastal Reserve, California, USA - 14_0903_12_20cm | ecosystem: Environmental > Terrestrial > Soil > Grasslands | place: USA...
CCGGGCGGATGAGCGAGCCCGCGGTCTGCGTGCCGAAGGCGAGCAGCACCATGAAGTCCGCGACCGCCGCCGCCGAGCCGCTCGAGGAGCCGCCCGGCGTGCGCGACGGATCGAGCGGATTGCGTGTCTCGCGCGGCACGAAGGTGGCGAATTCGGCCGTCACCGTCTTGCCCATGATGGTGCCGCCGGCGCGGCGCGTAAGCGCGACCGCGGCGGCATCGGTGCGCGGCCGGTAGCCGGCGTAGATCGGTGAGCCGTACTGCGTCGGCATGTCGTGCGTGTCGAAGATATCCTTCACGCCGACCGGCACGCCGTAGAGCGGCGCGCGCGGCGCCTTGGCCGCCGGCCACTCGGCCGCGAGATGCGTCCATGCCTTGACCGTCGGCTCGCGCTCGGCGATGCGCTCGCGGCAACTCGCGATCAGCGCCTCGGCGCGGAGCTCGCTTCGCTCGATGAGTTGCGCGGCCTGTTTCGCGCCCAAGCGGAAAGCCTCGCGCATCGCGGCAGTATAAGCTCCGCTCCATGCCAGGGCGGCGGATCATCGTGGTGGGAGCGGGCCCGGTGGGCACGGTAGCGGCGCTGGCCTGTGCGCGCTTCGGTCACGATGTGACGCTGCTCGAGGCCGAAGAGCGCATCGACGAAAGCCCGCGCGCCTCGACGACGCAGCCACCCACGCTCGAAATCCTAGCCGAGCTCGGGCTCATCGATGACTACATTGCGCAGGGGCTCGTCGCGCGCACCTTCCAGTTCTGGGACCGGCCGCGGCTGAGGCTCATCGCGGAATTCGATTTTGAGCGGCTGCGCGGCGAAACCGCCTACGCGTTCGTCGTGCAGACCGAGCAGCACAAGCTCGCGCTCATGGGTATCGCGCGCCTGCGAGCGATGGCCAACGCAACGGTGCGCATGGCGAACCGCGTGAGCGGCCTCGAGCAGGACACGGACGGCGTGACGGTGCAAACCGAGCAGGGCACGCTGCGCGCCGACCACGTGATCGGATGCGACGGCGGCCGCAGCACGGTTAGGAAGAGCCTCGGCATCGAGTTCGAAGGCTTCACGTGGCCCGAACGGTTCCTCGTCATCACCACGAAGTTCGATTTCGCGCGCGCACTCGGCTGCTGTTATCGCAACTACATGGCCGGTCCGGAGGAATGGACCAATCTGTTCAAGGTCGCCGGCGACGATCTGCAGGGCCGCTGGCGCGCGGTGTACAACACGCGCGAGGACGAGAGCGACGAGGAAGCCCTATCCGATGCCGCGGTGCGCGCGCGGCTTGGCCGCATCTATGTGCCGGAGGCAGAGCGCGATTACCTGCATCTCAACCTCTACAACGTGCACCAGCGTGTCGCGAAGCGGTTCCGCAGCGGCCGCGTTTTCCTTTGCGGCGATGCCGCGCATGTCAACAATCCGATCGGCGGGCTGGGCCTCAACTCCGGCATCCACGAGGCGTGGGACCTCGCGCAAGTCCTATCGCAGCCGGGCGCCGATCTCGATGCCTACGAGCGGCGCCGGCGTCCGCTCAACATCGAGTACGTGCAGGAGCAGACGATCGCCAACAAGCGGCGGCTCGAAGAACGCGATGCCGCGACGCGCGAGCGCCATTTCGATGAGCTGGGTCGCATGGCGGACGATCCGGTGAAGCACAAGGCGTTTCTGATGCGCGCCTCGCTTCTCGAGGGCGTGCGGCGATTGCGTTCTTAGCTAGGCTTCGGTGGCGGTGGCGGTGGCCCCGGCGGGGGCGGTGGCGGCGGCGCCGCTTGGCGCGAGGCGCGATAGGGCGCATAGCGCCCGGCCATGGGGATCTGATGGCCCTTCGCGTACATGCACTGCTGGTAGCCGATGTCGTAGCGCTGCTGGAGCGTGCGGCCAGCGTATTCGCCTGCGCCGGTGCCGGCGAGCGCGCCACCGGCGAGACCGACGCCTGCGCCGACGCCCGCACCTTGGTTGCCGCCGATCAGGCCGCCGGCAGCGGCGCCGATGGCGGTGCCGACGACCGCATTTTTCACCGCGGCGTCATTCGCGGCCTGTGCGTTCGTCGCGCCGCCGATCTGCGCGGTCGCGAATTGCCGGCACTCGTTGTCGTCGTAGCGGAACTGGTCAAAGCTCTTGCCGGAGCCCGGCAGGACCATCACGCTCGGGCCAGTAGGCGGTGGCGTGGCGCAGCCCGCGAGGAGCGCAAGAGCACCGAGAGCGAAAACGGTGCGCTTCATTGGGCGGGCGCGGGCGCCGGCGGCACAGCCTTCCAGCCGCTCGGGCATTCCTTGACGTAGGGGTAATAGCCGCGCGAAGTCTCGCAGTAATACCAGTAGCCCGAATTGAGCGGCTGGTCGCTGCGCTCGACATACTGCGCGGGCGCGGGCGGCGAAACGACCACCGGTGCCGGGTAGTAAACCGGCGCCGGATAATAGTACGGCGAGTAGTACGGCGCACCCCAGTAGGGTCCCCAATACGGGCCGACGTTAAACCCGAATACGACCCTGGGACCGCCGTGATGCCAGGCGAACGCGGAGCCGGCGCCAAGGACGCCGGCCGCGGCGAGGGCGAGGCCGATGAGCAGTTTGGACGGTATTTTCATTGGCAACTCCGTGTCCTTGGACAGCAGAGTAGCCGCCGCGTGCCCGCCGAGGGGTAACTGATTGTTACAGCGTATTTCTATTTCGGTTGCTCTGTGATCCGCAGATAGGGTTTGGGGGCCTTCCAGCCCTTCGGGAATAGCTTCTTCGCCTCGTCGTCGCTTACCGAGCCGGCGATGATGACGTCCTGACCCTGGCGCCAGTTGGCAGGCGTCGCCACCTTGTGCTTCGCGGTGAGCTGGATCGAGTCGAGCGCGCGCAGCACCTCGTCGAAATTGCGCCCCGTGGTCATCGGGTAGAAGAGCATCAGCTTGATCTTCTTGTCGGGACCGACGAGGAAAACGGTGCGCACCGTGGCGTTGTCGGCGGGCGTGCGCTTGCCGGGGACGGCCTCGGCAGGAAGCATGTCGTAGAGCTTCGCCACCTTCAGGTCCGCGTCGCCGATGATCGGGTAGTTGGGCGCGGTACCTTGCGTCTCCTCGATGTCCTTCGCCCACCTCGTGTGGTCATCCACCGGGTCGGCCGAGAGGCCGATGATCTTGGCGTTGCGCCGGTCGAACTCCGGCTTGATGCGGGCCATGTAGCCGAGCTCGGTCGTGCAGACGGGGGTGAAATCCTTCGGGTGAGAGAAAAGCACCGCCCATTTGTCGCCGATCCAGTCGTGGAAATCGATGCGCCCCTGGGTCGTCTCCGCCTGAAAGTTGGGCGCGGTGTCGCCAATACGCAGGGTCATGAGTGCCTCCTTCGGGTATGCCCGGATGTTAGCGCCACTCGGCCCCCGTTGAGATAACTTTTTGGCATGTGGCGATGCCGGCGCGCGTATATGCGGCGCCGGCGAGCACCGAGCCGCTTTACCGGCCAGGTGGTGCGGGCGTAGAGTAGCGGCGAATAGTTTGGACCCCAAACAAATGCGCCACGCGCAGCTCGCACTGTCGGTGAACGGCGAAGCGGTCGAGACGTCGGTCGCCCCTTACAAGACCCTGCTCGAGGTGCTGCGCGAGGACCTCGGTCTCACCGGCACCAAGCACGGCTGCGAGCTCGGCGAGTGCGGCGCCTGTGCTGTGCTCATCGACGGCGAGCCGCAGCTCTCGTGCCTCGTGCTCGCCCTGGAGTGCGAAGCGCGCGAGATTGAGACGGTGGAAGGCATGGCCCGCGGCGCCCAACTGCACCCCCTGCAGGCGGCCTTTGCCGATCTGGGTGCTGCCCAATGCGGGTATTGCACGCCGGGCATCCTGCTCACCGCGAAGGCGCTGCTTGCGCGCGAGCCGCGGCCCACGCCCAGCCGGATCAAGGAAGCGATCTCCGGCAACCTCTGCCGCTGCACCGGCTACCAGCAGATCGTGGAGGCGATCGAAGAGGGCGCGCGAAGGATGGACGATGAACGTCGTCGGTAAACCCCGCCGGCGCGTCGACGGCCGCGCCAAAGTCACCGGACAGACGCGCTTCGCGGACGACTTTGCGTTGCCGCGCATGGTGCATCTGAAGCTCCTGCGCTCGCCGCACGCCCACGCGCTCATCGAATCGCTCGATGTGGCGCGCGCGCAGGCGCATCCCGGCGTGCACCTGGTTCTCACGGGAAAGGATTTCCCGGTCACGTTCGGCATCCTGCCGGTGACGCAGGATGAATATGCGCTGGCGCCTGAACACGTGCGCTACGTCGGCGACCCGGTGGCAGGCGTCGTGGCGCGCGACGAGCAAACGGCCACCGAGGCGCTCGATTTGATCGAGGTCCGGTATCATCCGCTCGAGCCGATCGCCACCCCCGAGGAAGCACTCGCCAAGCCCGAGCCGCGAATCCATGCCTACGGCGAGCGCGGCAACATCCACCGCCTGCAGGCGTTCCAGTTCGGGGACGCCGACGCGGCGATTGCGGCCTCGGACCATGTGTTCGAGGACATCTTCTTCTACGAAGGCAACACGCACCTGCCGATCGAGCAGCATGCGTGCGTCGCTGCGCTCGATGCCGACGGCAAGCTCACGCTGTGGTCGTCGACGCAGGTACCGCACTACGTGCATCGCGCGCTCGCCCGCGTGCTGCGGATGCCCGCCTCGCAAATTCGCGTCATCGCCACACCTAACGGCGGCGGCTTCGGCGGCAAGACCGACATCTGCAACCATGAGCTCGTCGCGGCCAAGGCGGCGCTGGTTCTCGGGCGCCCAGTGAAGATCTGCCTCAACCGCGAGGAAGTGTTCTACATGCATCGCGGGCGGCACCCCGTGCTCATGAAGTTCCGCACTGGGGTCACGAAGGACGGAAAACTCACCGGCATGCATCTGCAGACGCTCGTCGACGGCGGCGCGTACGGCTCCTACGGCGTGGCGAGCACGTTCTATACGGGCGCGCTGCAGACGGTGACTTACGAGCTGCCGCGCTACCAGTTCGAAGCGGCGCGCGTTTTCACCAACAAGCCGCCCTGCGGCCCCAAGCGCGGCCACGGCACGCCGCAGCCGCGCTACGGGCAGGAGATCCAGCTCGACAAGATCGCCGAGCGGCTAGACAAAGATCCGGCCGAACTGCGCTTGGCCATGCTGGCGAAGCCGAACTCGCTCACCGCCAACTGGCTGCGCATCGGTTCCATCGGCCTCGAGCAGTGCATCAAGACCGTGGTGGAGCGCTCGGACTGGAAGAACCGTTATCGGAAGCTGCCGCAGGGGCGCGGACTGGGCCTCGCCTGCGGCGCGTACCTCTGCGGCGCGGGCTTGCCCATTTACTGGAACAAGATGCCGCAAAGCGGCGTGCAGCTGCTGCTCGATCGCAGCGGCCAGGTGACGCTCTTCTGCGGCGCCACCGAAATCGGCCAAGGGTCGGACGACGTGCTCGCGGCGATCGTCTCCGAGGTGCTCGGCATCGATCCGTACGAAGTGCGCTGCGTGACGGGCGACACCGGCATGACGCCGGTCGATCTCGGCTCGTACTCGAGCCGCGTGACGTTGATGGCCGGCAATGCGGCGATCCAGGCGGCGCAGAAGCTGAAGAGCATGCTGGCCGAGGCGGCGGCCGAAGACCTCGAGGTCACGCCCGAGCGCATCAGCTTCGCCAACGGCCGCGTCTCGTTCGAGAGCCACAGCCTGACGTTTGCGGAAGCGGTGGTGCTGGCGGAAGCGAAGTTCGGCACACTTGGGGCGGTCGGCTCTTACTCACCGCCGCGCGCGCCCGGCAAATACAAGGGCGCGGGCGTCGGGCCGTCGCCCGCCTATTCCTATACGGCCTGCGTGGTCGAGGCGCAGGTCGATCCGCGGACCGGCTGGATCACCATTCCCAAAATCTGGATTGCGCACGACATCGGCCGCACCATCAATCCGGTGCTCGCGCGCGGCCAGGTGGAAGGCAGCGTCTACATGGGTCTCTCCGAAGCGCTCATGGAGGAACAGGTGTTCCGTCGCCTGCCACCGAAGCTCTCGCGCGCGCTCGTGCACAAGATGCCGTCGCTGCTCGAGTACAAGAGCATCACTTCGCTCGAGATGCCCGAGATGGATACCGTGCTCATCGAGGATCCCGATCCGAACGGGCCCTTTGGCGCAAAGGAAGTGGGACAGGGGCCGCTCTTGCCTGTGCCGCCCGCGGTGGCGAACGCGATCCACGACGCCGTGGGCGTGCGCATCAACGAAATCCCCATCACGCCGGACAAGGTTATGCGCGCGCTCGAGAAGAAAGCGAAGGGCGAAGCGCCGCGCGTGGGGCCGGAGCGCTTTCCGGACGTGCCGTATCCGCAACCGCTCATCGTGCCGCCGGCATGGGAAGGCGGCGACGGCAGCGAGGTGAAACGCCATGATGCGGCTGCCGTGGTTTGATTACCGCGCGCCGCGCACGCTTAGCGAAGCGGCGCGCATTCTCGCCGGCGAAGGACCGAACGCGGCGCTGATCGCGGGGGGCACCGATCTCCTGCCTAACATGAAGCGCCGCCAGAGCGCGCCCAAGGTCTTGGTCAGCCTGCGCCGCATACCGGAGCTCAAGCGCAACGGCGCCGTATTAGGCGCGGGAATCACTCTCACCGAGATCGTGCGCAAGCCCGAGCTGCCGCGCGGTCTGCGCCAGGCGGCGGCGCAGGTGGCGACCGTGCATTTGCGCAACATGGGCACGATCGGCGGCAATCTCTGCCTCGATACGCGCTGCAACTACTACAACCAGAATTACGAGTGGCGCAAAGCGATCGACTTCTGCCTGAAGAAAGATGGCGACATCTGCTGGGTCGCCACCGCGAGCAAGCGCTGCGTGGCGATGTCCTCCACGGATTGCGCGCCAGCACTGCTCGCGCTCGGTGCGCGCGTGACGCTCGTCTCGGCGAACGGCGAACGTGAGCTGCCGCTGGAAGAGCTCTACAACAACGATGGCATCGATTACTTGCATCGCCGGCCCGACGAGATCCTGACGGAGGTGCACTGCGCGAATGCGCCGAGCACGTACTGGAAGCTGCGCCGGCGCGGCGCATTCGATTTCCCGGTGCTCGGCGTCGCCGCCGCGCTCATCGATGGCAGCGCGCGCCTTGCACTCGGGGCAGTGGCCTCGCGGCCGTTCCTGGTCGCAAAGGCGAACGACTTCTTGCGCGGCAAGCAGCTCACGGACGATGTGATCGACGAGGCGGGGCGCATCGCCGCCTCGCGCGCAAAGCCGATGGACAACGCCGACCTCGATCTCTACTGGCGCAAGGAGGTCACCGCCGCGTTCGTCGCCTATGCGCTGCGTGAGCTCCGGGGCGACGACCTGCGCGAGATCCGCAGCCGCATCGCGCGCTACGAGCCGGCTTAGAATCCGGCTTTCACAGAGGAGGCTGGAACATGAAACGGCATGGCTTCGCTATGGCTGCGATCGTCGTTGCGCTGGCGGCGTGCGCGCAGATGCGCATCCCCGGGACGGGCTGGGAAACGCTCATCGATGGCGATAAGGGCCTCGAAAACTTCGACCGCGTCGGGGACGCGAACTGGCGAGCAGAAAGCGGGGCGATCGTCGCCGACCGCGGCAAGAGCGGTTTTCTCGTATCGAAGAACGCTTACAAGGACTTCGAGATTCGCGCCGAATTCTGGGCCGCGAGCGACACCAACAGCGGCGTCTTCATCCGCTGCAACAACCGCGAAAAGATCGACTCGAAGAACTGCTACGAAGTCAACATCTGGGATACGCGTCCGGACCCGAAGTACGGCACCGGCGCGATCGTCGACGTCGCCGCGGTGCCGGTGCCGCTCACGAACAAGGCCGACGGCCGCTGGAACACCTACGAGATCAGCGCCAAAGGCTCGCAGCTCACCGTGCGCCTAAACGGCGTGCAGACGGCGAGCGCTCAGGACGCGAAGCTTCCTGCGGGCCCCTTCGGGCTGCAGTACGCGACCGGAGGCGCTCAAGGCGCGCAGGGCGGGCCCATCAAGTGGCGCAAGGTGCAGATCCGGCCGCTGTGACCCGCGCGGGCTGATTGCCCGAGCTTCCTGACGTCGAGGGTTTCCGCCGCGTGCTGGCGCGCCACGCCGGCGCGCGCATCGGCCAAGTTCTGATACGCGACCGCGGCGTGTTGCGCGGCGTGAGCGCCGCGCGACTGGAGCGCGCGTTGCGTGGGCGGCACTTTCGGCGACCGGCGCGGCATGGCAAGTGGCTCATCGCGCCTACCGATGCGCCGGCGATTCTGCTGTTTCATTTCGGCATGACGGGCTCGCTCTCGTGGCACAAATCGAGCGAGCCGCTGCATCGCGACGACCGCATCGTCTTCACGCTCGATGGCCGCGAGCTTCGTTATCGCGACCTGCGCAAGCTGCAGGGCGTGCGACTGCTGCACGATCGCACGGCGCTCGAGCGCCTGCTCGCGGTGCTCGGCCCCGACGCGCTCAAGGTATCGCGCACGCAGTTCGATCGTTTGCTCGCCGGCCGTGGGCGGCTCAAGGCCCGCCTCGCCGATCAAGCGATCATCGCTGGGCTGGGCAACCTGCTCATCGATGAGATTTGCTGGCGTGCCCGTATCAGCCCATGGCGAAGCGCGCACAGCCTGAGCGACGCCGAGCGTGCGCGGCTGTACGCGCGCATGCGCCACGTGCTGCGCGATTCAGTGCGGGCAGGACGTGTACCGGGCTACCGATCGTGGCTCACCGGGCGGCGCGATCGGCGCGATGCGCGGTGTCCGCGCTGCGCGGGCAAGCTCGCGCGACGCCGGCTTGCCGGCCGCACCACCGTGTGGTGCCCGCGCTGCCAGCCTAGTCGTTCCTGATATTTGCCGCCTTGGCGACCGCGGTCCACTTCGCAAGGTCGCGCGCAAGGCGGCTGGCGAGCTCCTCGGAGCTGCCGCCCACCGGATCGACGCCGAGCTTGGCGAGGCCGGCAGCTACGTCGGGCAGCCGCACGACGCGCGCCGTTTCTTTTCGGAGGCGCGCGACGATCGCGCTCGACGTGCGTGCCGGGGCGAAGAACGCCGTCCACAGCCACACCTCGACATCCGGAACGCCCGCTTCGGCAAGCGTCGGCACGTCGGGCCACGACGGGTGCCGCTGTGACGAAGTGATCGCGAGCGCGCGCGCCGTGCCAGCGCGCAGGGGCCCGGAGGCGGGCGGCGGATCGCAGATCGTCATCGTGACCTGGCCGGCGACGACAGCCTGCACCGACTCGCCGCTGCTCTTGTACGGGATGTGCACGAACTCGGTGCCCGTCTTCTGCTTGAAGAGCTCGGTCGCGATCTGGAACGCCGCGGCACTCGAGCCGTAGTTCGCCTTGCCCGGATTTTTCTTCGCGTAGTCGATCAGCTCCTTGATCGAGCGCACCGGCAGCGATGCGCCCACCGTGACGAGCAGCGGAAACTGGCCGATCGTGGCGATCGGCGCGAAGTCGCGCACCGGGTCATAGGGAAGCTTCGCGTAGGTCGCGGGATTCATCGTCATGGGGCCGGTCGGTCCCATGAGGACGGTGTAACCGTCCGGCGGCGCCTTTGCCGCGTATTCGGTGGCGATGATCGCCTGCGCGCCCGGCTTGTTTTCGATGATCACGGGCTGCCCGAGGCCTTCGGCCATGCGCGGCGCCATGACACGCACGATGAGGTCGTTGCCGCCGCCGGCGGCGTAGCCGACGATGATGCGGATTGGCTTCGACGGGTAATCCTGCGCCGCCGCCGGCAGCATCCAGGCGCAGATGAGCAGCATGAGAGCGCGCAACATGTCGGGCATCCTCCTCAGAGCATTTTAAAGTCGGCGTCCGGCAGTTCCAGCTTCGCGGCCTGCATGTTCTCTTCCAGGTGCTCGAGCGAGTGCGTGCCGGGGATGGGCAGCATCACGGGCGACTTCTTCAGCAGCCAGGCGAGCGCCACCTGCGCCGCGGTCGCGCCGAGCTTCTTCGCCAGCGCCTTGACCTTCGCACTGCGTAGTGCAGCGCCGTCGCCGAGCGGATACCACGGCAGAAACGCGATGCCGAGCCGCTCGCAGGCCTTGAGCACATCCTCGCAATGGCGGTCGCCGACGTTGTAGCGGTTCTGCACCGAGACGATGGGAACGATTTTGCGCGCCTGCTCGAGCTGTTGCACGGTGACGTTCGAGAGCCCGACATGGCGCACCTTGCCCTCGCGCTGGAAAGCGGCGAGCGCGCCGACCTGGTCCTCGAAGGGCAGCTTCGGGTCGGGCGCATGCAGCTGGTAGAGGTCGATCCTCTCGAGCTTGAGGCGCTGCAGGCTTCCTTCCAGGTCGCGGCGCAGCTTTTCCGGACGGCCATCCTCGTCCCAGCGCGAAGGCCTTGGACGCACGAGACCGCACTTCGTGCCGATGACGAGATCCTTGGGATACGGATGCATCGCCTCCGCGATGGTGATCTCGCTGTAATGGGGACCGTAGCTCTCGGCGGTATCGAGGAAGTTGGCGCCCAGTTCGTACGCGCGGCGCAGCACGCGGCGCGCGTTGTCCCGATCCTCGGGCGGTCCCCAGATGTCGGAATTTTCGATCACGCGCATGGCGCCGAAGCCGATGCGGTTGACGTTCAGGTCACCGAGTTTCATGCGCGAGTTCCTTGATGAGCGCCGCGAGCCCGAGCGTGACGCGCGCCATGCGCAGGTAATCGAGCTTCTCCGGCGTGTCGCTCGGCAGATGGTAATGGGCGTAGCGGTAGAAGGCGGTGTCGGTCACCATGATCGCCGCATAGCCATGCCTTCGGAATGACCAGTGATCGGACCAGCTCACGCCGGGCACGAAGCTCGGCGCGGCGACGCCTTCGGCCGGAAAGCGCGCGTGTGCGCGGAAGAGTCCGAGCGAGCGGCGCACGAGAGCCCGCGCGCCGAGGTCGCCGACGAAGGCGATGAAGTCGCCCCGATCGGGATAGAAGGCGCCAAGGAGCGGCGGATAGCGCTGGCTTCCGGGCGCGTCGCGGTAAAAGCCGAGCATCTCAAGCGAAAGCATCGCGCTCACAGGCTCGCCGCGCGCTTTGGCGCGCGCCGCCCAGGCATGGCTGCCCATCTCGTCGCTGAGGAAATAAGGCATCTCCTCGTTCGCGAAAGCTACGAACCGGGCGGGCAGGCCCATGCGCGAGAGCTCGATCAGGACCGCCACGCCCGAAGCGTTGTCGTCCGCGCCGGGTGAACCGGGCACGCTGTCGTAATGCGCGCCGACGACGAGGCTGCCGGCCCCGGCTTCGATATTGCGCACCGTGCGCCCGCCGCTCGCGAACTCCTGCTCGCTCACTGCCCCGAGCTCGCGGGCGATATAGCGCGCCGGGCGCTCGAGATCGGTGTTGCGCGGCGCTGCCGCGAGCGCCTCGACATGTGCGCGCAGCCGCTTGGCAAGCTCGTGATCCTCGGCGGTGAACTCGAGCGCGCCGCGGTACGAGCGGCCTGGCATAGCGGTGATGTAATACAGCGCCGCTGTTACGGCCAAGGCGAGCGCTGCGAGGACGAGAAGTACGAGGCTAATCGAGCGCGTACTCGAGCTCGGCGATGAGATCGGCGACGTCCTCGATGCCGACCGAGAGACGCACCAGGCCATCGCTGATGCCCAGCCCCGCGCGCACATCTTCCGGCAGCGATGCGTGCGTCATGATCGCCGGATGCTCGATGAGGCTCTCCACGCCGCCCAGGCTCTCCGCGAGCGTGAAGAGCTTGCAGCGCTCGAGGAAGCGGCGCGAGGCTGCCAGCCCGCCTTTGAGCACTGCGCTAACCATGCCCCCGTAGCGGCGGTTCATCTGCTTCGCGGCGAGCAGATGCTGCGGATGGCTCGCCAGTCCCGGGTAGATCACGCGCTCGACCTTCGGATGCTTTTCCAGCCAGGCGGCGATGTGCATGGCGTTGCCGCAATGACGTTCCATGCGCAGCGCGAGCGTCTTGATGCCGCGCAGCGTGAGGAACGCGTCGAACGGGCTCGGCACGCCGCCCACCGCGTTCTGCAGGAAGGCGAGGGTTTCCTTGAGCTCGTCGTTCTTGCGGATCACCGCCGCACCGCCGATCACATCGGAATGGCCGTTCAGGTATTTGGTGGTGGAGTGCACCACGATGTCGAAACCATGCTCGAGCGGCCGCTGGATCCAGGGCGAGGCGAACGTGTTGTCGCACACGCAAACGACTCCGCGCCGGTGCGCGATCTCGGCCACGGCGGGAAGCTCGACAAGCTTCAGCAGCGGATTGGTCGGCGTCTCCACCCACAGCATGCGCGTGTCCGGCCGCAGCGCCGGCTCGAGCGTCTTCGTATCCGAGAGATCGACGAACGTCGCCTGCAGCCCTGCCGAGCGCTTGCGCACGCGCTCGAGGATGCGATAGCTCCCGCCGTAGAGGTCGTGCATGCAGACGACGTGCGAGCCTGAGTCGAGCGTCTCCAGGATGGTGCCGATCGCCGCCATGCCGGAAGCGAAGGCGAAGGCCGCGTCGCCACCCTCGAGCTCGGCGAGGCAGGCCTCGAGCGCATCGCGCGTCGGGTTGCGCGTGCGCGCGTAGTCGAAGCCTTTATGCTCGCCGGGGCTCGCCTGCGCATAGGTCGAGGTGGCGTAGATCGGCGTCATCACGGCGCCGGTGCGCGGGTCGGGCTCTTGCCCCGCGTGCACCACCTTGGTGTCGAACTTCATTTCTCGTCGGAGCGTCGGCGCAGCCAGTTGAGCAGATCGATGCGCGTGATGAGCCCGAGGAACTCGTCGCCGTCCACCACGATCGCCACCATGCCGCGCTTGAAGATCTCCATCAGCTCCGGAATCGAGGCCTTGGGACCGACCGTCACCAGGTGGCTTTCCATCGCTTCGGTCACCGGTTCGTTGAAATGCTCCGGATTGTCGTACACCTCCGCGAGGATGTCCTCTTCATCGACGATGCCGATGATGCGGCCGCTCTGCAGCACGGGAAGCTGCGACACGTCGTAGAGCTTCATACGCTGGTAGGCGGTGAGCACCCTTTCGTCCGCGCTCACCGTGGCGACCGCGTGGTCGTGGTGGCGCCGGCTGATCAGGTCGCGCAGGTCGCCATAGCGTTCGCGCTCGATGAAGCCCTGGTCGAGCATCCAGAAATCGTTGTAGACCTTGGAAAGATATTTATTGCCGCTGTCGCCGACGAGCGTGACGACGCGCTTAGGCGTGCTCGCCTCGCGGCAATAGCGCAGCGCCGCAGCGACCAGAGTGCCAGTGGAAGTACCGGCCAACACGCCTTCCTTGCGCAAGAGCTCGCGGCAGGTGAGCAATGCCTCGCGGTCCGGGATGCTGTAGGCCTTGCGCACGCGCGAGAGATCGCACACGTCCGGCACAAAGTCCTCGCCGATGCCTTCGACCAGCCAGCTGCCGACCTGTGCCGGTGCCTTGCCGGTGTTCACGAGCGGCGCGAGTATCGA
>Ga0066660_10000578_pt1 | contig 13300 bp, 9 predicted proteins | sample GraSoiAngelo_109_FD_75177 | JGI IMG/M metagenome (GOLD analysis project Ga0066660, IMG submission 75177) | Grasslands soil microbial communities from the Angelo Coastal Reserve, California, USA - 14_0903_12_20cm | ecosystem: Environmental > Terrestrial > Soil > Grasslands | place: USA...
GAAAGCTGGAGCAACCCTTCAGGCCAGGTTTGAAAAGCATGCCATGTTTGTGAAACGGTCCGACGGCGGCGAATTGCAGTTAACTATCCTTAAACACATGCCTGCCAACAAATATCACTAGGCTTATGGTCCGCATTTCTCTTGACGATCCCGGTTACTACATTAATCGTGAATCCTCCTGGCTGGCGTTTGACTGGCGTGTTCTCGAGGAAGCTCAAGATGACCAGAATCCGCTATTGGAGCGCGTGAAGTTCCTCTCTATCAGCGCCAGCAATTTGGACGAGTTTTTTGAGGTCCGGGTCGCAGGATTAGTGCAACAACTGGAAGACGGTTATACGGACGCCGGGCCTGACGGCCTCACCTTGTTGGAAGAGCGCGAGCTGGTGAATCGTCAGACGCATGAATTTGTGGAAGAGCAGTACCTTTGCTGGAATGAGAAGTTGCGACCTGCGCTGGCAGAGAAAGGAATTCGCGTACTCGGCCTGCATGAACTTGACAGCAAGGCCAACGAATTCATCGCGGAGTATTGTGAAAAGGAACTCGATCCGCTTCTAACCCCGGTCACGGTTGACCCGGCCCACCCATTTCCTCGCGTCATCAATAAAGCTCTTTGCGTAGCCTTCCTGCTTCGCCGCCGCCGTCGCTCGGCCCTCACCTACACTGGTGTTGTTACGGTTCCGCGTGCCTTGCCCCGCTTGGTGCGCCTGCCTTCAGAAGGAACCGACGATTTCATTTTCCTCGCCGACCTGGTCGCATGGCACGCTTCTCGTATGTATCACGGTTATGACATTGTTTCCTCGGCTGCATTCCGTGTGACCCGCAACAGCAACCTCTATCTTCAAGAAGAAGAATCGCGCAGCCTGCTCGAGTCGGTGCGTTCCGAGCTGCACAATCGCCGCAAAGGAGACGCGGTGCGGCTTGAAATCGAGGCCGATGCTGATCCCGAAATCATCGACCGCCTGCGCACCGTTTTCGAGCTTGAACCCTGGCAGGTTTTCTCCGTAAACGGCCCAGTCAATCTTTCCCGGCTTTTCAATATCTACGAACAAACTGCTCACCCTGAGCTGAAGTTCAAACCCTTCGTGCCCCGCGAATTGCGACTGACCTCCAAATCCAAAGACTTGTTCGAAGAGCTGCGTCGTCACGATGTGTTGTTGCATCACCCCTTTGACTCTTTCGATGCGGTCGTATCTTTCATCGAAGCGGCAGCCGAAGATGATCGTGTATTGTCCATCAAGCAGACGCTCTATCGCACCAGCGAGCATTCACTCATCGTTCCGGCCCTGATCAGTGCCGCGGAGAAAAAAGAGGTGACCGCCGTGGTTGAGCTGAAGGCCCGTTTTGATGAAGCTTCGAATATCCGCTGGTCCCGCGACCTCGAGGATGCCGGCGTACAGGTATTTCATGGCCTCGTAGGGTTGAAGACTCATTGCAAACTCTCACTTCTTGTGCGGCGCGACCCTGACGGTGTGACTCGTCGCTATGCCCACCTTGGCACCGGAAACTACAATGGCGCCACCGCCCGCATTTATACCGATCTCAGCTTGCTTACTGCCGATCCGGAGATCACTGGTGCCGTCCATGATGTATTCAGCTTCCTGACTGCTTACGCCGAGCATCCCACCTATGCGCCTCTACTGGTCGCACCGCTTGATCTGGCGGAAAATTCGCTGGGGTTAATTGATCGCGAGGCGGAGCATGCCCGCCACCACCGGCCGGCCCGCATCGTTGCCAAAATGAATGCACTGCTTGATAAGAACATCATCATGGCTCTTTACCGCGCTTCCCAGGCTGGAGTGGAAATTGATCTGATCGTTCGCGGTATTTGTGCCTTGCGTCCTGGAGTCCGGGGGGTGAGCGACAACATCCGGGTGCGGAGCATCGTGGGCCGCTTCCTGGAGCACAGCCGCATCTTTTACTTCTCCAACGGCGGCGAGGACGAAGTTTATTTGAGCAGCGCGGATTGGATGCCGCGCAATCTATACGAGCGCGTCGAAGTAATGTTTCCTCTAAGAGACATGCTCTTTCGCGAGCGGGTGCGACAGGAGATTCTGGCCGCCTATCTGGCGGACAATGTGAAGGCTCGCGTGCTGCAAGAAGATGGTACCTATGTCCGTGCCTGGAAGGCGCAACGCGGAAAACGCAACCTAAAACCGCCAACTGGCGCGGCCGCATTCAACGCGCAGGAATTTCTCATCGAACTGGCGGAAGGTAAGCAAGCAATGGACACTATCCCCTCGCCGGCGGCGTTGCCCATGACAAAGCTTCGCCGAAAGGAACGAATAGGTTGAGATGATTATTTACTTTTTGCGCCACGCCAATGCTGGTCAGCACATCGCCGATCCCAAAAAAGACGAGAAACGCGCGTTGGACAAAGAGGGTATCGAGCAGTGTGGCTATGTAGGCCGTGGTTTGGCCGCGTTGGACGTGCAAGTAGACGCCATTATCTCCAGTCCTTTGAAGCGTGCCACACAAACCGCATCCCTGGTGGCCAACGAGATCGGTCACGAAGGCAAGTTACAGATCGAGCCGGCTCTTCTACCGGAGGGTGTCTTTTCCGATTTTCGCAAGCTCCTCGATAAGTACGCCAAACAGGAATCCATCATGCTGGTTGGACATAACCCCAATTTGAGCGAGTTCCTCGGGCGCATCATCAGTGACACCGGTTGCGAAGCCGCAGTCGAGTTAAAAAAGGCAGCGGTGGCCAAAGTGGAGACGCGGAGAAACAGTGCCGCGCTGCAATGGTGTTTGACTCCCAAGATCCTGCGTACTCTCTATACTTCAGCGGCTGAAAGCTCCCGCCCGAAGACTTCGCGGAAATAACCTCGATCCTTTTCAATCGCCCACAGCTCCAGATCCACGCCCATTCTCTTGCGCGGCAGAAGTCTTAGCCGTACCGCTCCATCGCTTATTTGTATGCGGATCTTCTGAACTGTGCGACTACGCCCCAGGTTGAGCGCACGGGCCAGTCGCAACAACAGCGAAGCTTTGCGCACCAACTGTTGATCGCCCGGATTCAACACTTTCAATGGCCCGGTCCCGGGAACTGGTCGCGACTTGCCCAAGTAGCGTGCGATCGAGGCGATGATTTTCCTCTGGTCCGGCGTATATCCCAGAATTTCCGAGTTGGAAATAATGTAGTAAGTGTGCCGGTGGCGTCCGCTCCGATTTACGTAGTCGCCAACTTCGTACAACATCGCGGCTGCCGAAAGCCATTCCGCGTACTCCGGCGGCAGGCGGTGGACTGGTTTCAGCGCCTTGAACAACTGCATTGCCGACTCGCGCACTTGCAGCGCGTGCCCCATCTCTACCCGATAATGCCGGACCGCGTTGGTAATCGAATCCCAGCGTTCCGATTCGATCTGCTTTCCCGAACGCGTCCCGTGGTCAGAGTCCGCGGCCATCTGTGCCAACAGGCCATCTCGCAAGCCGAGTGGCGAATAGCGGAATCCATGTAGATGACAAAGCTCGAGCAGTTCCTCGTACACTTGCGCCCCGGCGGCGATGATTTCGGCGCGCCGGGGGCCAATACCCTCAAGCTTCCGCCGCTGCTCAATGGGAAGACGGCAAATAAGCTTGGCAATGCGTTTCATCACCGGTCGCGACACGCTTCCGGCTGGGCGGGTGCCTGAGTTTTTCTGTAGATGGTTTGCAACCGCGGCCAGCGCCGCTGCAGTACCAGACGTCGCCACTACCACTCTGACTCGCGCCGCCACCACGCGGCCAGCCACGCGCGATACCTCTCGCTCCACAAATCCGCGTAACCTTTTCAGCTCACTTTTGCGCGGCGGATCATGACGTAAGAATTCATTGGTCAACCGTACCGCGCCCAGCGGCAAGCTCACAGTATCCCGTATGTGACCTTCCTTTGAGATCGTCAGTTCGCAACTGCCGCCGCCCAGATCAATCATCAGGACCGGCGAAGCCCCCACTCGCCCCATGGAAGTCAAGCCCAGGTGAATCAGGCGAGCTTCTTCCAGGCCCGAGATGATTTCCACCTTCCATCCGGTGGCGGAACGTACCCACTCCAAGAATGCCTGTGAATTTCGCGCGTCGCGTAGAGCGCTGGTCGCCACGACTCGCACCACATCGGTAGCCAGCCGTTGCGCGGCGCGATGAAAACGCCGTAGCACTTTTATGGTCTCCGCCATCGCTTCGGGAGAGAGAAATCCAGCCTTGAAGACCGATTCCCCCAAGCGGGTTACTTCTCGGTCCTCGTGAATGGGCTCAAGCCGGGACCCTTTCAGGCGTGCGATTTTCAAGCGGACGGAATTGGATCCAATATCGATGGCAGCGAACGTCGGCATGTGTCAGGGCCCATGCTATCAAGGAAGACGGGCGATCGGCTGACAAGCAGTTCTCTGCCGTCGCCCTTCACTCATCGCGCAGTTAGACTTTGGAGGCGAAGGGAAATCTTTCAAACGCGTGAAGTCGTTACGCGCTCGCAGCTCTTGGCAACTCAGCAGAACTCGCAGCAGGTCTGCGGTGCGTCGCCATTCCAACTGCCTCCGCCGATCCGCTGGAACGAACGGCCGCCACCGGCCTGGACAGCAGCAAGGTTCGGGTATTGGTTACGACCTGCATCGCTTGGCGCAATTTTGCCCGGGTCACATTGCGCAGGGCCGACACCAGGGCGGAGTCGGGGACATCGCTAAATGTCTTTTCGGCAGTTTTCGTCAGCACGAGCCAGTCCCGCCAACTACCAAGGGCATCCTGCATGACCTTCAGCGTTTCCAGCATACGCTGTGCTTCCGGAACATTACCCGCCAACTCCGCCACATATCGCACTCGTTTACCTGCGATGCGATAGCCGTGCAGAATCTTTTCGCTCAGCGGAGACTGTGTATGATTGACTCGCGCGAACATGCGGGTGGCCAAAACTAAAGGCTCCACGTTATGCGGGATTCGCAAATCGGCCGCAGCACGCTTCAGCCTTCGCTTCAGTTCGCGGACTGTTGCACTATCCAGCGCCTTAGCCAGTTTTTGTTCACGCTTGGACCGCGTTTCGACGAGCGTGCGCAGCAATTGCGTCTTTCGCCCCGCATCGTGTGGGATTTTCAGACTGCGCAGCGCGGCCACCTGAACATCCAGATCGCGAACTCGTCCTGCTTTCCGTCGCAAACGTGCCAATTGCTTCAACAGCTTTTTCTCATTGCGGCCAAATTCCGGCGCGACCTCTTCCAGCACTGCCTCCAAGCGGCGGGTGTGGGTGCGGAACTGATGAACATTCTTCGGCTGGGGCTTGCTTGCCAGCTTGGGTAGTTGGCGATTCAGTTTCTCAACCACAGATTTGATATGTTGTTGATCTACCGGCATAGCTGACCCGGGGAGGGGAATTGCACAATACAGAGTTGTCCAGAAAAACGCAAACAGAAAGAGGACATTCGCCTGGTTTACTAAACGCCCTCAACGAGAGGACTTATTTTAACATCACAACCAGGGTCTCAACCCGGCTTCCCCTGTTGAAAACCAGTCTTTTTTCCGCTGCGTTCCCCGGCCGATCAGTTAACTCTTTGTGTCTTAGTAAATTACAAACAGAGTATCGTGTGAATTCCTAACCAAAGGCGATGTTTTCGGCTGCGATATCCACAGACCACTGAGACTGAAATAGTGTTCTTTCGCTGCGTCGCGGCAGCCCAGTTCGGGAGCTTACGACCCGTAGTATTCCCCCTTTCCCGTAGCGGTCACGGGATGTTACAAGTTGAGCGGGTCAACAGTGAGCCGGTCATGAAGCCTGCTTTTTGTCTTCTTCTCGTATCTATCGCCGTCGCCGCCCTGCTGTGGGCGCAGCAGCGTCCTCAGCAGAGGCAGATAGACCTTCCCACCAGCAAACAGCTAACCGTGCCTGTGCCGGGCAGGCTCGGTACCCTGAATAGCTTTCCCGCAAACATCGCCCTAAGTCCCGATCGCCATTATGCGGCTCTCCTGAACAACGGCTACGGCACCCAAGAAAGCGGCGCACGCCAATCGATGGCCGTTCTGGATCTCAAGACGAATCAGATCGCCGACTTTCCCGATGGCCGCTTTCCCGAAGACGCTCACCAGAGTTATTTCCTGGGAATGACGTTCAGCGCGGACGGACATCATCTCTACGTCTCGGTTGGCTCAATTACCGATCCGATTGGGGAAAAGTCAGGCGATCTCGGCAACGGCATTGCGGTTTACAGTTTTCATGATGGCAATGTTGCTCCCGAGAGGTTCATTAAGATTCCACCGCAGAAACTCGCGGCTCACAAAAAAGTTGCTTTCGGCTTGCGCAAAACTTCCGCCGAAACGGCAATCCCATATCCCGCTGGACTTGTGCTCGTTCAAAGCGGGAGAAGTGAAAAGCTGCTGGTGGCCAATAATCTATCCGACAACGCGGTGCTTCTCGATCCCGAGGATGGCCGTGTAATTCACGCTTTCGATCTTAGTGCCAGTAATCTGGTGCCTTCTACGTTCCCCTACACCGTCATTGCAACGCGTGACGGCAAACGCGCCTGGTGTAGCCTGTGGAATGCCTCACGAGTCGCCGAACTCGACCTTGAGAAGGGTACTGTCAGTCGCTGGATTTCGCTGCTTCAGACGAAGGATCCGATCGCGCCGGGCTCGCATCCCACAGCGCTATTGCTCAGTCCAGATGAAGGCCTGTTGTACGTAGCATTATCCAACGCAGATCGAGTCGCTGTAGTCGCTACCTCATCCGGCCAGATCACGCGACTGCTTGATACGACTGTGCTCGGGCAGAATTATCCTGGAACCTCGCCGAACGCCATGGCACTCTCCGCCGACGGATCACGGCTTTTTGTGGCGGACGCCTCCATCAATGCCGTTGCCGTCTTCGACAGTTTAAATTTCACTCTTGCGGCCAGCCAAGCAACGGAGCCGCTCGAAGTAAGGGCCCTGGGCTTTATCCCTACCGAATGGTATCCGAGCGCGCTTGCAATAACCGGCGATGATCTACTGATCGCTACTGCCAAGGGGCAGGGAAGCGGCCCCAATAGCGGTATCAGTAAATTGAGGAATGAGCGTAGGCGCCGCGTTCATCCATATATTGCCACCTTGATTGGTGGCTCAATCGCACGCCTTGGGATTCATGACATCTCGGGCAATCTCGCCGATTTCACCCACCAGGTCGAGCAGGACAATCTCTTTAATCTGCATTCCGACCCCAGCAAGATCACCTTTGCCGCAGGCACTAATCCGATTCGGCATGTGATCTACGTGCTCAAGGAAAACCGCACCTACGATCAGGTGCTTGGCGACCTCAAATCCGGCAATCGCAAAGTTGGCGATGGCGATCCGTCGCTCACGATGTACGGCGCCGATATCACGCCCAACGAGCACAAACTGGCGTTGCAATTCGGCGTGCTCGACAACTTTTACGACAGTGGGGAAGTCTCAGGCGATGGACATCTCTGGTCCACAGCTGCCATCACCACCGATTACAACGAGAAGACCTGGCAAATAGGCTATCGCAGCAAAGAACGCATTTACGACTACCAGGGAACCGTGAGCGACGAGTACATGCTCGACTACCACCTGCCCGACATCGACGATCCCGCTACCGGATACCTTTGGGACAACGTTGCCCGCCACGGCCTCAGCTATCGCGATTACGGTGAGTTCGTGCTGGCCGAATGGTGCAACAAGAAAATTACGGCCGGCTCTCCGCAGGAGGGGACGCCTTCTCCGTTTTCGGCCTCCTGCGCACAAACCCAAATTCGCAAAAGCGATCCGTTGCCATCTCATCTCGGCCAGCCGCACGGTTCGCCGAGTCCCTGGCCGTGGCCCATCCCGGTGTTGAAGCGTATGAAGCCCACCAAAGCCGCGCTGCGCGATCACTTTGATCCTTTGTATCCCGACTTCCAACTGGACTTTCCCGACCAGTTGCGAGCCGACGAGTTCCTCAACGAATTCGGCGGCTTCGTTCTGGCTCGCAAGACGGACAAGGGAACTAAGCTGCCCAATTTCGTCTTCCTCTACCTGCCCGATGACCATACTGCCGCTACTCACCCCGCGATGCCCCGCCCGGCAGCCTCCGTAGCCGATAACGACCTTGCACTCGGCCGCGTGGTCGAAGCCGTCTCCCACAGCCCCTATTGGGACGACACTGCCATCCTGGTTCTCGAGGACGATGCTCAGGACGGAGCTGACCACGTGGACGCGCATCGTTCCATCGCGTTCGTCATCAGCAAATATTCTCCCGGCTCGGCTGAGCAGCCGTTCGTGGACCATCGCTTCTACAGCACGGTAAACATGATTCACACCGTCGAAGAATTACTAGGTCTCCCGCCGATGAACCAGAACGACGCATACGCCCCAGTCATGGCGCCACTCTTTTCCGGTCCCGGAGCGCAAGCTCCCTATGCCGCCGATTACCGCAACCGTGACAATAATTTGATCTACCAGATCAATCCGAAGAAAGGTCTCGGGGCGCAAGAGTCGTCACGGATGGATTTCTCCCGCCCCGATGCGGCCAACGCCAAGCGCGTGAACGCCATCCTCTGGCGTGACAGCAAAGGCGCGATTCCCCTGCCTCCATCGCGTCACGCAATCATTCCTGCGAGCAGTGAAAGCAAAGAGCCCGATTAATTTGGAATCAGTCCTCAGGTTAGTAAGAGCCCGCGCTACCGTGCCACCCTACCGCGGAAGAGCGGGTCTTCCAGGCCCGCGTCAGAGCCACGACGCGCCTGGGTTTTTGCCTGCGGGGCCTACACCTCCACCCTAGGCAAAAACTGCGGCGGCTTACGAAACTTCGTCGCCTGTTCAAATGAGTATGCCAGCTTGATCAAGGTGGGCTCGCTCCATGCTCGCCCAAAAAATGAGATCCCTACCGGCAATCCAAAAAAGAATCCCGCCGGCACATTGATATTTGGATACCCTGCCACCGCCGCCGCACTCGAACTCCCACCGGCAAAATGATCGCCATCCACCAGGTCCGTGATCCACGCTGGTCCACCTGTTGGCGCCACCAACGCATCCAATTGAAATTGATCCATGATCGCGTCAATGCCCTGTGTACGCGAAAGTTGGTGGTTCTTTTCCAGCGCGTCCAGATACTCTTTGGTTGTCAGCGGTCCCTTGGCCTCGGCTTTCAGAAAAAGGTCTTGCCCGAAGTAGGGCATCTCTTTCTCTTTGTTCCGCTCGTTGAAGTCAATGATGTCCTTCAAGGTGTGTACCGGAGCAGCGGGTCCCAACCGCGCCAGGTAATTATTCAGGTTGGCCTTTAGTTCGTATAAGAACACCAGCAACTCGGACTCATCAAATTTTCCGATCGTCGTGATATCTGCCGGGTCCACAACAGTCGCGCCCGCCCTCTTCATCTCTTCGATTGCTGTGTTCATCAGTGCGTCCACACCATCGTGAAAGCCACAGTACTTTCGCACCACACCAATCTTTGTGCCCTTCAGTCCGTTGGGATCAAGAAAGCGAGTGTAATCGGTATAGGATTTACCCTGACTCCCGGCGGTTGCGCTGTCGTCGGGATCCACACCAGCGAGCGCGCCCAGCAAGATCGCTGCGTCACTGACGGTACGTGCCATGGGTCCGGCACCATCCTGGCTGTGCGATATTGGAATGATCCCCGCGCGGCTGGTCAGGCCCACGGTAGGCTTTATTCCAACAATTCCATTGGCCGACGACGGACATACAATCGAGCCGTCGGTCTCGGTTCCAATCGCGACCGTGCAGAAGTTCGCCGCAACTGCCGCGCCCGATCCGGAACTCGAGCCACAAGGATTCCGATCTAGCACGTAGGGATTCTTCGTCTGTCCACCGCGCCCGCTCCAACCGCTTGTCGAGTGGCTCGACCGGATATTGGCCCACTCGCTCAAATTGGTCTTCCCCAAAATGACTGCGCCCGCCTCGCGTAGCTTTCGCGCCATAAAGGAATCCTTGGGCGGCCTTGCTCCCATCAGCGCCAGCGAGCCTGCCGTGGTATTCATCTTGTCCGACGTATCGAGATTGTCTTTAATCAGAACTGGAATACCATGCAGCGGACCTCGCGGCCCTTTTTGTTTGCGTTCTTGGTCGAGTCCGTCCGCAATCGCCAGCGCGTCCGGATTCAGTTCGAGCAAGCTGTTCACCGCCGGCCGCCGCCTATCGTTGCCCGATTTATCCTTGTCCGGCCGATCCATAGATTCAATTCGCGCCAGGTATTGTTCTGCAATCGAGCGCGCCGTGAATCGGCCCGACTTCATCCCGTCCTGTAGTTCGCGAATTGTGATCTCGTTCAATTCAAATGTGGACGATTCCGGCACAGCAGCCGGCGCCGGTGCGACCTCTCGTCCCGCGACCTGCACGGGATACACGGCAGCGCCCACTCCAGTTAAGAAACTGGCTTGCAAAAACCGTCTACGGCCGGAAACTGGATCGCCATCCTTTGGGCTCAAGCTGGTTTCTCCTTCGAATGTTTTCAAGTCAGGAAGCAAAATCCGTGACGCAAGATGCTACCAGTTTGCCGCAGGAGAAAACAGACTGGACGCAAGGCTTTTCGCCGAGTCGCTCAACGAAACGCAGAGGGTGGGTGATGGTTATGTTCTAGACAAGGAAACTGCCGGCGGTTGTAACCAGCTTCGCGCGGATGTTAATCTACCGTGGTTGGCTCGAGAGCGAGTGTAGAGCGGGAGTAGTTCAGCGGTAGTAATCCTTTCCCGTAAATAAGAAGAAACACCCGCAAATAGAAGCTAAGTTTCAACAACATATCCGCAACATTTTCTGCTCTTTCCTGTTTTAAGCTACTCATTTTGTGCAAACTTTGTTGTACATTTGTTGCTTCGCTTTGTCTATCAAGGTCAGATCGCGCCTTCTGCGGGACGGTAAAACGCAAACCGTCTATCTGGACCTTTACTCTCGCGGCCGGCGGCAGCTTGAATATTTGAACCTCTATCTCACGGGAAACCGGGCCGCGGATCGGGAAACATTCCGGGTGGCAGAGGCGATCGCTTCCAAGCGGACACTGGAACTGATAGGTGATGAGCACGGGTTTGCAACCCTCACCCGCCAACGGGCAGATTTCATCGAGTATTGTCGGAAACTGGCGGACACCAAGCACGCGCACAATATTCGAGAGGTCTGGCGGAAAGCGCTCGAACATTTTACGACGTTCTGCGGCGGACGTTTGGCGTTCTCCTCTCTCAACCACTCCACCGTGCAAGCATTTCACGAATATCTCCTGGCCCGGATAGGCGTCAATTCTGCTGCGGTTTATTTGGCTCGGATCAAGACTGCCTGTCGGCAGGCGATGAACGATGGCATCCTTACAAAGAATCCGGCTGTGAACGTAACCATCAGGAAGCAGGCCACGGAAAGGGCCTTCCTAAGCTTGGACGAGTTGCGGCAGTTGGCCGATACCAAATGCAGCAATGCAGAAACGAAAGCGGCGTTTCTGTTTTCTTGCTTCTCGGGATTGCGCTATTCCGACATAAAGTCGCTTAGAGCAAGCCATGTTCGGCAATTGAATGGTCTTTACGCTTTGGAATTTCGGCAAACGAAAACCGGAACTCCGATTGTGGTGCCTCTGTGCGCCCAAGCAGTGGCCATTTTAAAACACCAACTGTCCCCAGCGCTGCCAGTGTCACGCAGCAAGTTTCCGCTTGACCCCGATCTAGTTTTCCAACTCGGTGCACAGCAGACTACTGACAAGGCACTCCAGCGTTGGGTCAAGAAAGCTGGCATCACTAAGAAAATTTCGTTCCACTGTGGCCGGCACACGTTTGCCACATTGAGCCTCACAAGCGGTATAGACGTTTATACGCTTTCAAAGCTACTCGGACACCGTCACATTGGCACGACGGAGATTTACGCAAAAATCGTCGATCAGAAGAAACTGCCTCCTCCGCTTCGACGTGTCAATGAGACCTTAACGCGAACGATCGCGCATGTGCCTTTTTGGCTTAATCTGGGCGATTACGATCGCCCAAATGCAAGCCGGCGCGGTCGGTATTTTGCTGAGTGGTGCCACGCTAATGGGGCCCCCCGAGACGCCGCGACCGGCTTTCAGATCGTGTATTTTGCCGACGTATGACCAGCGTTGAAGTCGGCGACACACTGGGACCGGCTCCTTACTCTGTAGTGCGCAGGATATTAGTCTGGGAAAACAGGTCTGTCCTCACGATCTGGTTCCGAGTACACAAGTCAATCAGTCAACCACTCAAGGGACGGGCAAGGGAAAGTCATGGCTAGAGAGAAAGTTGCAATGAAACGATTGTCACAAGTTTCTCCCACGTGGAGGAAGTCGTCCTTGCCGGGACAGTGGGTACACACTCAATCAACCCAAGGCGGGCGGGACTTACAAGTTACCGCCCGCAAAGGCATAGTGGGGATTTATAAGTCCAGCAGGAGTGTGGATTGATGGCTGAGCGCAAAGATTACAAGAAGCGTCGTGAGAAAGTATCGCGTGGGCCAGGACGTCCGCGTCTCGAGATAGATCCTCAAAAAGTCTTTGAATGCGGGCAGAATTATTACACTCTTCAAGAGACTGCGGACGAATGCGGCTGTAGTGTCAGCACGATTCTAAATAATTTTCATAACGATTGGCTTCGCGGCAAGAGTCGTACCCGGCGCGCTGCGAAGAAACTCTACATCTCTCGCGTCAAGACCGATCCGGCGCGTGCGTTCGAGTTCCTTCGCAAGCATGATGACGAATGGGGCGACAAACCCGTCGAAGTCCACACGGAGAATCTCAACAGCGACGCAATGAGAGACCAGTTCCGCAACATGCCGCCGATGGAAGTCGCGGCGATCTGCGACAAGGTGAGCGCGCGCATCAAGCAAAGAATGTCGAACGACGAGACAGAATAGATGGGAATGAAAAGACTTCTATCAGAAAGACCGAATGGATGCGATGGCAGGTGAAAGTTGCCTTTTCGCGGATAGCTTGACATCCACCCTGCCCCGCAATGCGACACAGTGTCGATCTGCAGCGTCACTGACGCTTTCCTTGACTCTCACGTTGAGTGGAGGTTAATCAGGATTTCTTCCGGTCGACGAGTTCGGAGTCATCTAAACCGGATGCATAGGTTCATATCGACGAGCTGGGTAATAAGCTGACGCAGCCAGAGCCAACATAACCCCTAAGCTTCATGAGCGAATATGCACCCCATCGCGCACGAAGGGAACGCGTGCCATCCGGGCACTAGAATGTCACGCTGTGAATTGCAGCAAGGCTTCCGGGACGATATCCCGCTCGCGTAAGAAAAAGATGTGCGACTTGGGACAGATAAAAGCCGCCAGAGGCTGGGTTTCTTCGACAAAATCTTCACCGTCCAGGGTTGCGGAAAAATTGACTTTGGTAAGCAGTAGCGCCACCGTCGAATTC
>Ga0066660_10000579_pt1 | contig 13297 bp, 16 predicted proteins | sample GraSoiAngelo_109_FD_75177 | JGI IMG/M metagenome (GOLD analysis project Ga0066660, IMG submission 75177) | Grasslands soil microbial communities from the Angelo Coastal Reserve, California, USA - 14_0903_12_20cm | ecosystem: Environmental > Terrestrial > Soil > Grasslands | place: USA...
AAGGTTTTTCCTTTCTATTTTAACTCTATTTACTTTTAGTATAAAAAAATATGTTATTTATTACTTTTAAATTTTGACATTACTATTCATTCTTTTATTTAATTTAATATAAATAAAAAAAAAAACTCCTGGGAGATAAACCCAGGAGCAATACTTCTCTTTTTGTTTGGCTAAGCCCCACCAAACCCGAAACGGAGTTTTTGTGGGGGCTTAGTTTAGCTGAGCACAGGTGTTTAACGAACTTTATTATTTTTGTTAACTGTAAACTCAAATAGAAAAAAAAACCATTGTTCCTGGCTCATGCTACGCAAGCATAAAAAAAAATAAGAAAAAGGGCTTGTACTTCGCACAAGCTCATGCAAAATACACAGCTTCGCGAGCGCAAACAAAAATTGGGTAGTGGGCTTTTATATTTCGGATAGGAGTGTAAAATAAGAATTTAATGGAAAGGCGATAACTAGTATTATTCTCCTTATTTGCTGACCATGCATAAAGGAATAACTTACTGCATAACAACAAGTAGTATTTAAACCAAATTAAATAAAAATTAAGCCAAAGGTAATAAGTAATATCCCTTTTCCTATAAATTTTAGAAGACGGAACTACCCTACGGAAGAAATTACCCTTATTTAATATAACTCTTCAATTATTTAATGAAGTAACGGAGCCAAGAAATTTTAAATTAACGCCGCTACTTTAACAAAATTTTGTTAATTCTGCTACGCCCGACTTAGATAATTGTAAAAAGAATTAATTAAATATTTAAGCGGGGTGCATACAGGCAGGAGGCCCTAAATGGGCGTAGCCGCCGCCGCAAATAAACCGCATGCGAAACTTGGCTTGCCTAGCCTAAAGGAAACATGGACCAAAAGCATGAAAAATACAGGAAGAGGGGGGAAAATAAAACAACTGGTGGACTAAACATACATTTTAAAAAAATCCTATAGATGAAAAGTTTAAAATTTATGAGTCACTTGAGATTAGCAAGATTATCTAATTGAACAAGATCATGTTTGATTATTAAAAGGTATTTAGCTCATATGATAGATTATGGTATGAAAGATAATAGAAATGATGTCTTATTCAAAGTTATTGATATAATAAAAGATAAGTTTACACTTTCTAAAGATCAGTTTATAAAAGAGTATATGATGTATTCTAATAACCTAGAAAAAGTAAAAATTTTAATTGAAAAAGAAATAAAAGATTTAGCTAATGCTCAAGAATATCTTAAAACATTTACTGCTAAATATGGACTTAAAGATGAAACTAATAGTGAAGAAATGGATAATCTTAATAGAAAATTAAAATATTTACAGAAAATAATATTTATTAGTGAGGAAATTATGAGTTATATATTAAAGATTATAATTATAATATGGATATATGTAGAGACTGATACTTTGAAACATTATTAATTGGTGATGGAGAAAGATTAATATTTTCAGATAAATTACTTAATGAGGTATTTACACGTTGAGTATTAAAGCTTAAACTTGAAGATCATGAAGATTTTATAAAAGAAATTCAAAAAGATTGATTAAAAAATGAAATAAGAAATATGGGGTATAGAGTACATTAGGGAGAATAAATAGAATTATAGATATAGATGAGAAATTTTAATCATTATAATAATTTGATACTATCAAGAATTAATCTAGTAAAACAAGGTGAAAGGTTGTTTAATAAAAATATTAGTTGTTATATGGTAAATAAGAAATGATCATCAACATATAATAGTGAATTAATAAAAAATAAACTTAAGTGAGTAGAAAGTGAAAGTAGAATAAATTAAAATATTTTTAATCAGGAATTTAGTTATATAAATGAAGAATTCATAGATAATGAAAGATTAGAAGTATTTTTAACTAAGTGTAAAGAAGAAATATTAAATATAAATAGTGATATAGATGAAATAATAATAGAAACAATTTTATTACAACTAAAAATGAATTTATTATATGGGGTGTTTATACAAATATTTGTAAAATATACTAATGAGGGATGAAGGAATAATGGATGCTTAGTAGAGAATTTAGCTCGATTTGGTTTATTAGATATAGGATTAAATGAAGAAGTAATTCAAAGTTTATTAAAATATTTAAATGAATGGTCACCTTTTTTTGATGTAAGTAGATTGGAATGGATAGTTAAATATGGTGAAAATAAAAAAGAAGTTGTTGTTTTAAAATATAATGAAATTGAAAAGATAATTAGTAGTAAATATATTAGTAAACAAGGGGTAAATTTAGAGAATATTTTAGGGTTTATAAAAGTATTAGGATATTATAAAGTAGTATTTAATGTAAAAGAAAAAAGTTATATATCTCTTTGTACTGATTTATTAAGTATTCCTGAATTAGGGTGGAAACAAAATAAACGACAAAGATTATCAATTAAATATGAAATAGGGTTTAATATAGATAATTTAGATAAGTTTATACATGATATAATTACAAAAATAAATTCAAGTATAGAAGGAGCTTGTTTTGCTTTAATTAGAAATATGGTGGTGGGGTTAAATAAAGAAATGTTTTTAAATATAAGGAAAGAATGGGAAAAAATAATTCTTAATAATATGTTTGAAAATAAAAAGAATTGAGAATTAGATATTCAAGAATTTAGAGATAAATTTAAAAAACTAGATAATATAGACAATACTACAAATAAATTAGAATTAGAGAAATTTTTAAAAACTTGTGGATTTAAAGAAGTAATTTTCTTAATTAACAAAATTGGTAAATCTAATATAGAATACATTAAAAATAGATCAGATAAATTAAATGGTAATTCTAGTTATACTATAAGAATTATGGAACTATTAAATGATGAACGAATTCCTTTATTTATAAGAGAAATAAATGTTGAAAAATATATAATAGATTATGAGATTAATTATTTTTTAAATAGTATAGAAGATAATAACACTCCTAATTTATTAAAAATACATAAAGAAGTAAGAAAAGTTATTGTTAAACGTTTAGATATATTATGTAATGCTTATACTATAAATAATTATAAAAAGTTAATAGAAAGTATTGATAATGTTAATTCTCAATGTGTACTTATTATTTGTTTAGTAGGGTTTGAAATAGTGGGAAATTTAAGTTTTGCTTCAATATTAAAAAACTAATCAGGGGATAGAAGTGTTACTCAGGAGAAAATTTGTATTCTTTTAGCTAATAGAATAATTAGTCATTATATAAATACAGAAGAAAATCTTTTAAAGAATTTAGCTAAAAATAACTATGATTTATATAAAATAAGTAAGGGTTTAAAGGATGTTAAAATTTGAAGTGATATAGATAAAATAAATTTAGGACAATTATTATTGGATAGTTTAATAAAAACTAATGTGTTTGAATTAGAATTAGAGCGCGAAGGAGGGAAAAGATATAAACATATAAAGATTAAAAGAGAATTTATAGAATTATTAAGTAATATAAGGGGGGGATAATAACTATACCTAAAACACTTTCTACATACAAAAATTATTCCTATAGATGAAAAATATTAAAAATTTGAAACAATTGAAACTAGCAAGTAAATCTAGTTGGACAAGACCAGAACTAATGTTATCACCTTTGATTATAAAGGAAAATAATAATAGATTCAATAGAGTTATTTGAAATAATTGGTTATTAAATTTTATTGATAGATTACAAGATAATATGGGGAAGAATATAGAAAAAAACATTTTAATGCTATTTTTGAAGAACAAAGAAAGCAAGAAAATATATACTCACGTATAAAGGGTTTAAAAAAACTTAAATTAGAAAGTAAATCTTATGAATGGGATAGAATAGAAAAATATGAACAAGAAATAATAGAATTAGATAAAAGTATAGCTATTAGGAATGAGAATTATAAGAATTATCTTCAAGATTGTTCTATAAATATGGGATTGTGTACTGATTGGCGTTTAGAAATATTAGACACAGAACATTTAGAAAGAATAATATTATCTGAAAAAACATTTAACGATATATTAAAACCTATACTATTAAAGCTTATAATTGAAGATAAGGAAAACTTTATCCGGCCTTCAAACAAAACAACATAGAATACTCATTAAAATGTTAGCTTAAATTTAATTGTTATTTTTATATTAATTAACTTATCTCCCATATGGGTAGGAGTAACTCCGTAGGTAGAACTAATTTTATAATATACATTTATTTATAAAAAAAATAGGACTATACCTTAATTATTGAGAATATGCCTTTTAACCGACTGAAGGGATTAATTCTGTATATATTATATTAAACCATCTAATTAACAAGTTTATTATTTAAAATAAAGAATAAAAATAATCGTACTACTTATTACAAGAGTATCCGGACTTGAACCAGAAAGTTAAAGGTTGGAGCTTCATATTTTACCTATTAAATTATACTCTTTTCTTCCCCTCCTGTTATTAAGATTATATATATGAATTAGCAAGGCTTGCCTAGCCTAAAGGGAACCATCACACAGGCTGCCATTGGGAGCAATGCTTGCTCTTGTATAACAGGAGGATAAGGAAACAGGAGCAACCTAAATCTGGTTATGTTTTTTGGGCTAAGCCGTTGCGTAGATCAAGTATTTAAGGCTCTAACTATTTCATTTAGTTGATCGTAAGTAGTTTTAATTCCTATTTAAAGATATAGAACCTCTATATAGATATACTTAGATTGATAACTTTTTATTTTTCTCTTTATCAAAAACTTCTAGTACTTGAGCAGGTGTCCCTGATCCTGCTATTCTTGGCTTACCAAACCTTGGGTTAGATTCCCCTTTCTGAAAACGATGCGGATTTATTGCTGTCTTCTGGGAAATCTTCTGAGTAGCTGACATTTTAGCTAGAGTCTCTGAAGAATGCTTAAACCCCTTCCGAGAAGCTGACATTTTAGTTTTAGTATCTTCAGAATGTTTACGCCCTAACATTGGAGACATAGGATCCTTGGCGAGATTATACTCTGGGGATAAGAGATCAAAGTAGTATTTCTCCTTTGTACGTAGCTCAGAAATTTCGCAATACTCAAGAATTTCTACACTAAAATTAGCATAACCATAATTTAATATCGCCCCCGAAGGCCGAAGGCCGAAGGCCGAAGGCCGAAGGCCGAAGGCCGAAGGCCGAAGGCGAAGGGTTTTATATAACTCGTTCCCTTTCCATAAATTAAATATTTTAAAGAATAATAATCATAAAATCTTTTCCTTAAATTTTGTGCACTACTATGTACTTTTTTTTATTAATCGTTAATCGTATTTTTCCATAAATAAATTCCTGACTTATTTTTATTTTCTGAATATATCACGACTTTATCTATATCTGCATTAGTATAAACCTTTTCTGGTTTATAGCTATTTGTTGAATAAGATCTTCGTTGGGTTAGGTTTAACTTTTTGTTAAACCCTTTGGAAGAAGTAAATGGAGTGATAGAAATGTTATTAAGGTTATTCGACTGCCTACTGTGGATCTTAAGTGCACCACGTCCGTCACTCATAAATAAATCCAGCAGTAAGGATCGCAAGGAAAAACCAAAGGAATGAGCTGAATTTAGCCATAGTTTCTCTTTGTGTTCATTCCAGATTTAATATCTCTAATTTGTTCTAATCCTTCCTTTGTCTTATGGCAATTTTCCTTCATAAGAGCAGCTACTTTACAAAAATCAATATAATCTAAACTCTTAACACCTTGAATTGGATATTTCTCGAATAATGGAATAATTTTTAAATCAAGATCCAAAAATCTAGTTACAATAAATTTTACAATGTTTTTTTCTGTATATATTTTACCATAGCCTAAATACTTTTGAATTAGATTAAAAAGTAATGTGTCTCGTGAATGTTGAACTATTTGAAATAATAAAGAAATTTGCACACCTGATTTGTGAGATAAAGATTTTTTAATATCAACAAAAAAGCACCCTTCAGCCGTTGTGAAACCTGCTAACCAATTAGAATCAATATTTTCTGGTAATTCTACTAAAGGTCTAGGGACTGGAGTGATATTAGGGAAAACTACTTTTAGTTCCCTGGATAATCCTAAATTCATTGAAGCTCTAATACTTAGAATTTTTATGATCCCTTCCAAATTAAGATGTTCTTTTTGATCCATTAATACAACAATTGATTTAAAAAGGGAAGTTCAAAATCGGCACGTTTTTGAGTTAACAAAGGATACCTATCAAAATGAGGGATTATAACTTCTTTTAAATCTTGCAATGAGTTCACTTTATACATTACATGATTTTTTTCTGTACGCATTGAAATATGTCCAACACCAAAAAATGATTGTATACGTTCTAACAAAGCTGTATCTTTACTGTGTAATTCGATAGCAAATGATAGCTGAATACCTCACCCTGTTTTAGTTTGATTTGCTCTATTGTAAATGTTGCCTCACCATCTGAGAAGCCTGTAACTCAATAAGGCTCAAAATTTGTTTGACAACCCTTATTAAGAGTAGAATAAGTTCGTAGTTGGGTTAGGTTTAACTTTTTGTTAAACCCTTTGGGACTGGAACTAGCAAAATGAGAAACCGAAGAAACAGGAGTGATGGAAATGTTATTGAGATTGTTGGATTGTCTACTGTGAATTTTAAGTGCTCCCTTTCCTCAAGAAGAGAGAATAGAAATTATTATTAAATAGATTGTTAAATAAATAAAATATAATGCATATGGAGTTAAGAAAACAAAAAGAGATTATTTCAATAATTTAAAGACATACCTTCCTCTATAAGGTTTTTGTTGATTTGCTTTAAAATAATTATGAATTGCGACATCTCTACAAGATATAGCTCTAGCAGCTGCACGAATTGAAGGATAAAGAGTAATATTTTTAGTTTCTAAATCAGTTACTTCTATGCCTTTTTTAGTGGATTGAGAATGTAAATTTTTTTGTTTAGATTCTTCAGAGTGAGTCTTACCGAATAAATGATGATTCTTACCTGACTTTGCAATTCTAAGTTTCGCTTTACATTCATCTGAAAGTTTTCTACCTTTTCTAGAAGCAGAGATTTTAGTCAATGTTTCCTTGCTATGCTTTTTACCAAACATAGGGTTATTTTCTCCATTTAAATCACGGGCTAAAGCCGCAATTTTCATTTTTTCTATTGATTCTGGCGAGAATGTACGACCAGCGCTAGAACCTGCTACTTTTAAAATATTATATACAGGATTATAACATAATATGAAATATTGTTCTAAAAATAATGTTAAATGTTTAATTTTATCTGTTTCAAGTGCGTTAATCAAATTTTCAGGTAAAACATAAATATCCAGATAAAAAGAATTTAACCCCAACTCTTTAAGGACTAAATTTATTTTTCTATTTCCTAGAGTAGAGCCCAAATAACCTCTAGCTAATCTATTAGCTAGTTGTACTGAAGATCCAATGTAACAAAATTCATTTTTTTTATTAATAAATACATAGACTCCAGATCGGCCGGACTTACCATTACGTGCATATTTTCCTACTATTTCAATAAAATCACCTTTCTCTCTAATAGGTAGTTCGAATCGTTTTGGTATAATATTTCGTAAAATTTCAAATTCTGATTCTGTTACATTAAAATTATTAATATGCTTGCTAAGAATAGAATGAATAATTTCAAAATTTACATTATCTTTTGCTATTTCAAAATTAGGATATCTTTTAAGAAAACTATTTGCTATAATAAAAGGATTATTACTCTCAAGAGAGCTACCTTCTCTTAATGATCTAGCGATTTGTTTGAAGAATTCATCCTGTTGATATTTTTCACTTTTTGTTGAATATAATCTTCGTTGGGTTAGGTTTAACTTTGTTAAACCCTTTGGAAAAGAGGAAGTACGAGAAAGCGAAGCAATAGGAACTATGGAGATATTATTAAGGTTATTTGACTGACGTGAATGGATTTTAAGAGCACCACGTCCAATCTCATAAACAAATCCAGCTGTAAGGATCGCTAAAAAAATTAAGACAACAACTAAACCGTAAATAGAGTTGTTATAGGCGGAAACCACGTAAGGATATATAAGCACAATTTCTAAATCGAATATTAAAAATAATAGCGCAAACAAGAAAAAGGAAATTGAGAATTGGGATCTGTTTTGATATAAAAAACTTGAAAATCCACATTCAAACGAACTATCCTTTTCATTATAAGGGCTATGAGGCGCAAGTAGTAAATTTAAAGATAATAAAGCAAATGCTAAAAATAGTATAAAAATAAAGAAAAATATTGTTGAACTCATTTAAGGATTAAATAAAACAAGGGCCAATGTATTGGTAATACTTAATCATTCTGTTGGAGAAAAAATAAATAACAATATTATTAAAGTTAACACTGAAATTGTTATTGTTAAAAATGGAGAAGAGCTGGCAAAATAATAAGAATATTTATTATCAGCAATAGATTCATTTTTATCAAAAAAAACTAATTTTATTATTCTTAAATAATAAACAGCACTAACTACACTCGTTAAAATACCTACTAATACAAGGAAATAGAAACCTTGATTTAAAGCCGCGGAAAGCACTTGCTGTTTAGCAAAAAAACCAATTAACGGCGGAAGACCCGCAAAAGAAAAGAGAGTTATAGCTAAACTTATGGCCAAAAATGGGTTAATGAAAAAAAAGCCTTGAAATTGAGAAATTAATTGAACAGGTGAATTATTTATTTCTAATAATCTTCTATCAGCATTTCTACTAATTTCCAATAGATAATAACCGATTATTATTAAAATAAAGAAAACATTGATATTACTTAGGCTATACTGCATAAGATAAAATAAGAAAGCCTGAACAGACTCTGTGCTATTAATAACTAAAGCTAATAATAAAAACCCAACATGCGAAATTGTACTGTAGGCCAATAATCTTTTAATTCTATGTTGAACCAATCCAACTACACTTCCTATAATTAAAGATAAAAATGAACTTAATAATAATAATGATGTTCAATTAAACTCAAACATAGATTGGCTAGTATAGTGAACTAACTCTAACAAGAATATAAATATAGATATTTTAGGTATTATAGCTACGAAAGTTGTAACTACCGTAGGAATTCCATCTAGGACATCAGGAGATCAAAAATGAAACACGGCCATCAAATTTATCATACAAATAAATAAAAAGTAAATACACTTTTCCATTACGTTTGCGAAGCCATCCTTCGGTGTAGCGATGCCCGCAGGCAATTTAGATTATTTTCTTCCTTTGTTCATTCCAGCTTTAATTTTACGAATTTGGTCTAGCCCTTCAGCAGTTAGATGAGCTTTATTTTTTATTAAGTCAGCTGCTTGACATCAGTCAGCAAAATCCTTAGATTTGACCCCAAAAACTGGATATTTATTAAAGAACGGAATTATTTTCTTGGTTAGATCGGTAAATTTTGTAACTGAAAAATGAACTGTCTCTCTTTTTTAAGTAAATTTCCGCATTCAAAATACTCAATTAAACTTCTCATTAATTGCTCATCACGAGAATGTTGAACAAGTATAAATTTTAATTGAACAGCTTCTCCAAGTTTAGTATCTTTTGATTTTTGAATAACAATGAAAAAACATCCTTCTCCGCTAGTGAATCCTGCTAATCATTGTGGATCTGGAATTGGGACTCCCGGAACGCTCATATACGTGATTAGTGTTAAGATACCGCTAACAGGATTAGAAAAGCAAAATCAAAAACACAGAGAGACAAATAAAGGGAAGCAGGTAAAATTTATATCTTCGTAAAAATATATCTTCCTATATATGGTTTTTGTTGATTTTTATAAAAATAATTTTTAATAGCCCCATATCGGATATCTAGGGCTATCGCAGCTGCACTGAAAGAATCAAAAGTAGCGGTAAGATTAGTTTCTTTATCAAAAACTTCTATCTTTTGCCCAGGTCTTCCTGCTCCTTCTGGCCTATTCTCACTTGACATAAATACACTAATTCTTTTTTTAGCTTCCTCAGAATGCTTATACCCTAAAGAAGAACCAGCTTTTTGTAGTATATTATATTTTGGCTGTAAAGTTTTTATATAGTAATCTTCTCTTTCAAACTGCTCATCAGGCAAACAATATTCCAATATTGTAAGAGAAAAGTTTTCAATCCCATAATTTAAAACAGCAGAAAATATAATACTATTAGATCTTTTTAAAACACCCTGCATGTATACTTGAGAATAATAATGTCTTAGTCTACTTGAGAGATTCAATCCACTGCCTACGTAAATTTTATTATTTATTTTGTTTTTTCATTGGTATATCCCTGTCAACCCTTCATTATCAGAAAATATTTCCAGTCTTTCTTTGTCCGGGTTTTCATAATATTTCTCTGGAGACACAGTAGAGGGAGCAGTATTAACCACAACGGGTGCAATTGATAATAAAGACAAGCTATTTAGCTGAAAATCCCCCATAGTATACAAGAAAAATAATAACGTCGCCCATGAGAGCACGCATCCTAACACGGCCATCAAATTTACCATGCAAATAATTAAAAGTATAAAAGGATATTCCCACAAAGGTCTCTCAACGGGAAGAATATTGGGAAAAGCAGCTTCTATACCTGAAGAAAGACTTCTATTCATTGATGCTTTAATTGCGACAATTTTATTTAATCCTTCCACAGTTATATGTTCTTTGTTTAAAACTAAGTTTATAGCTAGCTTTAATAAAAGATAATCTGCATGTTTTTTTGTAATTAGCGGGTGTTTATCTAAAAACTTTATTACTATTGGCAAATCTTTTATTGATTCTACTAATTCAAGCCCCATAATTAAAGAGCTAATAATTAACTAATTTACTTTTTTAAAAATATATACTCCTTTATAAGGTTTCACTTGATTATTTTTAATATAATTTCTAATTATATTAAAATTAGGAAGATTTAAGGCTCTTCCAGCTTCACGCATTGAATTATAAGTAATAGTAGTATTATTTTTAATATCAGTAACTTCTATTGCTTGAGAGGGCCTTGCTGATCCTGAGGGTCTTGGCTTACCATGCATAGGATTCTTCTCTCCTTTATTAATCTCAGATAGTATTTTTTTAGTTTTCTCAGAATGTTTTCTACCTAATGAAGACCCAGCTTTTGGTAAGATATTATACTTAGGCTGAAAAGAGGATATATAAAAATCTTCTCTTTCTAGACATTTTTCAGGCTCACAGTACTCAAGAATTATAAGAGAAAAATTAGAATGACCATTCTTTAATATATAACTTTGACTATTTTTTAATTTTTTTCCCATAGCTAAGTTAGAATAATCGAATTTTATCCTATATGACAAATTCACTGCACTCCCTATATAGCATTTACCATTAATTAAATTTGTTCACTTATAAATTCCTGATTTATTTTTATTTTCTTTTAGAATTTTATCTTTCTCAGCCCCAGCGTTAGAATAACTTTTGATGGGAATAAGAGCAGCAAGTAAACAAGGATCAATGCAAAAAGAAAAAAGCCAAGACATTAAAAATATTCCACCTATTAGTATAAAGGGGAAACAATTTCCGTCTCGATAGATACCCCCTACACCCAAGTAACTTTGAATCTGTTCTAGTAAAGCTTTGTCTTTTTGATGTAAAACAATTTTAAAAATTAATTTAACTCCTCAACCAACTTTATTTTTCTTGTCTCTAGAAATACCAATAGTGAAACATCCTTCCGCATCTATAAGTCCAGTGAATAACCAAGACATATTTTCTTTATTATCTAGATCAGAATTAGTATAAGTTAAACCTGGTGTAGCAGCTAATGCTAAAAATGAGCCCGTTGTATTTACTTCCGGGGAAAATAATAATAATAATATTATAACCCCTATTATTTGTTTAGAAAGGATTTTGACTTGATAGTTCCTTTCGAAACCCGTTAGAGTACATCTTAAACACGGTGCAATAGAGCAGATAAATCCCTTTTATTTTCTTCCAGTGTTCATTCCCGCTTTAATTTTACGAATTTGGTCTAGCCCTTCTTTGGTTAGATGAGCTTTATCCATTAATTTCGCGACTTTGCAAAAATCTAAGAAATCCTTAGATTTGATTCCTATTGGTCAAAGAACGGTACAATTTTAAGTTGAACGTCTGAAAACTTATCGACTACGAAATCTCCTGCTAGTTTATTTTTACGTAAAGCATATCTTCCACAATTAAATATCATAATTAATGCTTTTAATAATTCTTCATCGCGTGAATGCTGAACTACTGTAAAAACTAATTCAACTCGAGTTCCCAATTTATGTGTTTCGGATTTTCTAATTCTAATAAAAAAACAACCCTCACCGCTCACAAACCCAGCTACTCAATAGGGATCAATCTTTTCTGGTAATTGAACTAAGGGTCTAGGTATAGGGGTAATGTTGGGAAAGCTGTGTTTAACACCCCCTCGGACTGATAAACCTCTATTTAGTGATGCTTTTATCGCTAAAATTATTTGGAAACCAGCCGGAGTTAAATGTTCTTTGCTACCCATTAATTCTACAGCTTGTTTAAACAATTCGAAATCGGCACGTTTATTACTAATTAAGGGATACTTATCAAAATGCGGTATTATTACATTAATTAAATCCTTAAGAGATGTAACACGATATTGAATTGAATCCTTACTTCCTTTTGTAATATTTCCAACACCATAAAAAGATGCTATATTTTCCAATAAAGCGCAATCCTTTTTATGTAAATTAATTGAAAAACTAGCTTGTAAACTATAACCCGTTTTATACTGGCTATTTTTATTAATTAATAAGATAAAGCTTGATTCTGCATCAGCGAACCCAGAAATAAATCAAGGATGAATCCTAGGAGTGGTTGAAGTATGATAATGTTTTCGACCAAAATATACATACAAATTCTTTGTAAGTAAATGATTAGTATTAAAATAGTTATTCAATCTTCTTCATCTGAAGAACCTATATATTGCTTTTTGTTAACCAAGTTTTTCCAAATATAAATACCTGATTTATTTTGATTTTCTTTTAGAATTTTACCTTTATCAGCCTCAGCATTAGAATAACTTTTGATTGGAATAATAGCACACAGTAAAAAAGGATCAATATCAAATAATGTAATAATACTCCCCACTAAAAAAATCAAAAATAAAAAATAACTTTGAATCTGTTCTAATAGCACTAGATCTTTTTTATGTATAGTTATTTGAAAACAATGACTAACACGTCAACCAACTTTTCTTTCCTTATTTCTAAAAACACTAAGAGTAAAGCAAGATTCACCATCCGAGAAACATGTAGCGAATCAAGGGTTCATGATTAAATTCGGAATTAAATCCTGCCTTACTATGGAAGTATATGATCTGCCGTAATGGGATTTATATGTTATTTG
>Ga0066660_10000583_pt1 | contig 13279 bp, 14 predicted proteins | sample GraSoiAngelo_109_FD_75177 | JGI IMG/M metagenome (GOLD analysis project Ga0066660, IMG submission 75177) | Grasslands soil microbial communities from the Angelo Coastal Reserve, California, USA - 14_0903_12_20cm | ecosystem: Environmental > Terrestrial > Soil > Grasslands | place: USA...
CCTTGAGCGGGCGACGTCTGCCGCCGGCGAGATCCCCTCGATCTCCATGGATCCTTCGCCGAGGGCGCCCACCAGGAGTGCTCGATGAGAGATGGATTTGTCGCCGGGTACTCGAATCGATCCCTCGACTCGTCGACAGGGCGAGAAAACGATCTGCCGACTCATCGACCCATCGATGGATCGCCATGGCGCCACATCGATTGAGCGCCAAATGCATGAGTCGGTATGTCGCTGGATCGACTCATCGATCCATATCTGAATTGACTTAGAGAGAAGTAGATAAAGAGTCTTGGTCCCTTTCCGCTCGTTTTCCCTCCTAGCGAAGCCGGAGGTGAGCTCGGAAAGGCGATCGATCGATAAGAAGATATGTCGATAAAGCTGTTCATCTCTTTGGTTATATCCGACGTCACAATTCGCTCGTCCGCGTTTCGAAGCCTTGATCGCGTAGAGCAGCCGAGACCTTCTCTGCCTGCCCGCGCCCGGCGATCGTCAGGTGAAGCACGCCCCGTCCGCCCTCGCTCGAGTGGGTTATCTGGAGATCCTCGATGTTGATCCCGAGATTTCCGATCGAAGTCGTGACCTGCGCGAGCACGCCGGGACGGTCCGGCACCGGCATGACCACCTCGTACGGCGTGTCGTGAACCTCCTTACCCGGGAGGCTGCGACGGGCTTCGCGCGCCTGCAAGAAGGCGTCGCGCAACTGTCCCTCGCGTCGGCCGATGATAAGTTCACGCAAGCTGAGCAGCTCGTTCGCGAAATCCTGGAGCGTTACCGCGATCGCCTCGCCGTTCTCCTTGCAGATATCGAGCCAGATCTCGGGGTTGCTCGCCGCGACGCGGGTCACGTCCTGGAACCCCCCGGCGGCCAGCGCCAGGAGACCCGCGTGCTCCTCTCCCCTCTTGGCCGCCATGTTCATCAGCGCCGTCGCAGTCAGCTGAGGAACGTGACTGATGACCGCCATCAGCTTGTCGTGCTCGGCCGGATCCAACGCCATGATCCGCGCACCGAGTGTGGCCAGCAGCCCGTGCAACTTCCGATAGGCGTCCGAGCTAGACCGCTCCGTCGGGGTCAGGATCCACCAGGCGCCCTGGAAGAGCGTGGCAGAGGCGGCCTCGATCCCCTCCTGCTCGGTGCCGGCCATGGGGTGTCCGCCGATGAAGTCTGAACCCTGACGTAAGATTTGCTCGGCCTCGAGGACGACTCGACTCTTCGTACTTCCAACATCTGTAACCACACTTCCGGCTGAAACGCCGTCTGCGATGGCGGCGACGCTGTCTGCGATCGCTCCTACCGGGGTCGCGATGAAGACGAAGTCGGCGTCGCGAGCGGCGCCGGCGGCGGTCGCGGCCACGTCGTCGGCGGCCCCTCTCTCCACCGCTCGCTTGGCGGCGGCGGCATCCGTGTCGAAAGCGACCACGATCGTGTCGGTTCCGGCCTTGAGGGCCAGACCGATTGAGCCCCCGATGAGGCCGGTGCCGATAAGCGCGACCTTCATTGCGGCAAGTCGGTCCGGAGCGGCGTCGCGCCCTCGAGGTATACGTGTCGCAATGCGGACGGCTCTTTGTCTGTGTACAGATGGATGAGCACGCGGATGCAGAGTGCGACCGCACCCTCGACATCGAGCTCGCGCGCACAAAGCAAGGGAACGTCGCTGATGCCGATGCTTCGCGCGGCAGCCGCCGGGAACTCTGATCGAACATCGTCGGTGGCCGTGAAGATCAAAGACACGAGATCCTCGTGGCCCACCCCGTTCCGGTCGAGGATCGTCCTGATCAAGGCGGCGGTTCGTTCCATGACCTGTTCGCGGGTGTCGGCGTCGAGGGTCGTCGCACCCCGCAGAGCTCTGAGTTGGCGGGCCATCGGTGAGGAGATGATAGTCGGCGCGGACGGCGTGCCCGCCGACTTTGGCGCGGTGGTGAACGCTAGAGGCCGGCCGCGGCGAGCAGCCGTCCGACTTCCTCGGGGGTCAGCTTCCTCGACTTGCCCGACGCGAGGGTGCCCAGGGAGACCGAGCCGAACGAGATCCGCACAAGCTCGATGACGGGGAACCCAACCGCGTCGAGCATTCGCCGGACCTCGTGCTTGCGCCCCTCCGTCATCGTGATCTCGACGAGGCTGCGCGAAGCCGCTCGACGGCGGATCTTCACCGTGTGAGCGAGCGCCACCCCATCCTCGAGCCGGACCCCCTTCCGCAGCTCGGCCGCCGCTTCGCGAGACATCGTGCCCCGCACCTCGGCTGCGTACACGCGCGGGACCTGAAAGCGCGGATGGGTCAACCGGTGGACGAGCTCGCCGTGATCGGTGAGCAAGACCAAGCCGAGTGTGTTCGCGTCGAGTCGGCCGACCGGTACGACGCGTCGATGGGTCCGGACCAGATCCAGCACCGTCGGGCGGCCCCGCGGGTCGGCCGCGGTGGTGACGACCCCGGCCGGCTTGTTCACCGCGAAGTAGACATGACGCGGATCGACGTTGATCCGTTCCCCGTCCACCTCGATCCGCGCGCGTGCCGGCTCGACTCGCATGCCTTGGACACGGACGACGCGCCCGTCGACCGAGACGCGGCCTTGTTCGATGAGCTCCTCGGCCGCGCGTCGTGAAGCGACGCCTGCGGCCGCGATCACCTTTTGAAGACGCTGTCCCTCGACGGCGGGCTTGGGCGGAGCCGCCCGTGACGGACGAGCGCGCCGGCGGGGTTGCTGCGGTCGCTTAGGGTTCGAGCTCATCGGCCACCGACGGCGCCGGCAACATCGACGCGATCGGCGGCAGATCCTCGAGACCGCCCAATCCCATCCGCTCGAGGAATAGGGGCGACGTCCCGTACAGCACTGCTTGGCCGGGGCCGGGATCGCGGCCGATCTCGTGCACGAGACCGCGGGTCTCCAGCGTGTTGATCACGCCGTCGGAGTCGACGCCGCGGATCTGGGCGAGTTGTTGGCGGCTGACCGGTTGCTTGTACGCAACGATCGCGAGCGTCTCGAGCGCGGCCTGTGTCAGTCGCGGTTGCTGGACGGCGAGCACGAACCGCTCCACATACGCGGCGACGTCCGGATGCGTGTACATCCTCCATCCCCCACCGATCTCACGAAGAACAACGCCCCGCTCCGACGTTTCGTACTCGGCCTTCATCTCTTCGAGCGCGCCGAGCACCACATCGCGCGCAGTTTCCGTTACCTGCGCGAGCTGGGTTAGCGGTACGGGCTCGTCCGCGACGAACAGGATCGCTTCGAGCTGCCGATGCAGTTCGTTCATGCTTCGGGCTCCGGCTCGGTCGGTGGTACGCCTTCGTATTCATCGATCAAGCCGACCTCGGCGCGCGCATCGCCACTTCCCCGCGTCACGGTTATCTCACCGAAGTTCTCGCTCTGATCCACGTCGGCGTGACCCCGCTTGATCAGCTCGAGAACGGCCAGGAAGCGGACGACTTTGTCGATCCGTGTCGTGCAGCCCCTCGTGATCTCGCGGAACGTGATCGCAGGACGCTCGGCGAGGAGAGCCCTGACGGCCGCGATCGCCTCTGCAACGCTGACGCGGATCGGCGTGATATGCGAAAGGTCGAGGGAAACGACAGGCTTCGGTGCCAGTGCGCGCGCGGCGATGCCGGCGAGGTCCGCCGGAGTTACCCGCGCCAGCAGGTCGGGGCACAGGTGGTCGAACTCCTTGCCGGGACCCACTCGGCGTCCGATGAACCCGGCGTTGTCGGCGATCATCGAAGCCAGCTGAGTCGCGGCGTCCTTGAACGCCCGATATTCGAGCAGCCTGGCGATCAGCATGTCCCGTTCGCTGAGCGCGAGGGCCGTCTCCTCGTCGACCGGCGGGCCGGGCAAGAGCCGGGCCGCCTTGATCTCGATCAGGGTCGCCGCCACGATCAGGAACTCCGTCGCAACCTCGAGGTCGAGATCCTGCATCGACCGGATGTAGTCGAGATACTCCTCCGTGATCGACGCCAGGGATACCTCATATATATCGAGCTCTCTCTTCGCGATCAGATGGAGAAGGAGGTCGAAAGGACCTTGGAAGACCTGGAGCTTCACCTGGTACGTCATGGCGGCGTTCAGTCTACCGGCGACTGCCACTCCGCTCGGACAGCTCGGCCCAGATCATGTCCCCCCGATCAGTCGCCTGAATGACTCGGTCGCGTTGACGACGACCGGGGCGAGGAACAGGAACAGAGCCAGGAGGAAGAGCACGTCGTACTGGACCAGGTCCTCGAACTTCATCGCTGCTCTCGGGGAAAGGAATCGGACCAAGATCCGACCGCCGTCCCTGCCCGGGATGGGGAGCAACTCGATGACGGTGAGGAAGGAATTCACAACCATGATCCATCCGAATAACAGACCGATGTCACTCTTGAGCTCGGCTCGCCAGATCGCAGCGGAGACGGCAGCAACCACTCCGGTGGCAAGCGGCCCGGCCAGGGCTACCAGGATCATGTCTCGGCGTGGGTTTTTGAATGCACGAGGGTTGAACGACTGCGGTTTTCCCCAGCCGAACATCATCCCGTAGGGCCCTGAAAAGATCGCAACGAAGACGAACACGGCGGGCATGATGATCGAGCCCAAAGTGTCGACATGTGGCTTTATCCGTAAAGTGACACGGCCCATCAGCTTTGGAGTCCGATCTCCAAGAGCCATCGCCGCTCGGGCGTGGGCCCAGTGGTGGACATCGATGCCGATCAGGAAGCCGAGAGCAACGCCGGCACCGGCGATCAGGTTCAAGCTGCCGATCAAGGGCGGCGTCCTCCCACGTCTAATCCCAGGTTATGACAGCTTGAGGTCGCAGTAAGGTTCCACTTTACGGTGAGACTTGAACGTTGCGTGCGCTTCGGTCGGCTCAGCGCCGGCGGCCGAGCCGATCGGCGAGGATCGACGCCTGCCCATTCGCATCCAGGTCCGCCAGCGTGTACGACAGCGCCTCCCGCACGAGCCGCCCGCGATCCGCGCCGATCCCGAACTCGCGCAAGGCCAGCCGTGCCCGCTCGAGGGCCAGCAGCTCCTCTTGCGTGCAATAGAACGTGATCTTCTCTTCGTGACGCTGCCGACCGCTGCCCTGTCTGGGGACTTGGAGCTTGGTTTCTTTATCGATAAATCTCTGTGTCGATTGTGGGCGCGTTTTCGCTGGCTCCGGCGCTGCCGTTTGGTGGCGAGAAGGTATTTGTTGATATGTCGATTGATTGCTCTGTGGATTGGTCTGCTGTTCTTCCTTCGGCAAGCTCGTTCTCCGGAACAGCTCGTCCGCTCCCGGCAAGCTCGCTCTCTTGGTCGTCGACAATGCCCAGCACCTCCCTGGCGAGGGCCCTGTAGGCCGCCGCCCCCCTTGAATCTCCGGCGTATGAAAGGATCGGCTCCCCGGCGACGGGGGCCTCGGCGAAACGGATCGTCCTCGGGATGGTGGCATTGAAGAGCCGGGTCCCGAAGGCGTCCTTGACCCGGGCGATGACCTCTCTCGCGTGCAGGGTTCGCCCGTCGTACATGGTTGCGACTACACCTTGAATCTCTAGTTCAGGGTTAAGGCGGTCGCGAACCTTTTCGATCGTGTCCACCAACAGCGCCATGCCACGCAGAGCGAAGAACTCACACTCGAGCGGGATGATGACGGCGTCGCTCGCCGTCAAGGCGTTGACGGTCAAGAGCCCCAGAGAAGGCGGGCAATCGATCAAGATGTAGTCGTAGTCCTCCCTCGCCGGCTGTAGCACGCGCTTGAGGGCTTGCTCGCGCGCGACTTCGCTGACCAGCACCACTTCTGCGGCCGAAAGGTCGATGTTTCCGGGGAGAAGGTCGACTCCCATGATGTTCGTCTTGATGACCACGTCCTCGAAACGCGTCGATCGATCGAGGATCAGGTTGTAGATCGTTTGATCGAGCTCGATCGAGTTCACGCCGACGCCCACCGACAACGCGCCCTGCGGGTCGAAGTCCACCAGCAAGACGCGCTGGCCGATCTCCGCAAGAGCTGCACCCAGACTGATCGTTGTGGTGGTCTTGCCGACGCCGCCCTTCTGATTGGCAAGCGAGATTATCCTGGTCACGGCGGCCGCTCCCCTGAAATGTCGACAAGACGACGAAGCGATCAGTCGTCTTGTAAGTTGCGCGACTCTACTCCTTCGCGCTCGGCGCGTTCAAGTCCGAGATGCGAACTTAACGAGAACTCAATCGCTGCGCAGCTTCCAGCGCGGCGCCGGCCGTCGCGCGGAGCGCGTCCGGCGCGTGCTGGTCGATGAGCGTGGCGCCCAACGCGGGTCGGTCGGAGCCGTCGCTCAGCAGAACGAGAACCGCGCGCTCTCCCCCGATGTCGCCCTCGGCGGTGTCGCGCAGCTTCAGACTCGCATCCACCGCGTCGATCACCGCGACCGCGACGGCCCGCGGTGCCGTGGAGGCTTCGCCGGTTCCGGTACGGATCTCATCGCCGAACGGCGCCGAGACTTCCGCGCGCGCACGGTCGGACAGCATCTCGACCGCAACGCGGATCGGCGCGCCGGCGTCACTGCCCGGCGTGGCGATCGCGCGCGGCTGCTCGGACGCATGGATCAGCCGTCCGAGCGAGCCTGCCAGCCTGGCGATGACGGCGCGCTCCCCCGGCTCGAAGGGGGTCTCACGCCGGCCGACGACGTGCAGCCCCCGCGACGAGGGACCCTCGGTGCTCAGGGCGATCGCCAGGTATCCGCCGAGCAGCATCGTCTCGTCCCCCTCGTGGGGATCCTGGAGCGCGTCGCGCAGCGCCGTGAAGAGGCTGAACGCTTCCGTCGGCTCGATGGACGCGAGGTCGGGTGCTCCGAGGAACAGCTGCGGGCCTTGGTCGTCGGTTGCATGCAGGTATGCGCAGAGATCCAGCGGGATCGCAGCCCCCATCGCTTCGAGGCCTGCGTACACGATGTCTTGAACGACCACCCCGGCCTCGGCCGGGCCCTGCGCATCCATCATCCGTGGTTCGCACCCTTCCCGCGCTGATCGTGCGAAGGGAGCAGGACCGAATGCGACCAGGGCCTTGGACCTTTGCCTTTGTGCTTGCCGTGGTGGCCGGCCTTGCCGTGATCCTCGTGGGCGGCCTCGACTGATGCGGGCTTCGCCTTGGCGTGGTGGATGGGCGGGACGGCCTTGGTCATCGATACGGCCTCGGCGGCGAGTCCCCGAGAGAAAGGAATCGCCCGAAGCGTGTGGTCCGGCGCTTCGACGGGCGTCGAAACGCGCAGGATCGGCGCGACACCGGAGACCTGGACCCCGCGAAGGACGTCGATCGAGTCGGTTGGAGATATAGCGGTCGAGCCGCTGGGCCGCGTGTGAGGAGGCGCCGGCTTCCGGGGATGCTGGACGGCGGCGAGGCCACCCACGAGCGAGCCCACGCCGATGGCGGCGACCGTTGCCACCGTCGCCGTCGCGACGAGCGGCGAGATCGTCCTTGTCGCTGCAGCCACGGCCGGCTCGGGCGGCCCGACGACGCGGACGGTCGCCTCAGATCCGGCGTTGTGCAGGATCCGCTCGACGGCGAGCTGGATGGTGTGGGGATCGGCGGATGGTTCGATGAGGACGACAACGTAGTCGTCCTTCGAGAATGAGCACGAAATGACCTGGGGAAGGAGACGGATCTCGTGCTCGAGACGCCCCCCCATGTTGGGCAGACTCTACAACAGGCGGCGCGCGTCCCCAACTTGAAACACTACGCAGATTCCTTTTGTTTGCACGAGACGCACAGCGTGCTGTACGGAAGCGCCTCGAGTCGCTCGTTGTTGATCGGTTGGCCGCACCGTTCGCACAACCCGTACGTCCCGTCCTCGATCTTGCGCAACGCGCGCTCGACCTCCCGGAGCTGGCCGCGGAGACGATCGATGAGCGCGAGCACCTTCCCGCGTTCGGCCGTCGATTGGGCGCTGTCGGCGAACCCGAAGTCGAAGTCGCCCGTCTCGAGCGAATCCTCGTCCGGATTCGCTCCGAGCTCCCCCAACTGGCTCCGCAGGTCGCTGCGCAGCTCGTCGAGCAGCTCCCGGAACCGGTTCCGTTCGGTCGTCTCCATCGCGCCTCCTACGGCTTCCGCGCGAGGGAACGCTTCGCGCGCGGGTGTGCAGAATCGTAGACTTTTCTCAGTTTTTCCTGGCTGGTCAGGGTGTACACCTGTGTCGTCGAGACGCTGGCGTGGCCGAGGAGCTCTTGCACCACGCGGATGTCCGCCCCATGGTCGAGCAGGTGCGTCGCGAACGAGTGACGCAGCGTGTGCGGTGAGATGCGACGCGTGAGGTTCGCCCGCTCCGCGTATCGCTTGAGCAGCTTCCAACACCCCTGGCGGGTAAGACGCTGGCCACGCTGATTCAAGAACAAAGCCGGTTGCGACCGGGCCCGGACGAATCCCGGCCGGGCCTGGGTCAGGTAGGCGCCCGCGGCTTCGACGGCTGCTCGTCCGATCGGAACGACGCGCTCCTTCGAGCCCTTACCGATGCAGCGAACGGTCTTGAGATCGAGGTCCAGGTCGTCGACGTCGAGGGAGGTCAGCTCGGAGATGCGTAGCCCCGCCGCGTAGAGGAGCTCGAGCATCGCCCGGTCGCGTAACGAGGCGGCTCCGTCCGTCGGGACGGCACGCAGCAAGCCTTCGACCTCTTCGGTCGACAATGCTTTCGGCAGCGCGCGCGGGATACGAAGCGTGCCGATCGGCTCCGACGGGTCGGTTTTCACGTCGCCTTCCCGCAGCAGGTAGCGATGCAGCCCGCGGACGGCGGCGAGAACGCGTGCGATCGTCGCATCCGAGTACCGCTTCCCCGGGGCGTACTCATCCGAGCGCAGGGAGCTCAGGAACTCGGAGATGTCGGTCTCCTCGACGTCAGCGGCGTCGCCGATCCCCCGGCCGGTGAGGTACTTCAGGTAGAGGCCGAGGTCGCGCCGATAGGCCGTACCCGTGTTGGGAGCGACGCCGCGCTCGACGGCCAGATGGTCGAGGAAACGCTCCATCTGCCGGGCGATCCCCGAAGATCGAACCGTTGCGTCGGACGTCGGCATGGAAGGTTTCCCTATCTGGGTCGGATGAAGGGTCCGGTTACGCGCCGGACGGAGTCAGGTGTTCGAGAGGAGTGAACGGCAAGCCGTGGGCCTCGGCCACGGCGGCGTTCGTCACGTGCTGCTCGTACACGTTCACTCCCTTTGCGAGCGCCGGATCGTCCTCCAGCGCGCCGCCTAGACCCTTCCGGGCGAGCGCCAGCGCGTACGGCAAGGTTGCATTTGTCAGCGCGTAGGTCGACGTGTGAGGTACCGCACCCGGCATGTTTCCCACGCAGTAGTGTACCACCCCGTGGGTTACATAAGTCGGGTTCGTGTGGGTCGTCACCCGGCTGGTCGCGAAGCATCCGCCCTGGTCGATCGATATATCGACGATGACGGATCCCGGCTTCATCCCAGCCACCACTTCCTCGCTCACGAGCTTCGGCGCGCGCGCGCCGGCCACCAGAACCGCGCCGATCGCGACGTCTGCTTGGAGTAGCTGCTCCTCGATCGTGAGGCCGGCGCTGGCGAGGGTCAGGATCCGGCCCTTGTGGATGTGGTCGACGTAGCGAAGCCGCTCGACGTTCTTGTCGAGCAGCACGATCTCGGCCTCCATGCCTTGCGCGATCCAGGCGGCGTTGATGCCGGCCATGCCGGCGCCGATCACCACGACGCGCGCGGGGCGGACGCCGGATACGCCGCCGAGGAGGATCCCGCTGCCGCCGTGGGGACGCTCGAGGTGGGTGGCGGCTGCGTGCGGCGACATGCGCCCGGCGATCTCGCTCATCGGTGCGAGGAGCGGGAGCCTGCCTGCCTCGTCTTCGACGGTTTCGTACGCGATGCCGACCGTTCCGGACTCGAGCAGCGCGTCGGTCACGTCGCGGTGCGCCGCCAGATGAAGGTACGTGAACAGGATCTGGCCCTTGCGGAGCGAGTTGAACTCCTGCGGCTGGGGCTCCTTGACCTTCAGGATCAGGTCCGCGCGCGCCCAGATCTCTTCCGCGGTGCCGGCGAGTGTCGCGCCTGCGCGCGCGAACGCATCGTCGGGGATCGAAGATCCGTCGCCGGCGCCGCGTTCCACGAGGACGGTGTGCCCTTCGTTCACGAGCTCGTGGACGCCGACGGGGGTGATCGCGACCCGGTACTCGGACTCCATGACCTCGCAAGGAACACCGACGATCATCGATCCTCCTTCACCCGGCCGCTCGTGACGGCCGTGAGGAGCGTATCAGTTGGTGATCGTCCGCTCGGCAGGTTCCGGGATCGACACGGTTTGTGACTCGGCCCGGTCGAGGGCTGCTCGAACGAAGTCGCGGAACAGCGGGTGCGGGCGAGTCGGACGGCTCTTGAACTCTGGGTGGAACTGCGACGCGACGAAGAACGGATGGTCGGGATATTCGATGATCTCGCACAGCTTGTTGTCGACGGTCGTGCCGCTGACGCGCATGCCCGCCGCTTCGAGCTGCTTGCGGTACCGGTTGTTGACTTCGAACCGGTGGCGGTGCCGCTCGAGGATGATCTCGTCGCCGTAGGCCGCGCGCGCTTTCGTGCCTTCGGCGAGCTTGCACACCCACAGGCCGAGTCGCATCGTCCCGCCCTTGTTCGAGATGTCGTGCTGGTCGGCCATCAGGTCGATCACCGGGTGCGGCGTCGTTGGGTCGAACTCCGAGGAGTTGGCGCCCTCGAGCCCGCACACGTTGCGCGCGAACTCGATCACCGCGCACTGCAGGCCGAGGCAGAGCCCGATGAACGGGATGTTGTTCTCGCGCGCGTGGCGGATCGCAACGAGCTTGCCTTCGATCCCGCGAACGCCGAACCCACCCGGGACGACGATTCCGTCCAGGCCGCGAAGCTGCGCGCTGCCGCTGTCGTGGGTGAGATCGTCGGATGCAAGCCAGACCAGCTCGAGCTTCCCTCCATGATGAAAGGCCGCGTGCTTGACCGCTTCGACCACGGACAGGTAGCTGTCGGCCAGCGTGACGTACTTTCCGACGATCCCGATCTTGACGGGTCGCGATGCGGTGGCGATACGGTCGATAAGCGCGTGCCAGTCGGTCAGATCCGGCTCGGGGGTATCCAGAGCGAGACGTCGCAGGACGAACTCGTCCAGCTTCTCGTCCCGAAGAACGAGCGGGATCTCGTAGATGCTGGGCGCGTCCTGCGCCGCGACCACACCTTCGAGCTCCACGTCGCAGAACTGCGCGATCTTCTTCTTGAGCCCCGGCGTGAGCGGCCGGTCGGATCGGCACACGATCGCGTCGGGCTGGATACCGATCGAGCGAAGCTCGGCGACCGAGTGCTGCGTCGGCTTGGTCTTCAGCTCGCCGGTGGGTCCGATGTACGGGACCAAGCTGACGTGCAGATAGAAGACGTTGTCGCGCCCGACGTCGTGACGCATCTGGCGGATCGCTTCGAGGTACGGGAGGCTCTCGATGTCACCGACCGTCCCTCCAACCTCGGTGATGACGATGTCGGTGTCTTCGGTGGCCAAGCGCCGGATCCGCGTCTTGATCTCTTCGGTGATGTGCGGGATGACCTGGACCGTCGCACCGAGGAACTCGCCGCGGCGCTCGCGCGCGATGACGGTCGAATAGACGCTCCCCGTCGTCACGCTGGAGTCGCGGGAGAGGTTCTCGTCGATGAACCGCTCGTAATGGCCGAGGTCGAGGTCGGTTTCGGCTCCGTCGTCGGTCACGAAGACCTCGCCGTGCTGGAACGGGTTCATCGTGCCGGGATCGACGTTGATGTATGGATCGAGCTTCTGCATCGAGACCCGCAAGCCGCGGGCTTTCAGCAGCCGGCCGAGGGACGCCGCCGTGAGGCCCTTGCCGAGGCTGGATGACACGCCGCCGGTAACGAATATGTGTTTTGCCACTAAAAAAAACTCCCGCAGGTCGCCTTCACCTACGGGGCATCAATCTAGCAGATGGGGTCGGGCGGAGCCAGGACTCAGACGCGACCCGCGGCGTCGAGCCGTCGCAACGGCGCCACCGAATCGATCACGCGCGACAATCCGGGGCGCGCGCCCGCAGCCGTGACCAGCACGAGCAGCCCGAGCGCGACGAGTCGGAACGTGTGCGACGAGTCGAGCACCGTGGCGACACCGAGCAGTGCCCCGAGCGCGTTCGCGCCTGCGTCGCCGAGCATCGCGCGCTCGCGTAGATCGAACGGCAACGCGACGAGGCATGCACCGATCGCGGCGGAAAGGCCCGGTGCCGTCGGGCCGCCGACGATCAGCAGGCCGGCGGCCGCCAGCACGAACGCTTTGCCTGCGCGCCCCGGCCGCTTGTCGAGCAGGTTCACGGCGTTGGCCGACAGGGCGATGATCACGGCGTCCAGGATCGCCCACCAGAAGCGGTGCTCCAAGATCGACGCGAGGATCAGGGCTGCGGCCGCTCCCCCGACCAGCTTGATCGCGCCGGCGGTTGCGCGCCCCCGGATCGCCGCGGCGGCGTGCACGCGCCACCCCCGCTCGCCGGCGGTGCCCGCGATGTCGTCCCAGAGCCCGATGAAACCGAACAGCCCGGCCGCGCTCGCGAACAGAAGGCCCGACCCGGCCGCTTCGGCGAGCATCTGGGAAGAGCCGAAAATCATATGAAGGACGGCGGTGAGTGCCAGCCCGGCGAGGGTTCCGACGATGATGCCGACTCCCGTCGTCGCAGGTAGCTCGAGTCCCCGGTAGTTGCGGCGACGCACGGGCCCGCTCGCAACGAGAAAGATCACCGCCCGCGCGCCGACGACGCCGCCGACGACGCCCGAGAACAGCCACAGCAGGAACGGCCTCACGGACTCTTTCCTATCACGGACGAGCAGCCCGGGGTCGAAGCCGAGAGGCGAGCACCAGAAGGACGTCGGTGCCTTGGCGCGCGCGGTGCGCGAATCCGTCGAGGCTTCGCCCGGTGCGAGCGTGCTCGAAGTCGAGCGGGATCTCCACGACGCGGAAGCCGGCGCGAAGTGCGTCGATCGTGAGCGCGGTCTCGACCCCGAAGCGCTGTGCGATCTTCGCGCGCGCCAGAACGTCGCGGCGAAGCGCGCGCTGTCCCGAAAGCGGCCGAGTGAACTCGCGTCCGGTGAGCGCGCGGATCCCGCGCCGCGAAAGCGACTCGACGAGCCCGAATCCGCTCGGTCCCGTGGGCGACGGCGCGGCGATCGCCATGTCCGCAGTGCCGTCCTGGATCGGTTCGAGCAGCCCGCGCGCGATCCCGGCGGTAGGCCCGAGGTCGCCGTCGATGAAGACCAGCATGTCGGCATCGGTCTTTGCGAGCCCGGCGAGAAGCGCGCCGCCTTTTCCGCGACGAGCGGCGAGCCTCAGCACCGCAGCG
>Ga0066660_10000584_pt1 | contig 13277 bp, 16 predicted proteins | sample GraSoiAngelo_109_FD_75177 | JGI IMG/M metagenome (GOLD analysis project Ga0066660, IMG submission 75177) | Grasslands soil microbial communities from the Angelo Coastal Reserve, California, USA - 14_0903_12_20cm | ecosystem: Environmental > Terrestrial > Soil > Grasslands | place: USA...
CCCCAGCACACGTCAATGCCGAACAAGATCATCGGAGGATTTTGGATCTTCTGCATATCACTTCGCTGCGACGAGGTCCGGACGGCGACCCTAAATCGCCCAATGCTGCGAACTTCGATGAGTCCAAGGTGAGCCGTTATCCGATTCTCCCCGATCCGCTGGTATTGAAGAACGGCAGGAGGGTGAAAGCTGCAAAAACGTGGTGGAAGAAGCGCCGCCCGGAGATTGTCGAAGATTTCGACAGAGAAATTTATGGCCGGGCTCCGAATAACACACCCAAAGTGAATTGGGAAGTGACCAGCACCAGCAAAGAAAAGAACGGAGACGTGCCGGTCATTACCAAGACACTCGTGGGGCACGTCGATCACTCGTCCTACCCCCTCATTGCCGTGGACATTCAATTGACACTGACCACTCCGGCCAACGCGATCGGCCCAGTGCCCGTGATCACGGAGCTTGGCCTGAGCCCCGAAGGTCTAGCGGCAATAAGAAAGCGTTTCTCGGAGGCCCAATTGGCTGCTCTCGCTGGTAATGGGCCCACTTGGCAGCAACAAGTTCTTCTGAAGGGCTGGGGCTACGCCACTCTCGTACCCACTAGTGTGCAGGCGGACAACGGTGCAGGTCTGTCGGAAGGTATCATAGGTCTAGCCAATAAGGGGCAGCCCCGCAAGCTTGATGATTGGGGCGCCCTGCGCGCTTGGGCTTGGGGCGCAAGCCGCGCCTTAGATTATTTTGAGACCGACAAATCCGTCGACGCCAAGCGGGTGGGCATTGAAGGCCTTTCTCGCTACGGGAAGGCTGCGCTCGTTGCCATGGCGTTTGATTCGCGTTTCGCGATTGCCTTTGCCGGGTCTTCGGGCGCGGGCGGCGCCAAAATCCTGCGCCGCACCTTCGGCGAGCAGGTGGAAAACATCGCTTCAACGGCTGAATACCATTGGATGGCCGGGAACTTCCTCAAATATGCTGGCCCGCTTACTCCCAACGACTTACCTGTGGACGCGCATGAGCTAATCGCTCTGTGCGCTCCGCGACCGGTGTTCATCAGTAGCGGTTCGCAACAAATGGAAGGGGGCTGGGTTGATGCGAAGGGCATGTTCCTCGCCGCAGTCGGTGCTGGGCCCGTGTACAAGCTCCTGGGCAAGAGGGATTTGGGAACCAACGAATTTCCGCCTATTGAGAGCGCGCTGATCGATGGCGACATAGCCTTCCGCCAACATAGCGGCGGGCACACCACTGGACCGAACTGGCCGACCTTTTTGGCCTTTGCCAGTCGATACTTTGAGGGCCCTTTTGTCGCAACCGCGCCGAACGGTGCGATCAAATGAGACCCCGAAAGCGATCCCGGCACAGCGGAGCGGCGCAACGGAGAACTACGCGGACACGTTCACAAAGATGGGCGCGAGCCGGCAGAAAAGCTGTGGGAGATTTTCGGCCCAGTTTGGGCCGGAAACGCCTAAGAGAAAAGTGACTTCCTGCCATGTTGGAGGAAGCATTCTTTCGAAAAAATTTTTGTTCCAGATCCACTGCAAATTTCTTAGGGGCAATTAGGGGCACTAAGAGTTCCCTCCCTTTCCTTTCAACTTAGAAGGCAGGGCTGCACCGCAAAACTCCAAATTAAGTGGAGCCCATGGGATTCGAATGCACCAGCGATAATAACCTTATCGTGAATGGTCTGGATTAACCAAACGTATGAGAACTCTTGGCGTTTCTGCACTTGCTCTGGGTACAGTAAGCCCTGAAACGCGATACCTCAATGGGACGCTGAAGGTTCGAAACTAGTGTCGGTCTCGCCCGCTCCAACCATAAGCTCCGAGTCGAGTGGCATAGGGTGCTTTCCCAGAACCGGACCGTTTCGCGGGAAGTTCAGTCCAATTGGTGATTGAAGGCGGGAGTTTTCGGCTATCCTCCTATTCGCACTCCGAGATCAGCTTGGCATAAACCTCGCGGGCGTGGTCGTAGGCTTTTTGAGCGTCCGGGCGTTCGGCACTGGAAATCTTCGGAGCCTTTTGCGTCCAGCACTGGTTGACAGCGGCAAGACACCATTGCGCGCTCTGACGCGAGGCGCGAATGGGTTTTCCGTCCACCAGAACGAAAATGGGGTTGGTATGCGACGAACCCAGGATGCGCCACGCCAGCCAACTGCTGCGCTCGACCGGTACCTCAAAGGCAACATCCTGAATGCTTCCGTCCGCCACAATGTCCTTGCGGGCAACCGTTTTTCCATTCATCACGAGTTCCACAGGCACTTGGCGCGTGTTTCCGATGCGCGCCCGCTCGATATGCCAAAAGGGTTGGCGATCCATCGGCCGGTCGTGGATGCTGTCGGTTGAGATATTGCGGTTATTGATAGCGTCCTCCCACGACGGATTCCCTCGGTCAGAAGGGATGCTCTCCGCACCCAGCGCAACTGGGTTGAGATACGCCGAGACCTTCACGCGAGCTCTGGCAGTCCCTTTTCCGGTCAGCTTCGCCTCGCTCGCATGGGTTCCCACCTCCACGTTATTCACGTTGAAATCCATCAGATGGCTCCTGCCATCGGAAACGTAGCTTCGTCCGGCGCGGAGAGCATCCACCCAGCCGCTATAGCTGAGCGGCCCGTCGACCTTGGCGTAGACGCGACCCTGCCCGACTCGGGCATCTGTGATGCAAGGGAAATCGGTCTCGCCTGAGATGCGGGTGCGGAACCCGACGTTGAGCGTGTGATACCAAATGTTGAGCTCCCAAACGTAAGGTGTATCCATGGTGGAAATGAAATCAACGGCATCAGGATGCGTTACGTCAACGATGTATTCGTTTGCTCCAATACTGTCGAACCCGGGAATTTCGTAGTTGGGAAGCTCGCGCGACTTCACTCCAAGTCCCCAGCCAGAGTGTGCAAAACCTACCAATGCCCCTTGCGATTTCCCCCAGCGCAAGATGGGCAGGTCCCAAGTAGGCCACTGCTCAATACGCACGCAGTGCGGGTAATCCTGGTCCGTGAGACCGAGTAATACCAAGTGTCCGGCGTGGCTCGATGGAAAGCCGGAAACTTCGAGATCGTAATGCATCAGCTCGCCCGGCTTCGAAAGCGGATGATCCTTGCCGCTGAAAAATTGCTTCTGATAGTAGTAGCAAGGACCCCAGGTCAGCACAGCGCCGACGTTCAGCTTCTCACCTTCAATTTGGCGGACCATGTCCTCCGGCCGTACACCTTCGGTGGGATTTTGATAGTGTGAGCAGCCGGCGGCATGCACGTGATGATCGCCGGAATACCAGCCGTACTTAGGTGGGTTGATCCATCGCTCCATCGCGAACGACACTTCGTTCGACCCCGTGGCGGTTAACTGTACCTGCTTCGTCTGAGGCTGATATTCCGGCCCCATCGAGCAGGTCACCATATACGTACCCTCGGGTAAGAGAATCGTTTCGCCATTGGCACGATAGACCTGCGGCTGGAAAAAGAGGTCGGGTGCTAGACGCTTCGAAGGATTTGGATAAAGGCGGCCCAAGGCATCGCGGATGGTGAAGGCCGCCATCGAGGGCGCACCGCTCTCGTCGCGAACCCTCAGCTGTAGTGCATGGGCTGGTAGGGCGTTGAACAATACGGCCATCTCATTGCGAAACCCGATGTCCTGCGTTCCCTGCCCGACACTAAAACTGATGTTGGCGGAGCGCTGGCCTCGGTCGCGGCTGTAGATTTCGAGAATTCGGTATTCGAGCGGCAGACCAGAGAGGCGCTCGGACATTGGGTTTTTGTCGTAGAGCGCGAGGCCCATCCACCGGTCTCGTACATCGGTCGGCGAGACCTTCTTTGATGGCTCGGCGCTCGAATCAGATTGAACATAAACAGAAAGCGCATTCGCGCTCTCTGTCTCGAGCCGCGCCGTGACTCCAGCTTTGTTGATGACTTTCACCAAAAAAATGCGCGACCCGGCCTCGACTAGTTCGGGCTTTGCTGAACCCGGCTGGACTTTCACGCGGCTCTCTGGATTAATGTCCACAATCGCCAGCGCGTATTTATCGAGGACCTGTTCCAACTGCGCAATCGCGGCAGCCTCGTCTGTTTTGGCGATGGCTTCGTTGATCGCGTCCTGATCTCTTTGCGCCAGCGGTTCCCCAAGATACCCAAGGGTGGTTTCCACCTGACGTACCTGCTGTGCGAAAGGCTGGAGGGGAACGCGAGTCTGAGCGGTTCCGGACGCGGCAGCCAGTACTTGAAGAACGCTCCAAATCGAGAAAACAGCGATTCCCGGTATATGTGGATGTGAGGGGGAATTTGCGAATTTCATGGTGGCACCTGCCTTCATTGCTGGCTATTGTGCGCGTCGAGACGGCGCTGGACAAGGGCCGCGAGACCTCGGTAGCAGTGATGTGGTGGCGCGCTGCGTATGCTCGTCGGCCCTAGCCGCTGCCTAAGTCGGACAGAAACATCACTGACTCATAGGTTGGCATCAAGGACATGTCGCGGTCCACTAACGGCGTTCGAGGAGATCGAGCAATGGCGACACTTAACGACAGCGCATTTCATCGAACGGGACTTCGGGACAGTGAGGACAAATTCCACGTTTCCGGCGTTAACCAGGCAGTGTTATGCAATCACTATCAGACATTCTTTCTAAAGTCTGATTGCCGCCTTTGGGGAATTTAGGAGCCAGTTTGACGGGAAAGCCGAACACACTTCTTCTTGTATTACGCGTTGTAATACGGTAGAGTTGAATTAGGGTGACCTTATGGCATCTCCTCTGACATTGAGACTTGAGAAGAGGACTCGGCAGCGCATCGCGCGCATAGCAAGCCGGAGGCGAATTTCCACTTCCGAGGTGATTCGGGAAGCGATCGAGGCATGGGTGGAACAGCAGGAACCTGTCGCGGCGCCCTATGAAGCAATGGCTGATTTGATCGGGGTTGTCAACGGTGGGAAGTTAAGGCGCTCGGTAGAAACAGGTCGTCGCTTTAGAGAAGTCCTGAAGGGTCGGCGGAAACGCCCGTGATTCTGGTGGATGCTGGGCCGCTCATTGCTTTGGTCGATGCGGATGATCAGTTCCACAAGAGATGCGTCGCCGCTTTGAAGGTGTTGCGAGAGCCCCTGGTCACGGTTTGGCCTCCGGTAACGGAAGCGATGTACTTGCTGGGTGACTTGCCCAAAGCCCAAGAAGCTCTCTGGGAGATGCTAGCGCGAGGAATATTGCGGCTCCTGCCACTCGACATCGCTGACGTTCCTCGAATACGTGAGCTGATGGGCAAGTACGCCGACCGTCCGATGGATCTTGCTGATGCGGCACTCGTTAGGGTTGCTGAGCGTGAAGGTATCCGAAAAATCTTCACTGTGGACCGCGAGGATTTTAGTGTCTACCGACTTCACGGACGAGTGAGGCCTGACATCATCCCCTGAACAGCATCAAAGAAAATTAAGCCAGTTTGACCGATGCCGTGCGCGAGCTTAGGGACAGGAGAACCGCCAGCTGGTAGAAACGCCTGCGAAGCGCGATGTTGGTATACAATTCGCTCCTCCGACGGAGCAGCTACGACAATTCTCCGCACAGTCCAGTGGCCTTCCTTGTTCGTGTGCGCGCCATAGGTGTCAACATTCTTGGCCGGACCCAAGACTGTGGCCCACTGCCTCACCTCTGCCGTCATTCCTAGTTTGACCCGATTATGCCCGATAAGTTCGCGCAGCGATCCGATGGCAATCAGAAAACGGATGCCCTCATCTGTAAGCGCACGATGGAATTCTCTCCCAAGTCGAAAGGGCGCTGCAAGATTTGGGTGATTCAGAATGTTGAAGAATTCCGCCCGCTTCATCCATGACCGTGTAGAGTCTCATGTGCAATTGACGGCCATGGTCCGCCTCGGCCTCGCAACCTCGGCAAGTGAGATTTCTTTTCTGGGGGAGCCGCATGACCGAAAAAGGACTGGGGGGAATTCAACTCGACTGGACGGCCGTCTCCGCCGCGCAGCAAACGGCCACGACCGTCAACACTTAGATCCTATGAGCCTTTCCGGGGAACGGAAATCAAAAGTCTGGTCCGTCGTCCGCGTCTCCAGCGGAAATTTTCTGGAGATGTACGACTTCATGGTTTTTGGTTATTACGCGACGGCCATCGGTAACGCCTTTTTTCCCAGCGGCAACCCTTTCCTCTCGCTCATGTTGTCGCTGATGACGTTTGGAGCGGGGTTTCTGATGCGTCCCCTCGGCGCAATCGTGCTCGGCGCGTATACCGATTACCATGGCCGCCGTGCAGGCCTCATTCTGACCCTGACTCTTATGTCCGTGGGTATCTTTTCGATCGCGTGCACTCCGGGATACGCAACGATCGGCTTGCTGGCTCCGCTGCTCGTGCTGATCGGCCGGCTCCTGCAGGGATTTTCGGCGGGTATGGAACTGGGCGGCGTCTCCGTCTATTTGTCCGAAATTGCGACACCCGGACACAAAGGTTTCTACGTAAGCTGGCAATCGGGCAGCCAGCAAGTAGCAGTAATGTTCGCTGCTCTCGTTGGAGTTGTGCTCAGCTCCATCCTTCCGCCGGAGGAAATGACAGCATGGGGATGGCGCGTCCCGCTCCTTCTTGGCTGCGGGATAATTCCCTTTCTGTTTCGGCTCAGGCGCTCTCTTCAAGAGACGGATGAGTTCGTCGCGCGAAAGCATCGACCGACAACATCGGAAATATTCCGCTCGCTCACTGCCAACTGGGAAGTCGTGCTTATCGGGACGATGATGGTCACAATGACCACGGTCTCCTTCTACATGATCACTGCCTACACTCCCACCTTCGGCAACTCAGTGCTTCACCTGGCGAACATGGACAGTTTGGTTGTGACTCTCTGCATCGGGGCGTCCAACCTATTCTGGCTTCCGGTCATGGGTGCATTATCCGACCGAGTGGGGCGGCGGCCCTTGCTCTTGGTTTGCACCATCCTCATGCTGGTTACAGCCTACCCCGCGATGCTATGGCTCGTTCGGGAGCCTACATTCGCGAGGCTCTTAGCCGTCGAGCTATGGTTGTCATTCCTCTACGGCAGTTATAACGGCGCCATGGTCGTTTTCCTCACGGAGATCATGCCGATCGATGTTCGTACTTCGGGATTCTCGCTCGCCTATAGCTTGGCCACGGCTGTGTTCGGCGGTTTTACTCCCGCGGTCAGCACTTACTTGATCCACCTAACGGGGAATCGCGCGATTCCGGGATTGTGGTTGTCCTTCGCTGCCGCGTGCGGAATTGTTGCCGCACTCCTGGCCAGACCGCCGCAAGTCACGAGTGAAACTCGCTGAGGAACGGTCCAAGCTTCGAGGGGACCGCGGGCCACCTGGCTGCGACCATCTTATTCGCTTTCAAGTTGAGACTAACTATCCAAGGCCAAGCGGTAATGCGGCGGACTCGTTCGGCGTCCGCAGCTAAGGTAGTCATGCCGTTTCTGAGCCGTTCGACCATCGATCGCCGCCATCCGGTCCAGGACCAGATTGGGAAAGGCCTTTCCCCGCACTTCATCCCAGATGTGCTCTTGGGGGTTGAGTTCCGGCGAATAACCCGGCAAGCGGATCAAGCGCACTTTCTCCGGCACGATCAACTCCTTGGCTTTGTGCGAACTGGCACCGTCCACCACCATCACCAGGAACTCCTGGGGATGCGCTTGACTGACTTGCGACAAAAACGCAGCCATCTGGGCCGTGTTCATCTTGTCACTCAAACTCCAGTCCAATCCCCATGCCAGGGACTGACGCTGCCATAAACGTAAGTGAATTCGCGCTCGTAGCCGTTGAACTCCACCGGGCGCAACGGAGCCGGAGCCCAACAACGTCGGATACGGGCCATGCGGCCAAAACGGGCCTCATCCTGAAACATCAGCCGAATCGGACGCTCGCGCACGGCCTGCGCAGTCAGCATGGCCTCCAACTCTTGGGGCAGCGTTTTTTTTTCCATTCGTCTTGGAGGCTTGGCTGGGTCTTGGGAAGTCGTGTGTCGGGGGCCACTTTGCGCCAGTGGTGGCGATCCAGCAGCCGATACACCACCGAGGGTTTGACCCGGCGCCCGAGCTTTTCTTCCAGCGCCACCTGTAGCGGCGTCACGACCGCCAATTGGCCTTGCTCGGCCTGGGGTTTCCAGGCGGACAGAAAGGCCTGCTCCTCTTCCAGTTTCATCAGCGCCCGCCGCCGCCCTCCCCACCGCCGGGGCGTCGGTTGAGCGCTCCCCTTGCGACGCCGAAACCTCGTCTGGAGCCGAGCCACGGTTGCCCGCCCAACGCCGATCACCTTGGCGGCGGCCTTCAAGGTCATTTGTCCCAAGGCGGGCAACAGAACCGCTTGGGCCATGCGCAATTCCTGGATGTCATCCGTTCGAGACGCCAACAGTTGGGCCTGCTTCACCAAACCCGAGTCGATCTTTCTGGGTCTTGCCATGCCCCAAACATAACACAATTAGTCTCACCTTGAAAGCGAATGGAATCCAGTTAGTCGCGCAAGCCAACCGCGTTGCGCCGTGAATACCTGGCCTTTCCTGCCGATTTTTGGGAGGAGGCGCTCCTACGGTTTGGGAGCGCAGTCTTCGGGCCCCATCATCTGGCGAATCTCGGTCTCGCCCTCCCAGCCGGGCCAGTATTTCTTGTGAAGTTCCATAAACTGCAGCGCTCCCGCGACCGCCTCTTCCTTGGATTTCAACTCAAACTGCGCGTACCCGCCGATAATCTCTTTGGCCTCCGTGAAGGGTCCGTCGATCACGGTGATCCGCCCACCGGAAAGCCGGACGCGGGCTCCCGTCGCAGTTGGGCCGAGTCCACCGCTGCCGAGCATGGTACCGGCTTTGACTCCCTCTTCGCTGAGCTTGTCAATGGCTTCCATTAACTCCTTGGGCGGAAAGCCTGACCCTTCCTTATGCTTGACTATCATCATGAATCGCATTGTCACATCTCCTTTTCGAGTTGCGAGCCGGTTCCGGTTTTTGGGGCGTCCGGCGAAGCCTTAGCTCTATTCCTGGGCTCTATTGAAGCGTCGAACGAGAGACAGCAAAATCGACAGGTTCAGTAAACTTTTTTGGGTCAGTGCAACGCGGAGGCCTATTTTTCCTACGGCTTCTTCTCGGATACCTGGGCGCGCAGGCGCTCTTCCCGCTTCCTTAGCTCGGGAGTAAGCTCGGAACCGAAGTCCTCGGCCTCGAACACCTGGCGAATCTCAATTTCGGCCTCCCCCTCATGGGGATTGGGGCAGCGTTTGACCCACTCGATCGCCTCTTCCACTGACCTCACCTGCCACAGCCAGAAGCCGGCGATCAGCTCCTTGGTCTCGGTGAAGGGACCGTCGATCACGGTCCGCTTCGCTCCTGAGAACCGTACGCGCTTGCCCTTCGAACTCGCTTGCAGCCCCTCGGCGGCGAGCAGCACGCCGGCTTTCACCAGCGCCTCGTTGAACTTCCCCATTTCGGCAAGAAGCTTCTGGCTCGGCATAATCCCCGCCTCCGAGTCCTTGTTGGCCTTAACTATCACCATGAATCGCATTGTAATGTCTCCTTTTGCGTTCGAGTTGAGGTCTGGGACGGCTTCGACCAGTTGAACCTGACCTCTACGCTAACGTCGAACGACGGGCAGTGAGATCGACAGGCGCGATATCTTTTTGGAAGTATATGCTAAGGGTTCGCGAATCATAGCGTCCGATAGGTAGGTCTCCGGACTATGCGGAGCTAGCCATGGCGAAAAGTAGGGGCCAGATGGAAACCCCAATTTGTAGCAAATGCTGCAAAAACCGTGAATCCTCACAAAGATACGCCGACACAGCTTGCCAGTCCGCCAGCATGATGACCGAGCGCAATACCTCTAACGCCGCCCATGCTGTTTTGTCGAGGAGGTTGCACCTTTGTGCTGCCGCCCCATCGAGTTTACAAAACAAAGCGGCAAGCACGAACCCGACAATGGCCACTCCCACCATTGTTTTGCCATTCCGAGAGTATATGTACTGCGCCTTCATACCCGCCTCCTTTGTCCTGCTTTTTCTTGGCTCTACCTAGACGTCGAAGCAGGGGCCACAAGATCGACAGGTTCAGTCTTTTATTTGGGAGGCATTTTCCACGCGTTACCAGTCTCTTGACCTTTCCGACTGCGGTCGTGTCCGGGACGGATGGCCACAGGGAAATTATCAAGAAATGGCGGCTGTTCCGCGCTACCGCGAAGAGCCCGGCTGCTATTGTTGCCAACTGTTGCCAGAATGGGGCATTATACCGGTGTCCAAGGACCGCTAAGGGTTTCTAAGGGACATTGGAAAAATCAGTAAGTGGCGATAAAAACTGGAATTTAGCTTCAGCAACAGGCGAGAGGCCCCCATCGGCTCCATCTAATTGACGTGATCCCTCCTCGCATCCTGTTCAAACGCATCCTGATCGGCGCCGTGGCGGCCCTGGCCGTTCTTTATGTTGGCGACTATCTATCCGTTCGCATCCGCGCGGTGCACCCAAAACCTGCCGACCCGTTCGAATCCCTCAACGGCCTGCGCATCCTCGCCATCCCGGAAAAGAATGGCAAGACAGAATATCAACTAGACGTCCAGAATCCGGAGCAAACCGTGTGCTGCGTCCACTCACTCTTCCCGCACTACGGTTGCTCGCCCTGCTGGTACGTCAAGCCAAAGATCAACAAGCCAATCCCCATGTGATCGTTCCAACGTCAGTCATTTCCATCAAATCATTTGGCGGCTGGGGAAAAAGTCACTTTTCTGGGGGGAACTTTGGAGGGATTTCCGCATAGCCCGGCGCGGCTTGTTTCAAATTCGCGTCCAGCTGAGCGCTGCCATCCCCGATGCTCCAGCGAATTCCACCGGCGAGCAAATTCAGGAAAAACTCGTTCTTCCAGTTCTCTGGCCGATCGCCCATCGCAGTATAGAAAACGCGGCCCTTTCCATGCTGGCGGGCCCACGTTACCGGATACGGCGCACGCTGGTAGCACGCTCCCTTCATGCCATGCGTATCCAGAGTTAAGATCACGTGGAGATCGGGCATGAAATCTTTGAGCGAATACCACTCTTCGTTGAAGCTTACCGGCGACGTCACGCCTTCCAGCCCCGGAAATTTAGGATCGTTCACGATCAGATTCGCGTCTTGCAGCCGGGGCTCCCGTCCGTGCACGATGAACTCGCCGCCCAGCATTCTCAGGTATGGATCTTCCTGGTCTCCATGCGCGATGTAGCGATTCGAAAGATCAGGCGCATCAGGCTGCGTATGAAATGTGTCACTCCCTGCGTGCACACCTACAAACCCCGTTCCTTTTTGCACGGCCTCCAGCAGCGTCTGTTTACCTTTCGGCGTCATTGGCGGCTTGCCGTCCGTGCCCAAGGTCGTGAGATCGCCCGTGGTGAAAAAGACCACCGCGGCATAGGAATGAAACTCATTCGAATCGAAAATGCGCCCGTCCTTTGTCGCGTTGACTTTGAACCCGTATTTATTTCCCATTTCGTTGACGGCGTCGTCCACGATGCTCGGCTTCCCTCCGATTCTTTTCACCACGTCATGTTCCCACCCTGAGGATTTGGTGAAAACAAGGACGGTCTTGCGTTTGGCTCCGATCAAACGATTCGAAAGTGCGAGTCCCGCGCCAGTCAGCGTCGCAGCGCGAAGGAATTCCCTGCGATTCGAAAATGCGTTCATGCCATCCCTCTTAGTGATGTCCTTCCGGATGCTCGCAACCCGGAAAATTTGCAAACACGCGGTCCGGCGTCCATCCCAGCTCCCTCATTCCGATTTCGGATGAGTAATACCCTGCCCTGACCCAACCCTTCAAATTCCCAAAGTGCTCGTGGGGTCCGCCGCGTTTTTCTCCCATTTCTGCACCGTCTGCATTCTCTTTTGCAGGAGTTGCTGCTGCATCCGTCAGCAATTGGCTTTTCTGGCTCTCATCCAGAGCAGCGAAGTTCTTCGCAAATCGTTTCTGTGCTTCGACATCAAACGCCGCGAGCGCCGCAACAAACTCTTTCTTGTGGTTGTCCGTCTCCACGCTCAGCAATAGGTCAATGAACCGGTTCACCTGCGCCTTCGTCGATCTCGGCACGATGCTCTCCGCAATCGCGATCAAACTGTCATTCTGTTGTGTGCTCAGGAAAAGGGGTTTCCAATCCGCGGTCCCCAGTTTCTCCGCTTCGTCAAGAACCGCATCATTTCTCAAAAGCTCATGGATCGGATGCGAAGTCACCAGTGGCCACGTCGTTCCAGCTCCCGCAGCCGCGAGCAGCCGCCGCACCATCTCCCGCCGCGTGAGTTGCCCGCCCGCTGCGGCCGCCTCGTTGATCACCGGCAAAGCGCTCTTTGCTCCCATCGCCATTTCCCCAGCCTTCCGGTATCGCGCCGATGGTATCACCCACCAACAATCGTTCACAAGAAGAACACAAATCGTTTTCTCTTCCTCGATTGACCTGCCATCGTGGGCTTGCTAGCATTCGCTTCGGATTTTCATCCTATGCCCCAAGACAAAAACCATGGTTATGATGTCATCGTTGTCGGTTCGGGCGCTTCCGGAGGCTGGGCCTGCAAGCGCCTTGCGGAAGCGGGCCTGAAGGTCGCGTTACTGGAAGCCGGTCGGCCGCAATCCGACAAGAATTTTACCGAACACCAGCCTGCGTTCGAACTCAAGTACCGCAACCGCGCCAAAGAAATTGTCCGCAAAACCCGCCCCATTCAAGTCAAATTTGGCGTTTGCAACGAATACACTTACAACTGGTTCGTCAACGATCTCGAAGAGCCTTATACAACGCCCGCCGACAAGCCCTTCGACTGGATGGGCCGCTTGCGCATGACCGGTGGCCGCACCAATGTCTGGGGCCGCGTCAGCCTCCGCTTTAGCGATTGGGATTTCAAATCAGCTTCCCTCGACGGCTACGGTGAAAACTGGCCGCTCGGTTACAAAGACATCGAGCCTTACTACGATCTCGTTGAAAGATACGTCGGAATCACCGGCAGCGCTGAAAGCCTCGAGCATCTCCCGGACGGCCAATTCCAGCCACCTGTCCCGCTCACCTGCCAGGAAAATCTCTTCCGCAATCGCGTCAAGGAAAAGCTCGGCCGCACCGTCATGCCCGCGCGCTCCGCCAATCTTACCAAGCCCATCAACGGCCGCGGCCCCTGCCACTACTGCGGCCCCTGCGAACGCGGCTGCGTAACGCACTCTTATTTCAATTCCACCTTCACCACTGTTGCCGACGCACTCGCGACCGGCAATTGCACCCTCATTTCGAACGCCATGGTCTACAAGGTTCTGATGGACTCCGATCGCAACCGCGCCCGCGGCGTTCTCTACATTGACCGCAACACGCGCCAGACCCGAGAAATCTA
>Ga0066660_10000587_pt1 | contig 13266 bp, 5 predicted proteins | sample GraSoiAngelo_109_FD_75177 | JGI IMG/M metagenome (GOLD analysis project Ga0066660, IMG submission 75177) | Grasslands soil microbial communities from the Angelo Coastal Reserve, California, USA - 14_0903_12_20cm | ecosystem: Environmental > Terrestrial > Soil > Grasslands | place: USA...
ACGCGCAACTTGCGTTTTGTGTTCCAGATGGTCTTGCCGACATATTTACGATTCAACAGGACATGACGGACAGAGGAAACGCGCCATGAACGACTGAAACGGCCCTTCTGTGGTTGCGGAGCCAAGACGCCTTCGCTGTTCAATGTGTGAGCAATGCGCTTGAGCGAATAGCCGCATTCAGCGCACAGCCGGAAGATGCGCTGTACAATTTCCGCTTGATCCTTTATTCACTTCCAGCTTCGCACTCCCGTCCGCGTTCTTGACTGACGTATAGCCGAAGCACCTGCCGCCCGTGTGGAGTCCGCGAAGGGCAAGCCCTTGCATCCCTCGATGTGTTTTTTGTCCAAGTTCAGGCCAGTACACTGCATCGATCAAACCGTGAACGCCGATGAGCAGTTCCGCCTGAGAGCTATCGGAATCGACACCCTGAGAAACAGCGACCACCCGGATTCCCGCGAACGAGAGCCTCTCGTATAGATTCAAGGAATCTGCGAGTTTCCGCGTCAGGCGCGAAGTGTCATCGATCAAAATGCAATCAAACGGGCGCGCCGATCCGGTCGCTGCGGCAAGTAATTTGTGCAGACCGGCTCTGTCTGTACTGTCTCCGCAGATTGCTTCATCGGAGTATAGATGGTCATCGAGAACGCTCCAGTCCTGTCTCTCTGCGTAGGCCCTGCACTTCCGCACCTGGTCATCAATGCTGGTGGGGCTTTGGCGATCGCTTGAAAAACGACTGTAGATGGCGCAACGCAGTCGACTCATCGACGCACCTCAGAAAAGGCTAGAACGTCCGATGACGAATCTGACACAACGCCCGAAGGTGGTGCAAGGTTTTTCGACACATTCATTTCGCCAAGGTACTCCCTCACAAGCGCCGGAATAATCACAGCGTCGATAAATTCGCGAAGCGCGGCGGGGATTTCATCCCCGCCTGGCCGTCCCTTTCGCTCGAATTTGAGAACGTCCGCCATTTCTTTCGAGATCACCGTCGCGGATCAAGCTGCAACGCGAGTTTTGGAGCGGTCGCCATCGCTTAATCGGTTGTGCTCCCACCTCCGCGAAAAACTGTTTCCGGGGCCGGAAGAAGCCGCGATAAGGGGGTACTGCGAGAGATGCGTTTTTTGCGCCTGCAAGTCTTTTGTTTCAGCAAACCTGCGAGAGGGTTTTCCGTTACGCTGGACTCTTACTCGAAAGGCTTTCTGCCTCTCCGCGTTTTGGCGCCGTTCTGCCTGGCGTCTGTCGTTCTCTGTTTTGTACTTGCGAGGCCGTCCACCCTTGCGGATCGCTCTCCGATCGCCATCGCCTCTGCATTCCCGGCTACACCAGACCCCAGACTCGTCTCTCTGTGTGAAACGAACCGCACCGAGCACGATTCCGCATTTGTCGCAAATTTCCCGAGCGAAGCAGCCGTACTGCGCGAGAAGCTCGTAGCTCTCTTGGATGGCTAGCAGCATACCTATTCCCCTTCGCCCGAGGCGCGCTTCTCGGAGAACGTGTGGGCTGGAGCGACCCACGATTCACTTTGGCCACAGAACCGTGTGCAAAAGTGGGGTCGCTCCAGCCCATTCCGGTGTTTTGCACGTGTCCAAAATCAACCGTCGCGTGAAACGCAACCTCCGTGCTCCGTGCAACTTCCCTTCACCGCAGAGGTGAAGGGAGCGGTGAACCGCACGGTGAACCATGTCTTTCATGCACCGTTCACCATTCCACTACACAAACAGCTCCTTGAATGGGTAGGCGGAAACTATGATCCAAGAGTCTTTTCCATCGAAGCCGTCAACCGGGTACTACACGGATGAAGACGGCGAGCGCGCTCCTAGCCAATCACGAGGCTGAAAAGCGCTGCGACGTACGGCGCAGGGAAGCGACTGCTGACACACATATGCACGCTTGCCGAAAGGACACGACAGACTGCGGCGGCTCGCCAGCAATCAGGATAGATAATCTGAAAAGGCTCAATGTGTGGAATGACTGTCGAACCTGTAACTCCTACCACGGGTCTCGGAGTCCGCGCCAACTAGTGCTGAATACCGTGCGCATGCAGCCTGCGATGCAGTTGAACCCGGGCATCCTCAAAAACTCTTCGCACTCGCGCAAGCCTCTCAGGGTCGGGCCGGGTGGCAAGGTTTTCCACAAAGGTCTGAGAGCCTTCGATCAGCGTCAGCATATAAGCTGCTGCCTGAGGCGAGAAGAGTTCCTGGCCCGGCACGACCAAGTACACCGGAGAAGTATGGGCTTGAACCTTGAACTCCCATCGCGTTACGGGTCCCAATCGCGAGGAGCAACGCGCTGCTAACCATCCAGGCCCGGCTACGCGGATTTTTTCCTTGAGGATCATCTCGCGCGTCCCCATCGGCTCTTCCCGAGTGGCCACTGCGCGGCCATTCAGAACGATTTCGAGCCGATGAAAGGGCACAAAGCTTTTCGCGTTAGCTTGTGCTTCAACCGTACCGCCGCCGGCGCCGAGAATGATCTCATCGCCGGGCGGGCGACCGTCGGCTTGGAAAAACAGGAGCGGCCCCGACGTAACAAAAGTCCTTCCGCTGCGCACCGCTTTGGCCCAGCTCGAGAAACTGAACTCTTCCTGACCGATATGTGCATAGGCACGGTTTGTCCCGGCAGGCATATAGGCTCCCATTTTGTCAGTGCCACCGACGGCAGGAAGCCGATAGCCGCAGTTTAGGTATCGATACCAATCGAGAAAGCGCAGATAGTTGAAGTGCGCCGGCGCAGGCACGCCACTGGGGCTCATCGGCCAGATTTCTAGGGCATCAAGCTTGCCCAGCACCACATCCGCGGCAATTTCGCCCGTCGGGTAGGGGAAATGCGCAGAGACGGCCAGCCCGCCGCGCTCCCGGCAAGCGTCGGCCCACTCCGCCATGCTGTTCCACAGGGGGTCACCGAGGTAGCTCTCGTCGGGTCCAGTAGCCGACATCGGGTAGACCGGCGCGCTCGGGCCCAGCATAGCAATGTGCCCAAGAATGTGTTGACGGTTCTCGCTGCCCACCCAGACCATCGTCTCCTTATCCCGGGAAACGAGAGGTTCGTTCGTAATGTCGCCCACGTTCGTGAACAGATCACCCCACTGCGCCGCGAGCAGATTGATCAGGTTCAGTCCTTCCGCCTGGGCCTCCAGAATGGCTGTCGTCGGAGACAAGAAGTGGACGTGAGTATCGGCACTGACCCAGCCCTGGGAACGAAGGTCTGTCATCCGCCCGATTTCGAGTCTCAGCTCGCGTTGTCCGGCTTCGATCTTGAGCCTTCGGCGTACGGCCTTATACTCGAACCCCTTGGTCATCTCAACGTATACTTCGCCCACCGGCAACTCCACCTGAAAGGTTCCATCCACGTAGGCGAAGGAGGTATCCATCAGTTTCACGTCGGCGCCGTAGTCCTGAAACCAGCCGTCGTTAATCTCAGTGCGATGGCCGTAGGGCGGGATGTATCGGCCTTCCTTGGACCGAAAGGCAAGCCGGACCGGCGTGGGGCGCTCGGTGGCGCTGTCGACCACCTGAGCGTGCAGCCAGACCTTCTCGCGCTCGAGAATCTCGACGCGCGTGCCGGACGCTGAGGAGTCCCGAGGCTTGAGTTCCCGTCCCGCTACGTCCTGGCTGAGGTCAAACGCATATTCTTTCCCCATTTTCGCGTCTCGCAGCCACAGGGTCGCCCCTGAGCTGGCGGTCAGCTCCGCATAGAGGTAGCGGCCTCTGGGGATCAGCTCGGCCCGCGCGCCCAGACCTGCTTCTGACGCGGACAGCCACGACTCGGGCTCGAAACGAGTGGGAAACCAGGTCCGCGCGACCACGCCGAGGTCCACATCCACCGTCCAGCGAGCCTGCTCGCCGACGACTGGCTCCGGCAGCGTGACTCGGTAAAGGGCCAGGCGTTCGTAGCGGAGAGGATTCTCACGCCCGTGAAAAAGCGTCAGGCCACAAACGACCACCGGATCGTCAGAGACGGCTTGCAAGCGCAACGCCTTGAGGATCCGGTCCGGATGAGGGTTGGCTACCGCACAGATCCATAGCGCGGGAGCCGAGTAGGAGTTGTCCAGAACGCTTTGTTGGAGGTCGCCCCAACCCATCGCATTGCGAAGCGAGTCCGTCAGTTGACTTGGACGGTCAGCAATGTGCGCGAGCGACGCGAAGCTTAAATGGCCCCACTCGGTTGAGGGAGAGTTCACTTCGAAGCGGCGGCGGATGGGCTGCAATTCCTGGCTGCCATCTTCGAAGATCATGACGACATTGGCCAGGTGCTGCCCTACCTTCTCCTCGACATCTTCATCAGGGGCTGGAGTTTCGTTGGGATCCCAGTCATTGAATTGCGCCAAGCAAACAAAACCTGCCTTCCGGTTCAAAGGGATCTCGATGCTCTCAGTAACCCAGGCGTTCTTGCGGTTGCTCAGAACAACCCAAGGCCTTTTCTGCACTCCTTCGGGACCCAACAGAAACGGAATTCCCCGAAGAGTTTGCTTTCCGGCGGGTGTGCGAATGAGGCCGTCCTGAGCGGATTCGGAGCTCAGCCCTTTCGCTCGCTCTCGGGGCCCGAAGTCGGATGGAGAGGCGGTGAAGTGGTTGCTCAAATCAACTGGCGTAAACTTGATGGAGTTCAGCTCGTTTGGCCATCCGCCCAAACCGGCTGCCCCTGGGGTTGCTGGACCCAGCATCAATTTGACAGTTGGCACGGCCGCGCCGACGTTCTGCAAGAAAGTTCTGCGTGTCCAGTCACGACTGAATCCCATGTACCGCCTCCCGAGAATCAACTTGCACGGAGTTTCCGTCATCCGGGTAAGGAACCGATGATCATCCCGGCGTATCTCCGCTCGTCATTTGGTCGCTGGAGTGTCAGGGGACGCAGGTTTGGAATCTGCTAGTGCCAAATTGTTCTCTCAACGATCTTGGACGCGAGCTGCTTTTAATTGTGGCCGCTTGCCGGCTTTTGCCTCGGCTCCTTCCTTTCGAAGTGCATCTACTGCCTCATCCAGCGAGCCTTCGGTGAAGAGAATCTCCCCCTTGGCCTGGGCCGATTCACCGGGCCCGAGCGTACCGAAGTATGGATCGGCATGCGCACAAGGGATCACTGTGTTCGACAGGATACTCTTGCCTGGGGTAAAGGTGATGACAGCCTTTCGCTTTCCGTCCCGCGCCGTCACAGCGATCAATGCGAGGTCGATATCGCGTTCGATCAATCCCCCGCGACTTCGTGCGAATTGGTCGCAGTCGTGCTGCGTACAGCCGCGGACATAAGCTACTTTGGCTGTGGCTTCGGGATTGTCCGTACGAATATTTGTAAGCGCCACCGGCTTGCCGTCCATCACCACGTAGGTGTATTTGAAATTATCGGATAGCCTGGTCGGAAAGCCCGCCAAGCCCGCATACCAGAAGCACAGGAGTGGCTTGACACGGTTCAATGTTTTGTCGCTGCCATTGAGGATCTTCATCGAGAACCGGGCGCGGTCGCCGTCGGCGGCCGCTGAGGCTTGCACGTGTACGCCGGGCAACTCCAGACTCTCGATTTCATAACTCGCCGAAAGGCCATCCGCAGCGATCTTCCACGGGTTGATTCTTTTGTCGTGATGGCGGAGGATGCCGTTTCCGACCTCATTGTATTCGAGGTGCTCCGGAAAGTTGACGTGCACATTTCCCCCATCTTTCCAGGGAGAAACGATCGTCAGCCCGTAAGCCATCTCTTCTTCCACATTGGGCGCGAAGTGGACCCCGCGATCAGGGACCGGGCTCCGTGATTCCTCGACCGGCATGCGATAGGGAAAGGAGTGTTTCCAATCCTCATTAGCCTCGGCCCAGCGCTCGCGAATCGTTTCCATGTCCTCGTCGTAAAGATAAAGCCGGCCGCGAACGGAGATTGCCCTGGCCTTGCTTTCACCCGGAGTCAGCACACCTCTCGCTGGACTGCCGGTTTCGCTTTGTTCCCACATCAAGGCGGCGATCCACCTGGCATCAGTCGACCGTCGCACCAGGACAGGAACGCCAGAGGGAGTGCGGGCTCGCGTCCAGCCCTTACCACCGAGCACCGCTTCAACGCCGGCGGGTCCTGCCTCAACTTTGCGGCTGGCACAGAGTTCCACCGCCTCTCCGTTTGGGTAGGCCCACATGCGCCATTGGGGCCCTTTGCGGACGAAGCCTCCCCAGGAAGAAGTTTCCCAGTTCAGAGTTCGGTTCTTCTCCGGTCGGCCGTTTGGTCCTACGAGTTTGAGCGAGACATCAATTGCCGGGGCATTCCGTGAGCGCGGCCAGACCCTCAATATTCCGTCTTTGCCTGCCGCAATGCGAATCCCCTGACCTTCCGCCGCATCAGGAAAATCTTGGCGAAAGCTTTCCAGCAGCCTGCCTCTGTCATTGGGCATCACATAAAGCATGCTGCGATGGAGGATTCGCGACGTATGTTCGTCCAAGTATTTCTGCATCTGAGGCACGTGGTGGATGCAGTCGAGCCAGCCTTGCCCCACGTTTTTGGCATGGGCGCACCCGATGGCCGATAGCCACCTGCCGTCGCCGGAAGCGACTCCTACAACGCCATATAAGGGGCGGTCCCCAGAGGCGCCGAAGGCCCAGATGTCCCCGGGATGAGCGACGCCGATCGGAACATACCACTGCGTCCACGGCGGGTTGTTTTCTTGCGCGTCGGGTTTGTAGCTTTTCATTGGGCCGCGCGCCGTATCGATCATTCCCACAGGTCCGCGCATTGTGTAGATGAAACAGCGCTTCGCAAACTCCACCAGAGTGTCTCGGCGTTTGAAAGCCTCCGAGTGCCAGAATTGCATACACGGTCCCACCAGATTGACACATTTCAATTCTTCGCGCGGACCTTCCACCAGAATGTCCATCAAAATGCGGTCTTGTCCCTTTGGGGTGAAAGTAGTCGTAGCGGTCATTCCCCCTGCGGTGTGTACAAGGACGATCCTGCCATCTTCGAGCTTGGCCCCTCTCCCGTAATGGAATGGGCCACCCTCGTAGCACCACAACTCGCAGACGGGTCCTATCTCAGAATGACGTACGAGGACCTTGAGCTGATTTCCATCATCACTAAGATCTAACTGGAGAGGCGAGGCCACGCTGAGTCCTTCGACCGGCTTGGATGCCTGTGCAACATGCAGGCACATCACTGCCAGAACCGGCAGAACAGGAGGGATAAAAAAAATCATCGCAGGGATGCTGACGGCTACTCGAAGCAAGTCGGCGCGGGTTAGTACACGTCGAAAACCCATCGTCTCTTTATGTTCACCCATCGGTAACTCCCGTCTCATGGCAGAGCCGCGCGGCCTTGTTCAGCTTGATCAGAACATCTCGTAAATCGCGGTCTGGTGTGCCGGCAAAGTGATTTCAGCGCCCTGGACATCATGATGGTCCCGAAGATCGAGCAAAGAGCTGAAGAAACCGGGCCCTGCGTCAACACTCACCCGCTTTGGAGTGGAATTGTAGTTCACTAGGTAAAGTAGCTTTCGGTTTCCCAATGGCGCGAAGCGAGCCTCGATGTTCCACGCGTCTCCGCCGCCAATAATTCGCAGGCGGACCGGGCGTGTCACCCTAGCCTCGCGAAAGAGGTCCTCGAGCAAGCGCCCATAGCTTCGCTCTTCAAGTGAGCTGCCCGAGTAATAGATGGCGCCCTGCCCGACGGCCATCTGCACGATCGCCGGCCCTCCGTCGGAGTACCGGAAGAGGATCTTTGCGTCACTCTTGGCTTCAAAAATCTGGCGTATCCCGCGCGTTTCCAATTGGTCAATCGAGCCAAATACTTCGGTCCGCGTTGGGCTAAGCTTCTGTGGCGTGTCATCCACGAATGCGACTGATTGGGATAAGCTCTGGTCATAACCCTGGACCATGGCTCCGACACCACCCGGCTTGGGTCTTTGGGTTTGGCGGATGATAAGGCCCAAGCGGGAAGCGTGGTCCGTGGCGCGATTATATTCATCGCCGAGAAACGACTCCGGAACCACGAGCACACGGCCCCCGTGAACTGCGTAATCCCATATCTTTTCGAATACTTCCGTGGGAGTGTTCCTTACGGCGGGGACGAGCAGGAGCTTATAGCGGCTCAACCAACCCTTCAGGATCTGCCGCTCGGTGACGAATGTGATTTTTGCATCGAGGTATTGGCTGGCATTGTAAGTCTTTTCAAGTTCAGCGAGGTAGGGCGTCGTCTGCCACGTCAGCATCTCGGGCGGGAGTTGGAGCGTGGAGGTCTGCGAATAGAGTATGGCAACTTCCGCGGGAACATCGACGAAGGCAGCTATTTCCTTGTTCAACCGGCGCAGATCGAGCGCGGCTCGAATCAGGTCACCGATATCTGCCAGTGGATAGGCCCAACTGTGAGCGAGGGAAGAGTCATTGATGCTGTGAACTTCACTCGAGGGCTGCGCCGGCCAATGAAAGAGCTGCGCTACCGATTTGCCGTGTAGGAAGTGCGGAATGAGATTGTCCACGGAGCTGAGATACATTTCCGGATCTGCCACCGGCTTTTTCTTCTCCGCGAGTGCGATTTGCAAATCAAGCCCCAGAGTTGATTCGCCACCCTCATGCAGAATCACATCGTCAACCTCGTTAACGATTCGCTCCTCGTCAATACCTGTAGTGCCGGTACGCCCAGCCAGCATGCTGGAACTGCCGCCTGCCGCCAGCGGTGTCTTGGGATCTATCTTGTGAATCAGGCTGCGCACCCAGAGGAGATAATCCGTGAACCGGTCCTGATTGAAACGCGCCCAGTCGTACCAAAGCGCCCGGTTTGTTTCAGGCAACGGCCTCGAGTCACTGACGGGCGGAGGCACCACTTCGCTGAAGCTCTTATAAGCGGTTCCCCATTTTTCGTTGGCGTTGATCACTGTGCCGTGCTTCTTTTCGAGCCATTCGTGAAACATCTGCTGGCTCCGCTCGCAGTAGCAAATGTACATCAGTTCGTACGCCTCGATGTCATAAAGCAGCTCGGGATTAGCGTGGAACTTAGGAATGTTGGTCTGAATGTACTCCTCTATGGCCTGGCGCGTGTGTGGGCTTTCGAGGCAGATCACTATATTCTCTCTTTTCCGGCCCCCCATCGAATTGATATCCCGGATCAAGTGACCGCACCAGCCGTCCCACCCCACACGATGCGTATCGGGCCACCGCTGGAACGCCGCATAAACAGGCGAGTCGTAGATCGTCCACCGAGATCCTCCGCCGACTGTATAGCTTTCGATGTGCTGAAGCGGTGTTGCAAAAAAGCGCTGGAGAGTCTGGCTTGGAGAATGCAGGGAGAGGATCATCATGGGCTCGTTGCGTTCGTCGAGAAAAAACGAATCCTTCACTGGACGGCCTTTCAATGGAGGGAACGGGCGAATCAACGGGTCGCCTACCTGGGTGTCGTCTGCTTCTGGCATGCGATCAATGCCCTGAATTTTGTCCTCCAGCTCCAGGCGTCCGCGGCGGCAACTCTCCACGATATAGGAAAACATTTCGCGCTTCTTCTCGTCATTGTTAAACCAGGCCAGACGAGGACGAATTTGAAGTCCGAGCTCGGCAGTCACCAGATAGCGCTCCTGGTATATGGTCTCTATACCTTGCAACTGAGCCGCCCGAACTGTTTCCCTCAGCCGGTCAAATTCTTGCTGGGCTTCCTTTCGGAATGCCGTAACAACGAGCGACTCGGGTACCTCTTCCGGACGAGCGACCTGCCGCACGGTAAACCAGCCGTTGTCGACAATGGTTCTTGTATCTTGTGGTTGCGTGCGGGAGGCCGTTTGGCGCCCTTCTTGCCCAGCCACAAGACGGATATTATCGAGATAGATTGTCCAGGGCAGCGGCGCCCGAGCGGCCGAAATCAACAGCCTGCGGATGCGATCCAGAGACAGATCGCGCCCGCCAGAGGCTGCTCGCAAAGGCCGGAGGTTGACCTCAATGTGATTCCACCCCTTCTGCACAACAACTTTTTCATGCGCCTCGTAGTAGTCGTTGGCCTTGGCTATGCCGAAGTCTCCGCCAACCACGTCGTAGATACGAATGGTGATTGCGGAGACCTCCTCCCGGTCGCAATAAATGTCGAATAGCAGGCGATCATAGCCGCGCCAATCCTGTGGCAGTTTGTTGGAGCTGATCTGAGAGCGCCCCTGTTCTAATCGCACCATTGCGGAATATTGACCATGCGAGGATCGCCCTTTGGAAAGCTGAATGTCGCCTTCCCATCTCTTTACGGAATCCAAGGTTTCGAAATCGTCGAGGAGAAGGGTCTGGCCTGCTTGGGACTTCGAACCAGCCCACAACCAAATACAAGATAAGCCAAACCAGAAAACTATGCGGAGTGATTTGTAAGTTCTCTGGCGCATAATCGCCGTTCCGGTCTTGGTCCCATTTACCGAACCAAGTCACACGCCCGCCCTTGGCCGTGCGCAGCAAACATCCGGAATCGCTCCCCTGAGGATCTCCGAAGCTTCGGCAATGAGGTTAATAATCAATGCGAAGCACGAACTGCATGAACCTCCCAGAGTCAGCGGAGTTTACGATGCCGAAATCGGAAGGGCTACTGATATTCGTACTCGGGGCGGAGAAGTTCGCTCGGTTAAATGCATTAAACATCTCCCAGCGGAATTGGAGCCGGGCACGCTCAGCTTTCAAGGGAAAGTTCTTGGCAACCACGACGTTCCAGGTCTGGGTCCCGGGGCCAGTCAGGATATTGCGGGCTGAATTGCCGTAGGAACCCCGCCCTGACGCGGGTTGGACAAAAGCATTAATGTCGAAAATGGGCTGTCCGGCTTTAATTCTATCCCGCATGCTACCACCGAGATTGCCGTCAGCAATACGGTCGGGACGCCCGGAGAACTGGTTCGTATTGGCTGGGTCCGTGCCCGAGAAAAAGGCGCTTATTCGTGGCCCGGTCGCCATGGTTGTGATGCCGGAGAGTTCCCAGCCGCCGATCACTTGGTTTGCCGCGCCTGACAAATTCTCTAGGAAGTGTTGGCCCCGGCCAACTGGCAGAAGATATACGTAGCTGAACCTGAGTAAGTGCCGGCGAACAATGCCATCATCCGCCCGCTCCAGGAAGCGGGCATATTGATTTTGTTGAGCGGAAGAAGAGAAACCGCCGAGGGAGGTATCCGTGAGCGATTTGGCCCAAGTATAGTTGACATTGAAGGACAGCCCCTTGGCCAGCCTGCGGTCAGCCTGAATGTTGAACCCGTGGTAGATCGAGGAACTCCCCGTTTGGGTGAGGTTGGCCGAGTTGAACCGTTTGTAGGGTCGTCGCGCCGCGTCGTAAGGCGTCGTGCTGGGGTGCAGGAGGTTGAGATCCTCCGTGTACGGAATGTTCAGGGCGTGGGTACCCACATAACCGACATCGATAGCCGTGCCCCAGATCTGCCGCCCGACCGATACGTTCCACTGGTAGGTCCGCTCGGCGGGAAATGCCGGACTTACTCCCGCGATGTCAAATAGGCCGGAAAACTGGCCCGTGGTAGCGAAGGGATTTGGAAAGCTGACGCTGGGGGCGTTGTTTTGAATGACGAAGGTTTGGGTTGCAGTCCATGGCCCACCGGTGGCATTCAATGCCAGGTTGCCGGGCCACACCTGATTAAAAACGCTAAAGCCCATACGGACCACCGTCGTGGCGTCGCTAAAGGGTCGAATGGCCAAGCCCAGACGAGGATCCCAGTTATTCCAGTATGTCCTCAGAAGACTCCGAATGGGATAACCTGCCTGGGAGGCGGAAACAATCGGCAGGGTCGCGGCAACAGCAGGAACCAAGTCTTTCGGAATAGAGGTCCCGGCCGTAACCACGCTGCCAGTCCTGGGATCGAAGCTATACAACCGGTCGAACTTCTCCACCCAGGGAGTCTGGTATTCATAGCGGAAGCCGTAGTTAAGAGTTGTACGCTTGTTTATCTTGAGGTCATCCTGAAAATATAAGGCGGAGTGCCAACTGCGCACATAGGCGTTGGGCCGAGGCGTCGTCCGTGTGGCGCTGGTCGGGAAGCCGAGCAGAAAGTTGGCGTAGGCCAACCCGCTTAACTGGTCGTCAAACGAATAAGAACCCCGCAGTTCCGGCGGCTTGTTTTCATTGTTGTCCTGGTAGCGGCGCACATCGATTCCCATCTTGAAGGCATGGCGGCCTGTGTACCAGGAGAGGTTGTCGATCAATTCATAGGTGTTCTGAGCGTCGCGGAGCGAGTTCGGCCAGGAGCCGACTCCCTCAAACGGGCGGATTCCACCGAAGCTAAAGTTCGGCAATCCGCCGACAGCGGGATCATTCCCCGAGTTATTGATCCCTTGAATGCCTAGATTGACTAGCTTGCCGAAATTTAGGTCGTGCAGGTTGCCGGAATCCCGCGTAAAGGTCAGCTTGGTCTCGTTGAGCAACGCCGTGCTGAGGTTATAAGTATCGGAAATAACCACGTTCCGGCTCGGATGGTGGCCGTGGAAACTGAAACCTCCGTAACCCTGCTTCAAGGCTCCGCGGCTGATGTCATCGTTGCTTTTGGCGAACCCCACACGCACAAAAAACGCATTACGGTTGGAAAAATTGTGGTCGACGCGAATAGAATACACATCGATATTAGTCTGGGAGCCCGGGTCAGTAGTGAAATTATTTGTAAGACCGAACTGTCCATTTCCCGGTCGATTAGGCGCGGGGTAGACGAGGCTCTGGAAGGCTTTCGCTACGGAGCTGATCCGGGCGTCCGGGATGATGTTCCCCGGAAAAGCCTTGCCTGTCGTCGGGTCTATAAGTTGCGTTCCGGCCGGGTCGGTGCACCGGCCGCTCCCGTCATAAGTGGAGCATATTGCCGAAAAATCGCCTCGACGAAAGGCGTCGGTCGGCACAGATGCAAATATCCGATTGCCAGACCGAAAACGCAAGCCGCTGTAAGAAAAAAAGTAAAACGTCTTGTTGCGGCCATCATAAACATGGGGAATATAAACTGGGCCGCCGCTCGTGAGATCAAACGTGTTGTTGTTAAGCACCGGAGGTTTCGTAGTGTCAAAAAACCCCCGGGCGGCAGTAACCGTATTGAAGTTCCCCCAATAGAGGCTGCCGTGCGGCGTGTTCTCGCCGGACTTGGTCACCACTTCCATTTGGGACACTTGCCCGTATTCCGCCGGCGCATTGGCAGTGATAACTTTGGCTTCCTTGAACGCTTCGACCGATGCCGAGACACCGTTCGCAGACCGGCCGCTGTAAGCCTGATTGTTAACCGGTGCACCGTCCGCAGTCAGGTTAATGCCCCCTCCCCGCGCGCCGTTAATGACGATGTCGCAACAGCGGACATTGTTCACACCGGCCGCAACGTAC
>Ga0066660_10000591_pt1 | contig 13247 bp, 11 predicted proteins | sample GraSoiAngelo_109_FD_75177 | JGI IMG/M metagenome (GOLD analysis project Ga0066660, IMG submission 75177) | Grasslands soil microbial communities from the Angelo Coastal Reserve, California, USA - 14_0903_12_20cm | ecosystem: Environmental > Terrestrial > Soil > Grasslands | place: USA...
GAAGGGCACCAGGATGTAGCCGGCCTGGCCGATGGAGGAGTAGGCCAGCATGCGCACGATGTTGGTCTGGCGCAGGGCCACCAGGTTCCCCACCGTCATGGTCAGGGCCGCCAGTACCCAGAACAGGGGCCCGTAGACGTCGTAGCGCCCGTAGAAACCCACGAAGATGAGCTGGAACAGGGCCACGAAGCCGCCGGTCTTGGAGGCCACCGACAAAAAGGCGGTGACGGGCGTGGGCGCGCCCTCGTAGACATCGGGCGCCCAGAAGTGAAAGGGCACGGCCGAGACCTTGAAGGCGAAGCCCACCACGATGAAGAAGATGCCCACCGTCACGATCGGGTGGGAGCCGGCTGAGCCTGCGATCTGAGCGCCGATCTGGCTCAACACGGTCGTGCCCGTGAAGCCGAAGATGAGCGACATCCCGTAGAGCATCACCGCCGTGGCCAGGACGCCGAGGAGGTAGTACTTGAGGGCGGCCTCGTTGCTGCGCAGGTCGCGCTTGCGCCACCCCGCCAGCATGTAGGCGGGGATGGAGAGGAGCTCGAGAGCCACGAAGATCGTGATCAGGTCGCGCGCCGACGCCATGACGACCATGCCCAGCAGCGAGGACAGCACCAGGAAGGAGAACTCGCCCTCGTAGTAGTCGCCCTCCTCGATGTAGTTGGTCGACATGAGCAGCACGATGTAGCCGGTGAAGATGAAGAGGGCCTTGAGCACGAGCGAGAAGTTGTCGACCACGTAGGCGCCGCCGAACATGGACCAGCTGTGGGTGCCGTGGCGGGCGGCCAGGCTCAGCAGGGGCACGGCGCTGGCCACCACCCCGAGCCCGGCCAGCTGGGTCACCAGGTACTTCCTGGTCTCGTCCACCAGCAGGTCCAGGACGAGCACCACCACGACGACGGTGCTGAGCACGATCTCCGGGGCCAGGGCGTGGTAGTCGATGTAGGGGGCGTGGAAGGGCAGTGCCCCGGGGCTGGCGGCCGCGGTCATGAGCACGGCTCAGCTGGCCCGGGATGTGAACACGGCGGTCACCCCGTGCACGGCGCCGTCGGTCACGTGGAACAGGGCATGGGGGTAGACGCCGAAGGCGACGATCCCCAGCAGCAGCGGCGTCCAGGCGATCCACTCCGGGACGTGCACGTCGTGGACGTGGATGGCGGCGAACTCGGCCGAGGGCTCGCCGAAGGCGGTCCGCTGGTACATCCACAGCAGGTATCCGGCCGCGAGCACCGTCCCCACCGCGGCCACGACCATGAAGGCGCGGAACAGGGCGATGTTCAGCCCCTGGGCGGGCTGGTAGGCGGACAGGATGGCGGGGAACTCGCCCCAGAATCCGGCCAGCCCGGGCAACCCCAGGGAGGCCATGGCGCAGAAGCCCAGGATCCATCCCAGCCGGGGCGCCTGGACGAGCAGGCCCCCCAGCCTCGAGATCTCCCGGGTGTTGAAGCGCTCGGCGATGGATCCGGCCAGGAAGAACAGCATCCCCGTGATGAGGCCGTGGGCCACCATGCCGAAGATGGCTGCGTTGAGGCCGAAGCTGGTGAGCGTTGAGATGCCCAGCATGACGAAGCCCATGTGGGCCACCGACGAGAAGGCGACCAGCCGCTTCAGGTCGCGCTGGGCCAGGCTCCCGAGCGCCCCGTAGATGATCCCGATCACGGCCAGGAGCCCGATCCACGGGGCCCAGCGCCGGGCCGCGTAGGGGAGCACGGGCAGGGCGATGCGGATGAACCCGTACGTGCCCAGCTTCAGCAGGACGGCAGCCAGGATCACCGAGCCCACCGTGGGCGCCTCGGTGTGGGCGTCGGGCAGCCAGGTGTGGAACGGGAACATGGGCACCTTGATGGCGAAGCCCATGAAGAGCCCGGCGAAGATCAACACCTGGGTGCTCCGGGCGATGGCGGAGCCGTTGTGGACCAGGGTGGGGATGTCGAAGGTGTTGCCGCCCTTGAAGAAAAGGGCCAGGAACCCCAGGATCATCAGGGCCGAGCCGAACAGGGTGAACAGGAAGAACTTGATGGCCGCGTACTGGCGGTTGGGACCGCCCCAGACGCCGATCATGAAGTACATGGGCAGGAGGACCAGCTCGAAGAACACGAAGAACAGGATCAGGTCCTCGGCGCAGAAGGTGCCGTTCATGCCCGTCTCCAGCACCAGGAGGAGCATGAGGAAGGCCTTGGGGTTGTGGGGCTCGGGGAAGTGGTCCCAGGAGTAGATGATGCAGGCGATGGTGATGAACACCGACAGAGCCAGCAGCGGCAGGGCGATGCCGTCGACGCCGACGTGGTAACGGCTGTGGATCACGTCGATCCAACGGCGGTCGGTTACGAACTGCAGCTTGTCGGTGGCGTTGTAGTCGAAACGAGCGAGGATGCCCACCATCAGGCCGCCTGTGACGAGGCTGATGAGGAGGGCCACGCTCTTCTGAGCCGTCTCCTGGGCCCGGGGCACGAACCCCAGGAGGATCGCCCCCAAGATGGGGACGAAGATCACCCCGGACAGGGCCCAATGGTCGAAGACGTTCATCTCGCTCCCTGGTTGGCGTACAGCACAAGGGCCAGGGCGCCTATGGCGCCGGCCCCGAAGAGGAAGGCGGCGTACTGCTGGACCCGCCCGGTCTGGAGGCGGCGCAGGACGCTGCCGCCTCCCTCGGCCGACGCGCCGGTGCCGTTCACCAGCCCGTCCACGACCTTCTGGTCGACGACCTCGTAGGTGAACCGGGCCAGGGCCCGGGCCCCGATGCCCACGGCGTTGACGGCGCCGTCGATCACCCGCTGGTTGACCCAGTAGGCGCCCCGGGCGATGGCCCCCTTGATGGAGCCCACGATGATGTCGGTGTAGAGGACGTCGAGGTAGTACTTGTTCAGGAGGAAGCGGTATCCGGCCCGGGCCAGCGACGAGCGCTCCGTGGCCCGGTGCAGGGGCCCGAAGGCGTGGCGCAGGTAGTAGAGGAGCCCGACCCCGATGCCGGCCACGGCCACGGCCATGGAGAGGGCGGCGGTCGGAGCGGAGAACTTGTACTCCGGCACGTGGGCCTGGACGACGACCTCGTTGCGTGTCCACTCCGCGAACCAGTGGACCCCGAAGCCGTTGAGCCACCCGGCCACGACCGAGAAGGCGGCCAGCACGACCAGCGGGACGGTGATGGCGAGGGGCGACTCGTGGGGGGCGTCCACGGCGTGGCCGGCGGCGCTGTGCTGGCCACCGTGGTGCCCCCCCCGGTGCTCGCCGTAGAAGGTGAGGTAGACGGTGCGGGCCATGTAGGCCGCGGTCATGAACGCCCCCACCAGCCCCACCACCATGAAGGCGTTGTAGCCGTTCTTCCCCGCGGTCAGGAGTATGTCGTCCTTGGACCAGAACCCGGCCAGGGGGAAGATCCCGGCCAGGGCCAGGGAGGCGATCACGAAGGTGGCGTGGGTGATGGGCATGGCCCGCCACAGCCCTCCCATGTCCTTCTTCATGTCGAAGCTGTGGTGGGACCCAGAGTGGCTCACCGAGCCCGCCCCGAGGAACAGGCAGGCCTTGAAGAAGGCGTGGGTGAAGAGGTGGAAGATCCCTCCCGTCCAGGCGCCCACGCCCAGGGCCATGACCATGTAGCCGAGCTGGCTCACGGTCGAGTAGGCCAGCACCTTTTTGATGTCGTCCTGCACGAAGGCGAGGGCGGCGGCGATGACGATGGTGATGGCCCCGATCACGGCCACGTAGCTGATGCCGTGCCAGGCCGGGTGGTGGCCGACCCGGAAGGCGGCCCAGAACACCCCGTAGCAGCGGGCCACCAGGTACACGCCGGCCACGACCATGGTGGCCGCGTGGATGAGGGCGGACACGGGGGTGGGGCCGGCCATGGCGTCGGGCAGCCAGGTGTGCAGGGGGAACTGGGCGCTCTTGCCGATGACACCCATGAACAGGGCCACGGCCCCGACCACCAGCACGGTGTGGTCGATTCCCCCCGACAGGGCGGCCCGGTTCAGGCGGGCGATGTCGAAGCTCTGCCCGTTGGCGAAGAAGAGGATGATGATCCCGATGAGCATCCCCGCGTCGCCCAGGCGGGTGGTGAAGAAGGCCTTGAGGGCCGCGTCGGAGTTGTCCTTCTCCTCCCACCAGTGGCCGATGAGCATGAAGGAGCACAGCCCCACCCCTTCCCACCCGAGCAGGAGGAAGATGGTGGTGCTGGAGGTGACGAGCACCAGCATCGACGCGGTGAAGAGGGCCAGAGCCGCGTAGAAGTAGGTGTAGCGCCGGTCCCCGTGCATGTAGGCCGTCGAGTAGACCTGCACCAGCAGGGACACCAGGGTGACGACGAGGAGCATCATCACCGTCAGGCCGTCGACGTGGATGCCCAACGGGACCTTGACCTGGCCGTTGGAGAACCAGGTATACAGGGTGTGGTCGACAGCCCCCCGGACCCGCTCCTCCCCTTCGCCGATGGTGCCCCGACCGATCCACTGGGCCGCGGCCGCGCAGGACAGGACGAAGGACCCGCCCACGGCGGCGATCCCTATCTCCGCTCCCTTGCCCGGCAGCCGCCTGCCGAAGAACAGGATCACGACGAACGCGGAGGCGGGTAGGGCCCAGGTGAGCCAGGCGTTGTCCAGGAAGAACACCGCTCAGCCCTTCATGAGGTCGACGTCGGTGAGGTCGATCGAACGGCGGTTTCGGTAGATGAGCAGCACGATGGCCAGCCCCACCCCGACCTCGGCCGCGGCGATGGCGATCACGAACAGGGCGAACACCTGACCGGCGATCGTGTCCCGGAAGGCCCCGAAGGCGATCAGGTTGATGTTCACCGCGTTCAGGATCAGCTCCACCGACATGAGCACCAGCACGCCGTTCTTGCGGGCCAGCACGCCGTACACACCGGTGCAGAAGAGGAGCGCGCCGAGGAAGAGGAACTCGTTGAGCAGCACGGAGCTAGTCCCTCCTGGCGATTACCACGGCGCCCACCAGGGCGGCGAGGAGCAGGACCGAGACGGCTTCGAAGGGGACGACGTAGGTCTGGAAGATGGCATTGCCCACCAGGGCGGTGGTGCCGACCCTGAGGGGACGGTGGAGGGCGTCGAGGTGGGTGGAGTGGAAGGCGTCGACCAGCACGTACACGAGCAGCCCCAGAAGGAACAGGGCCACGGCCAGGGCCAGCGGGCGCTGGTTGTTGTCCAGGTTCGCGGTGCGGCCCAGGGGGGCCCGGGTGAGCATGATCCCGAACAGGAACAGCACGACGATGGCGCCTATGTAGACGATGATCTGCACCACCGCGGTGAACTCGGCCGCCAGGAGCAGGTAGATCCCGGCCACGCCGGCCAGGACCACGACCAGGTACAGGGCGGCGTGGACGATGTTCTTGGTCGTCACCACCCGGATGGCGGCCACGGCCATGGACGCGGCCAGGAACCCGAAGGCGACGTTCTGGGCGACGTCGAGGTGGGCGGCGGCGAGCAGGCTGGGCACTGGGAGGTGTCGTCTCTTAGTTCTTGGCGCCCTTCTTGACCTCCGCCCCCGCCTCCAGGGCCAGGGGCTCGGGCACCGTCTTCATCCAGTCGCCCAGCCGCTCCTTGTCGTGGAGCAGCTCGGCGATGCTCACCTCCGAGTACTCGTACTCCGGGCTCCAGAACAGGGCGTCGAAGGGACAGACCTCCACGCAGATGCCGCAGTACATGCACAGCCCGTAGTCGATGTCGAAACGGTCCAGGAGCTGGATGGTGCGGGGCTTGCCGCCCTCACGCCTGGGCGGGGCCTTGTCCTTGTGGCCCTCTATGTAGATGCACCAGTCCGGACAGCTCCGGGCGCACAGCATGCACACGGTGCAGTTCTCCTCCTTCAGGGCGATGACGCCCCGGGACCGGGTGGGAGGAGTCTCTTTCTCGTGGGGGTACTGCACCGTGACCGCGGGCCGCAGCATGGTCCGCAGGGTCACGCCCAGGCCCTTGATCAGACCGGGAAGCTCTGCCACTCAGACCACCACCTTCAGAAGGCCCGTGACCAGGATGTTCACCAGGGCGAGGGGGATCAGATACTTCCACGCCACCGCCTGGAGCTGGTCCTCCCGGAAGCGGGGGTAGGTGAACCGGAACCAGAAGATGAAGAACGAGACCAGCATGATCTTGGCCCCGAGCACGAACGGGCCCAGGACGTCGGCCGCCGTCCCGTGCACGCCGGGCACGTACCAGCCGCCCAGGAAGAGCGTGGCCCCGATGGCGGCGAAGGCGAAGGCGGTGCCGAACTCGGCCATGAAGAAGAACAGGAAGCGGAACCCGGTGTACTCGACCATGTAGCCGGCGACCAGCTCCGTCTCGGCCAGGGGCATGTCGAACGGTGTCTGGGTCAGCTCGGCCTGGGCCCCCACGATGAAAAGGACGAAGCCCAGGGCCTGGGGAAGGATGTAGGGCTCGCCCAGCGTCTTGAAGCCGAGCAGAGCGCCGTGGGCCTGGGCCTGCACGATCCCCTGCAGCGACATGGTGCCGGCCTGGATCACGACTCCCACCACGCCCAGCACCAGGGGCAGCTCGTAGGCGATGAGCTGGCCTGCGGCCCGCAGGGCCCCGATGAGGGAGTACTTGTTGGCCGAGGACCATCCGGCCATGAGCACCCCGAGCACCGAGAGCGAAGAGACAGCCAGGGCGAAGAAGACCCCGGTGTCCAGGTTGGAGACGGTGAGGCGGGGCCCGGCCGGGATCACCACGTAGAGCAGGAAGGCCGACATGAGGACCACCACGGGGGCCAGGGCGAACACGGCCCGGTCGGCCCGCTCCGGGAACACGTCCTCCTTCTGCAGGAACTTCCCGGCGTCGGCCAGGAGCTGCAGCACCCCGTGGGGACCGGCCTCCATGGGCCCGAGGCGGCTCTGCATGTGGCTCATCATCTTGAGCAGGAAGACATAGGCGAGCACGAGGGCGCCCAGAGGGATCACGCCCATGACCACCAGCACCTTGATGGTGGTCGTCTGCCAGTAGGCGAGATGGAGGGCGGCCGTCACCGGTCGATGTCACCGAGGATGAAGTACAAGCTGGCCAGGATGGTGATCACGTCGGGCACGTACACGCCGCGCAGCAGCCAGGGCAGGATCGAGATGTTGCTGAACGACGGGGTGCGGATCTTGGTACGGAACGGACCCAGGCCTCCCTTGCTGACGACGTAGTAGCCCATCTCGCCCAGCGGGTTGTCGGTGTGCACCCATGCCTCACCCGCGGGGACCTTGATGATGCGGGGCACCTTGGCCTGGATGGGCCCTGAAGGCAGGCCGTCGAGGAGCTGCTCGACGATCTTGGTGGCCTCGCGGACCTCCTGGAGCCGCACCCAGTAGCGGGCGAAGCAGTCCCCGTCGGGGTGGGTCCACACCTTCCAGTCGCAGTGCTTCCAGGCCAGGGGCGAGTCCTCGTCCCGCCTGATGTCCCAGTCCACCCCGCTGGCCCTGATGTTGGCCCCCGACAGGCCGTACTCGAGGCCCACGGCCGCGGGGACGAGCCCGATCCCCCGGGTACGGGTCTCGAAGATCTCGTTGCCCACCAGCAGGTCTTCCATCTCGTCACAGAAGGTGCGGATCCTGGACATCGCACTTTTGACCTCGGTCACCCACCCCTTGGGCAGGTCCTCCTTGAGGCCCCCGATGCGGTCGTAGTTGGGATGGAAGCGCCCGCCGGTGGCCGCCTCGATGAGGTTGAGCACGTGCTCCCGGTCCCGGAAGGCGTAGAAGACCGGCGTGAGGGCGCCCAGCTGCACGCCCATGTCGCCCAGGAAGAGGGTGATGTTGGCCAGGCGGCCCAGCTCGAACAGGGCGGTGCGGATCCACTGGGCCCGGGGCGGGGCCTCCACGTCCATCAGCTTCTCGGCCGCCAGGATGAAGGGGACCTCGTTGGCGAAGCTGCCCAGCCAGTCGATGCGGTTGACCAGGGTGGTGACCTGGGGGTAGGTGCGGACCTCGGTGAGCTTCTCGTAGCCGCGGTGCATGTAGCCGCACACGGGCTCGGCCCAAACCACCTGCTCCCCGTCGAGGCGGACGACGATGCGCAGCGTGCCGTGGGTGGCGGGGTGCTGGGGGCCGATGTTGAGGGTCATGCCCTCGGCCTCGATCTCGACGTTGACCCTGGCGTCGGCGGCCTGGCCGGCGACGTAGGCCGCCTTCTGGAACTCGGTCACCACCGCCATCAGCCCTCGCCTCCCTCAGCGCCGGCTCCTTCGGCGTCGGCTCCTTCGGCGTCGCCACCGCCCTCGGGCTCTCCGGGCATGGCCTCCACGTCCACCAGCCCGGGCCAGGGCTTGACGTCGCGCGACAGGAGGGGAAAGTCCTTGCGCAGGGGATGACCCTCGAACTCGCCCGGGAGGTAGATGTGGCGCAGCCCGGGATGGCCGTCGAAGGTGAACCCCAACATCTCCCACGCCTCACGCTCGTGCCACTCCGCGCCCCGGTAGAGGGACACGATGGACTCGACGCGGGGGTCCTCCTCGTCCAGGTCGGCCTTGAGGGTGATGCCGACCTTGGCCGAGGTGGAGAACAGGCGGGCGAAGACCTGGAAGCGGGTGTCCCCCCCGGCCACCCCCGTCCGGTACCCGCCATTGGCGCCGGCCGCAGGGGCAGAGGGCTGAGCCTCCGGGTCCCACACCTTCTCGGCCGCCAGGTCCACGTCCGCCTTCCAGTCCAGCCCGGAGAGGAAGCAGAAGTAGTCGCAACCCAGGCGGTCCCGGCAGGCAACCACGGCGCGGCGCCAGGCGCTGCTGTCCACCCGCACCCAGACGTCGCCGCCGGCGATCTCGTGACCGACAAGAGCCTCACCGAGCTCCGCCTGCAGGGCCTCCAGCCAGGGCTGGCGGCGTTCGTCGACAGGGGCGGGCGCCTCGGTCGTCGCGGTGGCCTGGGCTGCCGGGCTCTCCGCCTCCGGGGTTCCCCCGGCTGCGGCCTCCTCCCCGGCTGCGGCGTCCGCCGCCACGTCCCCCGGACCGTCAGGCGCCGACGACAATGGGGTCACCCCGCCAGCGGGACGCCATGTCCTCCTGCTGGATCCGCTGCTGGAGCAGGACGATGCCCTCCAGCAGCGCCTCGGGCCGTGGCGGACAGCCGGGGACGTAGACGTCGACAGGGATGATCTGATCGACGCCCTTCGTGACCGAGTAGGAGTCCCAATAGGGCCCCCCGCAGTTGGAGCAGCTGCCCATGGAGATCACGTACTTGGGATCGGGCATCTGCTCGTAGAGCCGGCGAATGGGGGGGGACATCTTGTCGGTGACCGTCCCGGCGATAACGACGAGGTCCGCCTGCCTGGCACCGGAGGGGAAGGGGATCACGCCGAGACGCATGATGTCGTAGCGGGGCGACCCTATGGCCGCGCCCAGCTCGAGGCCGCAGCACGCCAGGCCCCACTGATAGATCCACAACGAGTACTTCCGCGCCGTGTTGAGCAGCTGGGTGAGGGGCTTGGGCATGTGCCCGCTTTCGACTAGACCCACCGCAGGACTCCCTTGCGCCAGGCGTAGACCAGGCCCAGGGCCAGGATGACGATGAACACCACCATCTCCACCAGTCCGAACACGCCCAGGGCCTGGAGCCGGACCGCCCAGGGGAAGATGAACACGGCCTCCACGTCGAACATCACGAAGAGAAGGGCGAAGACGTAGTAGCGGATCTGGCTCTGCGACCAACCCGTTCCCACCGGGTCCACGCCGCTCTCGTAGGCGATGTACTTCTGGGGCTGCGGCCGGCTGGGCCGAATGACGCTGCCCAGACCCAGCGTGAGGGCAACGAGCGCCACTGCCGCGCCCCCGAAGACGACGATCACGAAGTAGCTGCGTAGGAAGGCCGACATCCGCTGCGAGCGTAGTTAAGCCCAGAAGGCCCGACCAAACGCCTCCCTCCGGGGTCATCGAGGGCTTCGGATGGCCCCGGATCGGGGGCGGCGCGGCCGTACCATGGGACCCATGGCGCCGAGCTATCACCGCCTCGGCCGGTTGCCTTCCAAGCGCCACGTGGCCTTCCGAGGTCCCGACGGCGAGCTCTACCCGGAGGAGCTGGTCGGCAGCGAGGGCTTCGGCGGGCGCTACTCCCTCCTCCATCACCGCTACGCCCCGACACGGGTGGCCGAAGTGCGCGAGACCGACCCCGTGCCCCCCTCCCCCAGCCCGGCGCGCCACGGGGCCCTGCGCCACCACCTGCTCCGCACCCGCCACCAGGGTCCCGATCCCGCCGGGGACGAGATATCCGGGCGCCGGTGGCTGCTCTACAACGACGACCTGCGCATCGGCGTGTCCGACTTCGGCGCCGGGTCGGGCCGGCTGGTGCGCAACGGCGGAGCCGACGAGCTCCACTTCGTCCACGCGGGCGGAGGCAGGCTGGAGTCCGTCTTCGGCGTCCTCGACTACCGCGCCGGCGACTACGTGCTCGTGCCCAAGGGCACCACCCACCGGTGGGTGCCGGGGGGCGAGCCCAACCGGCACCTGGTGCTGGAGGCGCGCGCCCCCTTCCACCTGCCCGGCCGCTACCAGAACCAGGAGGGCCAGCTGCTCGAGCACGCGCCATACTGGGAGCGGGACTTCCGCCGGCCCCAGGAGCTGCTGAGCCTGGACGACCCCAACCCGACCGACGTCCTGGTGCGCGTGGACGACCGGGCCGCGGTGTACACCTTGGACCACCACCCCTTCGACGTGGTCGGCTGGGACGGTCACCTCTACCCCTATGCCTTCTCCATCCACGACTTCGAGCCCATCTCCGGGCGCCAGCACCAGCCCCCGCCCGTGCACCAGACCTTCGAGCTCGACGGGGCCGTGGTTTGCTCGTTCTGTCCCCGCCGCCTCGACGACGGGCCCGACGTGGTGACCGCCCCCTACAACCACGCCAACCTCGACTCGGACGAGGTCCTCTACTACGTGAGCGGCTCCTTCTTCAGCCGCCGGGGGATCGAGCCGGGGGCGCTGACGTTCCATCCCCACGGCGTGCCCCACGGCCCCGCGCCGGGGGTGGCCGAGCGCTCCATCGGCCGCACCCACACCGACGAGCTGGCCGTCATGGTGGACGCCTTTCGCCCCCTGGCCATGACCTCGGACTCCGAGGCCTTCGACGACCCCGCCTACCCCATGAGCTGGCTGCCCGGGGCCGCGGCCACGGAGCTGACCACGTGAGCCGGAAGGTCGAGCTCGAACCGGTGCCCGACACCGTGGAGATCGAGGTGCCCATCGGCGGCCGGGTCCTGGTCGTGAGCGACCTGGTCCTGGAGAAGGACGCCACCGCGGCGTCGAGCTCGGCCACGACGGAGCTGGCCACCGCCATCGACGCGTGGGACGGACCCGGCGTCCTGGTCTTCGCCGGCAACCTGTTCGAGCTGGTGGCCTCGCCCGCGGTCGACACGGCCCAGGCTCTCGCCGCCCACCCCAAGCTGACCGCGGCCGTGGCCGCCTTCCGCGACTGCGAGGGACGCCGGGTGATCTGCCTGCCCGGCAGCAAGGACGGCCGCCTGGCCTGGGACGACGAGGCCTTCAGGCCCGTGGCCGACGAGCTCGGTGCCGAGCGGGCGCTGGCTTTGACCCTGCGTCTGCAGACGGGGGCAGGCAACCGGATGGTGCGGGTCGAGCCTGGCCACCGCTTCGACCCCCGCAGCGCCTGCCAGGACCCGCGCAGCCCGGCCGACACCCCGCTCAGCCACCACTTGACCACCGAGATCCTCCCTTCGCTCGGCGGGGCCAGGGCGACGTGGCTGGCGGGAGTGGAGCGCCTGGCCGACCCCTCGGCTCTGCCCCGCTTCCTGGCCTCCCGCCTCGTCTACCGCCGGGCCCTGAGGTACGCGTGGTGGCTCCTCGTCCCCTTCGCCGCCGCCCTGGTGCTCAAGGTCCCGCTGGTCACCGTCACCTCCGACGCCCTCCAACGGCGGGGAGTCGTGAACTGGAGCAACCGTCTCCTGCTGCTGGGCATGACCACCGTGGTCGACCTGCTGCTCGTCGCCATCGCCGTGGGCTACCTCACCCATCGGGCCTGGGCCGCGGTGAGCGGGGCCACCCTGGGCGAGCGGGGGCTGGAGTCCAACGACGCGGCCCGGGCCGAGGCCAGGGGCCTGGTGACGTCGGGGGGCGCCGGCCTGGTGACGGGGCACACCATGCAGTCCGAGCTCACCCACCTGGGACGGGGCTTCTATGCCAACGCCGGAGCCAGCTCCGAGGTGGTCGAGGAGTGCCCGGCCCGCCTCGGACTTCCCCCCGTCTTCCTTCACCACCGCCAGGTCTCGTGGGTCGAGCTCGAGGCGGGCGCCGACCTCCACGTCCGCCTGCTGCAGGCCCACCTCGACCTTCCCGGCCGGAGCCTGCTGGAGAGGCTGGCCGCCCGCCGTCGCCCCGCCTGCGACGGCCGGCCTGCGGTGGTGGGCGCCTTCCCCCAGGGGGCGTCGTGGCCGCCGAGCGTCGATCCTCGTCTCCGCCTACGCCGGGTGCGGCGCTGGGGGGCGGCGGCCATCGCCGTCGCCGGGCTGCTCGACTTCATCTCCGCGGTCACGCCGCCGTGGCGGGAGCGGCTGGAGGTCCTGCTCCACTGGTTCCCGCTCGGGGTCTCCCAGGCCGCCAGCGCCCTGGTCGCCCTGGCCGGGGTGGCCCTGGTCCTGCTCTCCCGGGGAGTGCGCCGGGGCCAGCGTCAGGCCTGGTCGGTCTCGGTGGCCCTGCTCGCCGGCTCCGTGCTCCTCCACGTGGTGAAGGGTGCCGACCTGGAGGAGGCGGCCCTGGCCGCGGCCGTGGGCGGCTTTCTGGTGCGCAACCGCAGCAGCTTCTGCGCCGCCGTGGACCGGCCCTCGCGGCGGGTGGGCCTGCTGACCCTGGTGGGAGGCGTGGGGGCGGTGACGGTGCTGGCGACGGGCGCCGTCGAGTTCGTGACCGCCACCCGCCGCCCGTCACGGCTGCCGCTCCCCAAGGCGGCCGCGGCCGTGGTGCAGCGTCTGGTGGGCGTGCACTCCATCGCCGTCCCCCACCGCCTCGACGACTTCCTGACGCCCACGCTGGTGGCCGTGTCCATCGGGCTGGCCACCTTCGCCCTGTGGCTCGCCTTCCGGCCCGTGGTGCACCGGGGCGGCGCCGAGTCCGGCGGCGAGCGCGACTCGGGCCTGGAGCAGGCACGCGACATCGTCAAGCGCTACGCCTCGGGAACCCTCGACTACTTCGCCCTGCGCACCGACAAGCAGTGGTGGTTCTGGGGCGACAGCGCCATCGCCTACGCCGTCTACAGCGGGGTCTGCCTGGTGTCGCCCGACCCCATCGGGCCGGAGGCCGAGCGGGACGAGGCCTGGGGGTGC
>Ga0066660_10000598_pt1 | contig 13207 bp, 13 predicted proteins | sample GraSoiAngelo_109_FD_75177 | JGI IMG/M metagenome (GOLD analysis project Ga0066660, IMG submission 75177) | Grasslands soil microbial communities from the Angelo Coastal Reserve, California, USA - 14_0903_12_20cm | ecosystem: Environmental > Terrestrial > Soil > Grasslands | place: USA...
GGGTACTCGATGTCCGAGCCGATGCTCAGGGTGCCGTCGGTGAGCAGCTCGGTGTTGGGCGGTGGACTGACCTTTGCGGCGCTGCCGCTGCCGGCCGGGCTCGGCGAGCCTCCGCATGCGGCGAGCAGGCCGGTGGCCAGGGCCAGGACGATCGGGATTGAGCGCTTCATGTGCGGTACTCCTCCCCCTTGATTTTCGATGCTCCAGATTGTATGCAACCGCGGGCTCAGCCCACCGGGACGGCGGCCTGGGCCGCCGGCTCGGCCTCTGGCGCCGCCGGCGGGCGCCAGCGCAGGTCCGGTTGACGGGCCGCCCGCGCCTCGTCCAGCCGCCCGACGGGCGCGAGGTGCGGCGCCCCCCGCAGGCGCTCCGGATCGCTGGCGATCTCCTCGGCGATCTGCTCGAAAGCCTTGATGAAGGCGTCCAGGGTGGCCTTGGACTCCGTTTCCGTAGGCTCGATCATGAGCGCCTCGGGCACGATCAGGGGGAAGTAGATGGTCGGCGGATGGTAGCCGAGATCGATCAGACGCTTGGCGATGTCCAGGGCCCTGACGCCCTGGGCCTTGGCCCGCCGGGCAGACATCACGAACTCGTGCAGCGAGGGTCCGGGGAAGGCATCGTCCAGGTAGCGGCGGAGGTGATGACGCAGGTAGCTGGCGTTGAGCACCGCGTTCTGAGCCACCTCGTGGATGGTGTTGCCGTAGGTCCGGATGTAGGCATAGGCCCGCAGCAGCATGCCGAAGTTGCCGTAGAAGGACCGCACCTTGCCGATCGAACGCGGCCGGTCGTAGTCGAAGGCATACCGCTCGCCGTCCCGCTCCACGGTCGGAAGGGGCAGGAACGGCGCCAGGTGGCCCTGGACTCCGACCGGGCCGGCGCCCGGCCCGCCTCCGCCGTGAGGCGTGGAAAACGTCTTGTGCAGGTTCAGGTGGACGACGTCGAAGCCCATGTCGCCCGGCCGCGCCACCCCGACCAGGGCGTTGAGGTTGGCGCCGTCGTAGTACATCTGGGCTCCCACCTCGTGGGCCAGGCGGGCGATCTCCAGGATGTCCTTCTCGAAAAGGCCGCAGGTGTTGGGATTGGTGAGCATGATGGCGACCGTCCGGTTCGACAGCTTGTCGCGAAGGTCCTCCAGGTGGACCATGCCGTCGCTTCCCGACTTGACGGTGATGGTCTGCAGACGGGAGAGGGCCGCGCTCGCCGGGTTCGTCCCGTGGGCGCTGTCGGGCACGATCACCTGGTCCCGGCTTTCGCCGCGGCTGCGATGGTAGGCCTGGATGATCCGCAGGCCGGTCCACTCGCCGTGCGCACCGGCCGCCGGCTGCAGGCTCATCCGGCTCATACCGGTGAGGGCGATCAGCGCCTGCTCCAGCTCCCACATCAGGCGCAGCGCGCCCTGGGCCTGGTCGGCCGGGTGATAAGGGTGCAGCTCGGCGAAGTCCTCCAGCCGCGCCAGCGCCTCGTCCACGGTCGGGTTGTACTTCATGGTGCAGGAGCCCAACGGGTAGAGACCGGTGTGCAGGTTGAAGTTGAGCCGGCCCAGGCGTCCGAAATGACGTGCGACCTCGGGCTCGCTCAGCGAAGGGATGGGGGGCGCGCTCCGGCGCCGCAGCTCCGCCGGCACCAGGCTGTCGAGCGGTCGCTCGGCCACGCCGCTGGCGGGCAGCCGCGGAGCCGGATGGTCGGCCCGGCCCAGCTCGAAGAGCAGCGGCTCGCTCATGGAAGAGCCTTGAGGTAGCGGTCCAGCCCCGAGGGATCGTTCATCTCGGTGACTGCGACCAGCAGCTCATGGTCCCGGCCGGCGACGAGCCGGCGCAGCGGCAGCCCGGCAAGAATGCCGCGGGCCAGCATGGCATCGTGCACCGCCTGCGCCGAGCGTTCTGACCGGACCACGAACTCCCACAGGAACGGCCCAGAGAAAGCCAGCCGGTAGCCGGGCCGCTCCGCGATCCTCTCCGCCAGCGCATGGGCCCGCTGGACGCACAGCTCGGCCAGCTGGCGCAGGCCCGCCTGGCCCATGTGGGCCAGGTAGACGGTGGCCGCGAGCGCCATCAGAGCATGGTTGGTCGTGATGTTCGAGGTCGCTCCCTCGCGGCGGATGTGCTGCTCGCGCGCCTGCAGCGTGAGCACGAACCCTCGCCGCCCCTGCCCGTCGACGGTGGCCCCCACCAGCCGGCCTGGCATCCGTCTCAGCAACGCCTGCCGGCAGGCGATGAAGCCGAGGTACGGTCCGCCGTAGGAGAGCGGAATGCCGAGCGGCTGCCCGTCGCCGACCGCGATGTCGGCGCCGTACTCCCCCGGCGGCGCGAGGAGAGCGAGGGAGATCGGATCGACGGTCGCGATCAGCAGGGCGCCCGCGCGGTGGGCCAGCTCAGAGATGGGAAACGGGTCTTCGAGGAGGCCGTAGAAGTTGGGCTGCTGCAGGATTACCGCCGCGGTCCGGGAGGAGACCGCCGCGGCCAGCGTCTGCGCGTCCACCCGGCCATCCTTGCCGGGGACCAGGGCGCGCACCTCGTAGTCCTGGGCCTGGGCGTAGGTCCTGAGCACCTGGACGTATTCGGGGTGCAGCATCCCGGCGACCACGACCTCGCGCCGGCCGGTGTGCGTCGACGCCATCAGGCTCGCCTCCGCCAGAGCCGTCGCGCCGTCGTAGAGGGAGGCATTGGCCAGGTCGAGTCCGGTGAGGAGAGCGATCATGCTCTGGAACTCGTAGGTCGCCTGGAGCAGTCCCTGGCTCGCCTCAGCCTGGTAGGGCGTGTAGGTGGTGTAGAAGTCGGGGCGCGAGATGATGGCGTTGACGATCGCCGGGGAGAACCGCCGGTAGGCGCCGGCGCCGATGAAGCTGTTGGACGCCGTGACTCGCTGGTTGAGCCGTCCCAGCATCCGGAAGTAGGCGCCGAGCTCGACCTCCGAGAGCGGATCCGGGAGCTGGACCTGGTCCAGCAGCAGCGGCGCCGGAATCTGCCGGAAGAGGTCATCGATCCGGTCGAGCCCGATGTCCTGGAGCATCAGGTCGCGCTCGCCCTGTGCGTTGGGGATGTAGCTCACGCCTGCTCGGCGCCCTCGACGAGCCGCTTGTAGGCGGGCTCGTCCATGAGCCGCGGGTTCGCGCTTACCCCGCGGAGCTTGAGGATCCAGCCCCTGCCGTAGGGGTCCTGGTTGACGTACTCGGGATGATCCTTGAGCGCGTCGTTGACCTCGGCGACCTCGCCGGCCACAGGGGTGTAGAGATCCGAGGCGGCCTTGACCGACTCGACGACGCCGAAGCGGGCCCCGGCTTCGAGCCGCTGCCCGACCGCGGGCAGCTCGAGGTAGATCACGTCACCCAGCTGGGACTGGGCGTAGTCGCTGATCCCGATGGTCGCGCCAGCCTCCTCCTGCCGCACCCACTCGTGAGACTCGAGGAAGCGCAGGCCGCCTGCGTCAGCCATCTTTCCCTCCCTTCATTTTTGGATGCGGCCGCCTGTAGAACGGCAGCGCCACGACCTCGCCCGCAGCCACCGCATCGCGGACTCTCACCCCCAGCCGTGACCCCGGCTCGCCCCACTCCACCTGCACGTAGGCCATGGCGATGTTGTAGCCCAGGCTGAAGGAGACGTTCCCCGACGTGACCGTGCCAACCGCCTCACCCTCGCGCACCACCGCGTACCCGTGGCGCGGGATGCTTCGATCGAGCATCCGGAGGCCGACCAGCCTTCGGGTCAGTCCCCTTCGCTGCACCTCGAGCAGGGCTTTTTGGCCGATGAAGTCCTTGTCCAGGCTGACGGTCCACTCCAGGCCGGCTTCCAGGGGATTGGTCTGCTCGTCGATGTCGTTGCCGTACAGCCGCATCCCGGCTTCCAGCCGGAGGGTGTCGCGCGCGCCGAGCCCTGCCGGTTTCAGTCCGCGGCCGGCGCCTCGTTCGAGGAGCAGCCGCCAGAGCCGGGGCGCGTCGGCGTTGGTGCAGAAGACCTCGAAGCCGTCCTCACCGGTGTAACCGGTCCGCGAGAACCGGCAGCGCACGCCGGCCAGCGCGCCGTCTACGAACCTGTAGTAGCGCACCGGGCTGAGGTCCTGGTCCGCCGACTCCTGGATGATCTCGAGCGCACGCGGGCCCTGGATCCCGAGCAGGGCAGTCTCGCGACCGGCGTTCGATACCTGTTCCCCGCTTGAGGCGTGATCGGAGATCCAGGCGAAGTCGCGGTCCTGGTTCGAGGCGTTGACCACGAGCTGGTAGCCAGCCTCCTCGGCGTAGACCAGGACGTCGTCGATGATGCCGCCCGAATCGGTGCAGAGGAGCGCGTACTGGATCTGTCCCGCCCGCATCCGCACGACGTCGCGCGAGACCATCCGCTGCACCAGCCTGCCTGCTGCCTGGCCGCGGACCTGGATCTCGCCCATGTGCGAGAGGTCGAACAGTCCGGCGGCCTGCCGCACCGCGAGATGCTCCTCGCGGATCGAGGAGTACTGGAGCGGCATGGCCCAGCCGCCGAAGTTGGTCATCTGGGCGTGCAGGCGCAGGTGCTCCTCGTACAGAGGCGTGCGCTCGATGGTTGTCGCGGGCAAGGTCAGCCGGTCCTGATGTCGTCGGCGTCGAGATCGTTCAGGTAGTCGAGGAGCTCCTGGTCGTGGACCACCCGAGCCCCGTCGAGCATCTCCCGGATGACCGTGATCCGGCCCTCGTCCCACTGCAGCAGCCGGGCCAGCTCGGCGACGGTCGGCGCTCGCCCGAGCCTGGCCCCGAGCAGCCGTCCGGCGGACTCCAGGAGCCGGCAGGCGGTAACGAAGGCCTCGTCGTTGCGCTGGGCCTGCGCGGTCTGGGCCAGGACGTCGTCCATCACGGCCGCGATCGCCAGGCGCAAGCGCGAGCGGAACTGCGGCGACGGTCCTGCGAAGTGCTCGATGGCCGAGATCAGGCCGACCGTCCCCTCCTGGAACAGGTCACCGAAGGGAACACCGCGCGCGCGCCGCTCATGGGCCGCCTCCAGGACCAGGTCCAGGTTGTGCTCGATCAAGCGCCTGTCGGCCGCCTCCCGCTCGCGCCCGTGAGTGCCGAGCAGGCGCGCCTGCTCCGCGTCGGAAAGTCGCGGATAACGGGCCACCTGGGCTCGATACTCCTCTTCCTCCGCCTCCCGGGCCCCGTTCGAAGGAGCGTCGGACACGGCTTCCATTGTATCGGTGGGGTCTTATGATCGAGGCATGAGAAGGGGTGCCGGCGGCCTGGCGGCCGCTGCGATCGGGGTGGCGGTGCTGGCCCTGGCCGGGGGCCCGGCGGCGGCGGCGGCCACCGACCAGCATGTCGTGGTCGCGACCCTCGACGGGGTGATAGACCCCATCACCGACAGCTACGTGGTCAAGGCCGTCGACCAGGCTGCCGCCGGGCACGCCACCGCCCTGGTCATCAGCCTGGATACGCCCGGTGGTCTCGACACCTCGATGCGCGACATCATCAAGCACATGCTGGGCGCGCCCGTCCCCGTGGTGATCTTCGTCTCACCGTCCGGGGCACGCGCCGCATCGGCCGGCCTCTACATCACCGAGGCGGCGGACGTGGCGGCGATGGCGCCAGGGACCAACATCGGATCGGCGCACCCGGTGACGATCGGCGGGAGCAATCCCGTGCCCAACCCCAGCGCCAGCCCCTCCTCGGCGACCGACATCGAGTCGATCAAGGTCGAGAACGACGCCGCCGCCTACGTGCGGGCGCTGGCCTCTCTCCACCATCGCAACGCCGCCTGGGCCGAGAAGGCGGTCCGGCAGAGCGTCAACGTGCCCGCGGACGAGGCGGTCCAGCTCCAGGTGGTCGACCTCGAGAGCCGCGACCTGGGCACGCTGCTCCAGGCGCTCGACGGCCGGCAGGTCACAAAGGGCGGCAGGACCTACACCCTCCGTACCGCGGGCGCCGCGATCGACCGGCTCGAGCTGAGCGACTTCGACCGGCTGCTCGAGGCGCTGGTCGATCCCAACATCGCCTACCTGCTGCTGCTCCTGGCCATCATCGGGATCGGCTTCTGGGTGACCCACCCGGGCCTCGTACTGCCCGGGGTGGTGGGGGCGATCGCGGCGCTCCTGGCAGCCCTGAGCCTCTTCAACCTGCCCACCAACCTGACCGGCCTCTTCTTGATCGTGGTCGCGGTGGTGCTCTTCGTCATCGACCTCAAGGCCTCGACCCACGGCGTCCTGACCACCGGTGGGATCGTCGCCATGGCACTCGGCGGCCTCCTCTTGATCGACACCGGTTTTCTGGCTGAGGGCGTCAACGTCGGCCTGCTGCTGGCCACGCTGCTCCTGATCGGCGGCACCTTTGCCTTCATCCTGCGCAAGGTGATCGACGCCCGCCGGCGGCCGTATGCCGCGGGCGAGGAGAGCCTGGTGGGTCGCACCGCCCGCGTCCGCGAGCGCCTTGCGCCCTCGGGCATGGTCTTCATCGACGGCGCCCTCTGGCGGGCCACCTCGCGGTCCGGCGAGCTGGACGTCGGCGCGCCGGTGCGGGTCGTGGCGGTGCGAGGCCTGGAGCTGATGGTCGAGGCTCTGCCTGTGCAATCTCCCTCCGAGCGCCCTCGGCGGGAACCCCTTCCCGGCTGAGGGCGGCGAGCACACTCTAAGATTGGTCGAGCCCCGCTGGAGAGCGGGTGCGAAGGGAGGAGAATCCGGTGGACATAGGCGCGCTCGTCGTCCTGGCGGTGATCGTCGTCGTGGTCCTGGTTGCCCTGACGTCCGCGGTTCGCATCATCAACGAGTACGAGCGTGGGGTGCTCTTCAGGCTGGGCCGGTTGATGGATCTCAAGGGTCCGGGCCTGCGCCTGATCATCCCCTTCGGGATCGACCGCCTGGTCAAGATGGATCTCCGGACGGTGACGCTCGAGGTCCCACCCCAGGAGGTGATCTCGCACGACAACGTGACCATCAAGGTCAACGCCGTCATCTACTTCATGGTGGTGGATCCGAATCACGCGGTGACCAAGGTGGCCAATTTCATCAACGCGACCTCGCAGATAGCACAGACGACTTTACGGAGCGTGCTGGGGCAGTCCTCACTGGACGAGCTCCTCGCCAATCGGGAGAAGATCAACTCCACCCTGCAGCGCATCATCGACGAGCAGACCGAGCCCTGGGGGATCAAGGTCTCGACCGTCGAGATCAAGGACGTCGAGCTGCCCCAGACGATGCAGCGGGCCATGGCCAAGCAGGCGGAGGCCGAGCGGGAGAAGAGGGCCAAGATCATCCACGCCGAGGGTGAGTTCGCGGCCGCCCAGCAGCTGACCGACGCCGCCACGGTGATCGCCCAGCAGCCCAGCGCCCTCCAGCTGCGCTACCTCCAGACCCTGACCGAGATCGGAGTCGAGCGGAACACGGTGATCGTGTTCCCGATGCCGATGGACATGCTGCGCGGGTTGCTCGAGGTTGCGGGCGGGGCTCAGCCGCCTGCCAAGGCGCCTTTGGCTGCCGCCCGCCGCTGAGGGCGGACCGGCCAGACACTGATGGCCGACGTCCTCACGCTTGCCGCGCTGGCCGCCGTGCTGGCCTACTTCATCGTGGCCAACCTGGGCGAGCGCAACCGGGTGGCCCGCATCCTGACCCTTGCGGCAGGCGCCGCGGCGGCCGCCGTGGCGGTGCTCGCCGGGCTGGCGGTTCTGCTCGTGTACGCCCTGAGCACGGCCATCGGCCGGAGTGTGGCGGGGGGAACGCGCGGCGCGGTCACCATCGCCCTGCCGCTGATCGGTGCCGGAGCGCTCGGCCTCCTCTACCTCTGGCCACCCGTCCAGCGCGCCGCGGCCCGCGTCCTCCCGCTGCGGCCCGGCTCGCCGGTGGGCTACGCGGCGGTGGTCCTGGCCCTCCTCTTCACCGGACTGCAGCTGGGAACCCAGCTCTCTGAGGATGTCCTGAGCGCGATCGCCGCGGGGCCGCCGCTGACCAACACCGACATCGTGGCCCAGGACGTCCCGCTCCTCCTGCTCGGCTTCGTAGGGGTCGGCATCTTCCTCCGCCGATCGACCCGTGAGACGCTCGCGCGCCTGGGACTTCTGCCCCCTCGCGCCCACTGGTGGCCGATCGCCGCTGCCGGCATCCTGGTCTTCATCCTGCTCGGAGCCGGCATCGAGAAGGCGGCCTCGGTGCTCACCCCCGGCACCCAGGAGCAGGTGAGCCGGGTGACCACCGCTCTCTTCAGACGCTTCGACAACCCCGCCGCGGTGGTCTTTTTAGCCGTGATCGCAGGAGTAGCGGAAGAGGTCGTCTTCCGAGGCGCCCTCCAGCCCCGGTTCGGACTGGTGGCGACCGCCTTCCTCTTCGCCACCGTCCATACCCAGTACGGGATCACCTTCGCCTCGCTGGAGGTCTTCGTGCTCGGCCTCGGGCTGGGCTGGCTGCGCTCCGCCTCGGGGAGCACGCTGCCCGGGATCGTGACCCACGCCGGCTATGACCTCGCGGTCGGCCTGATCGGCCTCCTCCACTAGTCCCCCGGAGCTTCTCCACAGCGGCCTTCCCTGGCGAACGTCCGTACGTGCGTGCCTGGGCCATATAATGACCGGCAAGCCCGCTCCAGCACCGAATTGGCAAGAGTCTACGCAGTCGTCAACCAGAAGGGCGGCGTGGGGAAGACGACCACCGCCATCAACGTGGCGGCCAACCTTCCAGCGCTGGGGAAATCGGTTCTGCTCGTCGACATGGACCCGCAGGGCAACACCACCAGCGGCCTCGGGGTCGATCGCCGCCGGCTGGAAGCCAGCGTCTACCAGAGCATCGTCGACGGCGCCGACGTCAATGCGGCGATCCTCGATACGGTAACCGCCGGCCTCGACCTCCTGCCCTCCGACCCGGCGCTGGCGGGCGCCGAGATCGAGCTGATCAGCCTGCCGCGGCGTGAGCGTCGCCTCCTCTACGCTCTGGACAGCCTGCGCAGGTCGTACGACTACGTCATCATCGACTGCCCGCCCTCGCTCGGCCTGCTGACCGTGAACTGCCTGGTCGCAGCCGAGTTCATGCTCATCCCCATCCAGTGCGAGTACTTCGCCCTGGAAGGGCTGGGCGCGTTGACCTACACCACCGCGAGGATCCAGCGCGATCTGAATCCGAGGCTGAAGATCGGCGGCATCGTCCTGACGCTCTACGATGCGCGTACGGCGCTGGCGGGACAGGTGGCAGCCCAGGTCCGAGAGCGCTTTCCGCAACAGACCTTCCGCACCGTGATCCCCCGCAGCGTCCGGCTGAGCGAGGCGCCCAGCCACGGGCTGCCGATCACCGAATACGACCCCACCTCGCGCGGAGCGCTGGCCTACCAGGAACTCACAAGGGAGCTGATCGCCACATGAACAGGCGTCGTGGACTCGGTCGCGGGCTGGAAGCGCTGATCCCGTCCGGGGATGACCTCGATGCGCCGGGCGGCGGCGCCAGGCCGGCCGGACCCCTGCAGGTCCCGATCCGATCGATCCGGCCCAATCCGGACCAGCCCCGGCGCAGCTTCGAGCCGGCCGCCCTGCAGGAGCTGGCCGAGTCGATCCGCGAGCACGGGATCCTGCAGCCTCTCCTGGTTCGGGAGCGGCCCGAGGGCTACGAACTGGTCGCCGGCGAGCGCCGGCTGCGGGCGGCCCAGCTGGCCGGCCTGGAGAAGGTGCCGGTCGTGGTCCACGAGCGCCTGATCACGGGCGCCGACGAGCGGCTCCAGCTGTCGCTGATCGAGAACCTCCAGCGGGTCGACCTGAATCCGGTGGAGGAGGCCCGGGCCGTTCGCCGGCTGCTCGACGAGTTCGGCCTGACCCAGGAGGCCGTCGCCGAGCGCCTGGGCAAGGGCCGGGTGAGCGTGGCCAACGCGGTCAGGCTCCTGGCTCTGCCCGAAGCCGCGCTCTCCGCGGTGGAGGGCGGGCTGATCAGCGCGGCCCACGGACGGGCGCTCCTCGGCCTGCGTTCGGTGGCTCAGCAGCTAGCCCTCCTGGACCGGATCGTCCGCGAGCAGTGGAGCGTGCGCCAGACCGAGGAATGGGTGCGCATGAATCAGGCCGGGCCGCCGCCGCCCCGGGCGATCCGCGCCCGCAAGGGCGTGAGCGCGCAGACCCTCGCCCTGGAGCAGGAGTTCCGCAACGCCCTGGGGACGAAGGTCATACTGACCAGGTTTCGGGAGGGCGGGCGCCTGACCATCGAGTTCTACAGCGACGACGAGCTCGAGGCTCTCCGGACCAGGCTCCTGCGGGACTAGGCGCCCGAGCGCCTGTCAATCAAGAAACAGGTGCCGGCCGATCGCCCCGGCTACTCCCGGATCCAGCGATCGAGCGTGCGCTCGTAATCGTGGATCTCGTGGTCCTCGAAGAAGAGCGCGATCTCAGCTCCCGCCCGGGCCGTCGAATCGGATCCATGGATCACGTTCATCCCCAGGTCGAGGGCGAGGTCGCCGCGGACCGTCCCCGGCGCCGCCTTGAGAGGATCGGTCGCACCCATCAGGGATCGCACGACCGTGACCGCCTCCCGGCCCTGCCAGACCATGGCCACGATCGGGCCCGAGGTGATGAAGCGGATCAACCCCTCGTAGAACACCTTCCCCTGGTGCTCCGCGTAGTGGCGAGCCGCTCGCTCGGACGGCAGCTGCATCAGCTTGAGGGCTACCAGCTTGAGGCCCCGCCGCTCCAGGCGGGCCACGATCTCGCCCACCAGGCCCCGCTGGACCCCGTCAGGCTTGACCAGGACCAGGGTGCGCTCAGCCGGCGCCGATCCCGTCGCAGCCAATCAGGGGCCGGTGCTCAGCGTCGGTCGCGAGGTCAGCAGGCCGAACTCGTTCAGGGGCCAGATGCGGATTTCCGCCTTGCCCAGGATCGAGCTCGCGTCGATGGGGCCGAAGACGCGTGAATCGCTCGAGTGGTTGCGGTTGTCCCCCATCACGAAGTAGTGATCCGGCGGCAGCACGTAGTCCTGTCCCGTGGCGGGCCAGGAGTTGCTGTAGGTCCACTTCTCCGGGAGATAGGGTTCCCGCAAGATCTCGCCGTTGATGTACACCGTCCCGTGGTCGATCCGCAGGCGGTCTCCCGGGACCGCGATCACGCGCTTGATGAAGTCACGGACGTCCGGATCCGGCGGTTTGAAGATGACGATGTCGCCCCGCTGCGGCGGGTGCAGCTTGTAAGAGATCTTGGAGGCCACCAGCAGGTCGTTGTTGGAGAGGGTCGCATACATGCTGGATCCCAGGACGTGGACAGTCTGGACCGCGTACTGGATGACCAGGTAGAGAGCGAGCGCGAGGAAGACGATCTCGAGTGTGTCGCGGAAGAACGACTTCTGGCGCCCCGAGGCGGGCTGGGTGGCTCCAGGTTGCGCGACGCTCACGCTGCTTCCATCTCGCGGGACTTCATTCTAGATGCCGACAGCCCCCACCGCCCCCGTCCTGTCGATCAGGCTATCTGCTTCAAGAACGGCGCCTCGCTCCGGAAAGGCCCGATCACCGCCAGCTGCAGGCTCTGGCTGAAGAGCTCACGGGCGACTCGCGTCAGGTCCTCGGCGGTGACCGCGTCGATCTGCGCCAACGTGTCTTCGATCGCCTGGATCGTGCCCATCAACGCCTCCTGCCCGCCGTACCAGGTCGCGACCGTGCTGGTGCTCTCCATCTGGAGCAGGAGGCGGCCCTTGTAGAACTCGCGGGCCTTGGTCAGCTCCGGCTCGCTGACCGGCTCCTCGCACAATCGCCGCAGCTCGGACACGATGGCGGCCACCGCGCGAGCCGCTTGCCGCGGCTCCGTGCCCGCGTAGATGCCCAGCACGCCGGTGTCGTAGAGCTTGTTCACCCAGGAGTGCACGTCGTAGGCCAGCCCGAGACGCTCGCGCACCTCGAGGAACAGGCGCGAGCTCATGCCTTCTCCGAGCACTGTGTTGAGGATGTCGATGATGTAGCGGTCCTTGTCCATGTAGGAGGGCGCGTGAACCCCCAGGCAGACGTGAGCCTGCTCCGTCTTCTTGGACTTGAGGAGCACCCGGGGACGCTGGCCATTGGCGACCGAGGGCAGGAAGGCCGGCGGATCCGCCCCGTTGCCGCGCGGGCGCAGGTGCGGCTCGATCAGCTCGATCGCCTGGCGATGGGACAGCGGACCGGCCACGGTGATCACCAGGTTGCGCAACAGGTAGTGGCGCTCGAGGTAATCCAGCAGGTGCTCCCGGGTCAGGCCGCGAACCGAGTCCTCGGTGCCGGCGACGTCCCGGCCGAGGGGGTGGTTGGGCCAGGTGATCTGCTCGAACAGGCTGTGCACGTGATCCTGGGGCGAGTCCTGGTACATGCGGATCTCCTCCAGCACCACCGCTCGCTCCTTCTCCATCTCCTCCTGCTCGATCAGGGGCCTGAAGAGCATGTCACCGAGGACGTCCACGGCCAGCCCCGCCTTGTTCCGGGGAACCCGAGTCCAGAACATGGTCAGCTCCTTCTCGGTACCGGCGTTCAGAACCCCGCCCACGCCCTCGATCGCCTCGGCGATCGCCTTGGCCGAGCCGTAGCCGGCCGAGCCCTTGAAGAACATGTGTTCGAGGAAATGAGACACGCCGGCCTGGGCGTCGGTCTCGTAGCGGGAACCGACTCGAAAGAGGGCGGCCAGGCTCACCGACGGCCGGTCGGGCAGCTCGGCGGTCACTATGCGGGCCCCCGACGGCAGCGTTTCGAGGACGTAGGCAGGAACGTTGGGGGGCACGTGGTCAGTATATCCTAGGGTCAGACCGCCCCTTGGCGCCGGATTCCCGCCCTGTGGACCCACGTCTTGTGGAAGCGACCATGCTGCGATTCGAATTCAGCCAGGCGGCCACCGAGGTGCTTTTGGTGGTCAGGGGCCCCGACGCCGGGCGGGTCGCTCGTGCCCTCTTCGGACGGCGTCCGCCGGCCGGACGCCTGACCTACCTGAGCTGGACCCGGGGTGGTCCCAGGGCCGCTGTCTGCTGGTTCCCACCGGACCGCCTCGAGCTGCGAGCTCCTTCCCAGCCCCCGTGGCCCGCGGACCTGGCTGACCGCCTCGCCGCGCTGGCGGGGATGCCGACTCCCGCGCCGGCGCCCTTCCGGTCCGCCGTCGAGGGCGTGATCCGGCGGGTCGAGGCCTGGGACGGCGCGGAGGTGGACACCGGCGCCGGCGCGCAGGAGCTGGCCCGCGACCTGGAGGGGCTGCTGGCCGTGGCCCCGGGCGCGGCTGCGGCGCGGCAGGTCGAGGCCGCCCGGGACGCGCTCGACGACGGGCTACCGGCTGACGCCGTCATTGCCTCGCTCTACGGCGCA
>Ga0066660_10000601_pt1 | contig 13195 bp, 17 predicted proteins | sample GraSoiAngelo_109_FD_75177 | JGI IMG/M metagenome (GOLD analysis project Ga0066660, IMG submission 75177) | Grasslands soil microbial communities from the Angelo Coastal Reserve, California, USA - 14_0903_12_20cm | ecosystem: Environmental > Terrestrial > Soil > Grasslands | place: USA...
GATGCTCTCCCAGGTCGCCCACGACCTTTCCGGCGATTTCGAGTCCTTCCCCGCCGCCCGCCTCGACATCACCTGCGAGGTGCTCGACGTCTCCTATACCGCCTACCTCCAGATCGGCAAGGTCGAGCTGCCGACCTATGGGCTGCAGGCGAGTCCGCAGAACGTGAACGTGACCACCAAGGAAGAGTGGATCTACCGGCTGGTCCCGGACGCCGAGAAGGGGATCGGCCTGGGCCGCCGGACCACCCACCGCTTCCTCGGCTATTACCACTACACGCTGGTCGACATCGACTCGCGCTGGTGGATCACCGACGTGCAGTCGGCGTCTGAGATCTGGCTGCCGTAGAGGCCGCCGGCGCTTGACTTGAAAGACCCGGCTTCTACCGGGTCTTCCGGTACGCCGTCCTCGCCGAGGTTGGCTAGGCTACCCGCACCCGCGAAGCCCGCGGCCCCTTGGGAGCGTTGGACTCGACGTCAAAGGTCACTTTCTGTCCTTCCTGCAGCCCCTCGAACGAACCCTCTACGGAAGACCGGTGGAAGAAATACTCCTTGCCGTCATCCCCGCTCAAGAATCCGAAACCTCGATCCATCACGAGTCGCTTGATCGTCCCGTTCTGCGCCACGTTCGTCGCTCGCTCCTTCGCAAAGTTATTCCCGGCCGGGTATGCATCGGTAGACGAGCGCGCCGGTGCCACCCGCCCGGTTGCAGCATAGCACGGCAGGCGCTATAACCATTCCGCAGCCCCGTACCGGGGCAAGGAGGAACGCCATGCGCAGCACGATGCCGGACTTCCCGTTGACCCTTCGGCACTTCCTGTGGCGGGCGACGACCATCTTTCCCAGGAAGGAGATAGTCACCCGGCGGGAAAACGGCGTTCACCGCTACACCTACCAGGACTTCGGCGCCCGGGCGGCCCAGCTGGCCCACGCCCTCGGGCAGCTGGGGGTCGAGCCGGGCGACCGGGTGGCGACGTTCGCCTGGAACAACGCCCGTCACCTGGAGCTCTACTTCGCCGTCCCCTGCGCCGGTGCGGTGCTGCACACCCTCAACCTGCGGCTCTTCCCGGAGCACCTGGAGTTCATCATCAAGGACGCCGAGGACAAGGTGATCTTCGTCGACGCCAGCGCGCTTCCGGCCCTGGAGCGGGTGGCGGGCAAGATGCCGACCGTTCGCCAGTACGTTTGCATGTGCGACGGTCCAGTCCCGCCGAGCCCGCTGCAACCAATGGTCTCTTACGAGGAGCTGCTGTCCGGCCTGCCCAGCAGCTATCCCTGGCCGGAGCTCGACGAGCGTGACGCCGCCTCGATGTGCTACACGTCCGGAACCACGGGAAAGCCCAAGGGCGTCGTCTACAGCCACCGCTCGACCTTCCTCCACACCCTCGGCACCTGGGCCCAGGCCGACATCGGGGTGGGCGAAGCCGACTGCGTGATGCCGGTGGTGCCGATGTTCCACGCCAACGCCTGGGGAATGCCCTACGTCGCCACCATGGCCGGGGCCAAGCAGGTCTTCACCGACCGCTTCCTCGATCCCAAGAGCCTGGCGGACCTGATCCGCCAGGAGCAGGTGACCTGGACCGCGGGCGTCCCCACCATCTGGATCGGCCTGCTGAACTACCTGGAGCAGACCGATACGGCCCTGCCCAGCCTGCGGCACATCGGCTGCGGCGGATCGGCGGCGCCGCTGGGCCTGATCGAGGGCCTGGACCGGCGCGGATTGAAGATCTTCCACGCCTGGGGGATGACCGAGACCTCGCCGGTGGCCACCTTCGGCTCGATCAAGAGCTACCTGCGCAAGGGAACGCCGGCGGACCTTCAGCTCAAGGCTAAGCAGGGCCTCACCGCCCCCGGCGTGGAGGTGCGGCTCTGCGACGTGGAGACCGGCGAGGCCGTGCCCTGGGACGGCAAGACGCCGGGCGAGATCCAGGTCCGAGGACCATGGGTGACCGCCGCCTACTATCACGGGGCCGACCCGGAGAAGTTCACCCCCGACGGATGGCTGCGCACCGGCGACGTCGCCAACATCGACTCCGAGGGCTACATCCAGATCGTCGACCGTACCAAGGACATGTTGAAATCCGGCGGAGAATGGATCTCCTCGGTCGAGCTGGAGTCGGAGATCATGGCGCACCCCAAGGTGCTGGAGGCAGCGGTGATCGGCATCCCGCACCCCAAATGGCAGGAACGCCCGCTGGCGTACGTGGTGCCGAAGCCGGCCTTCAAGGGCCAGCTGACGGCGGAGGAGATCCTGGAGCACCTGCGTGAGCGGGTGGCCAAATGGTGGCTGCCGGACGAGGTCCGGTTCATCGACGAGGTGCCCAAGACCAGCGTGGGCAAGTTCGACAAGAAGGTCCTGCGAGAGCAGGCCAGCCGCCAGCCGGCCCGCGTCACCCCCTCCGAGTAGCGTCGGGCAACGATCCCGTAGCGGACCGGCAGCGGGCCCGCAGCAAGGGCGCGCCAGACGGCTGACGTTCAGGTGGTGGTAAGGCTGCGGGGGTAGAACGAGGTGACAGGACGTGATCCCCAATGGCAGCCTCCGAGCCGAACGCCAGCGTCACGCCGGAGCCCCTCGACGACGAGGGAGCCGAGCGGCGGCAGCAGCTGGAGGACGCCCACGAGGCCCTGCTGCTGGCGGTGCTGGCCCTCGAGGAGGAGTGGCTCCTCGACGACCGGATCACGTTCTCCCTTCGGCATCAGGCCTGATTCCCGCACGTTTTTCCCTGGCCGTGCGTTGGGTTTGAGCGGAGGACGAGTTCACGTCCTACTACGCGATGCTGGAGGCTTTCATGGCAACGACGAAGAAGTGGACGGCCTCGACCTTCACCAGCCGGCTCCACGAATCGCTGACGCGGGAGGGGGTCAAGGTCAAGCGCTCGACCCTGAACGCGGCAGTCACGGACACCTTCGAGGCTGCGGTCAAGTCGGCCGCGGGCGGGCAGCGGGTGCGCTTCCCGGTGCTGGGCGCCCTCACCTGGCGCGCGGTCAAGGCGCGCAAGGCCGGCTGGGGCACCAACCCCTTCACCGGCGAGCGGATCATGGTCAAGGCCCGGCCCGCCTCGGGCAAGCCGCGCTGGTCGTTCTCCAAGTGGGTCCGCGAGACCTTCGCCCGTCCCCTGCGCAAAGCCGCCTGATTCCGTCTTCAGAGAACGCCGGTCCCTCGTGGCCGGCGTTTTCTGCTTTCATGGTGCCTCGAAGCCGGCCTTGACAGGAGGCCCGGCGCCCCTGAAGATGAGATCGGAAGGATGAGATCGCGATGAAACGAAATGTGATAGCCGTCCTGCTGATCGTGGCGGGCGTCGGCCTGATGGGCTCGGCCGCCTTCGGGCTCGGCATCTTCAGCCCCCCGGCGGTGGCAAAGAGCCTCACGGCCGGCATTCCCGCCGGTCCCATGACCGGCCAGCACAGGGATCCGCTCAGCCTGGCCGGAGTCCAGAGCTCGAGCGCGGCGGTGGATCCCAATACCCGGGTGGCCGTGCTCTCGATTCCGAAGCTGAAGGTCCAGGCTCCCATATACGAGCGCGGAGTCGACGCCACGGGCAACATGGTGATCGCCCACGGCTATGCCATCACCCAGTTCCTCTATTCGGCGGCCATCGGTACCGGCAATACCGTGCTCTACGGCCACGACGACATCGAGGGCAGCGTCTTCGGCCGGCTTGCCGACCTCGGCCCGGGAGACCAGATCGTGGTGACCCTCAACAGCAGCGGCGAGTCGACGGTCTGGCGGGTGACCGCCCGGACCATCGTCGCTCCCAACGCGGTCAAGATCCTCGACGCCACCTCCGACGTCCGTCTCACCCTCTTCACCTGCTGGCCCACCTGGGTCGACACCAAGCGCGTCGTGATCACGGCCGTGCCGGCGTGATTGGAAGGCGAGCCGCGTAGCGGCGAGCCTTTAGGAGCGAGACGCCGCGTCAGCGGTGGCGAGCCAGGGCGCGCGGCGAGCAGGCCCGTGCCAGGCTACGTCGGCCGCACTGGCTTTCGCGACCGGGCCGCGTACGGGCCGTCCGCGAGCCGCAAATGCGCCCGGTAAGTTGCGGCCTTAGAAGGGCTGGCTAGTGATTTTCTTCCGGGGGGGACTGAAAGTACTTGAGCAGCTCCTCGAGCGCCTTCTGAGCCTCGGGGTCGCGCAGCAGGTGCTCCTGCATCTCCTGCATGCGCTGCATCAGCTCCTTCGCCTGCTGCTCCTGGGCGACCTGGAGGAGGACCGGCTGGGTGGCCGCCGAGACCACCATCTGCGCCTGCTGGCGGAGCAGCTGCACACCCTGGCAGCCGAGGCAGGTGCCGGAGTTGTTGCAGATGCAGAGCTGAAGCCGCAGGCTGTCCAGCTCGCGCTGCAGCGGCGACATGTCGACCGGCCGGCTCACGCCGCCTAGCATAGGCCGGCACCCAGGACCCGGCGCGCGCCCACGCTTAACATAGACGGCAGGTGGCCATCAAGTCCTACGTCGGCAGGGTGCAGGCGCCGGAGCTCCCCGCGGGCCTGGACTGGCTCAACGTGACCCGGCCGTTGACGCTCGAGGACCTGCGCGGCCGGCTGGCGATACTCGACTTCTGGACCTTCTGTTGAATCAACTGCATGCACCTCCTTCCGCAGTTGCGGAAGATCGAGCAGAAGTATGGCGACCGCCTGGTCGTGGTGGGGGTGCATTCGCCCAAGTTCCCGGCTGAGCGCGAGACCGCCAACCTGCGCGAGGCCGTCCTGCGCTACCGGATCGAGCATCCGGTGGTCAACGACCGCGACTTCAAGCTCTGGCAGGCCTTCGGTGGCCGTGCCTGGCCGACCCTCGTCTTCATCGACCCCCAGGGCCGGGTGATCGGAAAGCACGAGGGCGAGCTGCCCTTTTCGGAGTTCGACCCGCTGGTCGACGGAATGCTGGCGGAGTTCGAGGCCCGCGGCCTGCTGCGGCCGGGGCAGGCGCCGCTCCGCATCGAGGCGCTGCGCGAAGCGGACCACCCCTTGAGGTTCCCGGGCAGGGCGCTGTCGGCAGGCGGCCGGCTCTTCGTCGCGGACTCCAACCACCATCGGATAGTCATCGCGCGATGGGGCGGCGGCATCGAGAAAACCATCGGCGCCGGCGTGCCGGCGCTACGGGACGGTCCGCCCGATCAGGCCGCCTTTCAGCAGCCGCAAGGTCTGGCGCTGGACGGAGAGACCCTCTACGTCGCCGACACCGAGAACCACGCCATCCGGAGGGTGAACCTCGCCGACGGAATGGTCACCACGCTGGCCGGCACCGGGGAACAGGCGCACTTCGGCTCGCTGGTGGGTGGCGCCGGGCCTGTGAACCTCTCCTCGCCCTGGGACCTGGTCAAAGCCGGCTCCAGGCTCTACGTCGCGATGGCCGGGTCGCACCAGGTCTGCAGCCTCGACCTGGAATCGGGGCGGGTGGAGGCGTTCGCCGGGAGCGGTCGCGAAGGCCTCCAGGACGGAAGCCGCGACCAGGCCTGGTTCGCCCAGCCCAGTGGCCTGGCGCTCCTCGACAACACCCTGTACGTGGCCGACTCGGAGGTCAGCGCGGTGCGGGCGATAGACCTCGAGACCGGCGAGGTCTCCACCCTGGTCGGCGAAGGCCTGTTCGTCTTCGGTGACGAGGACGGCGACGGCAGGTCGGCCCGGCTGCAGCACCCGCTGGGGATCGCCGCCCATGGCGGCACGCTCTACGTCGCGGACAGCTACAACAACAAGGTCAAGCGGCTGGACCCGCGGAGCCGCAGGCTGAGCACCTGGCTGGGAAGCGGCGCCTCCGGGATGGCCGACGGCGCCGGTGCTGCGGCCGCGTTCCGCGAGCCCGGCGGGGTCAGCGCGGCTGCCGAGGGGCTGATCGTGGCCGACACCAACAATCACCGGATCGCGATCGCGGACTGGAGCTCCGGCGAGGTTCGAACGCTGATCGGTCGCTAGAAGGACCGTCCGCTCGCTATCGGAGCTGCCGATACCGCGATAGAATGGGGCCACCTGGTGGGGCAGGGAGGAGTCTACGCGAGCATGTGGTCGCTGCCGCGCATCCTCGAGACGACTGACCGGCCGACGCTCAGTGTCGGATCGATCCGGCAGCTGGCCCGGCTGGGAACGCTGGTGCGCTGGCCGGGTGTGATGTTCGCCGCGGTCGTCGGCCTGATCCAGCCTCCCAGGGCGCCGGTCTACCTGGCCCTGCTCCTGATCTGGGTCGCGGCCTACAACGGCTGGGCCATGGTCACCATCCCGCGGGCGGACGACGCCTCGATCCTGCGGCTGGGGCGGGGCCTTACGCTGCTCGACACGGTGAGCTTTTTCGGCCTGCTGGCCGTCTTCGGCGGCCTGCCGCCGACCAGCGTCTACGCCGCCTACGTGCTGCTCATCATCTGGATGGTGGCCTACGACGGCGCGGAGGGCGCCGTGCTGGCGTCCGCCATCTTCGTGATCGGGATGATCGCCCTCCAGGGTGCGCGCACCGCCTTCTTCCACCTGGCCTTCAACGGGACCGACATCCTGCTCTGGAGCCTGATCATGGCCGTGGCGGCAGCGATCGTGGCCGCCTTCGACCGGATCGTGGTGGGCGGGGCTCTGGGCGAGCGGCCGGCCCAGCCCGAAGGCCGGGCCACGGCGAGTCCAACCGGCGGCGGCCCGGTGGAGGTGGCCGTGACCTCCTCGCGCGAGAACGGCGGGATCCCGGTTCGCCTCTCGCGCCGCGAGCAGGAGGTCCTGCGGCTGGTCGCGGAAGGCTACTCGAACTCCATGATCGCGAGCCACCTGCACCTCAGCGAAAACACGATCAAGACCTACGTCGAGACCCTCCTGAGCCGGCTCCACGCCCGCAATCGGGCGGAAGCCGTCGCGGCGGCGTCGCGCTACAACCTGATCTGACCGGCATCCCCCGTTCGACCTCCCCCGGTTGGCACCACGCTGAGGCCGTTTTTCACTCCTTCGGGGGATACCGCGCGACGTTCCCTGGCCGTAAGCTTCAGGTCGTGGGGGACGTCGAAGTGGGGGTGGGGGTGGCGTCGACGGCGACCAGGATGGTGGGGGGTTTCATCCTGGTCGCCCTCTTATTGTGCATCCTTTTGGCCTGGCCGGGACGCCGGCGTTGGCCGCTCTGGCTGATCGGCGGGCTGCCAAGCTCCGTGGGCGTCGCCCTCGCCTTCACCATCACCACGCTTTCCAACGGCTGGTGGCTGTGGGCCCGGGCGGCTGCGGTGGCGGCGGCCCTGGGGTTCGTCACCGTGGGAACCGTTCGAGACCTGCTCGACCCCTCCCGCTGAGGTCCGGCCCCGGCCGGGGCCGCAGCCTTGACGGTGCTGGCCATTATCAGGTAAACTGACAGTTAAATTGTCACAGTTCACCGGTTGGAGGGTGTTGACATGATCCTCTTCTTGCTGCTTCTGATCGCCGCCTACGTCCTGGTCGGCGTCTACGCCTACCAGAACCCCTGGACCCACGACATGTGGCTCCTCAACTGGCACTGGTCGGGGGTCAGCGCCTGGTGGCCGGTGGTCCTGGCCACGGTCGCGATCGGGGTGCTCTTCCTCCTCTACATGATCTACGCTGGGGCGGTCCACGGGGTGCGCTACGGATCGATCCGCCGGCGGGTGGCGACCCACGAGTCCACCATCACCGACATCCGCCGCGACAATACGCGCCTGCGCGAGGAGAACGCCCGTCTTCGGGGCGAGCTGCGCGGCGTCACCACGGCGCCGGCCGGCGCCGCCGCCATGCCCGCTCGCACCACCACCGTCCCCGACCGAGAGGAGACCGTCAGCCGCGACGGCACGCCGCTCCGCGACGGCACCCCGACCACCGCGCCCCGGACGGCCGGCTACCGGCCGGCGCAGCCCAGCTTTGGGGATCGGGTGCGCAGCTTCTTCACGGGACGCGAGCCGGCGGACTACTGACCTCGATTTTCGAATCGCTGCTCGGCTGCCTCGGATCAGCAAGGAGGCCGTCCGGCGTCGCCTGCCCACCGCTGAGCTTGACGGCAACGTCAATGGCAATTAAAGTGACAGTCAAGCTAACATCTTTAACACCCTGCTCGCTGGCGGTCCGACCGCTCCAGAAGGAGGCATGAAGTATGGCGAACAGCGGCAAGCGCGGCTTTGGTTCCATGGACGACAGCAAGCAGAGGGAGATCGCCAGCAAGGGAGGCCAGGCCGCGCACGCCAAGGGATCCGCCCACGAGTTTTCCTCCGAGGAGGCCCGGATCGCGGGCAGCAAGGGCGGACGGGCCGCGCACGAGCGCGGGTCGGCTCACGAGTTCTCCTCCGAGGAGGCTCGGGCCGCCGGCCGCAAGGGCGGGGAATCCTCGAGCCAGGACCGGAGCCGGATGGCCGAGATCGGTCGCGAGGGCGGCCTGCACTAGAGTACGAGCCCGCGGGGCGAGGAGCGAGACGCCGCGCCAGCGGTGGCGAGCCAGGGCGCGCGGCGAGCAGGCCCGTGCGAGGCAAACTCGGCCGCATCGTAATTTTGCGGCCAGGCCGGTGCGGGCCGTCCGCGAGCCGCAAATGCGCCCGGTAAGTTACTAGAGGGCCGCGACCAGGCGCTCGATCTCCACGTCGGCCAGGACGACGTCGTCCAGGCTACCGGCGAAGTAGCTGTCGTAGGCGCCCAGGTCGAGCATGCCGTGCCCACTCAGGTTGAAGAGGATCACGGGCGAGCTTCCGGCCTCCTTGGCCTCGATCGCCTGGTCGATCACGGCCCGGATGGCGTGCGCGCTCTCCGGGGCGGGAATGATCCCCTCAGCCCGGGCGAACTGGACGGCCGCGTCGAAGACCGTCCGCTGCGGGTAGGCGATCGCGTCGATGAAGCCGTGCTCCACCAGACCCGAGACCAGCGGAGCCATCCCGTGGTAGCGGAGGCCGCCGGCGTGGATGCCCGCGGGGACGAATGTGTGCCCCAGCGTGTGCATCTGGACCAGGGGCGTCATCTCCCCCGTGTCGCCGAAATCGAAGGTGTATTTACCGCGCGTGATGGTGGGACAGGCGGCCGGCTCGACCGCCAGGAAGCGCGTCTTCGAGCGGCCTGCCAGGCGATCGCGCAGGAAGGGAAAGGCCAGCCCGCTGAAGTTGCTGCCGCCGCCCACGCATCCGACCACCAGGTCGGGCATGGCGCCGGCACGCTCCATCTGGGCGATCGCCTCCTGTCCGATGATGGTCTGATGCAGGAGCACGTGGTTGAGCACGCTCCCCAGCGAGTACTTGGTATCCTCCCGCCCGGCCGCGTCCTCGACCGCTTCCGAGATGGCGATGCCCAGGCTCCCGGTCGACTCGGGGTCCCCCTCCAGGATGCGCCGCCCGGCGGCAGTGCGGTCGGAAGGGCTGGGGACGACCTCGGCGCCCCAGACGTGCATCATGCTCTTGCGGTAAGGCTTCTGCTCGTAGCTGATCCTGACCATGTAGACCATGCACTCGAGCGAGAAGAGCCCGGCGGCGAAGGCCAGAGCGCTGCCCCACTGGCCGGCGCCGGTCTCCGTGGTCAGCCGCCTCGTGCCCTCCGCCTTGTTGTAGAAGGCCTGGGCCACCGCGGTGTTGGGCTTGTGCGAGCCGGGCGGGCTGCCGCCCTCGTACTTGTAGAAGATCCTGGCGGTGGTGTCGAGGGCGCGTTCCAGGTGGCGCGCCCGGTGGAGCGGCGTCGGCCGCCACAGGCGGAGCGCCTCCTGCACCGGACCGGGTATGTCGATGTACCGCTCCTGCGAGACCTCCTGCTTGATCAGCTCCATAGGAAAGAGCGGCGCCAGGTCCTGGGGACCGATCGGCTGGCGCGTGCCAGGATGGATCACCGGGCTCGGCGGATAGGGCAGGTCGGCCTGGATGTTGTACCAGCGGGCCGGCATCTCCCCCTCCTCCAGCAGGATGCGCGTCGGGGTGGCGGCCGCGGTGATGCTCATGGCTATCCCTCCCTTGGTCGTCGCCCTGTTGTAGCACACTTGGGGCTATGAGCGAGTTCGACCGGACCGCCATGCTCGAGTCGCTGCGGCGGCTGGTCGAGGCCGAGTCCCCATCGACCGACAAGGCGCTCTGCGACCGGTGCGCCGATACCGTGGCCGACCTCTTCCGGAGCGTCGCCGGAGCGCAGGCGCAGCGGCACGAGCGGACTGCGCGCGGCGATCACCTCGAGCTGCGCTTCGGGAGCGGGGTCGAGCCCATCCTGATCCTCTGCCATTACGACACCGTCTGGGATAAAGGGACGCTGCAGCGGCTTCCCTTCCGGGTCGACGGCGACCGGGTCACCGGCCCGGGCAGCTACGACATGAAGGCGGGGATCGTGGAGACGGCCTTCGCCCTGGGGGCGGCGCGGTCGAGCCGTCCGGTGGTGGTGCTGGTCAACTCCGACGAGGAGGTCGGGAGCGGGACCTCGCGGGAGCTGATCGAGGAGCGGGCCGGGTCCGCGGCGGCGGTCCTGGTGCTGGAGCCGGCCACCACCGGCGGAGCCATCAAGACGGCGCGCAAGGGGTTCGCCGAATTCCGGCTCCGGGTCGAGGGTCGCGCCGCGCACGCCGGGGTGGAGCCGGAGAAGGGCGTGAGCGCGGTGGACGAGTTGGCCCGCCAGATCCTCGAGCTCCGCGACCTGGCCGACCCGGCTAGAGGAACCACGATCAACGTCGGGGTCATCTCCGGAGGAACCCGCCCCAACGTCGTGGCCGCCCAGGCCGAGGCGCTGGTCGACGTCCGCGTCGCCTCCCGGGCGGAGATGGACCGGGTGCTGCCCGCCATCAGCCGCCTCTCCCCGCGGACCAGGGAGGCCCGGCTGACGGTCGAGGGCGGGCTGGACCGGCCTCCGCTGGAGCGTACCGAAGGCGTGGTCCGGCTGGCGAGGCTGGCCCAGGAGATAGCCGCCGAGATCGGCTTCCCGCTGCCCGAGTCCTCCACCGGCGGCGTCAGCGACGGCAACTTCACGGCGGCCCTGGGCGTGCCCACCCTCGACGGCCTGGGTCCTGACGGCGGCGGCGCTCACGCCGACTCCGAACATCTGCTCGTCTCCAGCTGGATCCGCCGCACGGAGCTGCTGCGCCGGCTGGTGGAGAGGATCTGAGCGCTTGACTTAGGCAAGGCGACCTATGTTAGGGTGAACGGCGGTCCGTTACAGCGTCGTCACAGCCATCCGCTCGCGCTTCGTTCAAGCCGGACCACGTGGTCTCCATCGGGCGGACGGTGCCGGAGGGAAGGGTCTGTGCACGTTAGAAGGCTTGCTATTGCCATCATGGCCGGGCTTTTGAGCCTGGCGGGTTCGAGGACGTGGCTTGGCCGGCGTCTCCCGGCGCGGGGCGCCGCCCGCCTGGTGCTCCGCTACTGGAGGATCCGAGGGTCGATCTCGCGGCGCCTGCCCCGGCCCGGATCCTCGGGAGCGCTGGGGGCGCTCTCCCACGGAGCGGTGCTGGCGCTCGGCCTGCTCCTGGTGCTTCCCGCCCTGCCCGCCTCGGGCAGGGGCGGCCGGTCGGCGACGCCGGTGCTGGCGCAAACGGCGCTGGCCCAACCGGTAGACCTGGGCCTGGCCCGGACGGCGGGCAAGCTGAGCGTGCTCGACCTCGAGCTGCGCGACAGCCCGCCGCCCAAGCCTCAGCCCACGGCGGCTCCTGCCCGGCCCGCGGCCCCCGCCCGCCCCGCTCCCACCCCCTTCACACCGCCTCCCGGCTCAGCCGGCGACGGCCTGGCCGCGGTCTACGCCGTCTTCAACGGCAGCCCGGGGCTCAGCTGGGCCCTGCGGGTGGCGAACTGCGAGAGCCACTACAACCCGCTGGCCGTCAACCGCTACAGCGGCGCGAGCGGCCTCTTCCAGTTCATGCCCTCGACCTGGAACGCCAACTTCCCTGGCTGGAACATCTGGGACCCGATGGCCCAGGCGCACGCCGCGCTCGTCTTCTACAACGCCGGCCGGCAGAGCGCCTGGACCTGCAAGTAGCGCGCTCTCGGGCGGCGCGCGGCTGATAGGATTCCCGACGTGCTCGGCGACCGCCTCCTCAACCTGCTCGTCCGACCGATCTATCGGACCTTCCGCGGCAGTAGCGTTGCCACCAGGATCCTGATCCTGCACACCCGGGGGCGCAGGAGCGGCGAGTGGCATCCGATCCCGCTCAACTACGTCGCCGACCGCCCCGGGTATGCCGTCATCGCCTCCAACTGGGGGCGGCCGGTGATGCCGGCCTGGTACCTCAACCTGCGCGCCGACCCCAACATCCGGATCGAGATCGCCGGCCGCCGCCTCGACGGCCGGGCCGAGGTCGTGGCCCAGTCCGACCACGACCGGCTCTGGCCCACCTTCGTCCAGATCCACCCGCCCTACCTCGGCTACCGGAAGAAGACCAACCGCGATTTTCCGATCGTCCGCCTCATACCGCGGTAGTGCCCTCAACGCTTGCCGCAGGGATCGAGGTCCGGCTGGCCCGCAGCGACGACGAATACGCGGCCTGCGAGGCCCTGAGCCGGGATATCTGGGGCGCCGCCGAGCGCAACGTGGTGCCTCGGGAGCTGCTCAAGACGGTGCAGCTGAACGGCGGAATCGTGGCCGCCGCCTTCGCTCCTGACGGCGCCGTGGTCGGTTTCGTCTTCGGATTCGCGGGCATGCGGGACGGCCGGCTGCGCCTGTGCAGCCACCAGCTCGGGGTCCAGCCAGCCTGGCGGGGCCGCGGCCTGGGCCTGGCCCTCAAGCAGCTGCAGCGGCAGCGGGCGCTGGAGCTGGGCTACGACCTGATCAGCTGGACCTTCGACCCGCTGGAAGCTCGCAACGCCTACCTCAACCTGCAGCGCCTGGGCACCGTCGCCCGCGTCTACGACCGGGACCACTACGGAGTCATGGAAGACGCGCTCAACCAGGGGCTCCCGTCGGACCGCTTCGAGACGGAGTGGTGGATCCGCGAGCCGCACCGCCCGCGGGCTCAGCCGCCCGCGCATGCAGCGGTCCTCCTGGAGGTCGGACCGGACGGTGAGCCCCGGGCGCGCGAGGCCGAGCTGGGCCCGGACCGGGTGGCGGTGGTCGGCATACCCCAGGACTTCCAGTCGGTGCGGCGGCGGGACATGGAGCTGGCGCGGCGCTGGCGGCTGCGCAGCCGTGCCGTCTTCGAGCGCGCTCTCGAGGCCGGGCTGAGCGCGGCCGGGTTCCTGCGCGACGGCCGCTACCTGATGGAGCGGCTGCCGTGAAGGTCGAGGCGGTGGAGCTGCGAGTGCTCAAGATGCGCCTGCTGCGTCCTTTCCGAACCAGCTTCGGAGAGCAGCAGGATCGATATCC
>Ga0066660_10000609_pt1 | contig 13141 bp, 12 predicted proteins | sample GraSoiAngelo_109_FD_75177 | JGI IMG/M metagenome (GOLD analysis project Ga0066660, IMG submission 75177) | Grasslands soil microbial communities from the Angelo Coastal Reserve, California, USA - 14_0903_12_20cm | ecosystem: Environmental > Terrestrial > Soil > Grasslands | place: USA...
ATCGCTCATCATGGCCGCCAGTGCGTCCCTGCCGAAGAACGCGTGGTAGGAGCCTTCGCCGCCCTGGAAACTGCCGTTCTGCCACATCCCGTTGACGTCGCCGCGTGATTGGGCACGCAGGTAATCGGAAAGCGTCTGTTGCGGGCTATAGGTCCCGGCCAGCAGCAGATTGGCGCCCAGCGCCGCACCGCCGAGCAGAATCGCGGCGATGGCGGCGCCAATCAGATAGGGCCGCTTTCGCCGACGCGCCCGAGGCGGCCCCACGCCATTTGGGGGTACGGGTTCGACCGCAGCCTGCGGGGTCGAGGGGAGATCGGCGATCGCCGTAAGCCCGCCCGTCTCTTCCATCGCTGAACCTCCAGTGAGCCTGAATTCGACCAGCTCACCGTAGGTCCCCGGCGCCGGGCCGTCATCACGGAACGTGATGAGAGTTAGTTGCGGCTTGCTCCGTTTGGCGGGTAGCCCGGCTGGGCGTGCCGTGCGGTCACGACCGTTTTGATGTTGCCCCGCACGTTGAAGTCGCCGACCACCTCCATGGAGCGCGGATCGAGCAGGGCGACGAGGTCGTCGAGGATCCGGTTGACCGCGGTCTCGTGGAACATCTCCTGGTCGCGGAACTTGTTGATGTACAGCTTGAGCGACTTCAGCTCCACCAGCTTCTGGTCCGGGATGTAGCGGATGCGAATCGTGGCGAAGTCAGGAAAGTTCGACTCCGGACAGAGACAGGTGAACTCCGGGATCGTGAAGTCGATCTCGTAATCGCGCTGTGGATTGTCGTTGACGACCGCCTCGAGCGTCGACTCCGCGATCATCTTGGCGCCGTATTTCATAGCCGTAATGCTACTGGCGCGGAGCCCAGTTGGAACCGTCCCAGATCCAGGTGTCGTTCAGGGGTCCGGTCTGCCCCTGGGTGAGGCCCTGGCCGCCGAAGAGCACCATCACGTGATGGTCGGTGTCGTAGACCATGGGCGCGTCGTAGCGGGCCGGCGGGCTCTGATTGGGTGACAGCCTGGACCAGGCGTTGCCGGCATACGCCCACGTATCGGCGGGTGGCGGGGAGACACCGGTGCCGAGGTTGCCGCCGAACAGCACGAGCTGGTGGCGCACGGAATCGCCCGCGAGACTCGGGATGCAGAGCGCGGGCGGCCAGATCCCGGCCGCCGGTCGGGGCGACCACTGGTGCCCGTCGAACCCATACAGGTTGCGGTCGTGGCTCTCGATGCAGTCGCCGAACCGCTCGACCAGGTTGGCGCCACTGAGGTAGGCGAGTCGGGGGCGGACGCCGCCGGGTGGGCCGCTCGCGGTCAGCGGGGCCCAGTCGCCGCCATTCCACGACCACGTGTCGTGGAGCGGGCTCGGCATCGCGGTGCGGTCGTCCATCCCGCCGTAGAGGATGACCGCGCTGAGCGCGGCGTCGTAGGTCATGGATGCGCCTTCCCGCGGCGGTGGGGCGTGCAGCGGATGCAGCAGCTGCCAGGCGGTGCCGCCCCAGGCCCAGGTGTCATTCTGCTGGCCGGTGGCGGTGACGCCGCCGAAGAGAACGACCTGGCGGTTTACCTCGTCGTAGGCCATCGCGGCGCCCTGTCGCGCATCGGGATTGGCGGTCAGCCCCTGACGGTGCGTCCAGTCGGTCCCGTTCCAGGTCCAGGTATCGCCCAGCCGGGTCTGATCGCCGAGCCCACCGAACAGCACGGCATTGTGATGCAGCTGGTCATAGGCCATCGCGGTCTGGGACCGGCCGAGCGGGATCGTGGTCGAGCTGGCGGACGCGATCGGCGAGGGCGAGGCGCTTGCGGGCTGGCTCGACGGCGTCGGCTTCAAGGCGGCTGGTGATCCGCACGCGGCCGTGACGATGGCGGCCAACAGAATGAGTCGCTTCATCAGGTCGCCAGCCGAAACGGATTGAAGTCTGTGCCAATGTCGAATGGGTCCTGGCGTTCCCGTCGCTTGAGAAACGAGACGACGGCGTAGGTCACTGGCGTGGCTACGATTTCGTAAGCGGTCTTGAATCCCCATTGATAGAGGACGGTCCGCAGCAGCACCCCATTCGGAAGCACCCCGGCGAAGGCGATCGTGATGAAGATCGCCGAGTCGACGCCCTGGCCGATCAGCGTCGAACTGATGGTGCGACTCCAGAGCCAGCGGCCCTCGCTCGCAATCTTGAGCCGGGCCATGATGAAGGAGTTGAGGAACTCGCCGGCAACATAGGCGATGAGGGAGGCCACGAGCAGTCGCGGGGTGAAGCCGAGGATGCGCTCAAACGCCGCCTGGTCGTTGGGACTCCAGGCGCCCGGTGCACCCGGCAGCGCGCCGGCCGCCAGGATGAAGAGAACGAAGACGAGGTTGCTGGCGAAACCAAGCCAGATCACGCGTCGGGCGACGGCGTAGCCATAGACCTCCGTCAGGACGTCGCCAAAGAGATAGGAGAGGGGAAAGACGACGACGGCGGCCGGCAGCGTCAGCGGGCCGAATGCGACGAGCTTGACCGCGATCAAGTTCGACGTCAGCAGGACCGTCACGAAGAGCGCGCTGACGACCAGCAGCAAGGGGGAGCTTCGCGCCGGCGACACGGCGATAGTCTAGACATCCCCTATTAGGTCGCGGCAGGCCTCAGAACGTGACGGAGAACGCGATTCCTGAGCTGATGACGGTGCCGTCGCCGTTGACGAGCTGAACGGCATAGTCGGCCACTGCCCGGCCGGCGAGAACTTTTACGGTCAGGGTCGACGGGTTCACCAGCGTGGGGGCCAGCCCGTCGAACGCACCGGCCTGGCTGGCCACCGGGATGAACCGAACCCGAAGCGCCGGTCCGGCGACAAAGCCACTCCCCTGGATGGTGACCAGGGTGTCGCGGGTGGCCGAAGCCCGGGCGGGGTTGACGGACTGCACGCTGATACCCGCGGTCGGCGCGCTGGTGTCGTCACTGCCCCGCAACACGAGGTTGGCAGGCATCGGAGCGAGCGGCAGGAGGGAGCCGGGCTGGCCGCGCCATTGCGCGATGTCGGCCTGCGCCTGCGTGATCGGCAAGGCGATGCCGGTCCGGACCAGGATCCCCAGCACCGTGGCCCCCGGCCCCACGATCGGCCCGCCCAGGTTGCCGGGGACGTCGTTGACCCGCAGCGCCAGCCGGGTCTCGCCGGGATCTGTCACCACCGCGGGTGTCGCGGATGCGAGATTCTCGATCTTCGGGCTGGCGAGGAGCACGACGGGATCGTTGAGCAGCAAGGTGTCCGGATTTCCAAAGGCGAGCGGGGTGGCGTAGACCGGGGTGCGGATCAGCGCGATGCCCTGCGCCGCGTCGACGCCCACCAGCCGCACCGGATGCATGCCCGCGGTGTTGTCGATCAGCCGAAGGCTGGCACTGCCGCTGACCAGGCTGGCGGCCGTGACGAAGTCCCCCTGTGGATCGATCAGGAAGGCGGTGCCAAAGCTGTGATCATTGACGATCGTCATCACCGCGTCGAGGGCGCGGTCGCGCTCGTCGGGCAACAGCACGGCGGCGGGCGGTGCGGCACGGGTCGGCGTGGGTTGCGGCGTCGCGGCCGGCCGCGCGGTGAGCCGCTGGGCGGCGGCCGGAATCAGGGCGGCGAGGCCCATCAGCACCAGGGTGATCACGAGGGCCGCCAACAACGGTTCCTGCCAGCCTTTCGGGAAACGGCCCACATCGCATCAACGGAGAACCGGCGGGCTTTCTTGAAGGCGCAAGCTTTCGTATACATTCATCACGATGCGGCTGCGGAATACCGAAACGGACACGGTACAGCCGCTCGAGCCCGGCGATCGCCCGGTCGGGCTCTATGTCTGTGGCATAACGCCCTACGACACCACCCATCTCGGTCATGCCTTCACTTACGTCGCGTTCGATGTCCTGGTGCGAACCCTGCGAGCCGTCGGGCAGCCCGTCCGCTATGTGCAGAACGTGACCGACGTCGATGACGACATCATTCGGCGCGCCCGCGAGCTCGGGACCACCTGGGACGAACTGGCGGGCAAGGAGACCGCGCTGTACGAAGCCGACATGGCGGCGCTGAACGTGGTCGCGCCTGACGTCTTTCCGCGGGCCAGTCAAACCATCCCGAAGATCACCGGACTGATCGGCAGGCTCGAGGCGCAGGGACACGCCTACCAGCGAGGGGGCCACGTCTATTTCCGGGTGGGCAGCGTGACGGATTACGGACGTCTGAGCCGCCTGAGCCCCGAGGAGATGATCAAGCTTTCGGCCCAACGCGGTGCGGACCCCAACGATCCGCGCAAGCAGGACCCGCTCGACTTCGTGCTCTGGCAACCGAGTGCCGCGGGCGAGCCGTGCTGGCCGAGTCCGTGGGGAAACGGCCGGCCCGGCTGGCACATCGAATGCTCGGCGATGGTGCTCGAGCACCTCGGAAAACAGGTGGACGTGCATGGCGGTGGCGCGGATCTGATCTTTCCGCACCATGAGAGCGAAATCGCGCAATCCGAATCCGCCACGGGGGTGCGTCCCTTCGCGCGTATCTGGGCGCATGTTGGGATGCTTCGATATCAGGGTGACAAGATGAGCAAGTCGCTGCGCAACCTGGTGCTCGTCCGCGATCTGCTGCGGCGCTACGACGCCGACAGCATCCGGGTGCTGCTGCTTCGCCACCACTATCGCGAAGCCTGGGAGTACACCGAGGACCAGGTCGAGGACGCGGCCGTCTGGACGCGGCGCTTGCAGGAGGCGGCCCGTGACGCGGGGCCGTCGCAGGCGCGCCCCCATGAGGCGGTGCGGGCGGCGCTGGAGGACGACCTCGATAGTCCGCGGGCGCTATCGCTGCTCGAGGAATCCGTTAGGGGTGGGGATGACGGCTGGCGGGATGCCGCCAACATTCTGGGGCTCCGGTTAGACCGACGCCCGCTGCCGGAGGGGGAAATGAAAAAGGCGCTCGGGTGGCGAGCGCCTTTCTCTGGATGAGGGAGAGAGCGTCGTTACCTCAGTAATACGCAGGCGATGGAATCGATATTCGTAACGATGTCGCGCCGCGGTCGCGGCTGACCTACACGGTTTGCTTGGTGCGGTGAACGCGGGGTAACCGCGGCGGCGGAAAGGAAGGCAGGTCGTCAGGTCCGCGACGCGCGAGCTCCTCGCGCAATGCGCTGGTTTCGGTGATCAGCCGCTCGACGTCGATCGTCATGCAGCTGGGCCGGTAGGGGTCTAACTTGCTCAGCCCGTGCCCAAGCTTCGCGACGGCGCCCCGCCAGTTTCCGCGCCGCCAGTGGTAAAACCCGACGCCGACCTGCAGGATGCCCTGGTAGAGATAGCGCACTGGGTCCGGTTCGTTGATCCAGATGCCTTCCAGGGTTTCATGCTGCTCGAAGAATTCCTGGCGGTTGAACTCCTCGATTCCTCGTAGCAGTGCTGCTGGTGGTGGATCGTCGCAGCGCGCGGTACGTTGGGGCGCGGTCTTCTTCAGATGGACGGTCACGCCGAGGCTTTGCCCGCCGCGGCCGATGCCCGGGCGCTGTCGCCGTCGGGGGATGCTGCCGGCAACTCGAGATAGAAGGTCGTGCCCTTGCCTTCGAGACTGTTCGCCCAGGCCCGTCCGCCGTGCGCCTCGGCCACCCGGCGCAGCAGGTACAGGCCAAGCCCTTGACCGCGGGCGGGCTGTTCATCCGCCAGGGGGCTGAAGAGCTCGGCAAGGCGATCGGCCGACATGCCCGGTCCGTCATCCTTGACGATCAGCTGGCAACGCTCGGCGCTCGATTGACGCAGTCGAAGCTGGACGACCGTCGCGCCCCGGGCGTGCTCGAAGACGTTGTGCAGCATTTCCTCGAGCGCCGCTTCCAGGAGGACGGCGTCCCCCCAGACTTCCGCCTGCGTATCCAGCTGCAGACGCAGTTCCATCCCGGCGCCTGACAGCCGCTCGCGGACGCGCTTGGCGGTGGACTGGGCCACGTCGCCCAGCGAGACGCGGACCGTGAAGGCCAGCTCGAGGGGCAGGCGTGAGAGCAGCAGCACCTGGTCCGCGGTCCGGATCAGGGTTTCTGACTGTGACGCGAGGCGCTGTGCGACCTCCAGCATCTTGTCCGGCGGCACTTCGTTGTTGCGCAGCATGTCGGCATAGCCGCGCAGAATGGCGAGCGGCTCCTTGACCTCCTGTGAGGCCAACCGCATCGCCGAGAGCGGGGTGCGCGATTGGCCGTTGGCGCGTTGCGCGTCCGGTCGCAGCCGCGATTCGAGCAGCCCGGCGACCACCAGCAGGAGATCCTGATCCGCATCCGTGAAAATGCGCGGACCCTCACCAAGCACCGCCAGCGTGCCGAAGACCTCGCCGGTCGCGGTGCGCAGGGACACGCCGAGGTAGCTCACGATGCCCAGCTGTTGCCGCATGGGCAGACCTCGGTGCGGCTGGCTCCTGGTCGCGTCACGGATATTGGTGATCGTCGCCGCGGTCTCGTCCTCGGCGGCCATGAAGGTCGCGTCGAGCGGCATCCGAAGGCCGGGTGCGATCGCCGGCCCGCTCTCGACCTCTGCCGCCAGGATCTCGAGCGTGTTGTCGTGGATCTTGCCGTAGAAGGCGGCCCGGGCATCGAGTCCCCGTACCAGGCAGGCCAGCGTCCCGTCGATCAGCTCGAACAGCGGCTTATCGAGGTTACCGACCACCAGGTGGCGCACGAGGCTGAGCGGTGGCTGGCGATCGGAACTCATGAGAGGGCGCCCACGGTTATATCACTAAAATGGGCGACCATTGGCTGAGGTATCCAACGGCCGGGCGAACCTGCACCTGCACACGATCTTCAGCGATGGGGAGCTGCCGCCGGCCGAAGTCGTCGCCGCGCATGCGGCCGCGGGCTTTCGAGTGATCGCGCTGACCGATCACGACACCCTGGCGGGGATCGACGATCTGGGCAGTCTCGAGGGACGTGGCCTGGGGATCGTTGCCGGGGTCGAGCTGTCTGTCGAGGATGAGCCTCGGCGTGGCCTGGTCGAGGTTCATCTGCTGGGCTACGGCTTCGCCCTGAACAACCGCCGGCTCCGGCATCGGCTCCACGAGGCGAGCGAGATGCGCGAGACGCAGAAGCGGGAGACGGTTCGCCGGCTGGCGGCGGCGGGATTCACGGTCGATTGGGAGGCGGTGCGCGCCCGGGCCCGCGGCAACGTCGGCAAGCCGCATATCGTCGCCGCGATCGAGGCCGCGCAGCCGGGGGTGCAGCGCGAGGAGCTGTATGCCGCGATGGGTCCAGGTGGCGCGGCGCACGTCCCCCGGGCGAAGGACCTGCCGCTGGATGAGGCCGTGGATCTGATCGCGGCCGCCGGGGGGGTTAGCGTGCTGGCCCATCCGGGGGTCTATACGCACGTCAAGGAGCTCGAGGTGCTCTTTCGCACCTGTGCGGTCGCCGGCGTCCTCGGCCTGGAAGTGACCTATCCTCAGGCGCCCGACGATCCCTACGGCCCGAAAAGCGCCGCCCTGATGGATCGGTTTGCCAGAACCGCCGCGTCGTACGGCTGGGTGGCGACGGGCGGCGACGATTTCCACGGACCGACCGTTACGCCGCGGATCCGACTCGCCCAATGGACGGCGACGCCGGCAGCCTGCGTCGAGGAGCTGCTCGCCCGTCGTAGCTAACGCGTCGTCAGAAAGCGGGTGATGGCTTCCGCCACCGCATCCGGGCGGTCGAGCGGGAGGAAATGCCCACCCGGATCGATGATCTCGACGGTCGCGTCGCGCAGTTTATGTCTCAGGGTGTCGGCCCAGCGCGACTCCAGGAATTTGTCATTGGCCCCCCAGAGAATCAGGGTGGGGGTCTCGATTTCCTCGATGTGCTTCGCTCGGCTGGTCAGGTCCCGATTGTTGAGGGCACGCGCGACACGGAGGTACGCGCGCCGTCCGCCGAGGTCCTGGAAGGGCCGGGTCCATTCATCGACGAGCTCATCGGTGACCCGTCCGTCGGTCACCAGCCCCGCTTCCAATCCCTTGCGTAACCCGTTGCGCAGGTCGATGTTGACCATGATCTGGTCCCAGACCGGCTCCTTCAGTCGGGCGATCTCGTCCACCGGCCAGTTATTGTCCACGACGCTGTCGATCAGGATCAGCCGGGCTACCCGCTGCGGCTCGTCGACGGCCATCAGCTGGGCGACGCCGCCGCCGATGTCATGGCCGGCGACCGCGGCCTGGTGCACCCCGAGCGATTCCATGAAGGCGACCATGTAGCGAGCCTGCGCCGCGATCGACAGATCGGCGTCGAGTCGCTTGTCCGAATCGCCGTAGCCGAGCAGATCGGGCGCCAGCACTTCAAACGTGCGCGATAGCGGGTCGATGACGTCACTCCAGAGATAGGACGAGCTCGGAATGCCGTGCAACAGCATAAGTGGCGGCCCCTGTCCCTTTCGCAGGTAGGCGATATCGCCGGCGAACGTCCGGATCTTCCGTTTGGTCTGGGCGATGGGCGCCGCACTGATGAGCTCGGTGGTCAGGGGAGGCGACACGGTCGGCGTGGGGGCGCGCTCGAGTGGCGATGGCGGAGCGGTGGCGGGCATCGAGATGGCAGGGGTGACCGCCGCCGGCGTGGCCGGCTGCCGAACCGCGCGGCGCTGCAGGATCAGGTTGGTGGAACTTGCCCGGGCGACCACCTGATTCTGTTGGTCCAGCACCTCGGCCTCCGCCACCACGACCTGCTGGCCTCGATGGACCACGCGACCGACCGATCGCAGCAGGCCGGTGTCAGTGGTCACCGGCCGAAGGAAGTTGACATGCAGTTCGGCGGTGGTGAAAGACTCGCCGGCGGCGAGCGTGCTCATCACCGCGAATCCCATCGCGGAGTCTGCCAGTGAGGTGATGGCGCCGCCATGGACGACGTTGTTCGGGTTGTAGAGATCCGACCTGACGGGCATCTCGAAGGTCGCGCTGCCCTCGGATGCCGCGGTGAAGCGCATGCCGAGGAGATGGGCGTATGGTGGCGGCGGCACGCTGCCACGCAGTGCGGCCTCGAGCAGGTCACGACCGGACATTTCCGCCGGTTCGGACATGGCCCGCATTGTACGGCCCCATCAGGTGGCCGCCCGGTTTGGTTACGCCCCCTCCGTAACGGCTGGGTCACGGTCATGTGATAGCTCGTCGCGCCGATGCAAGCCAGCCACCGCATAGGCAGTTTGTCCTGTGTAGGCCGCGAACGGCGCGGCAATTGAGGAGGGGAAAGGGGGACTCGGTCTGAAATACGCTGCGCCACGCTTTGCGACTCACTCGGCCGTGCTGCTGATGGCAGCCGCGATGCCGTGGGTGGTCCTTCATGTTCCGGTTGGCGCGTCGCCGGCGCTGGCCGGGGGAACGAATCCGGGCGCCGCGCTCGCGGAGGCTCCCTTCGGTCGCGCCGTCGACGGGATTGGCTGGTCCATGAGCGGATCGTTGGTGCTGCCGGCGCTACCGGCCACGCCAGCGGCGGAGAAGCATCGCGACATCATTCATTACCAGGCGGTCGACGGGGACACGCTTCGCACGCTTGCCACCAGGTACGGGCTGTCCGTCAATACCTTGCTCTGGTCGAATCCGAAGCTGGTCGACAAGCTGACCGCCGGCCAGGAGGTCTTGATCCCACCGGTTGACGGCGTGCTCGTCAAGGTCGCGGCGACCGACACCGTGACCGCGCTGGCGCAGAAGTACCGCGCCGAGTCCGACGCGATCATCGAGTTCAACCTCCTGCGCCACCCCGAGACATTGCCCGTCAATGACTACCTGATGGTGCCGTACGGGGTTGGCCCCGAGCCCCCATCGGTGCCGCAGCAGAACGCGCACACCGTGGTGGTGGGCAAACGGTCCTGGTACGTCACGCCGGTCTGGTCGTCGGGCGGCGGGCTCTATCCCTTCGGGCAGTGCACCTGGTACGTCAACACCCGCCGGCCGGCGCCGTGGGGTGGCAATGCCTGGCAATGGTTCGGCCGCGCCAAGGCCTACGGCCGCCCGGTCGGGGCAACCCCTCGGGTGGGCGCCATCATGGTCACCTGGGAGTCACCCTACTGGGGCCACGTCGCCTACGTCGAGCAGGTGTACGCCGATGGCAGCTGGCTCGTCTCGGAGATGAACTATTACGGCGACCCGGGCGGCGGCTGGGGCCGCGTCAGCTACCGGCACGTGATTCCGGGGTCGATTCCGCTGATCGGCTTTATCTACTGAGCCAGCTCTTCGATCAGCCGACCCACCGCCAGCACCCGCGCCTCGTCGTTCCATTGCCCGACCAGCTGGACGCCGACCGGCAGCCCGCCGGCCAGGCCACACGGAACCGACAGCGCCGGCAGGCCGGACAGGTTGAAGGGTGAGGTGAGCCGGACCAACGCGCCGTCAACCGGCTCCGCCACGCCGCGCCATCGAACCACCCGGTCACCGATGAGCGGCGCCGTCATCGGCGCCGTCGCGAGCATCAAGATGTCGACGTCGCTGAACGCCTGACCGATCGCCTCCCGGATTCGGTGCCGGGCGCGTTGGGCGACCACGTAGTCCGCGCCCGACACCAGCGCGCCCAGCTGCAAACGCACCCGCACGTCCGCGCCGTAGGACCGCGGTCGGCGACGAATCCACCGGGCGTGGACGGCGCTGGCCTCGGCTCGGAGCGTGACCAGCTGCGTCGCCACGGCCCACTCGAGCTCGGGGATCCGCACGTCGCGCACGCGCAGCCCCGCCCGGCGAAGGGCGCCGCTGGCGGCCTCGACGCGGGCCCGCACGCCGGGCTGAATCCGCGTGGTCAGAGGCCCCCGCACGACGCCGACTGAAAGCCCTCGGGTGCGCACGGGCCGAGGTGCCGGCCGGCCGGCGAGGACCTCAAACAGGAGCCCGGCGTCCGCCACGGTCCGCGTGAGCGGGCCGGCATGATCCAGCGACCAACCGAGCGGGAACACGCCGTCGAGGGGCAGCGCCCCACGCGTCGGCTTGAGTCCAACGCAGCCGCACAGCGCGGCGGGGATCCGGATCGACCCGCCGGTATCGGAGCCCAGGGCGGCCGCGCACATCCCGCCGACCACGGCGATGGCGGAGCCCCCGCTCGAGCCGCCCGGACTGCGACGGGGGTCGCTCGGATTCTTGGCGATCCCCCACCAGGGGTTGGCGTTGGTGACCCCGTACGCAAATTCGTGCAGGTTCGTCTTCCCGAAGATGATCGCGCCGGCCTGGCGCAATCGGGTGACGAGCGCGGCATCCCCGGTCGGGACCCAGTCGCGCAGGATCCGGGATCCGGCCGTCGTTCGCACCCCGCGGGTGGCGTAGAGGTCCTTGAGCGCGATCGGCACCCCGAGCAAGGCGCCGCGGTCCCGGCGCGCGAGCCGCTCCGCCGCTCGCTGGGCCTGCCGTCGGGCGGTCGCTCCGGGTGGCGTGATGTAGGCTCGCAGATCGCGTCCCGCCTCGATCCGGTCCCGGTAGGCGTCGACCAGTTCAACCGGGGACAGCGTCCGCCCGCGCAAGGCCCGGACGACCGCGGTCATCGACATCTCGGCCGGGTCGTCAGTCATCGTCGTCCATCGGGTCGGGTGCCACCCGACCCCGGAGGTCGTCGACCAGGGCGCGGTACCGCTTCCACGCCACCAGCAAGTGGTCCAGGTCCTGGCTCGCCAGCCGAAGGCCCGCGGCGCGCGCCGCGGCGGCCAGTTGGTCCCTCTCCGTCACCGGCACAGTATGCAATCCGTGATGACAAGCCGGTGATCGGCTCCATCACCACTTGCGAGTGCGAAATAGTTTGACAAGACGGATTCCTGCGCCCTAAGCTGCCACTGCCGCCAACCGGCTCGTGGGGAGGCGCGGGTGGCGGAGGCGCTGCCGTTCACCCATTTTTGATTGCTGAGGAGCCGGAAATCATGCTGCTTGTGGAAGTCCGCCGCCTGGAAATCGCGCCGACCAACGACCAGTTCTGGACGATCGTCTCCCGCGTCAACGGCCCAGAGTTTATGGGCGTTCTTTACCGCGCGCGCGAGGCGATCTTCGACAGCGCCGGCATCAGCTTTACGATCGACCTGCTGAACAAGTTCTTGCAATTCGACGTCACCAAAAGCTGGTCCGCCGCTGACGAAGGCGAGCTCTTCATGGGCCAGGCACCGGTGGTCGGTTGGTTGCGGGTCCGTCGCCCGGGCTCGGCGACGCTCCGCGAGCTGCGGTCCGACGACATCCACTTCATGGAGCTCGAGCACGCCGCCAAGCCGGCCTTCGTCGAGGTTGGCGTGGCCTATCGCGCCGGCACCGAGAAGGTCCGCACGGATTTCCTCAAGCGGATTCGCACCGCGACCCAGGAAGTGCTGGGCCAGGAGGTCGGGACGCCGTCATCGTGGCCGATCCTGGCCCCTGTTGGCAGCCACAACTTCGACGCCATCCGGAAGTCCCGCCAGGTTCCCTCCGAGGCCAGCGCCGAAGAAAACCAGGCGATGGCCGCCTTCACCACGCCGGAGATCCGGGCTCTGATCCGCGACCTGGAGCGGGTCGGCTCGCTCACGGTTTCGGACCTGCCGAAGGTCCTCGGCGAGGCGCAGGGCACCGCGGTCGCCGGCCGGCTCGGAGAATTGCGAAGCCTCGGCCTTATCCAATCGGAGTACGTGATCGTCTGCTCGCGCACCGGCAATGCGGTCTTGCGCACCGACGATCCGAACAAGCTGCAGAAGATGGCGCCGGACTGGATGAAATGCGCCTGTGGCCGGGCGCTGAACGAGGAGCGGGTGGACCAGGTGATCATGCCCACCGACCGCGCCACGGCGCTCAACGACAAGGGCCGCTGGATGATCACGCTGGCCACCGCGATTCTTCCCCGGCTCGGCATCGGCCGTGAACAGATCATCATCGAGACCAGCCCGCAGGGCACCGATATCGTCCTGGACCTGAGCGGCGACCTGGTGCTGGTGGTGCTGAAGGACCGCGAGTTCAACCTGGCTGACGCGTACGCGTTCAATGCCAAGGTGTCGCGCATCAAGGCGGCCGAGGGTGTGATCGTCAGCAACGAGGGCCTGTCCGGCGACGCCAAGAAGCTCGTCCAGGAAGAAATGGGTCCGCAGCGCGCCCGCATCGCCGATCCCTTCCGCGTTTCCTTCGTCGAGGGCGGCGTGCAGGGGTTGGAGCATGAGCTCGGTCGCGTGGTCGAGCGGCGCCGGCGGCAGTATTTCCTGCGTGCGCTTGGCGATCTGGCCACCATCCAGGGCCTCAACATCGCACAGCTGGCCCTG
>Ga0066660_10000616_pt1 | contig 13114 bp, 11 predicted proteins | sample GraSoiAngelo_109_FD_75177 | JGI IMG/M metagenome (GOLD analysis project Ga0066660, IMG submission 75177) | Grasslands soil microbial communities from the Angelo Coastal Reserve, California, USA - 14_0903_12_20cm | ecosystem: Environmental > Terrestrial > Soil > Grasslands | place: USA...
CCGTCGGGGGCGCCGGCATCGCCGGTGCCACCAGGGGCGAGCGCCGGATCGAGAAGGTCCCCGGTGGGCCCGGGACCGTTCGCATCACGGCCCGCAACATCAAGTTCGACCTCACCGAGATGACCCTGGCGCGGGGCGAGGTGGTCGTCTTCCGCAATCGTGACACGGGCACCTTCCACAACGTGGCCTTCTACGCCCAGACCCCGGACGGAGGCCAGGGCCGGCCTCTGTTCAACGGCCAGCCCATAGACCGGGGCCAGATCACCTATCACCCCCCGCCTCCGCCCGCGGGCACGTACCTGTTCGCGTGCGACTTCCACGCCAACATGCGAGGGACGCTGATCGTCAGTGGTTGACGTGGCCGCGCCCCACGCCCTTGCCGTTCGCTCCCGCGGGCCCAGGACCCGCCGCCTGGCGCTGACTGTCGCCTTCGCGGGGTTGTCGGCCCTGGCCCTGCCCCTGGTCCTCGGGCGCAGCCCGGCGACGTCAGGCGGAAGCGCGGCCGGGCGCAGCGCCGCGGGCCCGACCCTGGCTCCGTCGTTCTCGGCCGGCGACCTGCGCCGGCCCGACGGGCGCGTCGGGCTGCTGGTGCCGCCCGGGCGACCCACGGTCGTCAGCTTCTTCGCCTCCTGGTGCGACCCCTGCCGGCGGGAGCTGCCCGTGCTGGCCGCTGCCGAGCGGGGCGCCGGGGGCCGGGTCGCCTTCCTCGGCGTGGCCGTGCGCGACTCCCGCAGCGGGGCCCTGGCCATGCTCGACCACGCCGGCGTCGCCTACCCGGCCGCGGCCGATCCCGACGCGTCGGTGGCGGGCCGGTTCGGGCTCCGGGGAATGCCCTCGACGGTGTTCGTGGCCGCCGACGGCCGGGTGCTGGGCACCGTGATGGGGGGACTCGGCACCGGAAGGCTGAACGGCTGGCTGGCCCGGCTGGGCGCCCGGTGACGGGCTTGCGCCCGGCGGGGCCGGCCCCTTTTGCCGCGCCCGGCCGGGGTGGGGAATGCTCTGGCCCGTCCAGCGTGGTGGGCGGGGCCGCGGGGCGGCGCCTGCCCGATCGAGACATGCGACGGCCATTCCCATGAGCGATCCCAGCGCGAGCGGACGGGCCAGCGGGACGCCCCCGGTCGGGTGCCCTCGGCGCCCGAGGTCGGGCCGCCGCCCGCTGACCGCGGTCATGGCCCTGGCCGCCACCGTCGTTCTGGCGTCCTGCTCCCATACCAAGCTGCGCCAGGATGCCCTCGACCCGCAGGGGCCGGTCGCCCGCAAGCTCCACCACCTGATCACGCCCGTGTTCGGCGCGGCCGCCTTCGTGTTCGTGCTGGTCGAGGCGCTGATCGTCGTGGCCGTGATCCGCTTCCGGGCCCGGTCGGACGAGGACCGGCCCCGCCAGGTCCACGGCAACACCCGCCTGGAGACCACCTGGACGATCCTCCCCGCCCTCATGCTGGCCGTGGTGGGCCTGTTCACGGTGAAGACGATCTTCGACGTCAGCAGGCGCCCGACCGGTCCCGGGGTCGTGCACGTCAACGTCACCGGCCATCGCTGGTGGTGGGAGTACGACTACCCGGGCCTGCACGTGGTCACCGCCAACGAGCTCCACATACCGGTGGACCAGCCCATCGACATCTCCCTCACATCGATCGACGTGATCCACAACTTCTGGCCCCCGAAGCTGTCGGGAAAGATCTACGCCATCCCCAACCGGATCAACCACATGACCATCCAGGCCGATCACCCGGGTACCTACTACGGACAGTGCGCCGAGTTCTGCGGCCTGTCCCACGCCAACATGCGCCTCCGCGTGGTGGCCCACGCCCGGGGCGACTTCGAGAGATGGGTCGCGGCCAACACCACCAACGGCACCACCTTCGTGACTCCCGACCCCGAGGCCAACCCCGATGCCGCCGCCGGAGCCACGCTCTTCAGGCAGAAGGGCTGCTCAGGCTGTCACTCGGTCGAGGGCTACAGCGCGGGCACGCTCGGACCCGACCTCACCCACCTGCGCCAGCGCAGTGTGTTCGCGGGGTCGATCCTGGACATGAACGACAACAACCTGCGGCGGTGGCTGCGCGACCCTCCCGCCGAGAAGCCGGGCGCCGACATGCCCAACCTGAACCTGAGCGAGGACGAGATAACCAAGCTCGTCGCCTTCCTGGACACGCTGCAATGACCGCCGTCCACTCCCTCGTCCGCCTGCCGACACCTGCCGGAGGGTGCCGATGACCACCACGCTCGAGCCCGTCGCCGCCGCCCCCCCCGAGTCGCCCCAGGCGCCGCGGGAGCCGCCCCTGCTGAAGCGGCCCAGGACGACCAAGGGGTTCGTCGGATGGCTCACGACCATCGACCACAAGCGCATCGGGATCCTCTACGGCGCCACCGCTCTGCTGTTCTTCCTCGTCGGAGGGGTCGAGGCCCTGCTCATTCGGATCCAGCTGGCCCAGCCCAACGGCAAGGTCCTGTCGGCCGACGCCTACAACCAGCTGTTCACCATGCACGGCACGACCATGATCTTCCTGGTCATCATGCCGTTGTCGGCCGCCTTCGCCAACTTCATCATGCCCCTCCAGCTGGGTGCTCGAGACGTGGCCTTTCCCCGATTGAACGCCTTCAGCTACTGGGCCTTCCTCATGGGAGGGCTCCTCCTCTACTCAAGCTTCTTCCTGGGCGGGGCACCCAACGGCGGGTGGTTCGGCTATGCCCCCAACACCAGCCTGACCTTCAACCCGGGCCACAACATCGACTTCTGGGTCTTCGGCCTGCTCATCACCGGCATCGCCTCCACCGTGAGCGCGGTGAACCTCATCGTCACCATGCTCAACCTGCGAGCGCCGGGCATGACGCTCATGCGCATGCCGATCTTCTCCTGGATGGTGCTGGTCTCCCAGTTCCTCCTGCTCTTCGCCATGCCCGTGATCACCATCGCCCTGTTCCTGCTCATGTTCGACCGCAACTTCGGGTCCCACTTCTTCGACCCTGCCGCGGGGGGTGATCCGGTCCTCTGGCAGCACCTCTTCTGGTTGTTCGGCCATCCCGAGGTCTACATCCTCATCCTTCCCGCCTTCGGGGTCGTCTCGGAGATCCTTCCCGTCTTCTGCCGCAAGCCCCTGTTCGGCTATCCGGTGATGGTGTTCTCGGGCATCGCCATCGGCTTCATGGGCTGGGGCGTGTGGGTGCACCACATGTTCTCGGTGGGACTCGGGCCGGTGGCCGTCTCGGCCTTCTCGCTGTCCACCATGTTCATCGCCGTCCCCACCGGGGTGAAGATCTTCAACTGGCTGGGCACCATGTGGGGGGGGTCGATCCGGTTCCGCACGGCATGCCTGTTCGCCATCGGGCTGGTGGCCATGTTCACCATCGGCGGCCTGTCGGGGGTGACGCACGCCGTATCCCCTCACGACCGGCAGCAGACCGACACCTACTACGTCGTGGCCCACTTCCACTACGTGCTCTTCGGCGGCTCCATGTTCGGCCTCTTCGGCGCCCTCTACTTCTGGTGGCCCAAGATCTTCGGCAGGGTTCTGCACGAGGGGTTGGGCAAGCTGCACTTCTGGCTCACCTTCATCGGGTTCAACCTGACCTTCGGGCCCATGCACCTCCTCGGGCTCCAGGGCATGCCCCGGCGCATCTACACCTACGACAAGGCCAACGGGTTCGGGTTCTGGAACGCGGTGGCCACCATGGGCTCGATGGTCATCGCCCTGGCCACGCTGGTGTTCATCTACAACGTCTGGCTCACGACCAGGAGGGGCGAGAAGTCGCCCACCGACCCGTGGGACGCCCGCAACCTGGAGTGGATGACCCTCTCGCCCCCGCCGGCGTACAACTTCGCCAAGATCCCGACGGTCCACTCCCTGGACGAGTTCTGGCACCGCAAGTACGACGAGGACGAGGACGGCCGGCTCATGCCCCGCCCGGGCGCCTCCGGCGAGCAGATAGCCACCGAGTACGGGGACGCCAGGGGCGAGCACGTCCACCTGCCTTCGCCGTCGTATTGGCCCCTGGTGGCGGCCACGGGTCTGCCCATCATCGGCTTCGGGATGATCTACGGCCGGGACGACGTGACCAACTACGTGATCGCCTTCCTGGGCGTCGTCGTCCTGTTCGCCGGACTGTTCGCGTGGGCGCTGGAGCCCTCCACCGAACCCCCCGATCCCGAGGAGGAGGCCCTGGACCACGCCCCCGACGAGCACCGGGAGCCGGCCCTGGTGGGCGCCGGCCCGGAGCCCCAGGCCCTGGAAGCGGGCGCCGAGCCGGCCGCCGGCGGAGAGGCTCCCGCCAGCGGGGAGGCGTCGGCCTCGGGCCAGGCGCCCGCAGGTGCCGCCAGCGGGGAGGCGTCGGCCTCGGGCCAGGCGCCCGCAGGTGCCGCCAGCGGGGAGGCACCTCCCTCGGGCGGCGATACGAGCGCCGCGGGCGGCGACGGAGGATCAGGAGCTCCACCCGGGGCGCCGCCGGCGCCGGAAGGAGGGACGCAACCGTGACCGACGCGGCGATCACCGGGCCTGCCCTGGCCGGCCACGACGACTCTCACGTGGTCATCACCAACACGGGCGTCTCCAACGAGAAGCTGGCCATGTGGTGCTTCCTGGGCTCGGAGTGCCTCCTCTTCGGCGCCCTCATCTCGACCTACATCCTCTACCGGGGGCGGAGCATCACCGGCCCCAACCCCAAACAGATCTACGACATCCCCTACACGTCGATCAGCTCGTTCGTGCTCCTCATGAGCTCGCTGACCATGGTCCTGGCCCTGGCGTCGATCCAGCGGGGCGACTACCGCCGCCTCCGCATCTGGCTGCTGGCCACCGCCCTGCTGGGCTCCAGCTTCATCGCCGGGCAGGTCTACGAGTTCACCTCCTTCATCCGCAAGGGCCTCACCATCAAGACCAACCTCTTCGGCAGCAGCTTCTTCGTGCTGACCGGGTTCCACGGCGTGCACGTGACCCTGGGCATCGTGATGCTGCTCTCCCTCTGGAACCTGTCCCTCCGGGGCCGGCTCACCAAGGAGCGGTCCGAGGTCGTCGAGATCGCCGGGCTTTACTGGCACTTCGTCGACCTGGTGTGGATCGTCATCTTCACCGTGATCTACTTGATCCCCTCGCCCACGCACCCTGGCGTGCTCCACACGCTGCCGGGCCCGTGAGTGGAGGAGGAGTCCGATGAGCGACGCCGAGTCGTCCACGACCACCACCGACCCCGGCTCGGGCGCGGCCACGGCTACGCCAGAGCCCGGGCTCCATCAGGTCCAGCCCCCACCCCACCTGGCTGAGGACGAGCACGGCCCCCACCCCACCGACGCCCAGTACATCCGCATCGCCGTCTTCCTGGCCGTGGTCACCGCCGTGGAGGTGGCCCTGTACTACCTCAAGCTCCAGCGCACCGCGTCGAACTCGCTCCTGCTCGTCTTCGCCCTGGTGAAGGGGAGCTTCGTCGCCCTCTACTTCATGCACCTCAAGTTCGACAACCGGCTACTGCGCCGGCTGTTCCTGGGGGGGTTCATCCTCGCCGTGTTCGTGTACATGGCCTACCTGACCACCCTGGGGGTCTTCGTCAAGTGAGCGGGCGGTGAGCCTGGCGCCGGTGGCGGCCCTGGCCCCGCTGGCCGGGGGGCCGGCCGGGCGGGTCAACCCCTGGCGCTACCACGCCCACCCCGAGGTCTGGGCCATCTTCACGGCGGCGGCGGCCCTGTACGTGCTGGCCCTGGCCAGGCTGGGGCCCAGGCAGGTGCCGGAGGGGACGCCGGTGGCGACCAGGCGCCAGGTCGCCTGCTTCCTGGGCGGGGTGGCCCTCTTGTGGGCCGTCGCCGACTGGCCCGTGCACGACATCGGCGAGCGCTACCTCTACTCGGTCCACATGTTCCAGCACATCGTGATCACCCTGGTGGCCCCGCCCCTGCTCCTCGTGGGCATGCCCGGATGGCTCACCCGATGGATGTTGAGGCCGCGCCGGCTGGGGGACGCGGTCCGCACCCTGGCCCGGCCCTTCTGCGCGGGCATCTTGTTCAACGTGGTCTTCGCTCTGTCCCACTGGCCCGCGGTGGTGAACTTCACCCTGGAGCACGACGCCTCCCACTTCTTCGCCCACCTGCTGCTGTTCGCGTCGGGGCTGCTCATGTGGTTCCCGGTGGTGAACCGCCTCCCCGAGTTCCCGACCATGTCGGCCCCGCTGCGGATGCTCTACCTGTTCCTGCAGACGGTGCTGCCCACCGTGCCCGCTTCCTTCCTCACCTTCGCCCAGGGGCCCGTCTACTCGTTCTACGCCCGGGTCCCCCACGCCCTGGGCTTCGACGTGGTCGAGGACCAGCAGCTGGCTGCCGCGCTCATGAAGGTGGGCGAGGCCGCCTTCATCTGGTCGGTGATCGTGGTGATCTTCTTCCGCTGGACGGCGGAGTCGGAGCGGACCGAGCGGGCCGAGAGGGCGGCGGCCCGGGCCGCGGCTCACGCCGCGGCATCGCACGAAGGGACCCCGGCCGCAGACGACGAGGTGCTCACGTGGGCCGACGTCGAGCGGGCCCTACAGCAGGCAGGCTCCGCGCCTCCGGAGCCCGCCCGCTGACCGCGGCCCGGGCCGCCCGGGGTGACCCCGATCAGGTGCCGGGGAGCTTGTAGGTCTTGGCCGAGTCGGACTCGAAGTTGTACTTCACCTTCTCCAGCCCCACGGGCTTGGCCGGGTTGACCTTGAAGATCGTGCTGGCCCGGGGGAACACCCGCTGGGCCGGGCTGGCGTAGGTGTAGTCGCCGGTCAGGCCGTCGAAGCTCACTGTCCCCAGCTTGTTCAGGGCGTTGACGATCCCCTGCCGGCTGAGATCGCCCAGCGCCACCGCCTTCTCGAGGAGCGCGGTCACGGCCCGGGCCTCGTTGTAGCCGAACCCGAAGTAGTAGTCGGGGGCCTGGGCCGGGTCGTACTTCTGCAGCCGGCTGATCATGTCGGCCATGCCCGGCACGCTGGTGTCGCCCCACTCGGTGCCCTCCCCCGCGACCAGGAAGTGGGCGGCCAGGTAGTCCTTGAGGGGCGACGCCGCGAAGGCGCCGATGTAGCTCGGGGACTGCCCGATCCACTGGGGGGCGAACTGGAGCTGGGCCGCCTTGGCCATGAGCTTGGCCGTGTCCGACGGGGTGGAGGTCAGGAAGACGACCTCGCACCCGGCCGACTTGAGCTGCTGCACCTGGGGGGTGAAGTCGGCGTTGCCGGCGGGGAACTTGGCCGTGCTGACGATGGAGACGCCCTGGGCCTGGGCGCCGTAGGTGAGGCCGGCCTGGCCGGCCTGACCGTAGGCGTCGTCCTGGATGGTGTCGCACCACTTCTTGGACTTCAGGCCCGCGTCCTTGGCTATGTAGTCGGCAGCGTTGATCATCTGGATCTGGTACGGGCCGCCGATGGGGATGAGGTTCTGCTCGGGGACCCAGTCGGCGTCGAGCGACGCCGGTTGGGCCACGACGTTGTCCTGCTTGAGCAGGGGCAGGACGGCCTTGGTCACCGGGGTGCCCAGGAGCTGTTCGATGGCGACCTCGTTGCCCTTGATCTTCTGGTAGGCCTGCACCGCGTTCTGGGGCACGTACTGGCTGTCCTCCTCGTCGAGGGTCACCTGGTACTTGCCCGCGATCCCGCCCTTCTCCTGGTTCAGGTACTTGAACCACACCTCGTTGCCGGCCGTGAGCGGCTTCCCTATGACAGCGACGGGCCCGGTGAGGGGGGTGATGACGCCGACGTGGATGGTCTTGGCCACCGGATCGAATCCCGGAGCCGGGGCCAGGGTCTTCTTGGCCGACGTGCTGGTCTTGCTGCTGCCGCCGCAGGCGGCGGCGACCAGCGTCACCGCGCCGAGGACGGCGATCAGTTTCCCCATGCCGGATGTGTGCACCGAAGTCTCCCTTGTCGTCATGGTTGTCAGTAGGAGAAGGGCCAGGCCCTCAGGTAGGTCTTGAGGCGTTGCCACACTGCGGCCAGCCCCCGGGGTTCTAGCACCAGGAAGAGCACGATCAGCGCACCGAAGATGATCTGGTTGAGCTGGAAGACGGAAAGGTGGAAGCCGCTGCTGCTCACCGCCGTCTTGGCCACGAAGGGGATGCTCTTGCTGTAGCGGTCTACCAGCTGGGGGACGGCGCCGACGAAGAGGGCACCGAGGACCGACCCGTAGATGCTGCCGATGCCGCCCACGATGATGATGGCGATGTACTGGATGGACACGAAAAGGCTCCAGTTGTCCGGCTGCACGAACTGCTGGTAGGCACCGAAGAGGGCCCCCGCCACCGCGGCCAGGGCGCTGGAGACCACGAAGGCGCCGATCTTGTAGCGGGCCAGGCGGACGCCCACGACCTCGGCGGCCACGTCCCTGTCGCGTATGGCCTGCATGGCCCGCCCGGGACGGGACCGCACGATGTTCTTGCTGACCAGCGCGGTGAGGCCGACGATGGCCCAGATGAGCAGGAAGAAGCTCTGGTTGCGGCTGTAGACCTGGTTGCCGATCTGCAGCTTGGTGAAGTCAAGGGGGCCGAGCTTGAGCGGGGGCGCCACCGACGTCCCCCCCGGTCCCCCGGTCAGCTGCGTCCAGTTGCGGAACACGTGGAGACCCAGGAAGACCAGCCCCAGGGAGACGATGGCCAGGTAGCTGCCTCGCAGGCGCAGGGCGAAGGGACCGACGAGCCCGCCTATCAGCCCGCCGATGACCGCGGCCGCGCCCAGCCAGATCAGCAGGTTCACGTGGTGGTGGCCGCCGAAGAACACAGCGCAGTACGCCCCTACCCCGATGAAGAAGGCGTGGCCGAGGGACACCTGCCCCGTGTAGCCGGTCAGGAGGTTGAGGCCGATGGCGCCGATTGCGGCGATGCCCGCATAGTCGAGCACCGACAGCCAGAACTCGCTCTTGAACGACAGGGGGAAGAGGACACCCCCGACCAGCAGGGCGAGCACGGCGGCTCTGGCATATCGGGAGCGGAAGAGGCGCAGGTCGTCCTGGTAGCGCAGGGTCATGTGAAGGTTGCGGAGGCGGGGCATCAGATTCTGCGCACCTCCCTGGTGCCGAACAGGCCGTAGGGGCGGACCATGAGGATCACGATCATCACCACGTAGGGCATGACGCTGCTGAACCCGCCGCCCAGGAAGCCTAAGTAGTGGTTGGCCCCCGTTCCCTGGTAGCCGGCCGTCAGGTTCTGGGTGATGCCGATGATGATCCCGCCGACGATGGCGCCCCCGGGGGAATCCAGGCCCCCCAGGATGATGGCGGGGAAGGCGAGCAGGGCGATGATGTCGAGGTCGCTGTGCAGGCCTCCCCCGCCCGCGGCCAGCATGACCCCGGCGATGGTGGCCACGGCCGCGGCGATGGCCCAGGACACGGCGAAGACCCGCCGGGCGCTGATGCCCTGGGCCACGGCCGCCTCCTGGTCGAAGGCGGTGGCCCTCATGGCCACGCCCATGCGCGAGTAGCGGAAGAAGACGAAGAAGGCGGCCAGGGCGGCCGCGGCCAGAACGATGGTCCACAGGTCCTTCTGGGCCAGGTTGAGGCCGCCCACGGTGACCTTCTTGATGCCCCACGGATCGCCCAGGTCGAGCTGGTTGAAGCCCCAGATCGACGTCACCGCCTGCTCGAGGATGAAGAGCAGGCCGATCGTCACCATGATCACCGCGAAGGGGGGCTGACCCACCATGCGGCGCAGGACGACCCGCTCGGTGGCCGCGCCGACCAGGGCGCAGATGGCCATGGCCACGGGGACAGCCAGGTAGAAGGGGAGCCCCCATGTGTGGTGGGCGTTGTAGGTCAGGTAGGCGCCCAGGATGACGAGGCCGCCCTGGGCGAAGTTGATCACGCCCGTCGACTTGTAGATGACGACGAAGCCCAGGGCCACCAGGGCGTAGAGGGCCCCTAGGGCGAGACCGGCGAAGCAGAGCTGCAGGAAGTTGGTCACCGGTACATCGCCTCGATGAGGTCCGAGAACTCGCGGGCGATGGCGGCTCGCTTGACCTTCTGGGTGGCGGTGAGCTCGCCCTCCTCGTGGCCGAGCTCCTTGGGAAGGAGCGTGAAGCGCTTGACCGTCTCCACCTGGGCCAGGTCGCGGTTGACCTCCTCGACCCAGACGCCGATGAGCTCTGTGACCTCGGGCTTGGCTGACAGGTCCCTATAGGTGGTGAAGGACAGGTTCCGGCGGGTGGCCCAGTCGCCCACGGTGTCCGCCTCGATCCCGACGAGGGCGGTGAGGTACTTGCGGCCGTCGCCCACGATGACGGCCTCGCGCACATAGGGTGACACCTTGAGGCGGTTCTCTATCTCCGACGGGGAGATGTTCTTTCCCCCGGAGGTGATGATGATGTCCTTCTTGCGGTCGGTGATGGTGAGGAAGCCGGCGTCATCCAGCTCGCCCACGTCCCCGGTGCTGAGCCAGCCCTGGTCGTCGATGGCCTGGGCCGTGGCCTCGGGGTCTCGGAAGTAGCCCAGGAACACCCCGGGGCTACGCACCAGGATCTCGCCGTCGGGGGCGATGCGGAGCTCCACGCCCGGCTCGGCCGTGCCCACCTTGCCGATGCGCACGTCATGGAGGGGCGTGAAGGTGGCCAGGGCACTCCCCTCCGTCTGGCCGTAGCCCTCCCGCACAGGGACACCCAGGGCCCAGAGGAACTCGAGCACCTGGGGGGCCACCGGGGCCGCTCCCGAGATGGCGACCCGGACGCGGCCCAGGCCGAGCTTGTCCCTGAGGGGCCGGAACACCAGGACCGAGCCCACGGCCGCGCCGATGCGACCTCGGAGCCCGAGCCGTCCGGCCATGCGTCGCCGGGCCAGGCCTCGCCCCAGGGCCAGCGAGAAGCGGTAGGTGAGCCGCTTGAGCCGGCTGGCGTCGGCCATGCGGATCTGGATGGACGCCATCATCTTCTCCCACACCCGGGGCACGCCCAGGAACACGGTGGGCTGGACCTCGTAGAGGTCGTTGGGGAACGACTCCCCGCCCTCCCCGAAGTTCACGACGTACCCGGCGGCGAGGGCGTTCACGGTCGAGCCCAGGCGCTCGGCGACGTGGCAGAGGGGTAGGTAGGAGAGGACCTCGTCGTCGGGACGGGTGCCGAAGGCCTGGCGCAGCGAGGAGCCCGCGCTGAGCAGGTTGGCGTGGCTGAGCATGGCCCCCTTGGGCGGGCCGGTCGTGCCCGACGTGTAGACGATGATGGCCATGCTCGACGGGTCCAGGGCCGCGACCCGCTCGGCGTAGTCCTCCAGCTGCCTGCGCTCCCCGAGGCCTTCCAGCTCGGCCAAGGTCATGATCATCGGGTCGTCCAGCTGCTTCACGCCCCGGGGGTCGATGACGACGATGGTGCGCAGGTCGGCGAGCCGGCCCCGCACGGACAGGGCCTTGTCCAGCTGCTCCTCGTCCTCGGCGAAGAGCACGACCGAGCCGGAGTGGCTGAGCAGGTACTCCACCTCGGTGGCGGGCGACGTCGGGTAGATGCCCACGGTGACGGCGCCGATGCCCTGGATGCCCAGGTCGGCGAAGAGCCATGAAGGCCGGTTCTCGCTGTGGATGGCGACGCGGTCGCCGGCCTGGACGCCGAGCTCGAGGAGGCCGAGGCCGGTGCGGGCCGACCTCGTCCCGTACTCCTCCCACGAGTACTCGCGCCACCGGCCCAGGTTCTTCTTGCGCAGCGCCACCGCGGCAGGCCGGGCCCGGACGTGGGCCAGGAGCAGCCCGGGCAGGGTCGACGGGGCCGGGTCGTCACCCTGCTCACCCGACGCCACGGGGCCGGGGGCGGTCGTGATCACCGGTCGGCCCACCACGAGGCCGCGGCTGCGGCCTTGGCCCCGCCGCCGGCCGCGGCCGGGTGCTCGCCGGTCCCGGCCACCGCCTCGGCCGGGGTCCCGAGGTAGGCCGCGATCACGGCCGGGTCGGACTGCACCTCGGCCGGCGCCCCGGTGGCGATCACCAGGCCGAAGTCGAGGACCACTACCCGGTCGGCTATGTCCATGACCATGCGCATGTCGTGCTCGACGAGGATGACGGAGATGCCCAGGCGCTCCCGGACCTCGAGGATGTAGCGGGCCGTGTCCTCCGTCTCCTCCAGGTTCATGCCCGCCACCGGTTCGTCGAGCAGGAGGAGCTTGGGGTCCATGCACAGGGCCCGCGCCAGCTCGATGCGCTTCTTGATCCCGTAGGGGAGCGTTCCCACCCGGGCGTGGCGGTAGGGCTGCAGCTCGAGCAGATCGATGATCTCCTCGCATCTGCGCCGGTGGCTGACCTCCTCGGACTTGGCCCGGCCCCACCACAGGGCGCCGCTCACGAACCCGGTGCGCATGAGGTGGTGACGCCCGAGCATGAGGTTGTCGACCACGTCGAGGTTGGTGAACAGGGCCAGGTTCTGAAAGGTGCGGGCCACGCCCAGGGCGGCGATGGCGGCGGGCCGGCGCCCGATCAGCTCCGTGCCCTCCAGGCGGATGGAGCCCTGCTGGGGCCGGTAGACGCCGTTGAGGCAGTTGAAGATGGATGTCTTGCCCGCGCCGTTGGGGCCGATCACCGCCAGCAGCTCGTCGTTGGCGACGGTGAAGCTCACGTGGGAGAGGGCCTGCACGCCGCCGAAGCGCAGGCTCACCTCCCGGAACTCGAGCAGGTCGCTCACGCCGTCCACCGCTTGCGCCGCCGGTAGGTCTTCACGTCCCGGTACGACCTGCGACCGGCCTCACCCACGCCAAGGTAGAACTCCTGGATGTCCCGGTCGGCGAGCAGCTCGGGCGCGGGTGCGTCCTTCACCACCCGGCCGTGCTCGAGGACGTAGCCGTAGTCGGCGATGGACAGGGCCATGGTCGCGTTCTGCTCCACGAGCAGGATGGCCGTGCCCTGGACGTTGATCTCCTTGATGATCTTGGCGATCTGCTCGACGATGATAGGAGCGAGCCCGAGAGAGGGTTCGTCGAGCAGCAGGAGCCGGGGCGACGGCATCAGGGCCCGGCCCATGCTCAGCATCTGCTGCTCTCCGCCCGACAGGTAGCCCGCGACCTGACCGCGGCGCTCGGCCAGGATGGGGAACAGCCCCATGACCCTCTCGTAGGCTTCGCGCAGCCCGGCCCGGGAGCGGACCACGTAGCCCCCGGCCCGCAGGTTGTCCTCCACGGTGAGCTCGGCGAAGATCCTGCGGCCCTCCATCACCTGGCTCA
>Ga0066660_10000621_pt1 | contig 13088 bp, 14 predicted proteins | sample GraSoiAngelo_109_FD_75177 | JGI IMG/M metagenome (GOLD analysis project Ga0066660, IMG submission 75177) | Grasslands soil microbial communities from the Angelo Coastal Reserve, California, USA - 14_0903_12_20cm | ecosystem: Environmental > Terrestrial > Soil > Grasslands | place: USA...
AGGCGTCCGCAGATACGCGCGCCCACGCGCCGTCCGCGCGCCGATTCGCAGCCTGACGTCGCGCACGGCGCTGCGCCCGTCGGGTGGTCCGCCCGGCACCGACTGAGGCTCGTCGATCAGCGTACGGCCGGCGATCTTGACGTGGTCGACAGCGAGCGTCTGGTCGCTGCCCTTGGCGCGGAACACGTCGAGCAGCTCACCCTGGCCTTGGAGGACCGTGACGTCGGTGGCGAACGTATCGCCGGGCGGCGGAAAGCCCGTCATCAGCGTCACGGTGCCGTCACCGACCTTGCTGTGCGGACACGCCGATGGCCCCTGTGCCATCAGCTCGGAGTCACTCGCCGTGCAGGCGGGCACGACACGCTGGTCGATGTGTATCCCCGCCGGCAGCTCGACCTCGAGCTTGTGGAAGGTCTTCGGCTTGGCGTTGGGATCGTGCTCGTCCCGGTAGTGGATCGAGATCCGGAGCCCGGTCGAGGTCGACGGTTGACGCGTCGTGAACGGCAGCGCGACCACCGTCCGCCCGTAGGTGCTCGCAATAGCAGCGCCGACGAGCGCAACGATTGCCGTGGCGACAGCCGCGCCGGATACCGCGCGCACCTGCTTCCGACCGTACCAGGTACCCATCCCGTCCTCCTATACATCGTAAAGTACGGTGTATAGACACCATTGCCAGGATTCGTGGAAGGCAAACCAACCATGGCCACTAGGTCGCACGCTGCTGCCACGGCGCCGCCCGCTCTCTCCCGCGAGCGGATCGCGCGCGCCGGACTCGAGCTGTCGGACCGCGAGGGCGTCGAGGGTCTCAGCATGCGGCGGCTCGCGCGCGAGCTCGGCGTGACACCGATGGCGCTCTACGTTCACTTCCGCAACAAGGACGAGCTGATCGACATGGTCGTCGACCTCGGTGCGCGCGAGCTCTCGCTGCCGAGCGAGCGCGGCCCGTGGAAGCGCCAGCTCGGCCTGCTGATGAGCGAGATCCGGCGCGGCGTGGAGCGCCACCCCGGGGCGCTCCAAGTGCGCCGGGGGCGCCCTTTGATGAGTCTCGGCGTCATGCGCGGCCCGGAGCTCGGTCTGCGGATCATGCTGCGGGCCGGGTTCAGCACGGCGGACGCAGTCGCCGCCTGGCGGGCGCTGTTCAGCTACACGCTCGGGTTCGCCAGCTTCAGCTCTGAGCAGTCAACGGAGGCTGCACGCCGCCACGCACGCGTAGCACTCGCGGCGCTCCCGGAGGACGAGTTCCCCGCCCTCAGCGGGGCCACGTCCGAGGCCGTCGCGGCGATGGGCGGTGCAGCGCAGTTCGAGTTCGGGCTGCGCTGTCTGCTCGATGGCCTCGAGGCGCGGCACCTAGGCAGGGGGCGGCAGCCAAAGACGAGCCGGCGACGTGACTGACGGATGGATAGACAGCCTCGGCTCGGCCGTTCCCGGGCATACTCGTTTGGATGAGGTTCCGCGCCAAGGTGGAGCTGGGCGGCAAGACAGCGACAGCGATACCCGTTCCCGAAGATGTTGTTGCCGCGATGGGTTCAGGCAAGCGTCCGGCCGTTCGGGTCACTGTCGGAGGGCACTGTTACCGGACCACAGTCGCGTCGATGCGTGGGCGGTATTTCGTGCCGCTCAGCAAAGAGAACCGCGAGGCAGCGGGAGTCGCCGCCGGCGACGAAGTCGCGGTCGATATCGAGCGGGACGCCGAGCGTCGGAAGGTCACCATCCCACCCGACCTCGCGGACGCGCTCGCCGGCGATGACGCCGCGAGGGGATTCCTCGATCGGCTGTCCTATACCCACCGCAAAGAGTGGGTGCGCTGGGTGGAGGAAGCCAAGAAGGCGGAAACCCGCGCAGCGCGCATCATCAGGACGGTCGAGTCTTTGCACGCTGGTAAGCGCGCGCGCTGACCTCGGGGCCCGGGACGTTGGATGGTTTGCGCAGTGTCCGGTTCGGGCCATCTCGAGGCTGCGGCGCATCGGCCCGCGGCGTCATCGGTCTCACCACCACTTGCGTTCGAGGGCGCGATCCGTGCCGCCGGTCTCGTCGAGCGCGTCGAGCTGTGCCATGTCCTCGTCTGACAACGTGAAGTCGAAGATCTGCGCGTTTTCCTCGATGCGCTCGCGGTGCGTCGACTTGGCGATCATGGGAAGCTCGCGCTGCACGCACCAGCGCAGCAGAATCTGCGCGGGTGTGCGCCCGGCGCGCTGCGCAACTCGGCTGACGGTCTCGTCGGAGAGGTGCCGGCCGGTTCCGAGGGGGCTGTAGGCCTCGAGCGCGACGCCCTGCTGGAGGCACGCCGCGAGCAGTGTGCGCCGGTGTTTGAACGGGCTGAACTGCACCTGGTTGACGGCCGGCGCGATGCTGGCTGCAGCCATCAGCTCCCCAAGTTCGCTGACGCTGAAGTTGGAGACGCCGATCGAGCGGGTGTAGCCAAGCTCATGAGCGCGCTCCATGCCCGGCCAGGCCCAGGTCGGACCGGCCTGAGGCCAGTGGATGATGTAGAGGTCCACCTGGTCGACGCCGAGCCGCCTCAGGCTCTGCTCGAGTTCGGCGGCGGGGTCCTCGCGTGCGGGATAGAACTTGGTGGTGACGAACACCTCGTCGCGCGGGACGCCACTGTCGCGCAGCGCGCGCCCGACGCTCTCCTCGTTGCCGTACGCCTGGGCCGTGTCGATGTGTCGATATCCGAGCTCGAGCGCCCAGCGCACGGCATCGATGCACTCCGGTCCGTTTGGCACCTGCCAAACACCCAGTCCGAGCATCGGTATCCGATTTCCGTCTGCGAGCACCCGGGCGTGCCCGTCTGCGGTCAGGTCGCCGGTTGCCATGGCCGTCTCCTTTGATCGATGGAAAGGGAGTGATCTACCACGAAGGCTCCCGAGGCATCATCGTGCGATCCCCCACCAACTCCACCTGGGCGTAGCCGGTATGACGGCTCGCGCGGTTCCGAAATATGGTCGCCCCGCATCTAACACCCGAGCGAGAGGAGAACCATGACCGGCAAGACCGACTTCGCGCCCGAGGAGTGGGAGCTCGTCCTCCAAGGGCCGCCGAGCGCTGGCCTGATCGTCGCCACCGCGCAGCGCGGAGGAACGCTTCGGGAGAGCGTCTCGATCGCGAAAGCGTACGTCGAGGCGCGCCAGCACCACGGCGAGAGCGAGCTGCTCGACGAGATCGTCGCGAGCAGGCCGGAGATCGACCACACCCGCTACCGCTCGGTGGAAGAGCTGAAGGAACACGGGCTGCAGCACCTCCGTGACTCCGTCGCGCTGCTCGCGCGAAAGGCGACCCCCGAGGAGGTCGACGAGTACAGACAGTTCGTCCTGAACCTCGCCGACAAGGTCGCCAACGCCCACCGGGAAGGCCCTCTCGGTCTGAGCGGCGAGCGCGTGAGCGACGCCGAGCGTGCGGCTATCGACGAGATCGCCGGGGCGCTTGGCACGGCAAACCCTGCGGCCTGACGACCGTTCCACCGCCTATCGGAGCCGCCCGCGGTGATTCTTGTTAGGTCGGGCGAGTAGTCAGCCGCGGCCGATCGCTGACTCAAGACGGCGGCTCACGATGACCGCCGGGGTCGCGCGCAACAGCGCATTCCGCGTGCGCTCGGCGACGGGTCCCTTGACGTCCGCGAGCTTCGCCATCTGCCGCGACTGCCTGACGACCGCAGCGGCTCGGCGGCGCCGGCGCCGCTCGTAGCGCGCGAGCGCCGCGGCGGGGCCGTTCCCAGCGCGAAGCTCGTCCGCGATCAGCAGCGCGTCCTCGAGCGCCTGGCATGCCCCCTGGCCGATGTTCGGCATCATCGGATGGGCGGCGTCGCCGGCCAGCGTCACGTGACCGGCGCTCCAGCGGCGCGCCGGCCGACGATCGAAGAGGGCATTGCGCAGGATTGCTCGTGCAGGTGTCGCTTCGACCACCTGAGAGAGCGGTGGATCCCAGTGCGCGAATGCCTCGATGAGCGCGGCTCGATCTTCTTCGGGATCGGCTGGTCCGTGCTCCGGCGCGCGCCAGCCGGCGAACCAGTAGACGTGGTCGCGTCCCATCGGCAGCAGCCCGAACAGACGACCCTCGCCCCAGTACTCGCCCACCGGGATCTGCCTGACGAGCTCATGGGGCAACTCGACGGCCGCGCGCCAGGCGACCGCACCCGACGCCCGCGGCTCCGAGGCGCCGACCAGCTGCCGCCGAACAACCGATCGCAATCCGTCGGCTCCGATCAGCACGTCCGCCCGCTCCTCCCGCCCGCCGGCGAACCGCAGCGTCACCTCGCCGTCTCGCTGTTCAAACGAGTCGAGCTCGACGCCAAGCGAGACCGACTCTGCGCCTACGGCGGCGACGAGCGCCTGCTGCAGCGGACCGCGTCCAACTACGAGCATCGGCGCTCCGACGCGCTCAGCGATCCGCCGGGTTGGGATCGAGGAAAGCCGGCGCCCGCGGGGATCGAATAGCCCGATCTCCTCCGGCTCCGCGGCGCTCGCGCGAACGTCGTCGAGCAGGCCCAGCCGCCGCAGGCTGCGAGTCCCATTCGGCCACATCGCGAGGCCCGCGCCCAACGGGCGCAGCTCGGACGCACGCTCGTACACGTGCGCCTCGATCCCGGCGCGGCGCAGCGCGAGCGCGCTAGCCAGCCCACCGATGCCCGCGCCCGCGATCGCTACACGGATTGAGCTCACCGACCTGGCGCGCTACCCCACATGGTCATGCAGGCATCGCCGCGGCGCGCGCTGAGATCCCGCCGCTGATGTCGCGGAGGAAGTTGCAGTGCGAGAAGATGATCCCATGACGCGGTACGTGGGCAGGACCAGGCCAAAGCGGCGCGGCGGGTATGCCGTCGCGCTCGCGATCGCGTGCGCGGCCTTGGCCTGCGCGGCCGCCGCGCCGGCGCAGGCGCGCGTGCTGCGCGTGGGCACGTACAAGGGGGTGAAGGGCCACTATCACTCGATCCAGAACGCCATCGACGCCGCGCGCCCGGGGGACTGGGTCCTCGTCGGGCCTGGCGACTACCACGAGCGCGCCGATCGGGTTGACGGGATCCGCTGGGACACGCCCGCCGGCGTCGTGATCAATACGCCCCGCATACATCTGCGCGGCATGCAACGCAACCAGGTGATTGTCGACGGGACCAAGCCGGGCGCGCCGCGGTGCAGCCGCGGTGCAGCCGACCAGGACTACGGCGTCAAGGGCTCGAACGGCAGTCCTCTCGGTCGCAACGGCATCCTGATCTGGAAGGCCGGCCACGTCAGCGTCGAGAACCTCAGCGTCTGCAACTTCCTCTCCGGCGCCGACAGCTCCGGGAACGAGATCTGGTGGAACGGCGGCGACGGCTCGGGCAAGATCTTCCCGCTCCACTTCCGGGGGGCGTACCTCAACGCGACCAGCACCTACTACAAGAACGATGCGACCGCCGCCGGCTACGGGATCTTCTCGAGCAACGCGAGCGGTGGCAAGTGGAACTGGACGTACGCCAGCAACATGGCCGACTCCGACTACTACATCGGGGCCTGCGCGCAGGCGTGCGACCAGGTCGTGAACCACGCCCACGCCCAGTACTCGTCGCTCGGCTACTCGGGGACGAACGCCGGCGGGCGCCTTGTGATCAAGAACTCCGAGTTCGATCACAACTCCGACGGCTTCGACACCAACAGCCAGAACAACGACGACCGACCGTCGCCGCAGACCGGCCTCTGCCCGGGCGGCGCGACGAGCCCGATCACCCACACGCACTCGTGCTGGGTCTTCACCCACAACTACGTCCACGACAACAACAACCCGAACGTCCCTCGCACCGTGCCGGCGCCGACCGGCACCGGCGTGTCGGTCGCCGGTGGGCGCGACAACACGATCATCGACAACCGCTTCGTGCACAACGGCGCCTGGGGTGTCGTGTTCGTCCCCTACCCCGACGTCGGCAACCCGCCGCCCGGCGCGAACTGCCAGGGCGGCATCCAGACCGGCACGCCGCCGAACAACGTGTGCCTCTACGACGACTGGGACAACGCGCTCCTCCACAACAGCTTCAAGCACAACGGGTCGTTCGGCAACGACACAAACGGCGACATCGCGGAGATCACGTCCACCGCGGCGCCGAGCAACTGCTACCGCGGCAACGTCGAGGCCGGCGGCGGCCAGGTCACGACCTCACCGTCGGGCCTGCAGCAGAGCAAGCCCACCTGCGGCGGCACGGTGCCACCCGACTCCAACCCGTCCTTCTTCAACCAGATCGCCTGCGACTCAGCGATCTTCGCCGGGATCGTCCCGGGTACGAGCGGGTCAACGTGCCCGCCGGGCGCGAACTACCCACAGCGGACCAAGGTCGTGATGCCGGCATTGCCGCACTCGGGGCTGCGGACGATGCCAAAGCCGTGCCGGGGCGTGCCCGCCAACCCCTGGTGCCCGTCCGCCGGTGGACACAGAGGACACCACAAGCACCTGTCTCAGCAGGGCGAAGACTCAGGCACATAGCGCCGGGCTCACAAGGGTTTAGGACCTCGACGATGCCGGCCACGTAGCTCGGCGGACCGCGAGGAGGTATTAGGTCCTCGTGCCCGTTTGCTCGAGCTCCGTGTCGGTGAGCTCCGCCGCCTCCTCGCGCCGCGCCACATCGGTCGGGGCGGGCTTGTCCTGATCCTTTGCCAGCAGCGAACCGACCGCGCCCAACACCACGAGCGTGACCAGGACATGCACGGCGACAGCGATGGCCAGGAACCACCAGCTTCCCGTGGCGAGGCCGATGACGGCCCCGACGACCGCGAATGTGCCGAAGCTGACAGCGAGCAGCAGCCGGTTGTTGCCTAGAGGGAGCCGCCGCCGGCCGGGATGCTCGAGGGTGTCTTGCCGGACGGCGACCGCGCGCTCGGCCCGCCGCAGGATCTCGCGGTTTCGCTCCAGTTCTTCAGAAATGACCATCACGAGACAACCGCCTCCTTCCGTGCGGGTCACGTCCGTCGTACCCGGCGGAAACACCCCATAACGCCCTACAACCGGCGCGGCATCCGCCAGTATCGAGCCGGTGAACCCTCGCGGAAAAACCGGCGCGGAGCCGGCGCCGCGCCGGCAGGGCGCTGCAGTACGCGCGACGCTGTGGCTGGCTCGTCACATCCGCGGCCGGGTGGTCAGGCGCGTGGGCGGCCCGGCTCGGGCGCGGGTGATCGTGCTGTTCGGCGCCGTGCTCGCGCTGAACGGCGCGGACACGGCGACGGTCGGCGCCGTCGCGCCGCAGCTCGAGCACAGCCTGCACATCGGCAACACCAAGATTGGGCTGCTCAGTTCGGTCGCGCTGCTGGTCGGCGCCGTGTTCACGATCCCGGTGGGCCTGTTCGTCGACAGGGTCAAGCGGCTGCCGATGCTGTCGATCAGCATCCTCCTGTGGAGCTTCGCATCGCTCCTGAGCGCGGTCTCCACCAGCTACTCGAACCTCCTGGTCACCCGCCTGCTGCTCGGCGCCGTGACCGCCACCGCGGGCCCGGCTATCGCGTCGCTGACCGGCGACTACTTCGCCGCGCGCGAGCGCGGTCGCGTGTGGGCGTACATCCTCGGCGGCGAGATCGCCGGGACGGCCGCGGGCTTCATCGTGAGCGGGACCGTCGCGAGCCTGATCAGCTGGCGCGCCGCGTTCGTCCTTCTCGCGATCCCCGGGTTCTTTCTCGCGCGCGAGCTCTACCGCACCGTGCCCGAGCCGCGACGCGGAGGGGAGAGCCCGCTCCTGCCCGGCGCAGTCGACTTCAAGCTGGCGGTCGCGGAGGCGAGTCCGCGCCCGCAGGCCGATCCGGAGGCCGCTCGGCCACCGGAGGAAACCGCCCACGAGGCGATACGGCAGCGCGGGCTGCGGCCGGATCCGGAGCGCGTGCTGCACGAGGACGCCCGCGCGCTCGGGCTCGTCGCCGCGGTGCGCTACGTCCTGTCGGTTCCGACGAACGTGCTGATGATCGTCAGCTCGTCGCTCGGCTACTTCTTCTTCGCCGGGCTGTCGACGTTCGCGCTCCTGTTCGTCCGCGGTCACTACCACGCGAGCCAGGCCACCGCCGAGCTGGTGCTGGGCCTGCTCGTCGTGGGCGCCATGATCGGGACGCTCGTCAGCGGGCGCCTCACCGACTCCCTGGTTCGCCGCGGGTTCCTCGAGGCCCGCGTCTGGGTTCCGGCGCTCTCCTACATCGGAGCGGCAGGGCTGCTGCTCCCCGGCATCCTCTCGAGCCACCTCACGCCCGCCGTCTGGTTCGATGTAGGTGGCGCGGCCCTGCTGTCGGCCGCCAACCCGCCGCTGGACGCCGCCCGGCTCGACATCATGCCGCCCGGGCTGTGGGGACGCGCGGAGAGCATCCGCACCGTCCTGCGTTCGCTCGCGCAGGCGATCGCGCCGCTCGCCTTCGGCGGCCTCGCGGACCTCATCGCGGGCATCGCGCCCAAGCAGGCTCCGATCGGAACGCACCCGGTGGTCTCGCCCGGCGCGGCCAGAGGGCTGGAGATCACCTTCCTGCTGCTCCTCGGCACACTTGCCGCGGCCGGCGTTGTCCTCCTGCGAGCGCGATCGACCTACGCGCGCGATACCGCGACGGCTGCGGCCTCGCAGCGGGGATCCAGGTGACGCCCGCCTATCCCAGCGTCCGCTCGAGCAGGGCGCGCAGCTCGCGGAAGTGGCGCTCGGCCGCGGCCTCGTCGTAGACGGCCTGGTCGGCCATCGTGTATCCGTGGCGCGCGCCGTCGTAGACCTCGGAGCGGTAGCGCGCGCCACTCTTCTCGAGGGTTCGCTCGAGGGCGGCGATCTGGTCGGCGGACATGCTCGGGTCCTGGTCGGCGAAGCCGAAGTACAGCTCGGCCTTCACGTCGGCGGCTGAGCGGTGCGGGCTGTCGGGCGCGTCGGTGACGAGGCCGCCGGGGTGGAAGGCCGCAAGCGCCGCGACACGATCGGGGTGGGCGGCTGCGATCCGCCACCCCACGCGCCCGCCCATGCAGTAGCCGGTGATCGCGACCGGCCCAGGCGATGCCACCTCGCCGAGATAGTCGAGGTACGCGGCGCTATCCGCGGCGAGCCGCTCGGGCGTGAGCTGGCCCATCAAGGACCTGACCGCCTCCAAGAAGCTCGTGCGCTGTTCGGGGTCGGCCATGTCCGGGACCGGCAGCACCGGTGCGCGGCCGGCGCGGTAGAGGACGTTCGGTGCCAGCACGACGTAACCGTCGGCGGCGATGCGGTCCGCCATCTCGGCGATCGCCGGCCGCAGCCCGAAGGCATCCATGATGAACAGGACGCCGGGACGGGGCTGGTCATCAGGCCGGGCGAGGTAGGCGTCCGCGACGCCGTCCGGAGTGGTGACCTCGACAGGCTCGCTCATGCGCTCGCGGGAGCTCGCTTCAGTACGAGCTCGACCTCGCCCAGATGTTGATGCCGAAGTCCACGGCGTGCTCCTCGATGGCGGCGAGCTCGTCGTCGCTGAAGTCGAGCCTGTGGAGTGCGGCGAGCGTGTCGTCGAGCTGGCGCACGCTGCTCGCGCCGATCAGGGCCGAGGTCACGCGCTCGTCCCGCAGCACCCAGGCGACGGCCATCTGCGCGAGCGACTGGCCGCGGCTCTGCGCGATCTCGTTGAGCGCCCGCACGTGCGCCAGGTGGTCCTCGTTGAGCCAGTCCGGGTTGAAGAACGTGCCCTTGGAGGCGCGCGAGCCCTCCGGGATGCCGTCCAGATAGCGGTCCGTGAGCAGCCCTTGGGCGAGGGGCGAGAAGACGATGCAGCCCACGCCCGCCTCCCCTAGCACGGCGAGCAGGTCGTCCTCGATCCAGCGGTTCACGAGCGAGTACGACGGCTGGTGGATCAGCAGAGGCGTGCCGAGCTCGCGCAGGATGCGGAGCGCGTCCCTGGTGCGCGCGGCCGAGTACGACGAGACGCCGGCGTACAGGGCCTTGCCCTGCCTGATCGCGGTGTCTACGGCGCCGAGCGTCTCCTCGAGCGGCGTGTCGGGATCGAAGCGGTGCGAGTAGAAGATGTCCACGTAGTCGAGCCCCATGCGCCTGAGGCTCTGGTCGAGGCTCGCGAGGAGGTACTTGCGCGAGCCCCACTCGCCGTACGGGCCCGGCCACATGTCGTAGCCGGCCTTGGTGGAGATGATCAGCTCGTCGCGGTAGGGAAGGAAGTCCTCCCGCAGGATCCGGCCGAAGTTGAGCTCGGCGCTGCCCGCGGGCGGTCCGTAGTTGTTCGCGAGGTCGAAGTGGCAGATGCCGCGGTCGAACGCCCGGCGCAGAATCGCGCGCTGGGTGTCGAGCCGCCTGTCGTCGCCGAAGTTGTTCCAGAGGCCGAGCGAGACGGCCGGCAGCTGGATGCCGCTGTTCCCGCAACGCCGGTACTGCATCGAGTCGTAGCGGTCAGATGCCGCCTGGTACGGCACGCGCGCAGCGTACTCGCGGTTGGGCGTAAGGTCGGCGCGGAAATGTCGGCGGAAGCCCGGAGGGATCGCATCCTCGCCCGGATACGCGCGATCCCGGAGGGATTCGTCCGGACCTACGGCGATATCGATCCCGCCGCGCCCCGTCTCGTCGGCCGCGTGCTCGCCACGCACTGGGCGGGCGAAGGTCACTCCGCCATTCCGTGGCACCGAGTCGTTCGCGCCGACGGCAGCACCGCCGTCGGCGAGGAGCAGCTCGAGCTACTGCGTCAGGAGGGCGTGCCGGTGCGGGGCGACCGTGTGGACCTCAGGGAGGCGCGGCTACCTCCCGAGACGGCCTGAGCCAACCGGCGCCGCTACGCGGCCACCGCGAGCGTTTGGAGTCCCGGGAACGAGAGCCAGACGCGCGTGCCGTCCTTGACGACCTTCGCGAGGAGGTTGTCGCAGTGCGGGCAGCGCAGGACGATTCCCGCGCCGCGGTAGACGTGGACCGCGCCGACCGGCTCGCTCGCGCCACAGCCGGCGCAGGTGCCGATGGCCGCGGTCATCTCGACCGCGAAGACCTCCTGCAGCAGGCCGGCAACCGCGTTTCCGTCCAGCATCAGTGAGTCCATCTCAGCCTCCTGTCGGTCCGAAGCGCTCGGTCTTCACCTGTCGCGGCTCGTGCCCGAGCTGCACGAGCGCCTCGGCCACGACCTCGACGAACGGCGTGGGGCCGCAGACGTAGACGTGTGGCCGCTCCGCGGGGCTCGGGCCGACCTCCGCGAGCATCTCGGCGTCGACGCGGCGCGCGAAGCCAGTCCAGCCGGGCGGCTGGGAGCGCGTCAACGCGTGCACCACCGTCAGGCTGTCGCCGTTCAGCCGCTCGAGCTCGTCCCGGTAGATCACGTCATCCCACCCCCGCGAGGAGAGGAGCAGCCGCATCTCCACGTCACCACTGATCGCCGCCCGAAGTCGGACCATCGCCATCAGCGGCACCACGCCCGACCCGCCGCCGGCGAGCAGCACCGGGCCGCCCTGCGACGGCTCCCACACGAAGTAGCCGCCGACCGGGCCGCGCAGCTCGATCTGATCGCCCGCTCGCAGCTCGTCGGTCAGGTACGGCGAGACCTCGCCGTCATCGAGGCGCTCGACGGTGAGCTCGAGTCGTTCGCCGTCGGGCGCCGATGCGATCGAGTAGCTGCGCTCGGCCTGGTAGCCGTCCTCGGCGGTCAAGCGGATGTCCACGTGCTGCCCCGCGCGATGTCCGGGCCAGCCCGGCACGTCGAAGGCGATCGTCTTGACCCGAGGGGTCTCGGCGACGACGTCGACGACCTCCGCGATCTGCCAGGTCAGTCGCCCCAGTAGCGCTGTTCCCGCCACGGATCTCCGTAGTTGTGGTACCCGTTTGTCTCCCAGAAGCCGGGCTCATCGCCCGCCTGGAGGCGCAGCCCGCGAATCCACTTCCCGCTCTTCCAGAAGTAGAGGTGGGGAACGAGCATCCGTGCCGGGCCGCCGTGCTCGGGCTCCAGGGGCTCGCCGGCGTAGCCGAACGCCACCCACGCCTTGCCGCCGGTCACGTCCTCGAGCGGCACGTTGGTCGTGTAGCCGCCGTCGCAGTACTGGACGACGTGCTTGGCTGACGTCTCGATCCCGTCGAGCAGTGTGTCGACGGAGACGCCCTGCCAGACCGTGTCCAGCTTCGACCACTTGGTCACGCAGTGGATGTCCACGGTGACGTCCTCGCTCGGCAGGGCGCGGAACTCCTCCCATGTCCAGCGCCGGGGCTCATCCACCTCGCCGGCGATCGAGAAGTCCCACTGGTCGAGCGATGTGTGCGGCGTCGGCCCCGCGGAGAGGACCGGGAAGTCGTTCGTCACGTACTGGCCAGGCGGGACGCGCGTGGGATCCGCGGGCGGGCGGCGACCGCGGAACCCACGCGAGACCAGCGCCATCAGCGGCCCTCGTCCGGGAGCTGCGCGCGAAGCATCCAGAGCTGCTGCTCGAGCGCGCGCATGGCCTCGATCAGGACGTCCTGCGACGCAAGGTCGAGCTCGCCCATGCGGTCCATTCGCGAACGGTTGCGCTCCGCGACCTCCGCGAGCCGCTGGACGAGCTCGCGAACCACATTCTCGGTTTCGAGCGCGCCGCGCTCGACGGGCGGGATCTCGGTCGCGGCGCTGACCGCGCCGGATTGGCCGTCGACCTGGAAGCCGAGCGCGACGGCCCGCTCGGCGACTGTGTCGGCGAGCTCGCGCCAGGAATCGACGAGCTCGTCGAGGTGCTCGTGCAGCGGCTTGAACTCCCGGCCGACGACGCTCCAGTGCAGCTGCTTGCCGAGCAGCGAGAGGTCCACAAGCTCGACGAGGGTCGTCTGCAGCTCGCGACCGACCTCCTCACGCTCGTGGTGGCCCAGCGCCGGCAGGTGTGCTTCCTGCGCGATCGATGCCATCTGCTCCTCCTTCTCGTGACGGGTCTGTGGATTCTCCGTCAGGAGCCCGCTCCCGTCCAGCCGGCGCGCGGCTTCGATGCCGCCTTCACAGCATCGCGGTATCGGCCGGCTGGCCCAGCAAGATTCGGCCGGGCAGCGCGCGGGAGGCCTCGTTGACCTGGAAGTGGGCCGTGGCGGTGTACGCGTCTCTGAAGCGCCGCTGAAGCGGCGAGTGATCGTAGATAGCGGTGCCGCCTCCCAGGTCGTACATCGAGCGCACGACGTCGGCCGACGTCCTGACCGCGTGGGTGGCAGCGAGCCGGAG
>Ga0066660_10000622_pt1 | contig 13087 bp, 13 predicted proteins | sample GraSoiAngelo_109_FD_75177 | JGI IMG/M metagenome (GOLD analysis project Ga0066660, IMG submission 75177) | Grasslands soil microbial communities from the Angelo Coastal Reserve, California, USA - 14_0903_12_20cm | ecosystem: Environmental > Terrestrial > Soil > Grasslands | place: USA...
TCAGACCGCTGGCACGCCGCCGCGGGGGGCGGGCTCTGGCTCGCCTGGCAGCACCGCCGCGTCAACACGCTGTCGATCGCCGCAGCGCGGAGCCCCGAGCGCACGGCGATCTACGTCCGGATCGGGTTCATGTTCTGATGCCACGATAGTGACCGACAGGTCAGCTGGTGGCGTGAAGCAGCGTTCCCGCGAGCAGGACAAGAAACCACAGCACGAGGCTCGCGGTCGATGTCCGGCGGAACCAACTCCATGCGGCCAGCGAGCCCTGGCGCAGGGCAATCTCGGTACGTAGCCGCGCGTAGCCGTTGCCGATCAACAGGGCGACGAGCCCCATCTTGGTCCAGAAGACGACCGAGGTCCCGAAGTTGGCGACTTGGGCCAGCGCCATGAGCACGCCGCTCGCGAAAATGAGGGCGAGGCCACCGACCACCCAGCGGTGAACGGCGGCCAGGCGATCGAGCTCCGTGCGCCAGTCGGGCAGAGTCTCGGGCGAGAGGCGTAGGGAGGCTCGGTCCGCGGCGACCGCGACGCCACCCCCCACCAAGATGCCAACAAGATGGAGGTAGGTCACCGTGGCGCTCACTGGCGTGTGGCCGTAGAGGCGCGCCCATCCCGCGAGGAGCTGTGATACTGTCGTCGACGCCAACATGTCGTGGGTCCTCCTTCAGGGGTCGGGATGCGAGCGCACCGCTCACGCGGAGTTGCCGCGCGAGCAGCGCGTCAGGCATCGTCGAGATCATTACCGCACGACGATCGTGCCGGTCATCAGCTGGCCGTGGACGGCGCAGTCGTACTGATACGTGCCGGGAGCATCAAACCTGACGGCATACGTCCCGTTCCCGGTCATGGTGCTGCTGCTCGCAAAGCTCCGCGAGCCGACGGACTGGACGCTGTGCGGCAGGGATCCGGTCCAGGTCCAGGTGACGGTGCCACCGATCGCGATGGTATCGACAGCCGCATTCGTGCTCCCGTTGTGGCCACTCACGAATTGGATGCCGGGGCCGGCGGTCACCGAGCCCACCGGGCCGCCTCCCCCGCCGCCACCGCCCCCGCCGTACCCACCCCCACCCCCACCGCCGCCGTACATACCTGTGCCGCCATAACCGCCGCATCCCGCCAGCGACGCGAGCGTGAGCATCCCGATTACCGCTGTGCGCAAACGCATTTGACTCCTCCTCAGCTCGCCGGCTTGCGGGAGCTGGACTTTTCCCAGTTGACGAACAGGAAGCCGCCCGGCGCGTCGAACTTCGGCTCGCCCGGTCCCGGCAGGATCTGCAGTTGCAGCTCTTCGATCTTGTTCTTGGAGCAATTCCAGCACTCGAGCGCGAAGTCGCCGTCGCGTCGCGTACGTGACAGTAGCATCACGTGCACCATCGCGTTGTCGGTAACCAGGGCGTCGTTCTTGTAGAGGTGTGCGAACGCCCACAGCGCCACGGCGCTGTTGATCGTGGGCACGAGCGGCGTGTGCACCTGGGTCACGCCGTGGTAGTACAGGCCCATGATCACGCCGCCGAACCGCGGATGGTGTGGCACGTCCTTGGTCTGCACGCGGTCCATCACCAGTTTCCAGCGTGCGCCGTCTTGGGTGACGAATTCCGCCGTGCCGTCCACGGAATCGCGCGTAGCGCCCTTATCCCAGGCATTGAACGTGAACGTCCCGGAGATCGGCGTCACGTTGTTGGAGTACGGCCCGTTCTTCACCTGCGACTCGAGTCCCTCGCGCTCGTCGCCGAAGGCCTTGAGGATCGGGGCGGCGCTGTCCGGGAAGGGGAACGGCCCAGGCAGGATCTGGATGACGGGCCCACCGCCCGTGACGCGGATCGCCTGCAACCGTTCCGCCTGCTCGTGCGACTCACTCGTCTCGGATGCGTCATACCCTGACGCGACAACCTTGAGATGAGTCTCCATGCCGAGCTTCTTGTGCGAGTCCTCACCCACGGGGCAATACACTTCGTACGTGCCGACCTTGAGGGTGAGGGTCAGTGTGGCCGTCGAGCCGGGCTGGATGAGCTCCGTCTCCCGCTCGATGCCTTGCCCTTCGACCTCGAAAGCGTGTGGGATGCTCCCCGCGTTGGTGACGGTGAAAGAGACGGGGCCTGCCGCGATCGTGGCCTCCGACAGCTCGACCTTCCACTCGGAGAGCTTGGCGGTCACCGCCGCGGGGGTGCCCGGGGCTCGGTGCGCGGCGGTCGTTGCAAGTGCCACCCAGGCCAGCAAGACCAAGGCGACGTTGCGGGACGGAACAGCAAGCGTGGTTCTCATGGCGATCTTCCTCCTGCGCGTGTGTGACAACAGTTTCCCTCGACGGTGGAGACCCCATGCGCCCGGCGCTTATTCCTGCGGGAATAACTCCGCCGCTCGCGGAGTCCTCACTCGATGGCGTACCGCACACCCCGAGGACCGGTTGGAGTCGAGCGAGCTCGAGCGATTCGAAGCCGTCGTGCTGCCGCATCTGGACGCGGCGTACACCTTGGCGCGCTATCTCACGCGGAGCGATCACGACGCACAGGACGTCGTGCAGGACGCGTCCCTGCGCGCGTTCCGGCATTTCGGGAGCTTCCGAGGTACCGGAAGCGGTGAGGGGCGGGCGTGGCTGCTCGCGATCGTTCGCAACACGGCGTACACCTGGCAGCGCCGGCATCATGGCGACACGCTCACGACCGAGTTCGACGAGGAGCAGCACAGCGAGGCAGCGACGGGCGAGGATCCGGAAACAGCCGTGGTAGCGCAGGGCGAGCGCGTCGCGCTGCATCGCGCGATTGATGAGCTGCCGCCAGAGTTCCGCGAGGTGATCGTGCTGCGAGAGCTGGAGGAACTGTCCTACAAGGAGATCGCCGAGGTGGCGGGCGTGCCCGTAGGCACGGTCATGTCGCGGCTGTCGCGCGCCCGCCGGCGGCTCGAAGAGGTGCTGTGCGCGCAAACGGAGGACTGCTGACGTGACGCATCCCGCCTTCGAAGCCCAGCTCGACGCCTACCTCGATGGCGAGCTCGCCGCGCCCGACGCGGCGGAGCTCGAGGCGCACCTCCGCGCTTGCCCCGACTGCGCCCGCTTGGAGCGGCGGCGCCGCGCGGTGAGTGCCGCGGTGCGCAAATACGTGCTCCGCTTCCCGGCGCCCGACACCCTCCGGGCCCGCGTGCGCACCGCGCTGCGGGCGGACGTGAACCGGACGGCAGGGCGCCGCTCCTACTGGCCCGGACTCGCCGTGGCCGCATCGCTCGCAGTCGTCGCGGTCGGGAGCTGGCAGGCGGCGTTGCGCCGCGCCACAGGCGATGCGCTCGCCGATCAGGTGCTGGGGAGCCACGTGCGCTCGCTCATGCCCGGCCATCTCATCGATGTGCAGTCGTCCGACCAGCACACGGTGAAGCCGTGGTTCAACGGCAAGCTCGACTTCTCGCCACCCGTATACGACTTCGCCGGTCGTGGCTTCCCGCTCATCGGGGGAAGGCTCGAATACGTGGGCGGCCGGCCGGTCGCGGCTCTGGTGTATGGGCGGCGGCAGCACTTGATCAACGTCTTCCTGTGGCCCACCGAGGGCGGCCCCACGGAAGGGCGCCCCGCGACCACTCGGCAGGGCTACCATTTGCTGCACTGGACGACGCCGGCCTACAGCTACTGGGTCGCGTCCGATCTCGGGCTGCCGGAGCTGCGCGACTTCGCGGCGTTGCTCCAGCGCGGTGATTCGGTTGCCCCTTGAACTCCGGCCGGTGGACGGCGTATACAGAGTGGCGTGACGTCCGGTCTACCGACCTCTTGAGGAGCATCGCATGCGCATCGCTTTTCCCAGCCTCTTTGCCGTCCCACTGTTCGCCGCGTGCGTCGCTCCGACCCCGGGCAACGTCCGCCAGGTGCCCGATCCCGTTTCCACGCGCTACATCAATCCCGGGACGCTGGCAGCGCTGCCGGGCTTCACGCACGCCGTGCGCATCGGATCGACCCTGTACGTCTCGGGTGAGGTCGCGCTCGACAGCACCGGCCGGCTGGTCGGTCCCGGCGACCTGCGCGCCCAGGCCGCCCAGGCGTTCGCCAACCTGGCCACCGTGCTACGAATCGGCGGCGCGACCCCGGCCGACGTCGCCAAGCTCACGATCTATGTGGTGAACTTTTCCCCCAAGAACCTCGACGCCATTCGGGAGGCCGCTCCCGACTTCTTCCCGCAGCGCAATCCCCCGGCGGGCATCGTGATCGGTGTGCAGTCGTTGCCGCAGGAGGGGTTGCTCATCGCCGTGGACGCCACCGCAGTGGTGCGGGCCATGATTCTGCCGCGCGACCAGCGTCTCCAGGAGAAGCCCTACTAGATCACTTCCCCACGAGCCCGGTGAAGAACGGCAGGACGATCGACACGGCAATCAGCACGATGATGATCCACTCGAGCAGCTCCATGCGCTGTGTCGCCGCCCGGTCCGCCAGTTTTCCGTAGATGCCGTCGAGCGTCTGCAGCTTGCGAGTGATGCTCACGTCCCACTCCGCCAGGTGGAAGCGACGGGACACGTGGCCGTACACCCGGGTGAGATACTGCTCACCGATCAGCTTCAGGGCGTTCGTCACCTGCTCGAACAGGACCGCCGCGTCGAGCTGCAGCCGCCCGAGGCGCTGGAGCGGAACCCCGTAGGGACTGGGCAAGTATCGGCGTAGCCCGGGCGAGCGGCCGAGCAGGTCGTAGGCCCGCTCGAGCGCCTCGTCGAGCTGCGCGTCCAGGTACCGCATCTCGAGCAGCTGGGTGTTCGCGAATTCGATCACCGCCCGCACATCCTCCCCCTCCGGGTCGAACAACAGGGTCACGTCGGTGTCGATCAGCGTCGCGTCGTTCGGCCCGAACGAGAGGCGCGACGCGAGGGCGTCGCTCACTTCCTGCTGCGACAGGGGGCGCGACTCGGCGCGCAGCACCTGGGCCACCGTCTGTGCGTGCTCGGTCCACAGCATGGACGCCTCGAGCGGCTCGGTGAACGCCTCGATCTGGAACACCACGTAATCTTCGACGAAATCGGCGAGGCGGGATCGAATCGCGGCATCGCCGAGCGCCTCGATCAGCTGCTGCACGCGGCGGCGGGAGTCCGCCTGGAGCTGCTCGTTGCCGTACAGCATCGTGCTGAGCGCCGGCAGGCCCGTGAGCGGGCCTTGAAGCGGGATGGCATAGCTCACCGACACCGCACCGAAATCGTACAGCACGAACTCGACATAGGGCGCGGTGACGTGCTCGCCGACGGCCAGCGAATCCGCCGGCTCGGTCACCCGCAACGGAGCGGGGTCGTACTCGAAGAACGCCGGGGCGCGCCGCTTCTGCTTGACCGTCTGGCGCTGTGTGGCACTGGCTAAGCGCGTCTCCGCCCCCGCGAGGTCGAACGCGTGCGCGACGTCGTAGGCGAACAGCACGTAACCGGTGCCTTGGGCGATTATCGGTGAGGCCATCCGTCAGTCCTCCCTCTGCAACGCTCACCAGGCACCGGTACTTCCGCTAGGCCGGCTCCTTCCCTTCCCGCGCCACGGTGGGCGTCGCAAACGCCGGCGCGGGCGAGGCCGGAAGCCCCAGGTGCTCCCGCGCCCGGTTCAACGCGTCGTCGATGTTTCCGTGAATGTTTTCCTCGCCCAGCTCGTCGTAGAGACCCGACCGCTCCAGCGCGACCACCGGCTGGGAATGCACGTCGGAGAGGATCACCAGCGAGCCGTCTCGCCGGCTGCGCCGGACGAGATCGCGCAGCGCGTGCAGGCCAGTCGAGTCGATCGCGGGGACGTGTCGCATCCGCAGGATCAGTACCTTGGGCCGCACCGCGATGCGCCCCAGCCGCTCCTTGAACGTCTCGGCCGCACCGAAGAAGAACGGCCCCGTGATCTCGTACACCTCGACTCCCGGTGGCACCACGCGCCGCCGCACGGCGTTGGGATCACGCTCGAAGTCGTCCACCGGATCCTGGAACTCGTGCGTCAGTGCGCTGATGTTCGTTACCTCCGCCATGCGGCGCATGAACAGGAACGCCGCGAGCACCATCCCCACCTCGATCGCGACCGTCAGGTCCCACAGCACGGTCAGGAGAAACGTGGTGAGCAGCACGGCCACGTCGCTCTTCGGGGCCCGGAACTCGGCCAGGAACGTGCGCCACTCGCTCATGCTGTAGGCCACGACCACCAGGATCCCCGCCAGCGTCGCCATCGGGATCAGCCCCGCCCAGCGGCCGAAGAACAGGGTGATGAGGAGCAGCGTGGCCGCATGCGTGATCCCGGCGATGGGCGTCCGGCCGCCGTTCCTGACGTTGGTCGCCGTCCGGGCAATGGCGCCCGTGGCTGGGATCCCGCCGAACAGCGGTGAGGCGATGTTCGCAATCCCCTGTGCCACGAGCTCCATGTTCGAGCGGTGGCGCCCGCCGATCATGCCGTCCGCCACCACCGCGGAGAGGAGCGACTCCACGGCGCCCAGCAGCGCGATCGTGAACGCCGCGCCCATCAACCCGGGCATCTGGTGGAACGAGACCGCGGGGAGGGAGGGTGCCGGCAGCGCCGCGTTGATCACGCCGAACCGGCTGCCGATGGTGTCCACCGGCAGGTGCAGCAGCTGCACCGCCGCGGTCGTCACGATGAGCGCCACGAATGGACTGGGGATACGGCGGTTGAGGCGGGGCCAGAAGACGATGATGGCGAGCGTGAGGAGCGACACCACCACGGCCCATGGGTTGAGCGAGCCGAAATGGGCCGCGACGGTCCGCCAACGCGGCAGGAACTCGGCGGGCACCGGGCCCTCGAGGCCGAGGAAGTCCTTGACCTCCCCCGAGAGAATGATCAGGGCGATCCCGCTCGTGAACCCGATGGTGACGGGGTAGGGGATGAACTTGATCGCGCCGCCCAGCCGCGCGAGTCCGAAGCCCACGAGGATGACGCCCGCCATCAGGGTCGCCATGGCGAGCCCTTCCACCCCGTGGCGCTGCACGATCGCATAGACGATCACGACGAACGCGCCCGTCGGCCCGCCGATCTGTACGCGCGAGCCGCCCAGGGCGGAGATGACGAATCCCGCGACGATCGCGGTGAACAGACCGCGCTCGGGGCCTACCCCGCTCGCAATCGCGAAGGCGATGGCGAGCGGGAGCGCCACGATCCCGACGATGATCCCCGCGCCCAGATCCGACAAGAACTGCTCGCGGGTGTAACCCGCGAGCGTGGTGACGAGCTTGGGAACGAGTCTATCCAGATTCCCTGGCCGGGAAGCGACGCAGAGAATCTAACGAGGCCGCTGCTGCTTACCGGGTGAGGCCGAGCAGGTAGTCCAGCGAGTACCGGCCCGGGCCCATAGCGGCCACCGCGAGCGCGGCGACGCTGAGCACCAGGTTGTACTCGTATCCTCCGTTTTGGACGAAGAACCCCTTCGGCCCGTGGACCTTCGCGATCGCCACGGCCATCGTGGCCACCACCAACAGGCCCGCCAGCGGCGTGAGCAACCCGAGCAGGAACAGGAACCCTGCGACGAGCTCACCGCCTACCGCCAGCGCGGCCCAGACCCGGGCCGGGCGGAACCCCAGGCTCCCGACGAAGCCGGTGGCCCCGGCGAAGCCCGGACCGCCGAACGCCCCGAACGCCTTCTGCGCGCCGTGGCCCAGGAAGACGGCCCCGAGGACCAGCCGCAGCGCCAACACTCCAAGATCGAACATTGCACACCTCCACAAAACTGTCTCGAAATCGAGATACTTGACATCGAACAACTGTGGCAACAATGTTCCCTGCGTGGGAGTTCCCAGGGTGTCATGAAACCATCGCCCAGTCATGCGGACGTGCCGTTGCAGCTATGGGTCGTCCTGGCCCGGGCGTTCGACGCCGTCGAGCGCCATTCGCGGGTGAGCATTGCCCGCTTCGGGCTGGGCACGACGGAGTTCGGGGTGTTGGAGGTGCTGTACCACAAGGGGGAGCTGCCGGTGTGCGACGTGCAGCGACGCATCCTGGTCGAGTCGTCGAGCACCACGTACGTCGTGGACAAGCTCGTCAAGCGCGGGCTGGTGCGGCGACGGCATAGCGGGACCGACCGTCGCGTCGTTCTGCTGACGCTCACCTCCGCCGGTCGGCGCCTCATCCAACGCATTTTCCCGCCGCACGCGCACGCCATGCGGCGCGCCGTCAGGGCGTTGCCGCCGCGGGAACAGGCTCAGGCCGTGCGGTTGCTGCGCACGCTGGGCCTGGGTGCGGCCGAGCGGCTGGAGGTCAACGAGGGGGGCTAGAGCCCCTGCCGAAACCGCAGCCCCAGTGTACGGTACCGGAAACTTCCGGTCACAACCCCGGCGGTAGCCGCCGCCGCACTATTCGTGATCGAGCCGACGAGCGCGACCTCGTTGTTCGCACCCCAGCCGCGGGACAGGGAGACACCCACGTGCCATTCGGTTTGGTGCGGAGCTGGGAGCGTGCCAAACGCTTGTACTTGCTGTGACCCAACGCCGCCATCCGTCCGCAGTCCCCAGCCGTTCCGCTGCCATTGGTACACTGCGCGACCTTCGATCACACTGAAGCGAACCGGTGTGAAGTAGAGGCCCGGCCTGGGCTGGCGATACCCCATCACGCGGGCGAACGGGCCGATCTGAAGCCCCTTCATGACGCGACCGAGCAGGGCCCCGACCGCCGAGTAGCGGTTGTTCTGGTCCGAAAACCAGGCGCCACCGCCACCACCCGAGAGTGACCAGCCGGGACCGGGCGACATGTCGAAGCTCAGGTCGACGGCGTCGACCGTGAGGTCCTGGCGCATGAGGCCGGCGGTCTCATCGAACGGGGTGCGCGAGTAGCCCACACTCACCGCGGCGTAGCGCGCCGGGCGTAGCCCGAGCCCGACCTCGGCGGTGAATGGCGTGCGGGCGGCCACGCCGTCCGGTTGTACGCGCCGCGCCCCCAAGCCGGCGCGGAGCACGGCGCCGTGTCCCAGCGCCGCGATGAGGTTGGCGCCCCCCCAGTAGCTCGAGCCGTCTCCTCGAGGATCGGTGGCGTGTCGCCAGCCCGCGCGCAGCGTGCCGCGCAGATCGGAGCCGAGCGAGGCGGTGACCGTCGCCTCCTGCGCCACGAAATCATTGTGGTCCGAGTCGCCCGCTCCATCCACGTTCGTCGCGATCTCCGGCCGGAGTGCGGCGCGCACGGCTCGCGCGAGATCACGCGCCGTGCGGTCCTCGGGCGCGACCGCGCGCGCCCGCGTCGCATAGACCGCCGCGAGATCGGGTTGACCCTTCCAGTAGAGGGTCTGTGCCAGCCCGACCAGAAGCTCGGGATCGTCGGGATGCCGTTCCAGGGCCGTACGCCACAGACCTTCCGCCCGGTCCAGGTCGCCGCCCCACGCGATGGTGCGCGCCCGCCCCGCGAGCGCGTCCGCGCGATCCGGGAATCGCTCCAGCACCGAGTCATACAGCGCCTCGGAAGCCGCCGTCCGGCCCGCCCAGGCGAGCACCTGGGCCTGTGTCACCATGATGTCGGGATCGTGCGGATCGATTCGGCGCAGCCTGGCGAAGCGCGCCAGCGAGCGGATCAGCTTCCCGTCCCAGCTGTCGAGGATCGCGAGTCGGTACAAGGCCCGCACGTTGGACGAGTCGGCTGCGAGGACGCGCTCGTAGCTCGCGCGGGCGGCGGCGTAATCCCCTCGCTGAAACGCCTGGTCCGCCGCGGGCAGCTGCGCGGCCAGGGGGGGGCGGACCAGTAACGCGACAGTCACCGCCAGGGCGACGTGGCGCGTCACCAGGACCCCCACACATCGCGCATCGCCTGGTACGCGGGCTTCAAGCGCTCGTGCCACGTGGGTACCTCCCAGGTCGGCCAGGCGTAGGTCTGCCCGGCGCCGAGTCGCGCCACGACGCCACCATGGGATCGGTCCAGTGCCGCCACGTCGAACCGAAACCCATCGGTCACGGCGGTTTCAAACGTCCCGTTCCGGCGGTAGCGCACCATCACATGGCGCGACGACGGATCGGTGACGTTCAGGAGTCCCCAGGCAATCCGGACCTCCACGAGCCCCGCAGCGCGGTCCACGTACCAGTCCGCCAGGGTCGACTCCGACGACCGGCCGTGGCGCAGCCGTCCGCGGTTTACGCCCCGCGCAGGGTAGGTCCGGCCGGTCCGGGCAATGCGCCAGCGGTTGGTCGTGACGAACAGCGAGTCGAACGCCCCGTCGCTCCGAACCTTGTCGACGCCAGCGGCCTCATTATAGAAGCGATCGAGCCCCGTCGGCCCCATCCCGCTCCGCGGACCGAGAAACGGGTTGTACCATGGCGCGACCATGAGTTGCGCGTCGCTCGTGTCGTTCAGGACGAGCGCGAACTCGGATCCCACCTCGCCCGTCGGCCCCGCCACGCCTGGCAGCCGGAACTGGCCGCGATCTCGACGGTACGTGTCGATCCCCACCACGTAGCGGGCCGAGTCGAAGCTCGGTCGGCCGGCGAGCGCCACATACAGATAGGACGGGTCGGCCCCGACGCGCAATACGAGCGAGTCGCCGCGGGCGAGCACCGGGAGCGCCCGCCACACGGCTGGGCCGCCCCCGGGCTCGGGCGTCGCGTCGGCCGACGCGCCCGCGTACTCACCCATGAGCCCGTAGTGCTGCTCCGCGTCCTCCATGTTGTGCCACAGACGACTCCGCTCCGCCGGCACTTCCAGATCGATCGTCACCCAGGTGTGCTTGAACCATTCGTCGAGCCAGGCGAACAGCACTCCTCCTGCCGCCCCCGCTGCTCGGACCTCTCGCGTGAGCCGGGCGTCGATCTCGGCCATCGCGTGCTCGTCGTGCCCGCCGTGGCCCAGGCCGTCGGTCTGCAAGTGCGACACCCCACGTGAGGAAGGAACACCGTATTCGGCGATCAGAAGCGGTCGCCCCGCGTGATGCTGCTTGAGGGCGCGTAGGTAGCCGAAGTAGCGAGACCGGCCCTCGGCTGATCCGGTACCGTACGCCGAATCGAGATCGATGAAGTCGGGATAGTATGGGTACGCGTGATACGAAGCGAAATAGCCCGCCAGGTTCGCGGGCGTGGCGCGCACCAGCATCGCGTCGAGCGATTCGCGGTCGTTGTCGTATTCCTTGAGCCGCGGATTGGGCGGGAAGCCGTAGCGCCGACGCAGCCGCTGCTCCTCCTCGAGCGTGGGCTCCGTCGGGTGTGAAAGCGGGTCGAGAGTGGGCCAGTTGGTATACGCGATAGGCCGCTGGGCGTGATAGGTATCCCACTCGTAGGTGAGCAGGTAGTCGCACTGCTCGGCCATCCAGACATCGGCTGGTGTGCCCCGATCGAGCGCGAGAAACCGACCGGCGAACGCGGTACGATCGCGCCGGCGCGCGTTGTAGGCCCGGATCGAAAACGGCTCCCATTCCCGGCCGATGATGAACCCCAGAACGTGATCCGACACGTCGCTGTCGTAGCGGCCGAAGGCGTGCCCCGGCCGGGCCGCGATGAGCCCGTGCCCGTGCACCAGATCGACCACGCGCCGCATTTCGGCACGGAACGCCGCCTTCCAGTTCACGGCATCGTAGTCGTCGCCCGGGGGCAGCTCGGTCCACACCCCGTGCAGGAGCCACAGGGCGCGATCGGGGTGGGCGTCATTCCACGCCTTGAGCGATCGATAGAACGCGGGCGGCAGAATCGTGTAGACGCGGACGGCGTTGGCACGCGCCCCCGCGATCAGCTCGAGCCACCGGCCGTAGGTCGAATCGTCGGTGGGAAAATCCGAGGGGAAGCGGCCGGGAAGCGCGACGCCGAGATTGATGCCTTTCACGTAGAGCGGGCGCCACCCGCTCGTCGTGCGGATTTCGAAGCCGTCCCCCGCCGTCCGTGCCGCGACATCAGGGTCGACCGGCCGCACCACGGGACGCCGTGCGAGCCCACTGTCGATCCCGAGCGCCAGCAGCTGGAGCTCGGCGTCCTCGTACCCGGGGGCGAGCCGTAGCGTGCGGCGCCACGCTTCGGCCGCCGCAGTACGCTGTCCCAAGCGCACGCGGGCGAGGCCGAGCCCGTACCACGCCTCGGCGTCGCCCGCGTTACTCCTCACTGCCCCGAGAAAGTGATCGGCGGCGGCCCGCGACTCCCCTTGACGCAACCCTACGAAGCCGAGCCCGACCTGCGCCCCGTGATCCCTCGGGCAGAGCGAGTCGGCAGCAGCAAAGTGAGCCGCGGCCTCCGCAATGGCCCCCCGGCGGTAGGAACCCCAGCCGGCTTCCGTTTCGCCGGCCGCGCGCCCGGCGTGGGGACACGGGGCGGCAACCTGCGATCCGAGCGCCACGATCAACACGAGCATTGCGGGTGGGTCAACATAATGAAAAGCCGGCGCCCGGAGGCGCCGGCTTGAAGACGGGAGCCGCGCACGAATCAGTGGAAGGTCACGCCCAGACCGAAATCGATGACGTACTGCTTCCACCCGGTGGCGAACCTTCCCACGCCACTCTCGTTCACGTCGCCCACGCCGCCGTACACGTAGTTCACGACCGGAGTGAGTGACACGTCCCGGCCGACCCGGATGTCGTAGCCCGCGCCGGCCGTGAACCCCCAACCGGTCCCGTCGAACGAGGGGCTGGAATTCACGTAATAGTTGGAGAAGCCGAGGCCACCCGTGAGGAAGAAGCCGCTCCTGGCTTGGGGGTAGAGATACACCGAGGCGGTGACATTCGACATCGTCTCGGTGTTGCCCGTCCCATCGGAATGCGCCCAGACGTTGATCGCCCCGCCGATGAGGACGTTGCGGCTGGGCGTGCCGCCGAGCTTCACGAACCCGGTGACACCACCCACGCCGGAGCTGTCGACGCACTGGTCGCACTTGACGTTCGCCGAGCCATAGCCCAGCCCGAAACCGATCCAAAAGCCATCGCGTCGCTGCGGGTACTGCGCCCGCGCCGCGGACGCCGCGCAGGAGAACGCGGCGAGCAGTGCGACGATTCGCGCGGTGTACATGGGAGCCCTCCCTTCCCGGTGACGGCCGGGGGGAGGGCGAGTTCCATGCCGGAAGAGGCGAGCACGCGGGCGAGACGGAGGTGTCCTCGCCCGCGGTCAGCCGACCGTCTCCTGCTCAGTGGAACGTGATGCCCAGGGCGATCTGGAACACGTGCTGCTTGACCCCTGACTCCGGGGCACCCCAGTTGAAGTTGGCGACCGGCGTAATCGA
>Ga0066660_10000625_pt1 | contig 13069 bp, 12 predicted proteins | sample GraSoiAngelo_109_FD_75177 | JGI IMG/M metagenome (GOLD analysis project Ga0066660, IMG submission 75177) | Grasslands soil microbial communities from the Angelo Coastal Reserve, California, USA - 14_0903_12_20cm | ecosystem: Environmental > Terrestrial > Soil > Grasslands | place: USA...
GGGGCTTTGCCGGGAAGCATCCTGCGCATCGTCACGGATGCCGGGAGCACGGACGTGACGCTCGGCGCCTCGACGAGCTACACGTTCCGACCCGGCTTGAATGGGATCCCTGCGGCCGCTTCGTTCGTCCGCGCTGAGCTGCTCGAACCGGACGCGCGCGCGGCCAGGCAGCAAATCTGCGATCCGATCCTCGAGCAGCTCAAGAGCACGCTGTGCGCGGACGACCTGCTGATGGAATCGCTGACCTCACCGATCTTCGTCCGCTGAGCGCTGCGGTCGGCCTTCCCGAGTGGGAATGACGGTGCTTTGGGCTGCGTTCGGCGAATCGAGGAGGTGCCGTCATGAAAGCATTCGCTCTCGACACGCTGGGACAGCCCGGCTCGATCCACGACTTGCCGGTCCCGGAGCCTTCCGAAGGCCAGGTGCGTATCAAAGTCGCCGCCGCCGGCTTGAACCCGTTCGACAGCGCGGTAGTCAACGGGCATATGGAAGGCCGGATGCAACATCGCTTCCCGCTGGTCCCGGGCATGGACGCCTCGGGCACCGTCGATTCGGTCGGTGACGGTGTCGATGAGCTCGCCGTCGGCGACGACGTGTTTGGGTCTGTCGGGAAGATTGTCTTGGGTGAGGGGACCCTCGCCGAGCTCACGACGATGTCGAACGGAACGATCGCGCGCAAGCCCTCCTGGCTCGAGCACACCGGCGCTGCTGCGATCCCCGTCGCCGGCATCACTGCACTGGTGATGATGGACGCCATCACCCCTCAGGCCGGCAACATCGTCGTCGTCATCGGCGCGACCGGTGGCGTCGGCACCTACTTCGTCCAGCTCGCTGCCAGCAGTGGCTCGACGGTAGTTGCCGTGTGTAGCACAGACAACGTCGCGTATGCGCGGAGCTTGGGCGCAGCAGACGTGATCGACTACACATCGGACGACGTGGTGGACGCCGTTGCCGGTCGGTACCCCGGCGGCGTCAACGTCGTCGCAGACATGAGGGGTGACAAGACGGTCGTTGCCCGGCTCGCGGAGACGATCCGCGAAGGGGGCCACGTCGTGTCGGCCGTCGGCAGCGCGGACCCCGAAGCTTTGGCGAAGCGCAACATCGCAGCGACGAACGTACAAGGTATCGTGACCACCGACGCGTTGGAGCGCTTCCTCAGGCTGCTCGAACGGAAAGAGGTCGCGCTTCCAGCAGTGCGGACGTTCCCGTTCATCGAGACCGCCAACGCGATGACGATGATCGGATCCGGTCACGTGCGCGGCAAGCTCGTGGTTCTGCCGTCGGCGTGATCAGCCGGTCGCGGTACAAGCGCGCCGCCCGCGCGGGCTAGAGTCTCGTTCACACAAACCCTGGGAGGAACAGATGGCTCACCTCAAAGAAGGCTCGAAGGCGCCCACGTTCGCGCTGCAGGATCAAGACGGGAAGACGGTGAAGCTCGCCGACTTCAAAGGGCGCAAGCTGCTCGTCTACTTCTATCCGAAGGCAGACACGCCGGGGTGCACGACGCAATCGTGCTCAGTGCGGGACTCGAAGAAGGATCTGGCGAAGCTCGGCGTCGCGGTCGTCGGCATCTCGCCCGACAAGCCGTCGAAGCAGCTCGCGTTCGATCAGAAGTACGGCCTCGGTTTCCCGCTGCTCTCCGACGCCGATCACGCCGTCGCCGAGAAATACGGCGTCTGGGGCGAGAAGGTGAACTACGGGCGGACGTACATGGGCATCATCCGCTCCTCGTTCCTGATCGATGAGAACGGCAAGGTCGAGCGCGCCTGGTACAAGGTCAGCCCGAAGGACACGGTTCCGAACGCCGAGGCTGCACTGGGCTGACGGTTACGCTGCCCGCGGGTTCTCGAGCACGATCGCCACGCCCTGCCCCGATCCGACGCACACGCCGGCGACGCCGTAGCGCACGCCGCGCGCGCGGAGCTCGGTCGCCAGCGTGAGCACGTACCGCGTGCCCGACGAACCGAACGGGTGACCGATCGCGACGGCGCCGCCATTGGGATTCAGCCGGTCATCCGGGACCTCGAAGCCGTTCAGCTGGTTCGGGAGCTCACGCAGGACGCCGAGCGCTTGAGCCGCGTACGCTTCGTGCACTTCCCATACGTCGACGTCGGTCGGCGAAAGGCCGGCGCGCGCGAGCGCCCTCGGGATCGCGTACGCCGGCGCGATCCCCATGATCTTCGGGTCGAGCGCATACGTTGCCGATGAGACGACGCGCGCGAGCGGCTCGACGCCGAGGTTTGCCGCAGCTTGGTCGCTCCCGAGCACCACAGCGCTCGCGCCGTCGTTCAGCGGCGATGCGTTCCCCGCCGTGATCAGCGTCAGACCCGGCAGCGGCGGCAACGCAGCCAGCTTCTCGGCCGTGGTGTCCGCCCGGATGCTTTCGTCGTGCTCGATCGTGCGCGCGGGTTCCTTCCGCGTGGCCGGGATCCCGATCGGGTGAATCTCCTTCGCCAGCCGCCCGGAGTCGCGCGCGGCCGCGGCGTGCTGATGCGAGCGCAACGCGAACGCGTCGATCTCCTCGCGCGTGAGCTTGTACATGTCGGCGACGTTCTGCGCCGTGTGCATCATGTCGATGTACGCATCCCGCGCGAGCAGCGTCGGGTTCGGCGGTCCGCCTGCACCTGCCCACATCGTGTCGAGCATGAGCACCGGTCCCCGTGGCATGAACGGCGCGTCGCCTTTCATCAGCGCCCAGCCGGACCGCGACATCGACTCGACACCTGCAGCCAGTCCGATCGAAAGCTCGCCGCTTCGGATCGCGTGCGCAATCGAGATCGCGCCCGACAGCGACGACGCACAGAACCGGTTGACCGTGATCGCGGGAACAGAGTCGGGGAACCCAGCCGCCAATGCACCCCAGCGCGCGATGTCCCCCATCCCCTCGTGGGCGGGGTTCACGCACCCCGCGATGATGTCTTCGATGCGATCCAGCGGCACTCCGACCTTGTTGCACGCCGCGACCATCGTCTGCCCGAGCAAGTCGTCCGTCCGGAAGTGAGACAGCGCACCGCCGTACTTGCCGACCGGGGTCCGGACCCCGCCGAGAACGAATGCATCGGTCATGATCCCCGCTCCCTCGGTTCGGTTTAGGCGCGCGGCTTCCTTGCCGCGCGCGCGCTCTTCGTGGCGCGCGGAGCCGCCGTCTTGCTCGCAGCCGCGCGCGCAGGGCCGATCGTCGTGTCGGTTCCTTCGGGCCGCGGCCTGCCGGCGATCTCGTACACGTCCGCGCCGTCGATCGTCTCGCGCTCGATCAACAGATCCGTGACTTTGTCGAGCACCCCGCGATGTTCCTTCAGGATCTTCGCCGCGCGCTCGTCGGCTTCCTTGAGCAACCGCGAGACCTCTTCGTCCACGATCGCCTGCGTCGCCTCGGAGTAGTCTCGCGAGCGGACCTCTTGCTGGCCGAGATACATCGGCCCGCCGCCGCTGAAACCGACCGGCCCGAGCCGGTCGCTCATGCCGAACTCTCGAACCATCCGGATCGCCAGTTGCGTCGCATTCGCCAAGTCGTTCGACGCGCCGCTCGAGACTTCGCCGAGCACCAGCCGCTCGGCCGCGCGACCACCCATGCGAACTGCGAGCGAATCGAGCAGGTAGCTCTCCGGGTAGAGGTGCCGCTCCTCGGCCGGCAGCTGTTCGGTCACCCCGAGCGCTTGTCCGGCCGGCAATACCGTCACACGCGCGACCGGGTCGGCGTGTTCGGAGTACACCGCGACCAAGGTGTGGCCGGCTTCGTGAACGGCAACGGCGCGCTTCTCGTCCTGCAAGAGCGCGTTCGTTGCGTCGCGGCGACCGAGCAGCACGCGGTCGCGCGCCTGCCAGAAGTCGTCCATCGCGACCGCGTCACGCCCTTCGCGGACGGCGACGATCGCCGCTTCGTTCGCCAGGTTCGCGAGGTCGGCGCCGGAGAATCCCGGCGTCCCGCGTGCGACCGCGTCGAGGTCGACGTCTTCGCCCATCCGTTTGCCCTTCGCGTGGATCTGCAGGATGGCGGCGCGCTCCTTCAGGTTCGGCAGCGGGATCTCGACCTGGCGGTCGAACCGGCCCGGCCGGAGCAGCGCCGGATCCAAGATCTCGGGTCGGTTCGTCGCGGCGATGACGACGACGCCGGTCGACGGGTCGAACCCGTCCATCTCAGCCAGCAGCTGGTTGAGCGTCTGCTCGCGCTCGTCGTTGGACACGAGACTTCCGCCGCGCCGCTGGCCGATGGCGTCGATCTCATCGATGAAGACGATCGATGGTGCCCGCTTGCGCGCGGTTTCGAAGAGATCGCGCACGCGCGACGCGCCGAGACCGACGAACAGCTCGACGAAGCTCGAGCCGGTCACCGAGAAGAACGGCACACCTGCTTGGCCGGCGACCGCGCGCGCCATCAGCGTCTTGCCGGTGCCCGGCGGGCCCATCATCAGAACGCCCCGAGGGCCGACGGCCCCGATCCGCCGGAAGCGATCGGGGTTCTTGAGGAAGTCGACCACCTCGGAGACCTCGCGCTTCGCGCCCTCGTACCCGGCGATGTCGGCGAACGTCGTCCGTGGCCGCTCCTCGTCGTAGAGCTTCGCGCGGGAGCCGGTGATCCCGGACAGGCCCGGGATCCCGCCGCCGACACCGCGTCCCGCTCGGCGCCCCATGTACGCGAACAAGCCGAACAGGATGAGGAACGGCAGGAGGTTGACCAGGATCGTCACGAGGATGTTCGACCCCGACCCCTTCCCTTGGATGTCGACGTTGTGCGCGCGCAGCTGCTGGGCAAGGCTCGTGTCTTGCAGCGCGACGGGGATTTGCGACGTGTACTGCGTGCCGCTCTTCAGAGTGCCGCTGACGGCGCCGTTCGCGTCGATGGTCGCCGTCTTCACCTGGTCGGCGTTGACCTTGTCGAGGAACTGGCTGTAGGTGAGCTGCGATGTGCTCGTCTTGCCGACCGGTATAAGGAAGAGCGCGAGCGTCACCGCAAGGCCGATGTAGAAGAGCAGCCCCGCCCATCGCGGCGGCGGGGACGGCGCGGGGCCGCGATTCTTCTGACCCGCGCGCGGGTCGCGAGGACGCGCGGGGTTAGTCACCGGGATCTCGTTCGATCACGAGCAGCCTCGCCCATCGGCGACCCCCACTACCCTCGCGATGCGCCCTTTCAGGAGTTCATCTGTTGGAGGATCGACAGAAGGTCCTCTGCGTGCTCCTCTTCGACCGCCAATATCTCTTCGATCACACGCCGGGTCGTGGGATCGTCATTGCCCAGCCAGCGCACGATCTCTTGATACGACTCGATCGCAACGCGCTCGGCAACGAGGTCCTCGCGCACCATCGCGAGCAGGTCGGTCGACTGGTCATACTCGGAGTGCGACCTTGTCGCGAGACCCTGCGGAGAGAAGTCGGGTTCGCCGCCGAGCTGCACGATCCGCTCCGCAACGGCATCGGCATGCCCCTGCTCTTCTTCCGCGTGCTGCTTGAACTCTGCAGCCACTGATGCGGCGTTGATCCCTTGCGCGGTGAAGTAGTGGCGCTTGTAGCGCAGGACGCAGACCAGTTCCGTCGCGAGCACGCCATTCAAAACGTCGATGACACGTTTCCGGTCGGCGCCGTAGCCGTCGGTGATCGCTCCTTGCTCGATGTTCTCACGCGCGCGCTTGCGCAGCGTCTCCACGTCCGTCAGGAAGTCTCCCATGGCGGTTCTCCTCTCCGCGCCCCAGAACGTGTCGCAAGCCAAGGTCCAACTTCAAAAGAAGTTGGACCTTGACCCTACGGCGGGGGACCGTTCACGTGCAAAGCCCTCGTCGACCGTCGCGCCCGGCGAAGGTGGCCGGCCGGCTACGCCGTCGCGCGCGTGAGGTGGTCGGGATCCTCAACGAGTGAGATCACGGAGCTCACCACGGAGGCGACGAGCGCGCGCGTCACGCCGGGTAAGCGCTGGATGTCTTCGACGACATCGGCGATGGGCCGCTCGAACGGATCGTGCTTCGCGAGAACGATCGCGTCGTACGGTCCCATCACATCGTCGGCGGTGATCACGCCCGGGACCGCGCGTAGCGTCGGCGCGAGCGGATCGCGGATCTCATCTCTCTGGATCAGGATGTAAGCCGTTCGCATCTGGATCACTTCCTTTCGATCAAAACGAGCTCTGCTTCCGGCTCGGGTTCGACGATGGTCTCTTCAACGGCGGTCTCGGCCGTCTGCACTTTCCCCGGCACGAGCGCCACGGCGATCAGGGCGGCTCCAACCAGCGCGCCGGCCGCGACACGGAACGCGAGCGCGTAGCCGTGTGTCGCGGCGACCGCCGGGAGGCTGCCGGTCGCCAGGTTCGTCGCCGCGCTACGCACCGCGACCGTGACCAGCACCGCCAGCCCGAGCGAACCCCCGACCTGCATGACGGTGTTCTGCACCGCGGAGCCGAGCCCGGCGTCTTCCTGTGACACCTGGTGCAATGACGCGACACCAACGGCCGGGAACGCGGCGCCCATCCCGATCGACATCATCAGGATCGACGGGAGAAGATCGGTGACGTACGACCCGTGGACGCCGATACCACCGAGCATCCACAGCGCAGCGGCGATGACCCCGAACGACACCGAGATCAGCGACCGCGCGCCGACGCGCTCGATGAGCGCAGTCGACAAGCCGATGCCGACTATCATGCCGAGCCCGAACGGCACGTACGCCAGACCTGCCTTCAGCGGCGAGTAGCCGAGGATCTGCTGCAGGTACAGCGTCAGCAAGAAGAACATGCCGAACATCCCGCTCGCCATGGCTGCCGTTGCGATGTTCGCGGACACGCGCGTGCGATTCTTGAAGAACTTCAACGGAATCAGCGGATCCGTCGAGCGCGATTCGACGACGACGAGCGCGAGCAACGCGACGACACCTCCGACGAGCGGCCCGACCACGGTGAACGAGCCCCACGGATTACGAGCAGCCGCGAGGAACCCGTCGACGAGCGCGAGCACGCCGCCGGTGGCCAACACCGCGCCTGGCAGATCGAAGCGGCGCGAGGTCCGCTCGGCCTTGCTCTCGTCGACGAGCCGCGGGATAAGCGTGATCGCAGCGAGAGCGATCGGAGCGTTGATGAAGAAGATCCAGCGCCAGTCCAGGTAGGTGACGACGATGCCGGAGAGAACGACTCCGACGGTCGCTCCGAGCCCGGCAAGGCCGGCCCAGATGCCGAGCGCGCGCGTCCGTTCGCGTGCTTCGGTGAAGAGGAGCGCAACCAGCGCGAGCGCGGCCGGGGACGCCAGCGCCTCGCCGGCGCCCTGGGCGAACCGGCCTGCGATCAGCATCCCTTGGCTCTGCGCGGCCCCGCTCACGACGGACGCGGCGGCGAACACCCCGGTCCCGATCAGGAACAGCCGGCGGCGCCCGAGCAGGTCACCGGTGCGCCCGCCGAGCAACAGCAGGCCTCCGGCCATCAGCGCGTAACCGTCGACGATCCACGCGAGGCCGCCGGCGGAGAAGTGGAGCGCTTTCTGGATCGACGGCAGCGCCACGTTTACGACGGTGACGTCGATAACGATCATGAACTGAACGAGCGCCAGGACGGCCAGCGCCTTCCACCGGCGAGGGTCGGCTACCGGCGCGAGCTGGGCCTCGAGCGTTGCGGTCTGGGGGTCGAGGGGTGGCATAGCTAGACCTCCTTGCGGGTTGGATCTCTCAGCGCATGCAGACCGCGCGCGCCGGCGGGATTCATCGGTCTTGCGAGTCGTTGACCGCTTATCGACCGGTCGTTAAGTGGCCAGACCACAGACTACTGGACTTACTGAACGGTCGTCAAGTAGAATATGCTCATGCTCCAAGAGAAAGAGGCCGCCGGCACGAGGACCAGGATCCTCGACATCGCTCGCGACCTCATCGCGGCCCAGGGGTATAGCAGCACGTCGATCGCCCAGATCGCGGAGAAGCTCGGCACCAGCAAGGCCGCGCTCTACTACCACTTCAAGTCCAAGGAAGAGATCCTCGATGCCCTGCTGGGCGAGCCATTCGAGGCCATGAAGGACCTCCGCGACGCGTGTACGAGGCCCGGCGCCAAGCCGGAGGAAGTTCTCGGCGGGCTGATCGATTGCATCTCGGGCCCAGGCTCGTGTCTCGCGATATTCGAGAACGATCCGTCGGTCCTTCACGAGTGGGCGCAGCGCAACAAGCTTGACGAGGAGTGGCAAAAGGTCATAACCGCGCTCGTCGGGCCCAAACCGACGACGGCGAACGTGATAAAGGCGCGCGCCGCGATCGCCGCGGCCAAGCAAGGAACCTTTGCCGCACTCGAGTTGAACGACGGAACGCTCTCGAAAGACGCGCGCGCAGAAGTCTTGGCCGCCGCGTTGCGCGCGCTCGGCTGACGTACCCGGGCAGCCACCTGTCAGATTAACGAGATGGGCCGTCATCGCCTTCCGCCCGGGTTCGCCTTGCATACAGGGCTACGTCGTCGCGAAGCGCCGGTAGCGAAGCACGGCTCGATCGAGCGCCGCGCGCTCGGCCTCATCGAGTCGCTCTTGTACCCGCCGCTGGACGGTGACGCCGTCACGTGCGCGCACGACCCGCCAGTGACCGAGCAGCACGCCGTCCCGCAGGATCACGTGCGTGTAGCCGTTCACCGTCGCCGGGACCGCGAAGCGCGCGCGCTCGGTTCGAAGGACGTCGCGGCTTTCGCCGTACGTGATGATCGACTCGTCGTAGCACTGCACGAGGTCGATCCGCGGCCGAGACTTTCGGGCGTTCTTGGGTTCGCCCACGAACAGGTACGTCCGTCCGTCGACTACTGACTGCTTGATCGAGCGGCCGGCGATCTCCGCCGCGCGCCGCGCATCGCTCATCGGAAGACCCGACCACCACGCGAAGTCTTTGACCGTGGCCGGACCGCGCGACTCGCAATATCGCTTGGCCAGTGTGCCGAGCGCCTCGTCGCGCGTCAGATCTTTCGCGGCCGGGACGCGCGCGTCGAACGACGCGTACGTGTGCTGCTTCCCATCGAGCGGCCCGCTGCAGATGATCATGTCGAGTTCCGCGCGCATCAGGATGTACGGCATCCGTTGCCCGTCGGGGGAAACCCCGCATCGCTCCAGGACGGCGGCGAGCGCGCGCCGCGTGAGCGGTCCCTTGGCGACCGCATCGGCGATGATGTCATTCGACTTCGCGAGCGTCTTCACGTCCAGCCCCAGCTCGCTGCAGCGGCGCACGGTCGTTGCGGTTACGCGAGTGCCGCTCAAACGCATCAGCCATCGCAGATCGCGCGGGGCGACGAAATGCCACGTCGGCCTCAGGATATGCGTCCGCAGGATGCGTCCCTCGTTGAACGCCCGAGCGACAACGCTGTCCGCCGGATAACCGCAGCGCTGCGCGAGCGACCACCGCGCGTACGCGAACTCCTGCGCTTGAACCGCGACGAGCCAGCTCAGCGCGCGCTGGGGATCGGTGACGTCGGAGCTCCACAGTTTTTGGGCGTACATGCGCGCGCGCGCGATCGTTCGGGCATCCATGCGCGTGAACTTACCCGAGTCTTGCGGGCCCCGGGGACGGCCTATGGATACGAGATCGTGCCGAACGCCTCACCGTTCGTCGACGGCGGAATGCCCCCCGTCGTGAAGGAGCAAGACGCTTCCCGTGTACGTGACGGCCGCCTGCACGCGGACGTTCGGCGGACGCGCTATCCCGTTGCGGACTCTCTGTTCCGAACCTTTCCGCGGAGCTCCTCGCGTGCGTAGCGCTCGACCCGCAGCGGGAGATAGCTTGTGACCCGCGCACCGGACCATTAACGTACCAGTTTGTCTACTAATTCCTCGATCTCTTGCGGCGGCAACTCCCCCGAACTCGCGCTCCAGTGCCTTCATCTCGGCGCTGAGATTCAAACCAGCCTGCTCGGCCGACCCCAAGTGATCCTCCCCCTGTGTCCCGGGGCGAGAAATCCACGCCCGGTTGCGCGCGCTCCGCAATCCGACACCGTCACTTCACCGGACCGACTTCCCCTGACTCTCGCCTCGGACTCGCCGTTCTATCCAGCGGAGGCAGGCGTGCGGAGCGGGGGGCCCTCGATCGCACAGTGTGAGCCCGTTGCTGCGAGCACCTTCGACCGCCGCGTCCCTTCCGGGTTGCGGATCGTCAGGGCGGCGAGGAGGCCGCCGCCCGCGCACATCCCTGCGGCGATGTACAGGGCCACCGAGAAGCCGTGGTCGAGCCGAACGGGATCGAGGTATGCGCGCCCAGTGATGCCGGCCGCGACGGGCAGCACCGCGACTGCGATCAATCCCGCCGTCCTCGCCACATCGTTATTAACGGCGGACGCTATCCCGGCATGCTCGGCAGGAGCAGCCGCGAGGACCGTCGAGGTGAGCGGGGCGACGTTCACGGCAAGGCCGAGTCCGAACACGACGACGCCGGGAAGAACGGACGAGAGGTACGAGCCGGTTGGGCCCGCGCGCGTGAGCATGATCATCCCTGCAGCGATGATGAGAGGACCGATGCTCATCTGAAGCCTGGGGCCGATCCGAGCGGCCAAGTCACCCGAGCGCGCAGACAGCCCGAGCATGATGAACGTCACGGGCAGCAAGGCCGCTCCGGACGCGATGGGGCTGTAATGGGCGACGACCTGGAGCTCGATTGGTAACAGGAACAGACCTCCGCCGAGCGCCGCGTACACCACGAACGTGACGGCGTTGGCCGCGGTGAACTGGATCGACCGGAAGATCCCGAGCGGAAGCAACGGCATCGGGTGCGTCCTTTCGACCTTCACGAACACGACGAGCGAAGCCGCGCCTATCACCAGCGCGCCGACAACAGTTCCGGACGTCCAGCCTGCAGAGCCCGCCTTGATCAAGCCGAACGTGAGACCGGTGAGGGCGAGCGTGACCAAGCCGGCGCCCACATAGTCGATCCGCCCCGACATCGTTTCGTCGCGCGACTCGGGCACGTGGCGCGCGGCGATCACGATCACCGCCGCCGCCAGCGGTGGGTTGATGAAGAACACCAGGCGCCACGAAACGGCTTGGATCAGCCAGCCTCCGAGGAACGGACCGATCGCAGTTGCAAGGCCACCGAAACCGGACCAAGCGCCGATCGCCTTGCCGCGATCTTCAGGAACGAACGACGCTTCGAGGATCGCAAGGCTGCCCGGAGTCAGAAGTGCGCTCCCGGCGCCCTGCAAGATCCGTGCCGCGACGAGGAATCCGGCCGAGGGTGCGATCCCGCAGAAGACCGAGGCGACCGCGAACCACGCCACGCCGACGATGAACACGCGCCGACGGCCGAAACGATCTCCCAGCGAACCGCCCAGCAGCAGGAGCCCGGCCAGCGAAAGCGTGTACCCGGTAACGACCCACTGAAGGCTTGCAACGTCGGCGTGGAACTGCTTGCCGATCGCCGGAAGCGCGATGCCGACGACGGTCCCGTCCAGGGCGGCGAGCCCCGAACCGAGCACCGTCGCCAGTATCGTCCACCGGCCCGACCCGGACCGGAACGTCAGCTGACCTGTGTTGTCTGTCGCCAATTCTCGCCGAGCGCCTAGATGAAGCGCTTTACGAAACCGAGCGCTTTGGCCGCAACCTCACGCCAGCCACTGTCGATCGTTAGAGCGTGCCCTCGCTTCGGGATCTTCTCGATCTCGGTGACGTCCTTGTTCTGCTTCTCTTTCTTGTACGACGCGTTGGAGATGGCCCACGGAACCGTGTGATCGAGCTCGCCCGAGATGATCAGCATCGGACCGCGCATGGGGTTCTTCGTGTCGACCTTCGCCTCGGTCCAGGGGTTGAGGTTCGCGGCTGCAGCCTGGAACAGCGGCTCTCCCGGTGCCGGTACGGCGAATTTCTCGTACAGCGCTTTCGCCTCGTCCTCATCGACCGCATTCGCGAACGCATAGCGGAATTGGTCGTAGGTAAGCGGGACGGCGCGGTGCCGGTTGTTCGGATTCTTTAGGACCGGCGACGCCGACCGCAAGGCTGAGATCGGAAGCGGCAACACACCTCGGAACGGCGCCGGCGAGATCGCAACCGACACGGCAGAAAGACCGCGTCCCGCGAGGATCTCGGTCATGAGTCCGCCGAAAGAGTGGCCGATGATGGCGGGCTTCTTCTTCAGGCTCGATGCGATCTCGCCGAAGTGATCGGCGACCTCTCCAACCGACTTCTTCGCAAACACCTCCGGGTGCTGCTTGGCCTCTTCGACGGTGTCGGGATCGTCCGGCCAGCCTGGAGTGAGCGCGGCGAACCCTTCGGACTCGAACAGCTTTGCCCATGGATCCCAGCTGCTCCCCAGGAGCCACAATCCGTGGACGAACATAACCGGCTGCTTGCCGGATGCGTTCGCGTTGTCGATCTGTGTTTGCTCCGGCTTGGTGACTGTTGTCATTGCGTCCCCTCTCTTTGGCGACTCGAAGAGCCGCTCGGGTGGGTCCAACCACCTTCGACGCTGGCGTCGTTCGTCACGGTGGACGCGCGCGCTCGGAGAACCGCTCTTCATCAGCAACCGGCGAAGGAGTCTGTTGCCCTTGCATCATCGGCCTCCCTACGGCGCCAGAACCCCGCGGCGTGTTTCGCGCAGAGCCACCGTTGCCGCATCGTGGATCGGATCATCGGTGTCGTACGGCTGATGATGTGGGTGAGGAATCGTTTCGATCAGGAGCGCGACCTCATCGATGTAGCACCAGCTCCATTCCTCGCCGGGCTCGAACGAGGAAGCGATGGGGTGTGCTTCCGCTGCCGCGTGTTTCGACGCGTGACGGCTCGGCGACGAGTCGCAGCAGCCCACCCCCCCGCACATAAGGCACATGCGAAGGTGGACCCATCGTCCACCAGAATCCATGCAATCGGAGCAGCCGACCATGCTGCTCGGCGTGACCTCTTTGATCTGGTCGAGGTGCGTGCACTCGTTCATCGCGATCTCCAGAGTTGTCGCGATCTAGGGGAGTCGCTCGACCGCGCACTGTGCCCCCGGAGCCGTCGACGAACTGTGTGGTCATCCTACGGCTTTGGCTATGCGAAGTGGAAGTGAACTCTTCACGTTGCGGCTCTTCGGCCACAGCCGCGTTCGTGGTCTTCTTTGGACGAAGGTAAACTGATTTGGTGGACGTCGAGCGCGCGCGCGAGCTTCTGAGTGCGGA
>Ga0066660_10000633_pt1 | contig 13036 bp, 13 predicted proteins | sample GraSoiAngelo_109_FD_75177 | JGI IMG/M metagenome (GOLD analysis project Ga0066660, IMG submission 75177) | Grasslands soil microbial communities from the Angelo Coastal Reserve, California, USA - 14_0903_12_20cm | ecosystem: Environmental > Terrestrial > Soil > Grasslands | place: USA...
ACGCCCTGGGACGCGTCGACGAGGAGGAGTGCGCCCTCGCATGCCGCCAGCGACCGTGAGACCTCATACGCGAAGTCGACATGTCCCGGCGTGTCGATGAGGTTGAGCTCATAGACGAGGCCGTCGCGCGCCGGATAGCTGAGCCGCACCGCCTGTGCCTTGATGGTGATGCCGCGCTCGCGCTCGAGGTCGAGCTGGTCGAGCAGCTGATCCTGCATGTCTCGCTGAGCCACGGTTCCCGTCGCTTCGAGCAAGCGGTCGGCGAGCGTGGACTTGCCGTGATCGATGTGAGCGATGATGCTGAAGTTGCGGATCAGATCGAGGGGCACAACTCGGCCATGCTACCGGTCGCCCGCATATCATCGGGCCATGGCCACGAGGACCGTCCGGCGACGACGTCGCACGGCGGCCGCGAAAGCAGACACGGGGAAGCGCGCGCTCGTCCTGTGCGGTGGCGGGATCACCGGACTCACCTACGAGATCGGCGCGCTGCGGGCGCTCGACGACCTGCTCGTCGGCGTCACCGTCAACGACTTCGACATCTACGTCGGCACCAGCGCCGGCTCGCTCGTCGGTGCGCTGCTGGCCAACGGCGTCACTCCGACCGAGATGGCGCTGGGGCTCGAAGGCTCCAACCGCATGCTGCGCCCGCCCACCCGCTGGACGATCTATCGCCCCAATGTCACCGAGGCTGCGGTGCGCCTGCTCAAGTTTCCCGAGCTGGTGCGCGAGGCGGCTTGGGAGGTCGCGCGCCATCCGTCGAAGCTGAATCCGATGGACCTCATCGGCATGATGAGCCCGCTCCTGCCATCCGGATTCTTCACCTCCTCGCAGCTCATCCGGTATCTCGAGCGACTCTTCGCCGGCGAGGAGCTCGTGGATGATTTCAGGCGCCTCGAGAAGGAGCTGCACATCGTCACGTGCGCCATCGACACCGGCGAGCGCGTCGTGTTCTCACGCTACAACAACGAGAAGGTCCCCATCAGCACCGCGGTCGCGGCGAGCAGCGCCGTCCCGGTGTTGTTCAAGCCGGTGCGCATCAATGGCGTCGACTATGTGGACGGTGGCATCAAGGGCATCTCGGCACTCGACGTCGCCGTCTCACGCGGCGCCACCCTCATCGTGGTGATCAACCCGGTAGTTCCCGTGGACGCGCTCCACCTCGACACCCCGGAGGTGGTGCGCGGGCAGATCGGCGAACACCTCGCCGACGCCGGCATGCGCGGCGTGTACAACCAGGTGATGCGCGGCATGCTTCACGATGGGATGCTCGACCACATCCGTTTCGTGCGAGACCGCCACGACGACGTGGACATCATCCTCATCGAGCCGCGCGCGGACGACGAGAAGATGTTCTTCCATGAGCTGATGTCGTTCTCGGCACGGCTGATGGTGATGCAGCACGGCTACGAGTCGGTCAGCAACGGGTTGCAGGACACGTGGGGCTACCTGCGACGGATCCTCCCGCGTCACGGCATCCACATCACGCGGCGCGTCGTCGACCGCAAGCCCTTGCAGGTGCCGCCAGAGAGCATCGAGAGCGCCTCGCTGCTCCGCCGGCTGCTGCGTCAGACCGTCTTCGCCCGCCGGCCCCGCGTGGAGCTCGTCGACACCGAGGACGTGGCGTAGAGGCTAGGCGTCCGCTCCACGCCGAAGGATCTCGCCGATGTCGGCCAGACCGCGACGGACACCACCCATCGAGGACTTGACGCGGTGCGAGAGCACCATCGGCGCCACATGCTCGACATCGTCGAGGTCGACGGCGGAGCGGTCCTCGTGCGCAGCGAGGGCCTGGGCGCTCTTGCGCATGACGATGTCGGCGCGGTGTCCATCGACTTCGAGCTCGATGCTGAGCGCGGCGATGGCGAAGAGGATGTCGCGGTCGACGACGACATCGGAGAGTCCGGCGAGGGCGCGCGAGATTCGCTGTGCCTCCGCGCGCTCCTCGGGTTCGTACTCGGACCCAAACGCGTCCGGATCCTCTTCGTAGGCCTCGCGGCGCTCGACGATCTCCACGCGCTGGCTCACGTCGTGGATGCCCTCGACATCGACGCACAGGCCGAACCGGTCGAGCAGCTGTGGACGGAGGTCACCCTCCTCGGGGTTCATCGTCCCAACCAGAATGAAGCGCGCAGGGTGCGACACCGATACGCCCTCGCGCTCCACGGTGTTGTGCCCCATCGCCGCCGCGTCCAGCAGGACGTCGACGATGTGATCATCGAGCAGGTTCACCTCGTCGACGTAGAGGATGTTGCGGTTCGCCTCGGCAAGCACACCCGGCTCGAACTCCTTCTCGCCGCGTTTGATGGCAGCTTCGATGTCGATGGTTCCCACCACGCGGTCCTCGGATGCGTTGATGGGCAGCTCGACAACCCGCATCTGCCTCCGGCTCCTGGGCAGCTCCTCACCCACCTGCGCACGCGTGCTGCACTGATGGCATTGAAGCTCGGGTTCATCAGGCGGGCACGCGTAGAGGCAGTCGGCAACCACCTCCAGCTCCGGCAGCAGACGGGCGAGCGCTCGCACCGCAGTTGACTTGGCCGTGCCTTTCTCGCCGCGGATCAGCACACCGCCGATGGCGGGATTGATCGCATTGAGCACCAGCGCCTGTTTCATGCCCTCCTGCCCCACGATGGCGGTGAAGGGGAACACGCTTCTTCCGTTGTGCATCGCGCTCATTGTCTCAGGCGCCACGACGATTGCGCTCCTTACCGGCCACGCAGGGATTTCTCCACGCCTTCGACAATCGCTCCCTGTGAAAGGTCGTACAGACCCAGGTACTCGCCACCCGCGCGCTCCGCCAGGTCGAGACACGCGTTGAATCCATAGCCGCCGAAGAGCGGTGTCCGGTGGTGCGTCCCGATTCTCGGCAGGCCGGCGCGGACGGAGTGATCGCGCGCCGAGTCGATGACCAGCGTGTGGACGTTCTCCGCTGCGAGCTGCTCAGCGAGGCGTTGCGCCTCCACCAAGGGCTCCTCGCCGAACAACGAGATGTTGCCGCGCCCATCGCTGATGAGCACGAGCAATGGATACACGGACGCGTCGCGGAGCCGCTCGGTTCGGATCAGTCGCAACCCCGCCACGATCCCGTGGGTGAGCGGAGTCGTGCCACCCACCGCGAGGCGTTGCAGCCGGTGCTCTGCGAGATCGACGCTGGAAGTCGGCTGCAGCACGACGCGTGCCGTGCGTCCGGAGAAGACGACGAGCGCCACCTTGTCACGACGCACGTACGCATCGCGCAGCAGCGAAAGCACGGCGCCCTTGGTCGCCTGCATGCGCTGCTCCGCATCCATGGACGCGCTGGCATCGACCACGAAGACGATGAGCGTTCCCGTGCGGCGGCGACGGACCTTCTGCCGCAGATCCTGCCGCTCCAGGTGCAACGCCGGAGCCTCCACACTCGGGGCGGCTTCCGCGCGCCGCCGCAGCTGATGAGGGGCCGCCGCGCGCACGGTCGCGTCGAAGGCGATGTCGGTGGTGTGCTCCGCCTGCGTCGAGCGCACGTAGCGTCCTCGCTTGTCCGCGCTGCGTGATGAGCTGCGTTTACCGCTGGTGGCTCGCGACCTGCGGTCGCGCGGCAGCGCAATCTTCCGCACGGGGAACAACGTCCCCTCGAAGAGCTGCTCGGCGGCGCGACGCGAGACAGCGTCGGTTGCCCGATCGTCACCGCGGACGTGACCGTCGCCGTCGGTCTGTTCGCCCGCCTGCTCGTCGGTCGCTGGGCTATCACCCTCCTCCTGGGCAACCGTCTGCGCCACCGCCGTCTCGGCCTGGCGCGCCATCTCCTCATAGCGCTCCTGGCTCTGTTGGTGCGCTGTCGCCGGTTGCGCCGGTGGCCCGCTCTCCACGCGCGTACGCCGCCGGTGCGCGAGCGCGAGATCCGCTGCCAAGACGACATCTTCGGTGCCGGCGCTGAGCGCGGACGGGGCCCCGCTGACCTGCCCCGCCTCGTTCGCTGTCACGATTCGCGATGCCTCACGCCACGCGCAGAGCGTCCGCGCCGCGGCGCTCACCACGATGTCGGCGCGATGACCCAGCGCTCCGGCATCGATGCACACGAGAGCGATGAACCATCGGATCTGCGGGGGTATGGTGACGAGCGGCAGCAGCTCTGAGGCTTTCATGATGACGGTGCGCAGGTGCTCGTCGGTGCTGCTGAAAGCATCGTGCAGATCACGATGGGTCTCGCGACTCTCGGCGTCGCGCTCGATGATGCTCACGCGTTCCTGCACGGTGCGCAGGCCGGCGATGTCGACGCAGAGCCCGAAGCGATCCAGCAGCTGCGGCCGCAGCTCGCCCTCGTCCGGATTCATGGTGCCGGCGAGGATGAAGGCCGCAGGGTGCGCGAACGAGATGCCTTCGCGCTCGACCGTGTTGCGCCCCATCGCAGCGGCATCGAGGAGCACGTCGACGATGTGGTCGTCGAGCAGGTTCACCTCGTCGACGTAGAGGATGCCGTGGTTGGCATCCGCAAGCACACCCGGCTCGAACACCTTCCGCCCTTCCTTGATCGCCGCCTCCGTGTCCAGCGTGCCGACCACGCGATCTTCTGATGCGTTGATCGGCAGCTCGACCACGCGCAACGGCACGCGGCGCGCTCGCATCTCGTCGCCGCCGGCGGCGCGGAGACGGCAGTCGTCGCACCAGCGCTGCGGATCGGCCGGATCGCACCGGTAGCGGCACCCCTCCACCACATCGATCTCCGGAAGCACACCCGCCAAGGCGCGTACCGCGGTCGACTTCGCAGTGCCTCGCTCGCCCCGGATGAGCACGCCGCCGATCGCGGGGTTGATCGCGTTGAGGATCAGTGCCGACTTCATCGCCTCCTGGCCGACGAGCGCGGTGAACGGCAAAGCAGAACGGGGCGGGGTCATCTCAACAATTGGCCTCTGACCGGTACTGGTACATCACAGCACCGGTGAGCAGGTACAGACCGCCGCTCGCGGTGCTCACGGTCCACCCGCCCGAGTGCCCGATCACCATCCCGGGTGGGACTGCCGGGGCCGCCGTCTTGACCCGCTGCACGTACCCCGCGCCGCGGTACTCGATCGCCGCTGGCGCCTCAGCCGGATACTGCACGGGGAACGCGCACAGCCCGGGGGCCTGCTGGTCGAACGTCAGGCCCGATGGATCGGGATGGCCGGCCCGCCACGGTTCGTCGCCCGCCGAGCTGCCACCGCCGCACGACGTCGCGATGACAGCCAGCAGCGCGGCGACCGCCGCGGCCGTCAGAGATCGGCGCCGATCGCCCGTCGCTGCTCCTCCCCGAGCACCACGCGAGCCGAGTACGCCGGATGCTCCACGCCCACCGCGATCTCCGCGCCGGTGGACCACGCGTCGCGATGCGGGTCACCCAGAGCGAAGCTGATGTGCCACGCACCCGCAGCCTCGTCCTCTGCCTCGCTCGCATCCGGGAGGCCGCCGACGCGCTCGCCGCCGATGTCTAGATACACGCTGCGCTCGATACCGCCGAGATCTGCGATCGCCTGGGCGAGCTCGGCGGGGTCGGCGACGTCGACGTACAGCGTGGCACCCAGAACTGGGTCGTCCGGCAGCATCGCGTTGAACGCCGCCACGCCGGCGGCGACGCGGTCCGGTTCGGCGCTTCGCTGGGTGCGCAGCATCTCCTCGAGCGCCGCCGTCAGCGTTTCCCGGTTCTGGAAGACTAGAGACAGCACGCGCCCCAGTGATACGCGCCGGTATCGCTGCAGGGCAGCGATACGGCTGCGCTCGTCGCCGCGGACCGTCTCGTACGCGGTGCCGGCCCGGATCTCCTCGGGGACGAGCTCCCGTCCCATCTACTCGTGCTCGTCCAGTGCGCGACGCACGCGGGTCAGCTGCACGACGTGAGCATGCTCCGCGGCGGCCACGGACTCGAACCACTCCGCGACGTCAGGGAGGCGGCCCTTGCGCGCCGCCGTCGCGTGCGCTTCGTAGGCGGCGGCATTTGCCTCCGCTTCGGCGATTGCACTGTCCAGGTTGCCGCGCGTGTCTCCCGCGCCTGCCAGCGGATCCGCGGCCTCTTCGAGGAACTCGAGATGCCCGAAGCCGTGTCCCGCCTCGCCATCAGCGAGGGCGCGAAGGTACGCCGCGACGTCGGCATGGCCCTCGACATCGGCGCGGCGGGCGAAGTACAGAGAGCGCAGCGCAGCCTGAGCCTCACGCGCGAAGGCCTCGCGGATGTTCGCGGCGGTGGGAGTGCCCTCGAGACTCACGTCGGTGCCAACTCTCGCACGTCAGAGTGGTGGTTGGACCACGCGACCGGAAACCCGACCGTTGCACTATGCTTTCGCGATCATGAAGGCGGTCCCGTTCGATCGAAGCGTCCTCAAGGTCAACCAGGTGATCCTGATGGTCGGGATCGTGGCCGCCTACGTCGTGGGGCTCGCGCACAATCAGGCGGTGGTGGTGCTGCCGGTGCTCGCGGCGATGATGCTCGCGGGTGTGGTGTCGCCCCACCTCAACGCTCCGCGTCTCCTGTACCTCCACGCGCTCAAGCCCTGGGGCATCGTGAGGCCGCGGGTGGTGCACGAGGATCCCGCTCCGCACCGCTTCGCCCAACTGCTCGGCGGCGTCTTTCTCGCGGCCGCCAGCATCGCCGCGCTGGCGAGCGCGCTCGTCGTCGCATGGGTGCTCGCCTGGATCGTGGTGGTGCTCGCCTTCCTCAACTTCGCATTCAACCTCTGCGTCGGCTGCATCGTGTATGCACAGCTGGTGAAGCTCGGCGTCCTGCCGCTGTCCCGCGCCTCGGCCGCATGAGCCTGCTGGCCCTCGCTCCCCTGATCGCGATCGCGGTCGTCGGCGGCGTTGCGCTGGTCTTACGCGTGCAGCGGAACAGGCAGCTGGTGCTGCTCGGCCAGGTTGTCGAGACGCACGTGTCACGCCGGGCGGCCCCGTCGATCCTCTACTTCACCGGCGCGAACTGCACCATCTGCCACACGGCGCAGGAGCCCGCCCTGCGCGCGCTCGCCACGGGGCTCGACGCCTCTGTGCAGATCCGCGAGGTGGACGTCGCGTCCGAGCCCGGCCTGGCGCGTCGCTACCGCGTGATGTCGCTCCCGACCACCGTCGTGCTGGACGCCGAGCAGACGGTCCGGCACATCAATGTCGGATTCGCCACGGCCACGACGCTGCGAGCGCAGCTGATCGAAGCAGGGCTGCCGGTCGCCGCGTAGCCCGAACGCGGGCGCCACGGCCCCCGACCATAATGGCCGGGCGATGGCACTACGGGAGCGAGCCGGCGAGACCACGGAGCTGGATCCGCGCGACATCTACGCGATCGACGAGCTCGCCGGCGATGACGAACGGCTGGTTCGCGAGACGGTGCGCACCTTTGTGCGCGAACGCGCGCTACCGGTGATCAGCGAACATTTCGACGCGGGCACCTTCCCCATCGAGCTCGTCCCAGGGCTTGCCGAGATGGGGCTGCTCGGCATGCACCTGCACGGGTACGGCTGCGCGGGTGCGACGGCGCTGGCGTACGGCGTCGCGAGCGAAGAGCTCGAGGCGGGTGACAGCGGGCTGCGATCCTTCGTTTCCGTGCAAGGGTCGCTGGTCATGTTCCCGATCCACGCGTACGGGAGCGAGGAGCAGAAGCAGCGCTGGCTGCCGGAGATGGCGGCCGGGCGCGCCATCGGATGCTTCGGGCTCACCGAGCCCGACGCCGGCTCGGATCCCTCGTCGATGCGCACGCGGGCGCGACGCGATGGCGACGACTGGATCATCGACGGCACGAAGATGTGGATCACCAACGGGTCGATCGCCGATGTCGCCGTCGTATGGGCCGAAACCGACGGCGGTGTGCGCGGATTTCTGGTGGAGCGCGGCAGCCGCGGCTTCAGCGCGACGGACGTGCATCGCAAGCTTTCATTGCGCGCGTCGGTGACCTCGGAGCTTTCGTTTGAATCGGTGCGCGTTCCCGCCGACGCGGTGCTGCCCGGCGTCCGCGGGCTCCGCGGACCGCTCTCGTGCCTCAGCGAAGCTCGATACGGCGTGGCGTGGGGCGCTATGGGCTCGGCCCGCGCCTGCTACGAGTCAGCGCTCGAATACAGCCGGCAGCGAATCGCGTTCGGCAAGCCGATCGCCGCATACCAGCTGACGCAGCAGAAGCTTGTCGACATGGCGACGGCCATCGTGCACGGACGACTTCTGGTGCACCGCCTCGGTGTGCTCAAGGACGAAGGCCGGGCGCATCCGGTGATGGTGTCGCTCGCCAAGCGCGCCAATGTGCGAACAGCACTCGACATCGCCAGGAGCGCGCGCACGGTGCTCGGGGCCAACGGCGTCACCCTCGAGTACCCGGTGGCGCGGCACATGGCAAACCTCGAGTCGGTGCTGACTTACGAAGGAACCGAGGAGGTGCACACGCTCGTCATTGGCAAGGCGCTCACCGGCGAAGACGCCTTCGCGTAGACGGCGCCGCCCTCCTCGTCACGCCACGGCCTCGACGTCCCACCCCTCGGCGTCGCGAAACGAATGATGTCCGCGCTTCGTGACGATCACATGGTCGAGCACCGACACGCCGAGCAGCTCGCCCGCGGCGCGGAGTGCCGCGGTGACGGTGCGATCTGCGCGGCTCGGCGATGAGTCGCCGCTCGGATGGTTATGGCCGATAATGACTGCAACTGCGCCGCTGCGCAACGCTGGGGCAAAGACGTCCCGCGGCTGCAGCCGCGATGCGTTGACCGTACCCACGGCGACGGTTTCGACGCCCAAAGGCCGATGGCGCGCGTCGAGCAACAGCACGACCACCTCCTCGCGCCTCGCGGTGCGCAACCGTTCGAGCAGCAGCAGCGCGTCGCGCGGGGCGGCGACCGACGGGCGGTCATCTGGGTACCACCGGTCGGCCAGCTCCCAGATCGCCTCGAGCCGCGCGGCCCGCTCCGTGCCCACGCCGTGGTCCCGCACGAGGCCACGCCGACCGAGCGCGCGACGCTCCCACATCGGTATCCGCGCCACGCGCGCCCCCATCTCCAGGAGCTCAGGCGCCGGCGACGAGCCGCCGACCGCCCGCGCGATGAGCTCTGCCTCACCGAGCTCAGCGACGTCGCCGGCGTGACCCACATCGGCGATGCTACTTCACACCTGTGGTTCTGCAACGGACGTATCAGTACGGGTAACAGCCCACCGGCCGCCCTGGTTGCCGCTGCGCGGACAGCCTGACTGCTGTCCGCTGCCGCTCCCGTCGGTCGCGGGGGCCACCGCGACCTCCTTACGCCCTGGGCGACCGGTGGGCTGTCACCCCTGATCAGACGTCCGAGCAATCAGCGGGTGAAGACCACGCCAATGACGAAGACCACGACGAGGAGGGCCATGAGCACGCCGACCGCTACCCAGCCGTTCGACAGCAGCACGAGCGGCATCAGCCATCCGGTCGGCCCTGCGGGCGGCGCCGGCGCAGCGTCGCCGGAGTCGAGGACGTCGGCGGGCGCGCGGATGGCGATCAGCTCGACGCGGCCGGCGGCGTCCTCCGGCACGTCGGCGGGATCGACGAGCGCCGGCGTTCGCGCGGCACTGCGGCGGCGTCGCGGCGGCCGGGGGTCCGTCGGAAGCCCGGGATCGAGATCAGTCACCGCGCTCCGCATCCGCGATGACCGCGTTCAGGACCTCGTCGGCGAGGGCACGGTATGCGGTGGCGGCGTAGCTACTGGACGCGTACGCGGTCACGGGCTCGCCCGCGAGCGCGGTCTCCTGCAGCTTGACGGTCACCTTGATCGCGGTCTCGAACACGCGCAGGTTGGGGATGGCGCTCAACGCTTCCAGCATGTCGCGGGAGAAACGCGTCCGGGGCACGACGAACGTCGGCAGCAGACCGAGCACCCGCAGCCTCGGGTTGAGCCGCTGGCGCGTCTCGTGCACGGTGCGCAGAGTCTCCTTCAATCCTTTGATGGCATATCCCGACATCTGCACCGGGATCAGCACGAAGTCGGCGGCGGCAAGCACGCACACCGTGTGGAAGCCGAAGCTGGGCGGCGTGTCGAACAGGACGAAGTCGTAATCGCGGCAATCGCGTTGCAGCGGTTCACGAAGGCGGAGCTCGCGATCGAGCGACGTCGGCAGCGCCGCCTCCACCGCGCTCAGGTCAGGGCTCGCCGGAAGCAGATGGAGGTTCTGCCAGCGCGTGCTTGCGACGACCTCATCGACTGAGTGGGCGGGCTCCACCAGCACGTCCGCGACTGTGTGCTGCAGCGTGTACGGATTGAACCCCAGCCCAGACGTGAGGTTCGACTGCGGATCCATGTCGACGGCGAGGACCCGCCGTCCGCGCTCTGCGAAGGCGCCGGCCAGCGAGGCGCACGTCGTCGTCTTGCCGACTCCGCCCTTACCAGCCACGCACGCGATGGATACGACCATTTGCGTGGCCAGTGTAGTCAGTTGGTCAGAAGCGGCTGATGCGCGCCGCCGGCGCCGGTGCGGCGATCTCCCAGATTTGATTGAGGCGGCGCTGCATGACGCTCATGAGCACGAGACCTCCTGCGATGGGCACCAGCAGCCAGCAGGCCGATCGCACCGGACGAATCTGCACATCCGAGGTCTTGCCGGCACGATCCTCGGCCATCCGCACACGCTCGAGCGTCATGACGATGGCCACGATGCTGAACGGCAGCACCAGCATGAGGTATGGGATCACGACCAGACCACCAAGCAGGAAATAGGCGTGCGTCACCGTGAAGTGCGGGTCGAAGGGAAGGGTCACCTTCAATGTGTCGATCACGATGCGCGCAGCGCCCGCAAGGGAGATGAGGAGACCGAGCAGCCACGCAAGAGTGACCGCAAGGGTCGACGTGCCCGGCCGCACGTGCATCCGTGGATCGAAGTCGGCGACTTCGGTGTTGATGCGGCTGTGCCATATCAGCGCGTACACGCCGAGCGTTACGACGGACAGGGCGATGACCACGACACGCGAGCGCCGCTTGCCCTCGGGACCGTGCGACGCGACCATCGGTGGCGGTGTCGATGCCCTCTTGGGTGCGGGCGGGGTGTCACGGCCGGCGACGATTCCCGACGGGTACGACCACGAGGGCGCGGCGGGTGCCGACGGCTCGGCGCCGCCATGTGCCGGAGGCGGCGAATCCGCCCTGCCCGAGACCTCAACGGAATCGGATTTGGCCATCTTCGCCTCTTCCCCCGGCGCGTCGGGGGACGCGTCCAGTGTCTGTGCCTTGGCTTTGAACATGCTGCGTGCTCCTTGCTGCATTGGGCCTTGCGAGCCCGGCTGGGACGTTGACTGGGACGTGTGCCGCTCCGGGTACTGGATTCGAACCAGTGACCTTGCGGTTAACAGCCGCCTGCTCTACCGCTGAGCTAACCCGGACAGATGGAGCGGAGTCTATCGCGAGATCGGAACAGCGCCCTACTCGAGATAGTCCTTGAGCTTCTTGCTGCGCGATGGATGACGCAGCTTGCGCAGCGCCTTGGCCTCGATCTGCCGGATGCGCTCTCGCGTGACACCGAAGCGCTTGCCTACCTCTTCGAGCGTCCGCTGGTGTCCGTCGATGAGGCCGAAGCGAAGCTGCAGCACCCGGCGCTCGCGAGGGGTCAGCGTGTCGAGGATGTCCTCCACCTCGGTGCGCAGCATGGTGAGCGAGGCCGCCTCTGATGGCGCGGTGGCTTCCTTGTCCTCGACGAAGTCACCGAGATGGGAATCCTCCTCCTCGCCGATGGGCGTCTCCAGCGAGACAGGATCCTGGGAAACCTTCGTGATCTCGCGGACCTTCTCGGGCGTGATCCCCATCTCCTCTGCGATCTCCTCGTCGCTCGGCTCGCGCCCGAGCTCCTGAAGCAGCCGGCGGGACACACGGACGAGCTTGTTGATCGTCTCGACCATGTGCACGGGAATGCGGATCGTCCGCGCCTGGTCTGCAATCGCCCTGGTGATCGCCTGGCGAATCCACCACGTGGCGTACGTCGAGAACTTGTACCCCTTGTGGTAGTCGAATTTCTCGACGGCACGGATCAGTCCCATGTTGCCCTCCTGGATCAGATCCAGGAACGACATGCCACGGCCTATGTACTTCTTGGCAATGCTGACCACAAGCCGGAGGTTCGCTTCGGTCAGCTGGTTCTTCGCCTCGTCGTCGCCCTGCTCGATGAGCTTGGCGTAGTGCACCTCCTGCTCGGCCTTGAGCAGCGCGACCCGACCGATCTCCTTGAGGTACATGCGCACCGGGTCGTCGAGCGAGATCGAGTCGACGGCCTCTGCCTTGGCGATGAGCTCCTCGTCGATCTCGTCGACGGTCTCGAAGTCCTTGTCCCCATCGGTGACCTCGACGCCCATCTCACGGAAGACCTGGAAGATGCGCTCCAGATGATCCGGCTCGGCGTCGATCTCGGGGAACGCGGTGAGGATGTCGTCCGGAGTCAGGAAGCCGTGATCCTTGCCCTTGATGATCAGCGCCTCGGCGGCCGTCACCAACTGGTCAGCGCCGCCGACTGGGGCGGCTACCGCGGCCGTCTTGGACCTGGTCGTGGTGGGGGTGGTGCTCACCGGTTCAGCAAATCTCCGAAGGGCTGGATATAGAAGGCGACGCCGTCCGCCGTGATCGCCAAGATGGGCCAGCCCTCACTCTTCCTTCGATCCTATTTAACGCGCCGGGATACGTTTGGTGTCGGCAGAAGCGGGGCCTACGGGATCTCCAGGGCGGTGTTCGATACCGTTCCGGCACGGAACGAGGGTGCCGCGGCCGGGGATTTACCAAACATCATTGGGATCCGACAGGCCTCAGCGCGTCGAGAGGGTGTGCCGCAGATGGGGCGCCTCGGCTGCGAGCGCGGCAAGCCGGGCGGCGAGCAAGCGCACCTCGTCGTCGCGACCCTCTTCCTTTGCTTGCAGCAGTTCGCGCTGGATCAGCGCGGCCGAGCGGAGCGCGGTCGCCTCGTGCACGTCGCGCACGCAGTCCTGCATCGCACGCACCAGCGCTTCGGGGTCGCTCTCGGTGTCGAGCTCTGGAACGTCGAGCACCATGAGGCGGGCCGCGTGCGACTGATCCTGCTGAGTCAGGCGGTGCAGCGGAAATGCGCTCTCGTCTGCGGTCAG
>Ga0066660_10000637_pt1 | contig 13001 bp, 6 predicted proteins | sample GraSoiAngelo_109_FD_75177 | JGI IMG/M metagenome (GOLD analysis project Ga0066660, IMG submission 75177) | Grasslands soil microbial communities from the Angelo Coastal Reserve, California, USA - 14_0903_12_20cm | ecosystem: Environmental > Terrestrial > Soil > Grasslands | place: USA...
AGAAGGGGAACGAATGGCTGATGATCAAACACGAGGACGCCGCCGAAGACTCCACTTGGAACATCGAGGAGCACGACGGTTCCGTGCTCACTGGGAGAACGCTGGAGGAAATCGCCCAAGAGCTGCCACCCAAGCGCCGGGCAACGCCAATTCACGCAGCTGAGTTGCAAGGCGCACGCAAGAGTGCAATGCCGTCTCGCGTGGAACCCATGCTGGCGACGCTCACCGACCGCCCCTTTTCCGATCCCAACTGGCTCTTTGAGATCAAGTGGGACGGTGTGCGCGCGCTAGCCCGAATTGAGAATGACGCTTTGACGTTACGCTCTCGCACCGGCGTTGACATGGACAAGCGCTATCCCGAACTGGCCTCTCTTCCCGATGTCTTGGCCGCCCGCCAGACAATTCTTGACGGAGAGATCGTCGCTCTAGACACCCGCGGTCACAGTGACTTCGAACTCTTGCAGGAACGCATGCACGTGCGGGCTCCCAGCGAGAGCCTCCTCTCGCGGGTCCCTGTCGTGTACTTCGTCTTTGATCTTCTCTACTGTGACGGATACGACCTTCGCGAAACTCCACTCCTCGATCGCAAGCAGCTCCTGCACCGATTGCTTCGCACCTCCGAACGGTTTCGCTACTCCGATCATCAGTCGGAACACGGAAAAGAGCTGTTCGCGCTGGCAGAAAAGAATGGCTTGGAAGGGATCGTCGCGAAGCGAGCCGACAGCACCTACGTTTCTGATCGGAGCCCATACTGGGTGAAGCTGAAGATTACAAAGACAGTAGACGCCGTCGTCGGTGGCTGGACAGAATCTCGCACCTTCGCTCTTCCCTTTGGCTCACTCCTATTGGGCTTGTATCAAGGCAAAAAGCTTCGATTCATCGGACATGTTGGCAGCGGATTTGACGCGAAAAAGCTGAAAGAATTGAGCAGCAAGTTGAAAGAACTGGCAGCTCCCGCTTGCCCGTTTGACACCGTGCCCGAAACCAACGAAAGGCCATCCTGGGTCTCTCCGGTTTTGGCTGCGCGCGTCAAGTTCAGCGGATGGACACAAGAGAACTCCCTGCGCCATCCTGTTTTCCTCGCGCTCCGCAAGGATGCGCGTCCCATGGATTGCCAATGGGAGAACGAGGTTGCCCCTTCCCCCGCTCCAACCGTAGTTCGGGCACCTGAGGTCGTCGGCCTGGTGCTCAACACAAAAATCCAGATCGAAGCCGAGTTGTTCAAGGGGCGCTCGGAAACCGTCACCATTGAACTCGACGGCAAACGGCTGCGGCTGAGCAACTTGAACAAAGTCTATTTTCCAGAGTCCGGCCACACGAAACGGAATCTACTGGCCTACTACTACCGCATGGCCAACTTCATCTTGCCCTTTCTTCGCGATCGGGCCCTCGTCTTGCGCCGCTATCCGGACGGCATAAAGGGCCAGGCCTTCTTTCAAAAAGACTTGCGCGAGGGCATCCCGGAATGGTTCACAACCGTGCCCCTCGATTCCGAAAAGCGCGGAGAAGAAATACACTATGCGACCGCCAACGATCGCTCTTCCCTTCTCTTTTTGACCGGCCTCGGTTGCCTCGACCACAATCCCTGGTCCAGTCGCTTTGCCGATCTTGAGCATCCTGACTACTTCTTCTTCGACCTCGATCCTTCCGAGGGCACCGCTTTCTCCGTCGTAGTCACGATCGCTCGAGCGCTTCATGAAAAATTGGAAGAATTGCGGTTAGTGAGCTTCCTGAAGACTTCAGGCGCAACTGGACTCCACCTGTATGTTCCAGTTGAGCCAATCTATACGTACGAACAGTTACGAACTTTCGCCGAGATCGTCGCTCGAACGGTAACCGCCGAACACTCGAATCTAGTAACTAACGAGCGGTCCGTGGCACGTCGTCCCGCCGGTCGCGTACTGATTGACGTCCAGCAGAATGCTCTGGGCCGCCCCCTGGCTGCCCCCTACTCCGTGCGGGCATTCCCCCAAGCGCCGGTTTCCGCTCCCCTGTTACCCCGCGAATTGCGTCCCCGCCTGCGCCCCGAAACGTTGAACATAAAGACGGTCTTTGCGCGCTTAGAAGAGAAGGGCGATCTCTGGGTCGATTTCTGGAGGCGGCGCCAACGACTAGAACAAGCCATCGAACTTCTTAGCGAGCATATGCCGTCGAAGAAAAAGAAAGGGCCTTGAATCGGCAAAGAAACGCAGGTCGGTTGGTTACGAAAATTTCCGAAATAAGCCACTACTCAGGCCTTTGCTCTCTTTTCGCAGAGTGGTGGTTGTGATTTAATTGCGCTCCGCGGAGGTCTTTCCATTCCTCGCCCGGGCCAGCTTCGCGTCGGCACTTCCGGATACTCCTATAAGGAGTGGAAGGGCAGCTTCTACCCCGAGAAACTTCCGGACCGCGAAATGCTCAGCTTCTATTCAAAGCAGTTCTCGACGGTCGAAATCAATCACAGTTTCTATCGCATGCCCACCGAGACCGCGCTTCTGAACTGGGCCAAGAGCGTGCCGGAAGGCTTTCGCTTCGCCTTAAAGGTCAACCAGCAGATTACCCACATCCAGAGACTCCGCAACTGTGAGAGCACTCTGAAACGTTTCCTGGAAGTGGCCAGCGTTCTCAACGACGGCGACCACCTGGGCCCAATCCTCGTTCAACTGCCGCCCAACTTCAAGTTCGATCATCCCCTGTTGGAAGACTTCCTTGCTCTTCGCCCGCCCGCCTTCGCTTTCGCCTTCGAGGTCCGCCACCCGTCTTGGTACACCGACGAAACGTATTCCGTTCTTCGTCAGCACAAGACGGCCCTTTGCCTGTCCGAGACCGACAAGCAAACACCTCCCGACGTGCTTACTGCCGGCTTCACCTACGCCCGCTTGCGCCTTGAAAACTACACTCCGAAGCAAATCACTGCCTGGAGAAAACGCTTCGATGCCTGGCTTGGCCAGGGCGTGGATGTGTACGCCTATTTCAAGCACGAAGACGCTGGCAAAGCGCCAGCCTACGCGCGCCAGCTCCTCGGAAAATAAGACTGACAGCGCACCCGCCTTCATTGGTCTTTGCCCTTCCCCCCGACGGCGAGCGAGTTATCTACTAGCTAACAAGCTAGGCCCACAATCGGAAAGGTGACGCCTACAATCGGGCTGGGGGTCCCGCGCAGGCGTCATAGGCCGCATGGAAGCTAATCGCGTTCGTGGAAGGCCGCGCCGCCACCGGGAGCCTCTCCTTCCGAATCCCTGTTCGTGGCGTCCCAGTGTAATTTGGTCAACTGCACCAAAAAAATCATCGGGCAGCTCGAGAGCGTCTTGCGCGCCCTGAATGAGGACGACCCTTGCGCCGAAGCCCTCCAGCGCCTCTCCGCCGCCCGCGGCGCCATCAACAGTCTCATGGCCGAGCTGATGGAAGGCCACATCCGCAACCACATGCCTCGCAATTCCAAATCTTCCGAAGAAGCCGCCGCCGACGTCATCCACATCGTCCGCACTTACCTCAAATAGAGTAGAAGAGAGTCGCCTTTCGAACGAATTTTCTATATCTTCTCTGCACCAAGACTCCGGTGGCTGGAATCAAAGAACCTGAAGGAGACGCCGCGGTGCGAAGAATCTTCATAACCCTTGTCTTTGTTGCATTCGCAAATGCGCCGGCGGTTCGCGGGCAAGCCGGACCTGTCGAGGGAGGTCATGAATTGCAGGCGTGGACCGGCGGGGGCCATGGAATCAATGGCAGCCAATCCGGCGACGGAGTATGGAACGCGGGCTTCCGCTACGGCCTGATCCTCACCGCGCCGCACGGTCCCGGTTTCCTTCGCGGCCGCTTGGAATATGCAGTGGATGCCGTCCCGGTCTTCCTGGTTGTTCAGAAGAGGAACACGGCGTACGGCGTTGGCATAAACCCTTTCGCATTCAAATGGGCGCTGGACACGCACAGCAGCGTGGTTCCGTATCTCGAACTTGGCGGCGGCACTCTCTTTACCAATACCAAGGTGCCCGAAGGAACATCCCACATCAATTTCACTACCAGCGGCGCTGCAGGCCTCCACTTCCTGCGCAGCAAGCACAATATCAGCGCGGAAGTCCGTTACATGCATATTTCGAACGCCGGCCTGGCAACGCCAAATCCCGGCATTAATACCATTCAGTTGCGCTTAGGTTTCGGTCTGTTCAGCCAAAAAGAATACCTCGCTGGACAGCGCGCCCGGTTCAACGCCAGAGTTGGGTGTGCGAGATGAAAATGATTGCAATTTCCGTAGCCGTAATCGTTCTGCTCATTGGAGTCGTCGTCATCAGCGCCATGCGCACCGGAGAGAAAGCGCCCTCCGCAGGGACGCCTGCGCCAGGCTTTACGCTGAATTCGCAGGATGGCAAACCGCTCCGCCTGCACGATCTTCGCGGCAAATGGGTGGTGCTGTATTTCTATCCTAAGGACTTCACCAGCGGGTGCACCAAAGAGGCCCACAATTTTCAGCGCGACCTCCCGCAGTATGAACAGAAAAACGCGTTAATCCTCGGTGTGAGTGTTCAGGACGAAGCTACCCACCAGAAGTTCTGCGCCAAAGAAGGCCTAAGCTTCAGACTGCTTGCCGATACGAAGTACGAGGTCTCTTCATCCTACGACTCGCTGGTGAATCTAGGAGTCGCTAAACTTTCCGCACGCCATACTTTTCTCATCGACCCGGCCGGCGTCGTCCGCAAATCCTATCTCAACGTTAACGCCGAAAAACACAGCGCCGAAGTGCTGGCCGATTTGGCGCAACTCCAACAGCCTCCGGGCTGAGCCTATCCTGCAGCCATTGTAATCCCGAGCAAAGCAAGGATCTCATCTGATCCCCACTTCGCCCGAGAGTTTCTGCCGCTTCAGTCTCCGCAAGCCGCCTCGGCAGCCAGATCGGGAACCTCGGGCAGCGCCGCGAGATTGCTCTTGCTCAGCAAGTTGTTCAGGACGGCCACATCTTTATTCTTCAGTTCCTGCCACGCCGCAAGAGCTTCGTCCAAACCCTTGCAGATCCGTCGGTACGCCGCAAACGATTCTTCCGACGGCGCAAAGTCCGCTCCGTCAACCAGCGCCATCAGCGCCGTCAATGTGTCGTTCACCGCCATGAAACTGGCCGTTCTGGGAGTCTCCAGGATCGGTGTCGCTTCCCCTTCGAGCGCCGCAACTTTTGCATCCAGCGCGCTGGCCGCAACGGCAATGGGATCTTCCTTGGGCCGCTTCATCAGCTCCGCCAGCCGCGCGCGCAGTTTCTTGGTCTGTTGGTAGCCGTCAAAGTTTTTTCCGAGCAACCCGGAGATTTTCAGTTGCAGCTCCAGTGAGCTCTGCAATTCGTTGCGCGCCGCCACCACCCGCGGATCCATCTTGACTTCCAGCGGTTGGCGAAAAACTTGTTCCCCCGCTTTCAGCCGCACCTCAAACTTCCCCGGCAGCACCAGCGGTCCCTGCGGAGGCAGCGGCGTCGACCCCACGATCGCCGCGATTGGATAGTTATACGGAGACTGCGGGTGCATGGCGCGCGGGTCGGCGTAGCGCAGATTCCAAACAAAACGGTGCATTCCCGCTGCTTTCGAAAGCGCCTGGGGATGCGCGATCCAGTACTTCGCCACGAATGGGGTTTCTTCCGGCTCTTTCGGCTCTTCCGGCGCAGGCGCGCTGGAAAAACTCCGCACTGGTTTTTCATCCGCGTCGTAAATTTCCAGCTGAACGTCTCCGGCAGAATTCGCCGGCAAAAAGTAATTCAGGATTGCACCATCGGGAGGATTCTTTCCCGCAGGAACTTCCGGAGGCAGCGGCGTGTCTTGATTCTCGTCGCGGCGCACGCGGATGGCGTTTCGCGGCGCAAAGAGATGCACGTTCGAAGACGCTGCGCGCACACCCAACTGGCGAAGCGGCGTGACATCGTCGAGGATCCAGAACGAACGTCCATACGTCGCCGCCACCAGGTCATCCTGCTCGACGGCCAGGTCATGGATGGCTACAACTGGCATATTTAACCGCAGTGATTGCCAGTGATCTCCGCTATCAAACGAAACGTAAACTTCCCGTTCCGTCCCCGCATACAGCAATCCCTTGCGAACTGGATCCTCGCGCACGGTGCGGACAAAATCGCCGTCGCGAATGCCGTTGACAGTTTCCTGCCAGCTCTTTCCAAAATCGCGTGTCCGAAAAATGTGTGGCCGCAAATCATCGAGACTGTTTCGATTGACCGCTGCATAAGCCACACCGGCCTCGAAGTGCGACGATTCAATAATGCTGATCGTACTCCATTCCGATAAGCCCGTTGGCGTGACGTTCTGCCACGTCGCTCCACCGTCCTTGGTGAGCTGGATGTTCCCATCATTCGTTCCAACCCAGATGAGACCTTCCTTAACCTCCGAAGGCGCGATCGTCAGGATCGTGCCAAGCACCTGTTTCGAATCTTTTTCAGCTGCGCGAGTACGCGTCAGGTCGGGACTCACGGCCTGCCAGCCCGTTCCTGCATCCGTCGTTTTCAAGAGAAACTGCGTCCCGAGATAGAGCAGATGTGGATCCTGCGGTGAAAAAACCAGCGGAATTGTCCAGTTGAAACGGTACTTGCTGCCAAACGAGACCGGCGCAGGGGAAATATCCCGCGCCTGCCCCGTGATTTTTGACAAACGCACGACGTTGCCGCCTGGACCCGCGTTGTAGACCACATCGGGGTCCAACGGGTCGGGAATCGTATAACCGCTCTCTCCTGGGCCGACGGCGTACCAATCGCGTTCCGTGATTTGTCCGTTGTTGCCGCGGCTGGAGATGCCTGCGGTCCCGCTGTCCTGTTGCGGTCCATACACCCTGTAAGGAAACCGGTGATCCGTCGCGACGCTATAAAATTGTCCCGTCGGCTGATTGTACCACGTGCTCCAGGACTCGCCTCCGTTGAGGCTGATCGTCGCTCCCTGATCCACACCGAGCATGATTCGTTGCGAATTCGTCGGATCGATCCAGACCGTGTGGTAATCGTCGCCACCTGGAGCGCCCTTGATCGCTGTAAACGTGCGCCCTCCGTCGGTCGAGCGGTACAGGTTTTGCGACGGCACATAAACAACGTCGGCGTTCTTCGGGTCCACGAATATCTCGCTCATGTACCAGAACCCTTCGATCCGCTGGTCCTCTGTCGCCTTTTTCCACGTCGCTCCCGCGTCGTCTGACCGGTACAGCCCGCCTTTTTTGTCCTTCGCCTCCACAATCACGTACACGCGTTGTCCGTGATTCCCCGGCGCAACCGCAACTCCCTCTCGCCCCCACTCTCCTTCCGGAAGTCCGTGCCCCGTGATTTGCGTCCAAGTGAGGCCTTCGTCCACAGACTTATAGAGCCCGCTGCCGGGCCCGTACGATGTTCCTTTTTGTCCTGGCTTTCGAATGCCGTGCCACAGTGTCGCGTACACCACTCGCGGATTTCCCGGCTCAAAACAGAGATCCACGGCCGCCGTAACATTGTCTTTGTACAGTACTTTCTTCCAGTTCCGCCCGCCATCCGTTGAGCGGAAAACTCCGCGCTCTTCATTCGGCCCTGAACTGTGGCCCATCGCCGCGACCAGCACGAGATCCGGATTCCGCGGATCGACCAGGATTCTCCCAATATGTCGCGTGTCCTCCAGTCCGATATGCTGCCAGTTCTCCCCGCCATCAACGGACTTGTAAACTCCATCTCCGTAGCTGCTGTCGGAAAGAATCGTATTGACGCCCGTTCCTACGTAAATGATGTTCGGATTCGAAGGCGCCAGAGTCATAGCCCCGATCGACGCGACTTGCTCCTTGTCGAAAATCGGCTTCCAGACCGTGCCCCCGTCCGTCGTTTTCCACACCCCTCCGCCGTCCGCCCCAAAATAGTAGACGCCCGCATTGCCCGAAACCCCCGCGACGGCATTCACCTTTCCCGCGCGGAACGGCCCGATCATTCGCCATTTCATTTCCGAATAGAGCGATTCGGGAATCTGCTGCGCGTGGCCAATAGCCGCAAGCAGAAATCCCGTGGGCCAAAGGAGCGCAGAACCAAGCACAATTTGAAACGAACGTAAACTCTTCATTTGGACGCCTTTCGAAATTCCATCGCGAGACAATTCATGGTTCATCGTCTCCATCCGCTTCGGCGGAAGGAGCGGTATCGGCTGCTTTGGTCGGATCGATCGCAGCGAATCCGGCTTTCCTGAGTTCCGCATTCAGCGCCGGAATATCCTGCTCCCGGATTCTCGTCCAGCGCGTGACGAGTTTCTCCAGAGCCTCCTGGAGTTCCTTGTAAACAGCAATAGCTTGGGTCGTGGGCGCGGCGTCGGCACTGTCCGCAACCGCCAGGATGCCACCGAAATGCTGGTTCAAGCTGGAAAGATTTTCTGGTTGCTTCGCGCCGGGCGGTAAGCCCAAGGAATTGCTCTGTGCTGCGCCTTCCAGTTCGGCGGCTTGTTTGTCGAGAGCCGCTATGGCCTCGGCAAGAGTGCCCTTTCCCGCTTTCGCGCCGTGTTCCTTCAACTGCGCGCGCACCGATTGAACCTGCAAGAGCACTCCGAAGCTTTCGTTCATTCCTTCGACCGAGCCGCTTTGCATTTCAAACTGCTTGCGAAGGTCCGCAAATGAAGTTTTGATGCGCGGATCCATTCGAATAACGAGCGGAGCTGAGTACGTTTTCCCGTCCACGCTGAGTTTTGCCGTGTAGTTGCCGGGCAGCACCCACGCTCCCAGCGGATATTTTGGCGTGTCGTGCGCGATCGCAGAAATCGGAAATTCGTGCCCAAGAGAATCCGGCGACGGGTAATGCAGATCCCACGCAAAACGGTGCATTCCCGCTGCCCCCGAAAGAATTTGCGCGGGGCGCACCCAGTACATCGGGATGGGATGCTCGCCGGCGATTTTTTCCATCGCCTCGGGCTTGTCTGAACTGGAATAGCGACGCACGAGATGCTGCTGCTCATCGAAAACCTCCAGCATCACCGGTTTGTTCGAACTAGACGCGAGGTAGTAGTCGATGATGGCGCCGTCGGGAGGATTTTTTCCGGCGGGGAATTCCGGCGGCAGCGGCGTGTCCGGATTGCGGTTCCACCGGAAACGGATCGCGTCCTGAGGTACGAAGAGAAATGCCGATGATTTTCTAACCTGCTCGGAAAGCTGGCGCAGGGGAGTAACGTCATCGAGAATCCAAAACGAGCGGCCGTGCGTGGCGACAATGAGATCGTCGCCATGAATCACAAGATCGCGCATAGACGTGTGCGGCAGATTGAGCTGCAGCGGCTGCCAATCGTCTCCATCGTTGAAGGAAACATGGACGGAGCCTTCCGTTCCGGCGAACAGCAGACCTTTTCGAACCGGATCCTCGCGCACCACGTTGCTCGCACCACCACCGGGAATATTTTTTGTGATTTCCGTCCACGTTTTGCCGAAATCGCGCGTGCGATAAATGTGCGCGCGCAAATCATCGAGCCGGAATGAATTAATCGCCGCGTACGCCGCCCCCGCATCGAAGTGCGAGGCTTCGATTATGGAAACTTTGCTCCACGGCTTCAACTGTGGCGGCGTGACGTTTTGCCAGGTCTTCCCGCCGTCGCGCGTGATGTGAATCAATCCGTCGTCGGTGCCCGCCCAAATTGTGTTCGCTTCTTTGAAAGAAGGAGCGACAGCGTAGATAACGCCGCGGTGCTTTCCTTTTTCCGGATCGCTCGCGGCGAAAACACCGAGATTCGCGGGGATTTCATAGGATTCGCGCGTGAGATCATCGGGACTGATGACTTGCCAACTATTTCCCGCATCGGTCGTCTTGAAAAGCACGTTGGCCGCGAAGTAGAGCGTTTGCGGCTCCAGCGGCGAGAACACCACCGGCAGCGTGCGCGCATAACGATACTCGCCACGGCGAATCGGCTCCGGCGTAACCTTCGCGTACTCGCCGATATCCTGCTTCGTACGCGTGAGCCAGTCGCCATAAAGAAAATTCGGGTCGAGCGGGTCGACCGCAATATATCCATACTCAAAGATCCCGATAAGATGCCAATCGCGAAAAGTAATTTCACCATAATCGCTCCGGCTCTGCGTCCCCACGGAGCCGCTTTCCTGCTGCGCGCCGTAAACCCAATACGGAAAACGGTTGTCAGTGGTGACGTGATAAAATTGCGCCGTTGGCTGATTGTACCAAGTGCTCCACGTCGTGCCGCCGTTCACGCTGATGACCGCGCCCTGATCGGAGCTGAGCGCGATAATCTGCGGATTTTCCGTGCTGATCCAAATGCGCTGGTAATCGTCGCCGCCGGGGGCGCCTTTGAACCCCACAAATGTTTTTCCGCCGTCGGTGGATCTCCACGTCGTGGTGTTCGCGACGTAAATCAAGTCCGGATTGTCCGGCGCGACGGCGATGCCCATCGCGCCCGGGCCGCGGCCACCGATGCGACGGTCGGCGTTTACCTGTTTCCATGATTCGCCGGAATCATCGGAGCGGTAGACGCCGGCATTTCTCTTTGCCTCCACTGTGGCGTAAACGCGGTTCGGTTGGCTGTGCGAAACGGCAATACCGATGCGGCCCAGACCATCACCGTCGGCGGGTAGACCTTTCGTGAGCTGGTGCCAATTGCTTCCGCCATCGGTGGATTTGAAAAGGCCGCTTCCTGCACGGATGAACGATTCGCCGCTGCGAATCTCCCACGGCGCAACGCGAGCGGCCCACAACACGGCGTAAATCGTCTGCGGATTCGCGGGATCGAAAGCAAGATCGGCGGCGCCAGTGTTTTCGTCCTTGTAGAGAACTTTCTGGAAGGATTGGCCGCCGTCGGTGGAACGGAAGACACCGCGCTCGGTGTTCGGGCCATAAGGATGCCCCTCGGCGGCAACGAAAACGCGGTTGGGGTCTTTCGGGTCGATGAGAATCGTGGTGATTTGTTGTGCGTCACGCAGACCGAGGTGCCTCCATGATTTTCCGGCATCGGTGGATTTGTAGACGCCATCGCCGGTCGCGAGATCGGGGCGCTGCAATCCTTCGCCGCTGCCGACGTAGATGACGTTCGGATCGGAAGGAGCAACGGCAAGCGCGCCGACTGAGCCGGTGGGCTGGTCATCGAAAATCGGATTCCAGGTATTTCCGAAATCGGTGGTTTTCCAGACGCCGCCGTTGACGGCGGCCGTGTAGAAAACGTTCGGCTGGTGCGGCACGCCGGAGATGGCCACAGTGCGGCCGCCGCGGAACGGCCCGATGCAGCGCCAACGCATTTCCGAATAGAGTTTCTGGTCGAACTGCTGCGCGTTCGCCGAAACGCAAAAAATAGTTGTGACGACGATTCCAATGAGGAACCACTTCCCTGCCGCACCGATTCGCATCCGAGTCCTCCATGAGAAGGGAGAGGATACTCTGGCTGCGGAAATGGAGCAATGCGAGGCGGCAGTTGGGGCAGTTGGAGGCGGAAGTTGAAAGTTATAAGTTCTAAGTTGAAAGTTGAAAAACGAAATACAAAGAGACGCGGGAAGGAATATTGATCTCACATAAAATAATGCAAAATATTGGATCTCGAAGAGACCGGAGGTCCAAACGCGCCCAAAGGCTTCGGCCGACCTGCTTTCCGATCGACGCCGGCGGGCGCTGAAACTGCTGGATGGAGAGTTGTCCTTGAACGAGGTTGCTCGGGGCATCCGTTACGCATGCGTTTGCGGAATGAGTGGCTACAACGCGGCGTCGATTCCCTGCGGGTGGGATTCTCTCCGGGTCGTCCGAGAGGGCTCACGCGAAGTCAAGAGCGCCGGCTGCTCAGGATCTTACTGAAGGGCGCCATCGCCAATGGCTACGCCACAGAATTGTGGACGACTTAGTTAGCGCGCAGAGATCGAGCGATGGCGCAGAGTCTCGCATCCGCAAGCTGACCCTAGACGGTGGGGCGTACGGAGTAGGAGTCGAGGCGTTTTTTGTGGAGGAAGAGGACGCTGGACCCGAAGGAGAGGAGCAAGATGGCGAGGCCGGTGGCGATGCCGAAGCTGGTCGCGGTATAGCCGTGCCGACGGCGGACGATGATGTGGCAAGGGTCCTCTGTGCGCGGCTCAAGGAAAGACAGATTTCTGACATCCCCGGGTCGACCGCTTCGCGTGAGCGAAGCGGGAAGAAAAAGTCGGCCTGCTCCGTTCGAAATGACGGTAGAGGGCGGACGGAGGTCCGCCCCACACAGGCGAGCACGTAAGCGGCAAGAGCGGAAAACAGATTACGGAGCTTTGGCGGCAGGTACGCCGAGGTCGGCGATGTTGTCGCCTTTTTTCAGGGAGGGGACGGCGTTGACGTGGAGGACGACGGCAGAGACGGGAGCGCGGGGCTCGGCGATGACTTTGCCGACGTAGTCGGTGATGATGCCGAGCTTCATTCCGGCGGAGACGTAAGTGCCGCGCTTGACGAGGGGATACCAGATGCCGGGGCCGTCGGCGAGGACGTCCACTAATTTTTCAATCCAGACGGGATTTTCAATGGGATGCGAGTCCCCGGGAAGCATCTTCAAGGCGCGCATGGTGCTGAGGGTGCCGTTGACAAGGAGGGCGACGTCGTCGGACTCAACGGTGCCAGCGTGGCCGGCTTCGACGACGATGGACGGCTTGCCGTGGACGGAAGCGGTGTTATCGAGGTAGCGGGTGGCGGCGGGGTCGGTGGGGCGTTCGCGCCAGATGATGATGTGATCGAGACCGAAGGCGAGGACCATTTCCTTGGAGGTGTGGTCCTGGGCTTCACGGCCCGTGGGGCCCCAGTAGGCGTAGGGGCGGAGGCTCTCGTCGAGGTCGCCGCCGTGATAGTCGATGAGGTAATCGCAGCGGTCGACGATTTCCTTGGTGATGAGGTAGGAAGCGCGTTCGGTTTGCGTGCCGTCGGGTTTGCCGGGATAGAAGCGATTCATGCTCTTGTTGTCGATGGGATTGACGTGTGGGACCTTCTGCTCGAAGGATTGGATATTGATGAGCGGGACGAGAATGACGGTGCCGGTGACTTGCGCAGGGTCGAGAGCGGCGATGATTTTTTCGATTGCGATGATGGAGACGTATTCGGTGCCGTGGGCGCCGGAGACGAG
>Ga0066660_10000639_pt1 | contig 12994 bp, 12 predicted proteins | sample GraSoiAngelo_109_FD_75177 | JGI IMG/M metagenome (GOLD analysis project Ga0066660, IMG submission 75177) | Grasslands soil microbial communities from the Angelo Coastal Reserve, California, USA - 14_0903_12_20cm | ecosystem: Environmental > Terrestrial > Soil > Grasslands | place: USA...
CAGGCGTTTTTCGCTCGCGTAAGGCGCGGCGAGAAGCCCGGCTTCCCGCGCTTCCGTTCGTTCCGGCGGTACGACAGTAGCACCTTTCCATCCTACGGCGATGGCTGCCGATTGCTCGATGACCTTGGAGGTGGTTAATTTTCCTTCTTCCTGCAGGATTCGATTGCCAGGAAGATGCCGGGGCAGACCAGGGGATCACAGCAGTGGCTTGATTTGGGTGTACGTCCCTTTGGCCAGTTCGCCAAAACTATAATTCCCGGAACTGTCGGTCGTCGTGGCAGAAGCCGCCGGGCCGCTGCAGCGTAATCGTCCCCGAGATGCTGTATGTGTTCGTTTGCGCTGCTGCCGTGAAATTAACTCCTGTGACGCGAGCGCCGTTAATCGTCGCGTTCTGCTCTTCCCTGCTTTGAGGCCATGGAGTTCCTGTGATTGGAGAGCAGGCCGGCATCGCGAATCTTATAGATCAGCAGCCGGTAACTGATTTTCAATTCTTGAGCCGCCTTCCTGCGATTCCAGCGATTGGCCCGCAACGCGGCAAGAATAATATTCTTCTCTCTGGCTCGGATGGCCTCTTTGCACAATCTCTTCAATGGGACGACCTCATTCGGTTTTGGAATAGCAGGCGAAGGCGAACTAACAGGGCGGGCGAAGTCCTCCGGGATGGACGCCTCAGGTCCAATGAGCACGTGGCGCGCAATTTCATTCGAGAGTTCGCGGATGTTCCCCGGCCAGTCCATGCACTGCAAGTAATGCAGCGTTTCCATCGTGAGCGGTTCCGCCTCTGTCTTGAATTGCTGCTGGCAGCGCGCCAGAAAATATTCTGCCATCGCGGGAATGTCCTCGCGGCGGTCGCATAGCGCCGGCAGCTTCAGGCACACGACATTGATCCGGTAATACAAGTCCGCGCGAAATCTCCCCTTGGTGATCTCTTCTTCCAGGTTTTTGTCCGTGGCGCAGATTAACCGCGTCTCGACCGATCGCTCGACCTCATCGCCGATTCGCGAAAAACGGCCGTCTTGCAGGAATTGCAGGAGCTTGCTTTGCGAACCCAAATCAAGGTCGGCGATTCCGTCAAGAAACAGCGTGCCGTTGTGCGCAAGTTCCACTCGTCCTGGCTTTGTTGCATGCGCGCCGGTAAACGCTCCCTTTTCAAAGCCAAAGAGTTCGCTTTCTAGCAGCGTCCCGGGGATCGCGGCACAATTCACCTTCACGAACTGTCCGCTCGATACCGCCGAATGCTGGTGCATCCATCGGGCGAGCACCTCTTTGCCGCTTCCCTTGGGCCCGCACACGAGCACCGGAATGTTGGTTGTCGAGACCTTCGTGGCTCGCTTGCGGACCGCTTTCATGGCCTCGGAGCGGCCAAACAAGATGTCTTCCGGCGGCAAGGCGTTCGCCAGTTCGAGGCCCCCGCTCTTTGTTCTTCTCTCGGTAGACATGTGCAGAAATAGATCTAGCGAGCGAACAGGGAGCACTCCGCAGGCCATCGGGTAGGCTTAGGCTTCTTGGCAATCTTGTGGGAGAGTCAGAGCTAACGTTTGCATTTACAACAACTTACGATAGCTCAAGAGAATATAGTTTTAGTACCGCTCGGCGAAATAGCCATGATTCTGCATATTGCAAATAGTAAAAACTTCTCCCTCGCGCGAAAACATTTTTCTCTTTTGCTTGCAGAACCGGAAACCACCAAGGCTTTACCGCAGCGGGAAGATAAACGCTTCCAGGAGGTCGGCCCTGGCCTTTTCATCGGAGGCTACCACGCGCAGAATGTCCTTGACCGAAAGCATCCCCCGAAACTCTCCCCCCTCATCGAGCACGATGAGGTGGAAAATGCCGTTTTGCTCCATAAGCATCAAGCACTCATCGAGAGACCTTTCGGCGGTCACTGTAACAAGCTCCCGGGTCATGATATCCGAGGCTTTCATCCAGGCGGGGCATTTGTTTTCTGCCGCCACTTTATCGGAAATATCGCTTTGCGAAATCACACCGGTGAGCTTGCCATTCCTGTCCAGCACACCGACGGTACGCACCTGCTTGCCACGAAGATATTGCGCTACTTCGTGTACACTCGTCTCTTCGGAAACAGTAAAGACTTCCCTGCGGGACCCGATCAAATCGCCAACCTTCATGCGACCCTCCCCAAACGAATCTGGCCGGATACTAGGCTTATTCGGTCCCGGAAGCAAGATGTGTCGCAAATCAAAATGAGCTCTGAAGCTGCCCTTTCTTGTGGGAAAGAAGGGAGGTATTCAGGGATTTACTTGAGGAGTCCTGGGGGGTCGAGAAGCTCGATCATGCCCGTGCAGCTTCTCCGCGCACGATGTCATATCTCTCAATCACGGCGGCCACGCCCATGCGCTTAGTGCCATCCTCGATTCGCGGTTCGACGCGGAGGACCTTTCCGAATGCATGCACCAGCACTTCTGTGCCCCTGGTCATCTCCATAGGCAAAGTCAGGACTAAGTCGAGTTTGGAGCCTGGCTGCGGATCTTCATCCACAACGAAATAGAGGCCGCGCGTCGAAATGTCTCGCGTCTTCCCTTTTTGGGATTCCAACTCCTTATCGCTTGGAACACGGATGAGCACCGGCAACGAAAGATCATAGCGCCGGTGCGTGCGACGCTCCGTAACGCCCCCCATGGTCTATTCACGCCGCGGACCGGTCATTCCAGCCCGCGTTCCCTTCTTTGGATTAATTCAGCAGCACGAAGTTGTTTTTGTAGCTTGTCTTGCCCGGGAGCAATCGTCACCTATATTCATTCCCTCATGCGTTCGGTTTGCAGTGAGAAAAGTTGGCCCGGGCAGCCCCGATGCAGTATATCGCCTTTCTCTTTTTGCCTGACTTCCGATTCCTCTCTTCGGGCTAAACAGCTAGCCGTTCCTCGTTCCCACCGGTGAATTGTCTTCAGCGGCAGCCGATGCCGCGGATTTCCGTGTCCGCGGCGTATCTAAATTGAACTGCCGCATCTTGTAGAGCAGCGCCTTGTAGCTGATTCCCAGCATCTTGGCCGCGTCTTTGCGGCACCAGCGCGTCTTGTCCAGCGCGTCGGCGATCGCTTCCATCTCCGCCTCATCTTTCAAGCCGCGCACCAACGCCTTCAGCCCCTGATCTTTTTGCGGCGCTGGCTCCTCGCGTGGCGAGGTGCGATGCCGCGTGGCAGACATCTCCACCAATTCGCGCAGGCTGCCTTCGTCATCCTCGAGAATCACGTAGCGTTTTACGAAATTTTCCAGTTCGCGCAGGTTCCCCGGCCAGGGATAATTCACGGCTGCATCGAGCAAGTGCTTCGAAGGCGGCTGCCCGGGTTTGCCATATTTCTCGCTGTATTTCCGCAGAAAATGCTGAAACAGCAACGGAATTTCCGTCGTACGCTCCCGCAGCGGCGGCACATTGATGGACAATACGTTAAGCCGGTAATACAAATCCTCGCGGAAACGCCCCGTCTTCATGGCCTCGTGCACATCCAGGTTGGTGGCTGCCAGCACGCGCACATCCGTTTCCACCATGTGCCGTCCGCCCAATCGCGAGTACTGATGATCCTGCAAAACATGCAGGAGTTTTGCCTGCAAGTGGGTGCTCATTTCTGCGATTTCGTCCAGGAAAATCGTTCCCTTGTTGGCCATTTCAAACTTGCCCGGCTTGCTTCGCACCGCTCCGGTAAAAGCACCCTGCTCGAATCCGAACAGTTCGGATTCCAGCAGTTCGCCGGGCAGCGCCGCACAGTTCACTTTCACAAAGGGCTGGTTACGCCGCTTCGAGCGCAGGTGAATCATCCGTGCCACAACTTCTTTGCCGACTCCGCTCTCTCCGCAGATAAACACGGGGACATCCACGGGCGCGATTTGCAGAAGCTGCTGGCGGATTCGTACCATCTGCGGGCTGGCGACCAAAAAGCTCAAATCCTCCGTCACCTGGTCGCAATAATCCCGCAGCGCCTGATTCTCCGTGGCCAACTGCTTTTTCTGGCGCGACTTCAGCATCGCTGCATCCAGCTCGCTTTTTTCGAAAGGCTTGGTCAGGTAATCGTGCGCTCCGATGCGGATGGCTTCCACCACTGTTCCCACTTCATTCGAACACGACAGCATAATCACATTCAGGCTGCGGTCGATCTCCATCAGCTCTTTGAGCGTGTCAATCCCGTTCATTTCTGGCATGAGCACGTCCAGAATGATGAAGTCTGGCCGCTCTCCCTTTTTCACCTTGTTCAGCGCCTCTTTGCCGGAGCTGACGGTCTCCACCTGGAAACCGTCCACCTCCAAAAGCGTTTGCAGATACTTTCGGATGCTCGGCTCATCATCCACCACCAGGATTCTGTCTTTCGCAGCCATGCGCTCTTCCCCTTCTTAGCTAGAGATTTTTGGGCGTCAGCCTTGATCCATCGGCAGCAGAAATGAGAATCTGCTGCCCCCGGCGGGATCGCTCTCGACCCAGATCTTGCCGCGGTGCGCTTGAATAAGGCGCTTTGCGATTGCCAGCCCTAGCCCCATTCCCGACGTATTCCTATCCACTCTCACAAAATCTTCAAAGATTTCTTGATGGTGTTCGGCCGGGATTCCCGCGCCGGAATCCTTCACGCTCACTTCCACGCTGTTCGGTCGCGGCAGGCGGAATCTTCTCCGCTCTTCGACCGGCGCCATCGCGGCCACACGGCGTTCCCAAAAATGGGGAGCCGCTCGCAGCATCACCGTGCCTCCGTTCGGCGTATGCTTCAAGGCATTGTCCAGCAAGTTCGCGGCGACCTGCTGAACCTTCTGGTAGTCGAACCGGAACGTTGCTATGGAAGGATCAATGTTCGCTTCGAACTTCACTCCCTTGCGCTGAAACACTTCCGACCATCTCTTGGAAAGTTCATCCAGGCAATCGCGGAGGTCGTTTTCCCGAAGTTGCAAAACCAGTTTGCCGCTCTCCAGTGCCGAATAATTCAGGAACATGGAAACCAGCCTCACCAATCGTTCGCAACTCTCTTTGGATTCCTCCAAGATGTCTGTCTGCTTGTCGGTCAGCCGGCCAAGCGAACCGGCAAGCAGCAAATCGTAATAACCCTTGATGACCGCGAGTGGCGTCTTCAACTCGTGGGCGGCAGAAGCGAGAAACACCGTTTTCTGGCGGTTCACTTCCTGCAATTTCAAATAGGCGGCAAGAAGATTTCTATAAGTGATCTCGCGTTCCTGCAGCAGCTCTTGCACGGTAAGCCGCGTCGTGGGATCGGCTTGCGTCTCTAACTTACTCTCAATTTCCACCACCAGCCAATCCGTTTCAGGAATCCATTGAATCCGCGCGGCATCTCTTCTTTCCATGGGCCCGATTTGCGCGTTGACGGCGTGCTCGCCTTTTTCCACTTTGCCGAAGATGTTGGCGGAATCCACTTTCAAAAGATCGCTGAAGAGGTTGGGGTCGTCGGTCTCCTTGAATCCTTGTGTTTCCAGGTGGTGCCGCGCGCGGGCATTGACGAGCAGCAGGTTCCCGGTGCGGTCAGCGACAATCAAAGGCTTCTCGAGGGTATCCAGTAGACGAACGACGGCAGGTGTGGGAAAGGACCGACTGCGGTCTTCCGCCACGGGGGGCATGGCTGTCCTTCCAGTCATAATCGTGAGCTGACCTATCCTTTTGAGGAATGTGGTAAATATTTTCCCTTGCCGGATGGCCCATCCTTACAGAGAGTCTCCCGTCGAGTCAATGGTAAAAGCGGTTCATTTACACTTTTGCGGAAGTCCAGTGGATTTCTAAATCCCGACTTTGCCCCCATCGGGAAAGCTACATCCTGGTACGCCGTTGAAGCCCTTCTCATGTAAAGGCTTATCTTTCCGCAGAAGAAACTCCTATGGCATGCAAGATGCTGCTGTTTTGTACTATACCGTTGGTACCGATTGGGGAATCCGTGCTCAAGAACATGCTCAGGGAAACCAAAACACTGGTGGCATCTCCGACGAACAGGCGCTGCCCTCGCATCCAGTTGCAGATTCCTGTTTTCGTTCGAGGCACCGACGCAGCTGGCTCGGTATTCATTGAACTCACTAAGACCATTAATATCAGCGCTATTGGGGCATGTATCGCTTGTCAGCACCCTCTTCGAACAAATGAAATAGTCCAACTCACTATCCCTGCCCCTTCGCCAGTTGCGCCAAGCCTTGTGCCCAGTGGAACGCCACCGATCATTGCAAAAGTTCTTCGCAAGGACATGGTGGGGGATACGTCCCTGTTTGGCTTGGAGTTTATCCACCCTTTGGAATGACGTACTTCGTGCTTGTGGGTAGTTTCGTTACATTGCTGTCTCAATTTGAACTCAATTCGCTCTACTTTCGCATCGTTTTTCGCCTCACTTTGTAATACATTCGGCAATTGTAGCGTCTTCTGCTGTACCCGAGGGGCAAAGAAAGGACCAGTACGAATGGTCTCTTGGTTGCTCCACTAAGCTGTAGAACAATCCAGACGCTTGCCCCAAACCCCGCGGGGATAGGCAGAGGTCAGGTTTATTCCGGATATGCCCAGCCCCGGTAGCCCCGTGCCCCCGCGTTTGCCAGTCGAGGACACTTACCTCGAGATGCTTGCGGATACGCTCGAGAGCCTCGACCTGCCCGCACGTGGCCAGTTCCTCCAGCGCTTCCTCCGCGCAATCTGTCACGTGGAGTTGCCGGAGTCGCAGTGTGTCCAGGTCTGGGACGAGATGCTCGTGCGTCGTCGCAACCTGACCGACCAATCGGGCCGCCAGGTTGTTCTGAAAGCGGCCCTCCTGGATGTGCTCGCTTCCTCCGGCTTCCTGCGCGTTCCGATTATCATGGAGTACGAGGACTTCAAAAAACTCGAATTGAATGCCGTCACTGATCCGTTGACGGGACTCTACAACCGCAGGCTTTTTGCGGAGTCTTTCGAGAAGGAATTGAATCGCGCTCGCCGCTACACGCACCCGCTCAGCTTGGTGATATTGGATCTGCATCGCTTCAAGGAAGTCAACGACAAGCACGGCCACCCGCGCGGTGATGAAGTTTTGCGGGTTGCTGCCGCTACTCTAAAAAAGGCCTTGCGCACCTCAGACTCGGCCTTTCGCATTGGAGGCGACGAGTTCGCTCTGCTGTTGCCGCAGACAGATTCGCAGCAAGCTCTCGCACTCAGCCGCCGCGTCGAATCTGTCTTTGAGGAGATGCTCGGACCGCTCGAGCTTGAAGTTCCCGTGAGCATGGATCATGGAATTGCCATTTTCCCCCAAGATTCCGATCAGGCCGATCAGCTCATTCGGATTGCCGACGAGCGGCTCTACCGCCAAAAGCACGATAACCACAGGAAAACCGTCAATGGCGCCAACCGGATTGCGACCCCCGTCACCGCCGAAACCGCACCTCCTTCTCCTAGCCCCGAGCAACGGCCTGCTCCCCCTTCCCCGATTTCCATTGAGACCAAGCGCGCTCCGGAAGAGCCCGAGAACCATCCCGAAGCTCGCGCTTCCATAAGCGCGGTCCCAGCCGCTGCGGAAGTCATGCCCGCTCCTCCTCGCATGTTCGCGGTGCAGCGCAAAGCCGAGCGCGTATCGATGGCCGGCACAAACGCCTACGCCGTAATCGGGGAGCAAGGCGCGAAACGTGCCCGCGTTCTTGACCTGGGTTTCGGCGGCGTCGCTATTGAACTTGATTCGCAGGAGGAGCTTCCGGAAAATCTCTTTGCCGTCTTGCACGTCCCGATTCTTCCTCCCGTTCGCGTCAACCTCAAACTGGTCTGGAAGCAGCAGACGCCGCAAGGCGGCACGCGCGTCGGCTGCTCTTTCGTTTCGTGATTTTCTCGCCGAAAGGACTCACCATGCTCGAACCAACGGCCAGTCGGCCCCACTGGCCTGACGCCCTCGCAAAACCGCCGGAAGACACCTCAAGCCTGAAACCCTGGTCTTGGGCCCTCGAGCGTCTCGAACAATCCCACAACTATTGGATTTCGACCACACGGCCCGATCGCCGCCCGCATCTTATGATCGTTTGGGGCATCTGGTGGCAGGATGCCTTCTGGTTCAGCACCGGCCCCCGCACGCGCAAAGCGAAAAACATCGCAGCCATGCCGCGTGTCGTCATCGGAACGGACAAAGCCGACGAAGCCGTAATCCTCGAAGGCGCCGCGGAAGAAATCACCGACCGCGCCGTTTGGAAGCAGCTGGCCAAAATTTACAATCAAAAATACGGCGGTGATGTCGAACCTCTTCTGACGGCCGCGGGTGGCTGCGTCTTTCGCGTCCAGCCTCAAGTCGCTTTCGCCCAAGACGAGCATGCAGAAAATTTCGCCAACGCCGTCACCCGATGGCACTTTCAGAAAGAATAGCATGCACTAGAAAGGGAGCTAATCACGGAATTTCTCCTGGTCATCACCGGCACCATGGGAGCAGGCAAGACGAGCGTCCTTGCCGAAGCGTCGGACATCTTGACAATGCGACACATCCCCCATGCGGCGATTGATTTGGACGGGTTGGGGCTAGCCTATCTTCGCTCCCCAAGCGGCAACGATGGCCTGATGTACCGCAATCTTCAGTCGGTCTGCGGCAATTATGATTCCGCCGTAGCGAGGCGACTCCTACTGGCGCGGGCCATAGAAGACCGCGCCGAACTAGAGCTCTGCCAGAGCATTGTGGCAGCCCAAAATACCCTCGTTTGCCGTCTTACCGCGAGCCTAGAACTAATGGAGCAGCGCATTCGTACGCGCGAATCAGGTCTGTTGCGGCAGCAGTACGTTACTCGCGTCGCCAAATTGAACGCCATTCTTGATGAGGCGCGATTGGAAGACTTCACCGTCATCAACGAAAACCGCTCCCTGACCGACGTTGCGAAGGAAATGCTCGTCAAAGCTTGTTGGATTCGAAGCTGACTCGTTTGTCCAGTTTTGCGAAATTGCACTCTTCGCGTATGATTTAGAATTGCTCGCGACCTAGCGACGCGGCTTGTAATCCCCGGCTTTGCCGGGTTTGCCGTGCAGACCGGACGCGACGAAAGGCAGCCCCATGAAACCCGGTATTCATCCCGATTATCACCCTGTCACGGTGCACTGCGCCTGCGGCCACACGTTCCAGACTCGCTCGACCATCAAGGGCGACATGATACGCGTGGAAATCTGCTCCAATTGTCACCCGTTCTTCACCGGCAAGCAGAAACTCGTGGACACCGCCGGCCGCGTCGAGCGCTTCACCAAGAAATACGCTGACGCCGCCTCCAAAGCCGGCGCTGCCAAGAAGTAGCCGGACGCTCGAAATCCAAAATCGGAAACTCGAAATTCGCCTTGCCGGCGCCACGCCTCTTCTGCCGAATTTCGAGTTTCGTTTTTCCGAACTTTCTCCTGCCCGCGCGTGTAAAATAACCTCCCAACGTGGCTACCCAATCTCGCATGTTTGACAGCTCGCGTCCCGGCGAACTTGTCGAATCCGCCCCGCCTCGCATCACGCTCCGCAACGCTTTCGCGCACCCTTTCGATTCCGCTATTGCCGCTGCGCGCACCTGTTATGCGCCCCGCCTGATCACCGCCGAAGAAATCACCGACAAGCAGCGCCTCAATATCGGCGCCGCCACGTTTTACAGCGGCCACCACACCGTCTACCAGCACGCGCATTTCGAATTTGGCCTCGAAAACGTCAGCCGCCAATTCGTCTGGTCTTTCCTTCACGCGCATCCCTTTTACAATTCCGAACAGCAGAGCCAGCGCTACGTTCGCCTCGACCGCGCGCAAGCGTACGTTCCGCCTGTCTCGCTTTTCTTCGACGAAAAATCCAAAGGAATCTACGAAGGCGCCATCGCCCGCGCCTGGAATTACTACCGCGAACTGTCCGCGCTTTTGATCGGCGACGCCCGCAACATCCTTAACGACATCTGGCACGTGAGCCCCATGTCGCATCCCAGGCGCCTACAAAAAATCGAACGCTCCGCCGAAAAGCGCGCTATCGAAATCGCCCGTTACGCTCTTCCCGTCGCCGCTTTCACCACTATGGTGCACACGCTCTCAGGCATCGTCCTTCATCGCCTCTGGCGCATGAGTTCCGCTTCCGACACGCCGTCGGAGGCCCGCGCGGTGATTGGCGCTATGGTCGATGAAGTCAAGAAGATCGATCCGCAGTTTTTCGATCGCTTCGGTACGGAACCGCTTGAAGAATTACCCGAATTTAAAGATTCCCAGCCGGCCGCATCTGCGGGCGAATGCTTCGCTCGCGAATTTGACGCTAAACTCAATGGCAAAACTTCCCGTCTCGTCGACTATTCTCCCAATGCGCTGCGCATCATCGCAGAATCCTATCGCGCTGTCGCCGGCCTCACGGCTTCAGAATGTTCCGACGCCGAAGCCATCGATCGCCTGCTCAATCCCGCGCGCAACCTCTATCGCCTCGAAACGCTCAACGTTGGCGTCCACGCGCCCATGATGCGCGCGCTCCAGCATGCCAACTACACTTTTGCGAAAAAAATCAGCCACACCGCCGACAGCCAGGACCAGCGCCACCGCATGGTTCCCGGCTCGCGTCCGCTGCTTACCCTCGCCGACACCCGCGAGCCCGATTACATCACGCCCATGCTTCTTGCCGCGAATCCCCGCGCTAAAGAAACCTACGACCGCGCCATGCACGACGCCTGGTCCGCCAAAAATCAGCTTCTCGACCGCGGCGTCCCTCTGGAAATCGCTCTCTACGTTCTCCCTAACGCCAAGTCCATCCGCCTGTACGAATCCGGCTCACTCCTCCATTTGCTCCACAAATGGACCATGCGCACTTGCTTCAATGCCCAGGAAGAAATCTTTCAAGCTTCGATCGACGAAATCGCGCAGCTCCGCGAAGTTCATCCCGAACTCGCGCGCTACATCGGACCGCCTTGCCATCTCCGCGCCGGCATCACCACGCCCATTTGCACCGAAGGCTCGCACTTCTGCGGTGTCAAAGTCTGGCTCGACTTCCCCAACACCCCGCGCCGCATCTGAAACCGTGTCATAGCCGAGTTCGTACTTCCAGCCGTGAAAAGGAGTCGCGCGTCTTCCAGCACTTTCACTGGAGCCTGGCGGATCTCTGACTAGGGGTCCTCACCGGATTAGCGATTACGGTGTTTACGAGATAGCGATTGAATTGCGAACCAAATAAAAGACTCCGGGTTGTATCCGAACGATCGGGTTGACACGTTCCATACTTGGAGATTGTCCCAGGAGGCCCTCATGTTCTCCTCGACCCCGTTGCTTCGCTCTCCTTCCATTTCTTCTCGTGAACGGTTTTCGGCGCTTCTCGGTCTATTGGTCGGAACTTGTGTCGCCGCTGGCTGCGCCAGTTCTCCGCCGATTCGAGTTACCCTTTCTCCATCTGCAGCGCAGAACCTTCAACAGGGTCAGACGGTCAGCATTTCGGCCATGGTCGCGAACGATTCGTCGGGTAAAGGTGTCACTTGGTCGCTTGCTGGCTTGGACGGCTGTTCCGGGGCTGCGTGTGGATCACTTACGAACCAAGCCTCTTCGTCGGTCACATATAAGGCGCCGACTGCAATCCCTGCAAACCTTGCGGTTGCGGTTATAGCAACTTCTGCGGCGCAACCAGCGAACTTTGCCTCGCTGGTGATCACCGTGCCGGCCACCGTTGTGACCATTCAAAACAAGCTTACGGAGCTTGCTGCTGGCACCGGGAATTATTTCTCCATGCAATTCAGTGCGCGCGTAGAGAACGATCCCACACGCACTGGCGTAACCTGGACGTTAACCGCGAACGGCACTCCGTGTTCACCTTCTTGCGGTACGCTTTCCTCACCCGTGGGGACGTTCAATTACGTAACTTATACGCCCCCGGCCACAGTTCCTGCACCACCGGGCAACACGCCGACCCTCACTGCAACCTCCGTATACAGCGCTGCCAGATCGGACACGGACTCCTTCACCATCTTTGACGGCTCCGCCGCTTGCGGTACCGGCGGCAACGAGAGCGCCCTTAACGGCCAGTACGCCATAATGCTCCAAGGTTGGAGCGGAATAGCGGGCGGCTCGCCGATTCTGTATGCCGCGAGCTTCGGCGCCGACGGCACAGGCAAAATTACTGGCGGCCAGGATCAGTTTAATCCCTACCTTTCCAACCACGCGTACGCGGGCGCTCCCGTTATCGCCTCGGCCAGTTCCTATTCCGTTGGTCCCGATAATCGCGGCTGCCTGACGTTGACGGATCAGTTTGAAACTACCTTTACATTTCGTTTTTCCCTAGGCGGCATTAGCGCAGGCATCGCATCCAAGGGCGACATCATCTTCGTCAACGAGCAGTCGGCCACGCCTGAAAACGCCTCCGGCATTCTGCGACGACAAGATCCGACAGCCTTCTCGGTCGGCGCCCTGGCACCGAATTATGTCTTGGGCGTAGACGGCTGGGATGATTCGAGCGGCACTCTCAACCACTTTGCCATGGTTGGTTCGTTTGCCCAGAGCGGAGGCGCGCTTTCGGCCCTGTCTTCCGATCAAAATGATGGCGGCAAAATGCTCACAACCGGAGGCGCGCCGCAGTTCACCTTCGGGACGCTCATCTCACCCATTGCGACAGCAACCGGCTGTGCTTTGGCAACCCTAAGCCTGCCAGGGGTCTCCGCTAATCCGCTTTACGTAGAGGTTTACATCATCAATTCTTCCGAGCTATTCTTCGTCACGCTCATTCTCGGCAAGGAAGGCCCTGAATTCAGTGGGCAGGCGATCTCGACGGCCAGCTCCTTCAGTGCATCATCTATCTCGCCGAATTACATTTTCCGTTTTACAGGGAATTCCTCGGGAACCCCATCCGCTTCCATCGGTCTAGCCAGCCTTTCAACCCCCGGCTCACCTGGTATATCCGGCACGGTCTCTGGAACCATGGAGCAGTATTCTGGCGGCACAGCCGCGAGCCAAAACCTCACCGGCACATACGCATTCACCTCGCTTTCCGGACGTCTTGGTATTACGGGCGCGAGTCCGGCCGCATCCCCCATCTGCTATCTGACGAATCCTTTCGACGGAGTATCCGCCTTTTGCATCAGCATGGACCCTTCCGCCAGCCTCGGC
>Ga0066660_10000643_pt1 | contig 12987 bp, 10 predicted proteins | sample GraSoiAngelo_109_FD_75177 | JGI IMG/M metagenome (GOLD analysis project Ga0066660, IMG submission 75177) | Grasslands soil microbial communities from the Angelo Coastal Reserve, California, USA - 14_0903_12_20cm | ecosystem: Environmental > Terrestrial > Soil > Grasslands | place: USA...
CATGGAACAGGAAACGGCCAAGGGTTTGCATTTCCCCCGGGCGCGTTACGGGCCGATTCGACGCACCGGCGCAGTAACGGCGCAAAGCGAAAGCTTGGAAACCGACAACGGAGTGAAAGCCATGAAGTCACTGGTTGCTCATGACATAGCCGTCAAATTCGACCCTTGGGGGATGTTTTTGCGGCAGTGGAGATTTGATGATGTGCACGTGGAGTCTGGCGAAGTGGAGATCCAGATATACGAAGCTCATCCGGAAGCGGTCCCGCCGAAACCGTGGTTCGCGATTTTTTTGCCGAACAGGGTTTATCTGAAGAAGATTCAATCGGAGCAGGCCAATATCACCTGGCGGCTTCGCGGCGAACGAGCTGGCTTCTTCGGAACTCAACTGCTCATTACGCCGAACGGCCGGGATTTCGAGTACGTTGCAACAGGCGGCCGACTAAAAATGGCGCCGGTCCCGGATCTCGAACTTCGCCGGACACATCTCCTGATCACGAAAACGCTTTTGACTCTGTACGATATCGATCTCGCATCCGATTTAAACAGCGACGAAAGCATTCGGGCTAAGGGATACGCAGGCCTCGGCCAAGACAAGAGCATCGATGTGAAAGCGAATTTCAAGTCGGTGCCCATTCGCCAGTGGCTGCCAGCGGAATGGAAGGGCCGTTTGAATGGCAGCGCTTTCGGTGATCTCCACTACACCGGAAAGGATCCAAAGCTGGAAAGTTCGTCTGGCGAAGGTTCGTTGCGCATCCGAAACGGGCGAATTGACGATCTTCCATTTCTGGAAAAGCTCGCGGAGCTTGCCCACAAGAAGTCGTTTGGACGTCTGGACCTAAACGAATGTTCGCTCGGTTTTGCGTGGCGCTATCCGGAGATCGAGATCAAAGACATCGCCATAGAGGAGAAAGAAAAATTCCGGATTCAGGGAGAGATTTCTATCAAGCGCCGGGTTTTGCGCGGCACGATCAGACTTGGGCTTACCCGTGAGTATCTGGACTGGCTGCCAAATCCTGAAGAAGTTTTTAGTCGACGTTCAAGCGGGTATCTATGGACTGATGTACGGCTATCCGGCACCATCGACGAACCAAAGCAAGACCTCAGTCAGCGTATCGTCGCGCTTTTCAAGGAATCACCCGGCGCTTATCTCGGTCTGCTTTTTCGTCAGTTCGGAATTTGGCTCAAGAAAACATTTGGCGGCGATTAGGACAGCGAAATGGAAGGGCGAGCTCCTGCGAGCTTTGCCCTCATAGGTCATCGGGAAAACGCTCGTTAGGCGTCGCAGAGCTCCGTCCTCCATTCGGATCTGCTTTCATCGCTCTGACTTTTGATCGCCGGCTTCCAGCATTCGAATGCGTTTGTCGATGTATGGCAAACGGATAGTCAGAGTAAGCCCTTTACCCTCGCTGCTCTTGATGGAAAGCTCGCCGCCATGCTCGCGCACGATGCGACGCACAATCAATAATCCAAGGCCTGTGCCCGACGGCTTGGTCGTGAAATAAGGCTCAAACACGCGGCTCAAGTTTTCCGCCGACATACCGCCCCCGGTATCGGTGAATTGGAGGACGACATGCGTATCATCGAGGTCGGTCCGAATGCGCAACCTCCCGTGGCGGTGCATGGCTTCGAGACTGTTTTTGATCATGTTGTAAAACGCCTGCTTCATCTGATCGCGATCGAGCTGAAGCAATGGTACGTCTGAGCGCAGCGCTTGTTCGACGACGATTTCGCGGTCTTGAAGCTCAGGTGTGAAAAAGCGAACTGCTTCCTCGACGATCGTGTTCACATTTTCGGGTCGCAATTGTGGCCGCGACGGCCGAATGGCTTTCAAGAATTGCGTGACGATGGAATCCAGCCTGTTGACTTCGGAACGGGCGACCTCGATCGAATGTTCAAGTTCCTCCCGTGCGCCCTCGTGCAGCTTTTGCACAGTGCGCTCCATCAATTGCAAGTGAATGTGCAGCGAATTCAGTGGATTCCCGATCTCGTGCGCAACGCCTGCTGCAAGCAACGTCAATGCGTTCAATCGCTCCGACTCAATCGTTTCCTGGGCTGTGCGGCGGCTCGAAGTGATGTCGCGGAGGATCATTACATGACCAACCTCTTGCCCTGTAGCCGGGATCGTTGATCCCGGCTGACCGCGTTTACTTTTCAAAGATTCGTTCCGGCCGGAATCATCGATTCCGGCTACAGTTTCGCGTTCCTCCATCACCAACGGCACAACGTAAAAATTGATGAACCGATTGTGCGGATAGAAAATTTCAATGTCATGGCTGACCGGGTCGCCACTTTGAGTGAGCGATCCCCAATCGAGACCTCTAATGCGTTCGTCGAGCCGTTTGCCGATTGCTTCGCCTGGCTCCAGCCCAAATAGTCCACACGCTGCGTAATTCAGGTAAGTGATACGCCCTTTGGAGTCGGTCACGATGATGCCCTCCTGAATGGCATTGAATACCGTTTCCAGAAAGCCTTTCTCCTGCGCCAGACGCAGAAAATAATTCTGCACCTCTTCGGGACCGATACGCCCGAGCCGCTCGATGAGTTTTTCAACGAAACCGGCTTTCATGAATTAGGTACCGTTAATTCAGATGTCATTCCGAGCGAAGTCGAGGAATCCTGTGGTATTACTTTTCAGTAGCGCCGCGGGATCCTTCGATTCCGCTTCACTTCGCTCAGGATGAGTAATTGGTTAACCGTTCACCGATTTAAAGATTTCAATATGTTCGCGTCGAACCGGCACCTCCACGGTCAGCATCTCTACGCGCAAATAATTCAATACTACTGGCGCGAGGATCAATCCGGGGACGCCCATGAGTCGTTCACCAAGAATCAGCGCAATCAGCGTCAGCCAAACCGGATTGCGGATTCGATCGCCGATAATCTTGCTGTTCAGCAAATACTCGAGCTTATGGATCGCTATTAGGAACACGAGCGCGGAAATCGCCAGTTTGAGCGACACCGTCAATGCGACAAAAACGATGATGGTATTGCTCACAAGATTGCCGACAATGGGCACCAGGCCACAAAGAAATGTGACCGCAAGGAGCAGCGGGGCGTGCGGCATGCGGACCGCCATGAGAAAAATCGCCGTCAACGCGGTATTGATCAGAGAAATGGTGATTTGCGCCCCCATCACAGTGGCAAAGCTCCGGTAAAAATCGCGGAAACGTTTCGCGACTTCATCGCAGCAGACCGAGTAAAGGTTGTTCTTTACCCGATGTGTGCCCCGATAGGGGTCAAGTCCGGTTTTGAAAGACAGGCTCGCCGCAGCGATGATTCCAAGAATGCTGAACACCAGGTTTGTGGTGGTAGCTTTGGCAACGTTTGCAACGTTGCGCAGGTAATTCGCTTCTTCCCCGAGCGCGCCAACGACGAACTGCCTGAGACTTTCGAAATCCGTAAAAGGCAATTCGATCCGACTCTTTTGAGCCCAGGCGTTGGCGGATGGTATAGAGGTATCCGCCACACCCGGCAGAGCCAAAACGGCCGTCCGTGTAAAATAAACTCCGCCAGCGGCAACCCCGGTTACGCCGATGATGAACAAAGCCAGCGCAAGCCACTTTCTTCTGGTGACATAATAGAGTTGGCGCAATGCAAAATACGAAAACAAGATCACCAGTAGCGGCGCCTCAAGGTGAAGAAACCTCGCGAGGACAATTGTGGCAGCAAGCACAGCGTAAGAAACTCGCGTGGGGGTAATCATGATTCGCTCATCTTTAACTCCGTCCGAGCCTGTCATTGTCAACTGCGACGCGAAACTGCTGATGAGTGTGCGGCCTCTCGCCGGAACAAATGGAAAAGCGAGCTCCCACGACCCCATCGCCGCAGGCATGGCACGATCTCCGCCCTGCACAACGTTGATTCCGTGCGCTGTAAGTGAACCGGGGAGTGACCTACAGTTACAAAGCTTGGCCAGTTTCTTTCTCGGCGCGCTCTTTCAGTGCCGCTTTGCGCGAAAGCTTTACGCGGCCCTTGTCGTCGATGCCGATGCATTTGACCCAAATCATGTCGCCCATCTTGACCACGTCTTCGGTGCGATTCACTCGGAAATCCGCCAACTCGGAAATATGCACCAGCCCATCCTTGCCCGGAAAAACTTCAACGAACGCACCGAATTCCTTCGTGGTGACCACGCGACCCTGGTAGGTTTGACCGATCTCGATTTCGCGTGTCATTCCGCCGATGATTTCCTTCGCACGCGCCATGCTCTCGCCGGTGGTCGCGTAGATGTGCACAGACCCGTCGTCTTCGATGTTAATTTCGGCGCCGGTTTCGGCGACGATGCCCTTGATGGTTTTCCCGCCGGGCCCGATCAGCGCACCGATTTTCTCGGGATTAATCTTGATCGTCTCAATGCGGGGCGCGTATTTCGATAATTCGGTACGTGGCTTGTCCAGCGTGCCACGCATGATCTCGAGAATCTTGGTGCGCGCTTCTCTGGCGCGTTGGATCGCTTCAGCCATGATGCTGTGCCGGATACCCGGTAGTTTCAGGTCGAGCTGAAAACCAGTCACGCCTTTGTCTGTCCCACAAAGTTTGAAATCCATATCGCCGAAATGGTCTTCCGATCCGATGATGTCCGTGAGCAGTTCGTACCGCTTTAGTTGACCGTCGTCGCCAGCCTCGGTGACCAGACCAATTGAGATCCCGGCAACCATGTCCTTCATCGGCACGCCCGCGTCCATCAACGCGAGCATTCCGCCGCACACACTCGCCATGGATGTGGACCCATTCGATTCCATGATCTCGCTCGAAATCCGGATGGCATAACGAAACTCGTGCTCGTTCGGCACCACCGGCTCGAGGGAACGTTCCGCCAGTGCGCCATGCCCAATCTCGCGCCGCCCAGGCCCGCCTGTTCGCCCGGTTTCGCCCACGCTGAATGGCGGAAAATTGTAGTGCAGAATGAACCGCTTCGATTGTTCGCCGCCACCGTACGCGTCAATCATCTGTGCTTCTTCGATCGGGGCGAGTGTGGCGAGCGCGAGTGCTTGCGTTTCGCCGCGTTGAAAAATGGCGGAGCCGTGTGCGCGCGGCAGCACGCCTACTTCGCAGCTGATCGGACGCAAATCCGCGTAACTGCGGCCATCGACGCGTTTTCCCTTTTCCAGAATACTGACCCGAAACGCTTTCTTTTGAACGTAATCGAAGGCCTGAGAGATCGCGAAAGGATCAGCCTCCGGGTTTTTTTCCAGGATCGCCGCTTTCACTTCCTCGCGCAATGTGTCCACCGCTTTGGAGCGCGCCACCTTGCCCTCGGTATAAAGCGCCTGTTCGATTCGGTCGCCGGCGACACGGTAGGCGATATCGAGGAGCTCCTGGTCCACCTTAAGCAACTCGACGTCTCGTTTCGGTTTGCCCACCATTGCTGCCAGCTCTTTCTGGATCCGAATCATCTCGCGTGCGTGTCCATGCGCGAATTCGAGCGCTTTAACGAATTCTGCTTCGGGCAATTCCTGGGCCGAGCCTTCAATCATGATCACATCGTTTTCAGTGCCGACGTAAACGAGGTCCAGATCGCTCTGGGCGCGTTCGTCGTGTGTCGGATTGGCCACGAACTCACCGTTGACCCGCCCCACACGCACCGCGCCGACCGGGCCCGCAAACGGAACATCCGAAACACTCAACGCAGCAGATGCGCCGTTGAGCGCGAGAATATCGGGATCGTTCTGCCCATCGGCGCTGAGCAGGATCGAGATGATCTGGGTGTCGTAAAAATATCCCTGCGGAAAAAGCGGCCGGAGAGGGCGATCTATCATTCGCGAAGTGAGCGTTTCCTTTTCTGTCGGGCGGCCTTCGCGCTTGAAATAGCCACCCGGAAATTTGCCGGCGGCTGCGGCTTTCTCGCGATAATCAACTGTAAGCGGGAAGTAGTCCTGACCTTCTTTGACTACCGTGGCCGAAACGGCGCAAGCAAGCACGGTGGTGTCCCCGCAGGTGACGATAACGGCGCCATCGGCGAGCCTGGCAATCTTGCCGGTTTCAATAGATACTTCATTGCCGCCGATTTTGGCGGTGACCTTTTGTTGCATGGTAATTTTCCTGGATACGCGGTTCCAGGCGGTCACCCCGACTGTAGGTTTTAAACCCGTTGCTCCGTCGTGCGAAGCGCGAAACTAAAACCTAAAATCCAAGGTGAATACGACGCCTGGACTGCTGGTTATTCTCTTTCGTTTAGTTGTAGCTTCGAGCGGTTCAAACGTCTGGATTCGAACCAAATGATTGCTCCGGTTATTTCCGAAGGTTCAGCTTCTCGATCAAATTTTTGTAACGATCAGCTTCCGTTTTGCTCAAATAATCGAGCAGACTCCGTCGTTGCGCGACCATCTTGAGTAAGCCCCGCCGCGACGAATGGTCTTTCCGGTTAATCTTAAGGTGCTCAGTTAAATGCTCGATTCGGCGGGTAAGAAGTGCGACCTGCACATCCGCGCTGCCGGTATCTTTTTCATGCAACTGGAACTCCTTGAAGTCCGACGTTTGGTTGCTCTCTGCCATAACGAAGGGCCTATTGTAGCCGAAGAACCCATTTTGGCAACCGCGCAGACCAGCCGCGCCTGCATCAGGCGGCGTGTTCTCGGGCTGGATGTCTTTCCCGTTTGCCGTCGTACCAAAGGCTGAGCTTTGCGCGCGAACGGACTCCGCGAGGACCGCGGAGGATTACGCCAAAGAATTTGGGCAGAAAATCTTTCGCAGGATACATGCGCATTTTTCGGGCTGATGTGACAACCGGTTCTCGCAGCACTTTGAAGCCGCCGAGCTTTTTCAGCGCAATGGAAAAATAAACTTCTTCACCAGCAAAGTATTGCTCATCGAAACCCCCAGTCGAATCGAAGTTGCGCCGTGTGGTGAAAAGAAATGCGCCGGCCCCCAGATTCAGGCCGAAATAGACTGATGCAAACCCGCGCAACAGCATGCGTCCCCAAACCGGAACAAATCCGTCCATCGCTACCCGCGCACTGCCCCCCGCGTAACCACCTTCTAGAGCTGCGATTCCTCCACTCACATGCGCTCGATCGATCCGCGTGTCGGCGTCAATGAAGAACAAATACTCACCCTGCGCCACGCGCCCGCCGGCATTCCGAGCGGCTGCGATTTGACGGCGATTGATTGGGATCACCTTCGCACCGACGCGCGACGCGATCTCCGGCGTCGCGTCCGTTGACGCGTCGTCAACGACGATGATTTCATACGGCTGCGCTGCGCCAGAAGCGGCTGTGCGAATCGCGGCGAGCGTCTTCGAAAGCTCGTGCTCCTCGTTATACGCGGGAACAATAAAAGAAATCATTCGTTTCCTGAGGCGAGCCATATCGCCTGTGATCTAGAGACAAGCAACTCGCGGCCTGGCACCAAGCTACCTGGTTCGCGCATACATCAGCAAATAGCGCCAGCCAGACTTTGCGATTGTTCGCGTGCCTCACCAGCGACTCGGCGTGATCCAGCCGCCACGTCGGATCGTGGATTGCTCGAGCCAAAGTTGCGTTGTCGCGTTGAACAGTTCGAACATAGGCCTCCAAGTCTGTGCGATAGTATGGACGGCGTGCTGCGCCGTCCGGACGCCACAACGCGGCGTCCCTACCCACCGAATTTAATCCCGACTTTCTGCGCTTCCCGGTAAGGCAAAAGCCATACGAGTGATTCGTCGTGAAGATCGACGACCTGAATGCGGTTGCCCCATGGATCGTGAAAGTCGCAGCGAAACGGCGGTACCAGTTTGATTTTGTATTTCTCCGTTAGTTTCCTTCTGACTTTCTCGATCTGCGTTTCATCGCGAACCATGATCCCGAAATGCCGCACGTTTGCTCGCTGAACTTTGTCGACTTCGAAAATCGCGAGGAACTGATGTTCACCCAGTTTGAAGAAAGCGTCGCCCTCGCCGCCGCTCATCTGTTCGAGATTGAAAACGTCCTTGTAAAACGCCACCGCTTTCTCGACATCATCCACTTCGATGGCCACATGATTGCATCCATAAACTTGCACGCTCATGTCTCACCTTAACCGAAAATGCGACGCGGTGCGCGCGATTTCACGGCAAAGGCGCGGTCATCGCCCGCGCCTTTTGTTTTTCGGGGAGCGCGGGCATACTCGCGTGCTCGGGACTGCGCCATAGCCATGACCTCGCTCTTCACTCGCGTTCCGTTGTCATCCCTTGGCGAACAATACGGTCGATTAACTTGGGATAACTGAGGCCTGCCTTGCCGGCTGCGAGCGCGAAGTCCTCGTCGTCGGCGAGAATGGGATTCGGGTTCGCTTCGATGAAATATAGTTTGTTTTCGGATGTCAGGCGCAGATCGATGCGTGCATAACCGTCGATGGTGAGTAAACGATAGATGTCTTTGCAGATTTCCTGAATTTTCGTGACAAGGGCTGGATCGAGATCTTCAGCGAAGTGATTCTCCAATCCCCAGCGTTTACGATATTCCTGGTCCCATTTGGCTTTGTAGGTAGCGATCTTCGGTTCGTCGGGCGGCACTTCGCGGAAAACCATTTCACGAATGGGAAAAACTGTTAATCGCACATTGCCCATAAGACTCACGTAAAGCTCGCGACCTTCGATGTATTCCTCGGCAATGGCGTCGCTGTTGTATTTCTCATGAATGAAGATCACGCGTTCGCGAAACTGGTCGTCATTTCCAACGAATGACGCTTGTGAGATCCCGTATGACGCCTCTTCTTTCACCGGTTTCACCACGAGCGGAAACTTGGGCTGCTTCAGACGCGCGATCCGCTGCCCTCGCGGGATGACCACGAAGTTCGGCACGTGAATACCATGATAGTGCAGGATCTTTTTCGAGATGCCTTTGTGCTTGCAAAGCGTCAGCCCAGTCGAGCCGCAGCCGGTGAACGGCAGACCCTGCATTTCGAAAAATGAAACAATGTTCTGATCGAATTCAGATTTGTTCCTGAATTGTTCGACCAGATTGAAAAGGACATCGGGCGCGAACGTCTCCAATTTTTGGCGCAGAAGATCGACATCATCATAGATAGCCAGATGCTCCGGGGTATGGCCCATCGCGCCGAGCGCTTTCATCACATCCGCCTCGGTCTTCCACTCCTTTGTTTTTAACTCATCGCTGAAATCCTGGTCAACGGTCGTAGGACTTGTACCGTCGAACAGCACGAGAACCTTGAGCTTCTTTTTCACGGCTGATTATTTCGTGCGCTTGAATTTCCCGGTGAAAAGATAATTCATCACCAGCGTGGTGATGAAAGCGGTGACCCGAAAATCCTGCTGCGGATCGTCGTTGAGCACGTGAAGTCCAAGTTCATCGCAGCGGCGGGTGAGTCTCGCGAGAAGTTGGTTCACCGGAAATTTCTTTTCGTTTGTCCATTGGCAAACCGCATTCAGTAACCGCCGCCTTCGTCGGCGCAAATAGGCGCCTGCCTTGATGCCAGCCGGTGCGCCAAACAGCTGTCGTAAATCGGTATCGTAAAAATCTGGATACGTCTCTTCGTTAAGCTTGCGTTTGCGCGCGTAATACGTTTTGAGCTTTACGTTGAGACAATCGTAATCGGCGACGCAATATTCCGGTGTGTGCACCGGCGGCATGCTCACCAATGAGCGCATCAGCTCATCAACGTATTCCATTTTTCGAAGCGCCGGCCAGCCAGCATAATTTTTGCGCCAATCGAGCTCCGGCGTGAGCCATACCGCAAATGTCTCGGCGAAATCCTCGTCTGGATGACTCTGCGCATACCAATCCTCAAGGTGAACGACATAACTACGGCTGAATGGGCGTGGCCGGTAAGTGTCCGGTGTTTCTTCACGCGATGTTTGCCCGAAACAGTTCTTCCATTTTTTTCGACGCGTCAGTTGATAAGCGTACATGTAAGCGTGCCCCGCTTCATGTCGCATTAACTTCATGAACCACTCCGGCGTGCCGCCTTCGACTTCGAGCATTATTGTGCGCTCCAGCGCGCGCAGCCGCTCGTGCACGAGAAAGAATGGAATGAAAATGGCCGGGATGCCGATGGGAACAAACCACTCATCGCCAATGTGGCACGGCGGATGAAAAATCAGTCCTTTTGCCGAAAGCTCATCACGGAGTTGGCGGATCAACGGCTCAAGTGTGGTGCCTTCGAGCTGTAACCCGAGCGACGAGATGCGACGCTCGAGAAGCTCGACATCGTTTAGGGACGCCCAATCAGCCGGTTCCATTTGGCGCATGCTATCACTGCGTGACGCGCTGTCACGCCGCGGAATCGCGGCCCTGCAGAGCTTAGCAACAGCAGGTGAAGCTTCTCTCATGAACGGTTGCACCCAGGAGATTTTTGCGTTCGAGTTTTGCGATGAAACTGAAGAGCAAGTTTCAAATCGGTGTCTGTTCGGCCGTCGCGCTTGCAATGTGCGATGTACTCGCCGCGAAGGAGCCTCTTTACGAGGGGCTCGGCTCGTACTCACGCAAGATCACGACCGATTCGCCCGAAGCGCAGCGTTATTTCGACCAGGGTCTCGCATTTCTTCACGGGTTCAATCACCGCGCGGCGATCCGTGCGTTTCAGCAAGCCGCGGAGATCGATCCCCGATGTGCGATGGCACACTGGGGCCTTGCGCTCGCCTGTGGACCGCACATCAATCTCACAGTGGTACCGCCGCCAGCGGCGGAGCTAGCCTGGAAAGAACTGAATCTCGCTAGAAAAAATGCGGACTATGCGTCACCGGTCGAGCGAACGCTCATCGATGCGCTCGGGAAACGGTACGCTAATCCGCAGCCGGCAGACCGCAGCGGCTTGGATCGCGCCTATGCAAATGCGATGCGCGACGTCTGGAGAAACTTTCCAAACGATCCAGACGTTGGCGCTCTTTTCGCGGAAGCAATGATGGACCTGCGGCCGTGGGACCAATGGACAGCGCAAGGCAAGCCCCAGCCGGGCACGGATGAAATCCTCGCCACGCTGGACGCGGTGTTGAAACTCAATCCGAACCATCCGCTGGCGAACCATCTTTACATTCACGCAGTGGAGGCATCGCCGAATCCGCAGCGGGCCATCGCCGCCGCGGACAGGCTTCGCAATTTACAACCTGGTCTCGCTCATAACGTGCATATGCCATCGCACATCGACATTCGCACCGGGCAGTGGCTGAAGGCTGTGGATACGAATGCAAAGGCAGTGGAAGCGGACCAGCGGTACCGCAAGATCTTCGGGCAACCCAAAGGTTTTCTGAACGTGTACATCGCGCATAATCGGCATATGCTCGCCTATGCCGCGATGATGACGGGACAGCGCGACCTGGCGATGAAACACATCCGCGCCATGGTCGCGGAGATGCCGGCCGATTTTCTAAAGGAAAACGTGCTGCAAGCGGAAGGAAACGTAGCGATGCCGCTGGAAGTAATGGTGCGCTTTGGCCTGTGGAACGATATCCTGACCGAACCCGAAAAATATACCGAAAAGATGTGGTTCACCCGCGCATTCCATCATGCTGCCCGCGCGATCGCGTCCGCGGCGAAAAGCAGCACGACCAACGCCCGCAACGAGCAGCGAATTTTTCTCGAACTCACCAGGCTGGTCCCGAAAGAAACTTCCCTGGGCAACAACAGTTGCGAAGCAATTTTGGGTGTCGTGACTCCGATGGTTGAAGGAGAAATTCTGGTCGCGGAAGGACAGGTCGACAGGGGTATTGAGGAACTGCGCGCCGCGATCCAACAGGAAGACGCCCTCAAATATGACGAGCCGCCTGGCTGGTTAATTCCGGTCCGTCATTCGCTCGGAGCGGTGTTAATGAAGCAACAGCGTTTTGCCGAAGCCGAGCAGGTCTATCGCGAGGACCTGGCGCGTTTGCCCGACAATGGCTGGTCGTTGTTTGGACTTGCAGAAACTTTGCGCAGGCAAAGCAAAAACGCAGATGAAGCCTCCGAGACGCAGGCGAAATTTGAAAAGGTTTGGGCAAAAGCCGACCTCAAGATTACCACTTCGTGTTTGTGTCAGCCGCAGTCGTGAGGCGGACGGATGTTCTCTCCGCGGCGAGACGAATTACAGTTTTGCGTACACGCCCACCAATGGACGTTTCGATGGGGTCGGTGAACGGAAATCGCTGACGAAACCGTCCTTCGTCCGAAGCTCGACATGCCCGACGCTTCGGGCGGTACCATACACGAGCACCGAACCTACAGGTGCAGCGAACGGATTCGTGACCGATAGCTTCTTGAACCCGTAGTTATTGACCAGTTCCGACGCAGCATCTCTGGCAAGCTCAGTCTTCGGGCGGGAATCGATGACCCCTGAAGCGAGCAACGCATCTTTAACGTAGTGCCAGCAGCGCGACCGTGAATGCGCATGTGCGCGTTCCTGAGCGAGCGTCGCCGCTTGCACTAATCTGCTGTCGATACGTCGATCGACTTTGGCGTATGGGTAAGTGATTTGCTTTGGATAATACTGCGAGATAACAGGAATCGATTCCTTTTTACCCTCCGCATTCTTAAAGCTGAAACGGCCGCCATGCTGGGGCGTTTGATTTACCGTCGGCTGATTCATCGGCCGCACCGGCTCCATGGTGAAGCTTGCTCTTGAGGGCGCGTTCGCGATTGATTGTGCCGGCTTGTGTGCGGCCACGGGCTCCACTTTCTTAGCGGCGATGCGTGGTGACTTTTTCACCACGTGCTTCGTCATTTGCGCAATCGTCGGGTCTGTCTTTGCAGTGATCACCTGGAGCACATCGTTTGTGGTTCCCGCGGTGCGACTTTCGCCGCCTAACGTGGCGGGCGCCAACGCCTGCGCGTGTGCGCCTGCGCTGGAGATGACGAGAACTGACGTAGTAGTTAAGGCCAAGCAGGCCAGTCGTTTCCCCACGGAGGCGAGGTTATGACGGGAATCGCAAGTTAAGGCAAGCTTTTTTTTAAAAAAAACGCGGCCGGAGGTCATCGCCGCCAAGTTCTCATTCCATCGCTCTCCGTTCGGAAATCTTAATCGCCGGGAAAATAATCGGGCCCAAATCCGGACGGAGGATTGAGCATTTGGTCGCGATCCATTAAGACACGACTTCGATGG
>Ga0066660_10000644_pt1 | contig 12984 bp, 9 predicted proteins | sample GraSoiAngelo_109_FD_75177 | JGI IMG/M metagenome (GOLD analysis project Ga0066660, IMG submission 75177) | Grasslands soil microbial communities from the Angelo Coastal Reserve, California, USA - 14_0903_12_20cm | ecosystem: Environmental > Terrestrial > Soil > Grasslands | place: USA...
CGCCTGGCCGAAGCACTCGTTTACGCCAGTGCTCTCAATCGTCTCCATCTCAACAACACCCGGAGCATTAGCCGTCCCTAGAGTACAAGCCCCCTCGACACCAACATTGTTGATGCACCTAATCGAGGATGATGGATGCGCGATGAGAGGACCGAAAACAGCGGCGGTAGGGTTGAGAACCGTATTGTCAGTCTTCACATAAATGTCAAACCCACCCATCGGATCAGAACCCTGAATGAACACGCCAATCGTCAAAGTGCTACCCGCAGCCAAGTTCGCAATAGTAGGCGGACTCGCAGGACAACTAGTAGCTGTCCCGCTGGTCGCGATGCAGACCAGTCCGGTGGCAGCGTGGGCACGTGGGATGGACGGGATAATGATCAGGGATGCGGCGAGGATAAATGGGATTAATATCAGCGAACGCTTGTTTATACGATTGCTCATTCTGACCAAATCACTCAAACCGTATGAACTGGTCTCGGTCTTGACTGGGCTTAAAAAGTTTTTGATATCCGGTTAATAGGGAGCTACCGCGAGATATTGATCGAGGAGTCGAGATATCCCGAAACAGTTTCGGCCAACTAGAGAATCGGAGCAATCCTCTCCGTCCTTGCCAACTCTCTACGGATAAAATCAGTGTGGAACGGGCAGTCATCCAACCCGATAACTTCTGACTACGAATACACCTCCTATTCCATCTATTCCCCCGGAGGTTTGCCGGCCATACGAATGTGGTGTGGGACTGACCGGTCCGACTCTATAGCCGAGTATCCGTGAAGAGGCGCGTCGGCACGCCCAGCCGCGGCCAGACCCTAAACCATGGATATGTGGAGGTATACCGTGGCGACGATCGTTGACGAGTTGTCAATGAGTTCTATCGTATACTCGCCGGGCTGAAACCCGCTAGTTGACTGGTCAAGGACGAAGGAAACGTTAGGCTGACCCGAGTCCAGCTTGTAGTCTTTGAAGGGGCCACACATCCCACTGGACGAGCAAGGACCAAGTATCAAGAACTCCACACCGGCAGTGAAGTTTCCGCTGATCATCTTCGCGGTCACATTGACGGGTTGCTGGGGAGTAAGATGTTCTCCAAAGGTGGTGTCTATCGTGCCATTACCTGGATCAAGGACGAGAGTTGCGTTGAATATTGATCTGACAACCTGTGTTGTCGGCGTTGTGGGAGTCGGACTGTGCGGAAAATACTTCGCTAGGACGGTTCCTCCCAACGCAATGCCGGCAACCAGACCGATCAGGAGACCCACCATCAAGAACCGCTTGTAGTTCAAGGCTAGAACCCAGCTCGTGTCAGACGCGTTGAGCAGAAAAAACCTTCTTCGCAAAAACAGAAAATCTTGGCGATGCCCCCGTTGACAATCTCTAGAAGAGAAACATGGTTCGCGGGATCAAAGATTTCTATCATCGACAGTCAGAGCCGAAAACTAGGAGCATGGATCAGGCCTTCTTCAAGAACAGCGCATGATACAAACCGATCCAGACTGACGGCGAGTCTAGGTTCACAGATTCAACTGTAGAGATTACACGCGACGATGTGATTCTTCTCAACCTCAACCAGTGGAGGCTCTTCGACGATACACCTAGTATGCGCGTAGGGGCAGCGAGTGTGGAACCTACACCCCGGCGGAGGATAGATGGGACTGGGAATCTCGCCGCTGATCACGTCCCCCCTCTGATGACTCGGGTCAGGAACGGGAACCGCTGCGATGAGCGCCTGAGTATACGGGTGCAGGGGAGAATCGATGAGCAATTCGGACGAGGACGTCTCCATGATCTTCCCCAAGTACATAACAGCAATTCTGTCGCAGACATGCTTGGCCAGGGCTAGATCATGAGTGATGTAGATGACCGAGGTGCTCCTCTTCTTGACCAGGTCAACCATGAGGTTGAGAATCTCTGCTCTGATGGAAACATCGAGCATCGAGACGGGCTCGTCTGCTATGACGAATTTTGGGTCAAGTATGAAAGCTCGAGCCACCGCGACTCTCTGACGCTGCCCACCGCTGAGCTCGTGTGGAAAACGGAACAGGAACGTCTCCGGAGGAACAAGCTCGACATCGCTGAGGGCTGCCTTCACCCTCGCCTCAACCTCCGACTCGTTCTTAGCAACCTTCTGCACACGAACTGGCTCGGCGACGATCTCCTTGATCGTCATCCGCGGATCAAGAGACTCGAATGGATCCTGGAAGACGATCTGGATCCTTCGCCGGAGGGCCTTGAGACTCCTCAAGCCGTACAGATTCTCCTCGGTTTCTTTGAAGTGCAGATTGCACAGATCGCCCTTCGGGCTGAGCGTCTGGAGCCCGCCCTTCGCGATATCACCCGGATCCACGGAATGCTTGGCCTTCCGACCACAAGCAGCGACGACGCAGACGGCTCCCTTCTCGACCTTCCCCACGTCCTTCAGCCTCTGTCTGGCCTTGAGCCTCTTATTCGCCTCCTTGAAATGGATCCCGCACAGGTAGCCTTTATCGCCTGATGGAGGCTCGATCCCCGCCCTGACAATATCCTTGGCGGAAACCGTTCGTTTGGCATTACGGCCGCAACCAGGAACTGAACACTTCGCGCTCTTCTCAGGCTTGCGGAGGCTCCGAAGCCTTCGTCCCATCAAGGCGCTGATGTCCTTACCCTCAAAATAGACAATGCCATCCGTGGGATCTGTCAGTCTGACCAGCAATCGGCCCGTGGTGGTCTTGCCACTTCCGCTCTCTCCCACCAGACCGAGAATCTCTCCCTTCCTCAACGCAAAGCTGATCCCGTCAACAGCCTTCACTGTCAACTCTTCTTTGGAAAAGAGGGTCTGGAAGAAGCCCTGCTTCAACGGGAAGTGCTTCTTCAGATTCTCTACGCGCACGAGGTAGTCTTCGCTCAACTCGACCAGCTACTAATAGAGGTGACAGGCGACAAGGTGATCGCTGCTGCCAGATTTCTGCAAGGGCGGGTCAACCTTCTTGCAGACATCCATAACGTATGGACATCTAGGGTTGAACCTGCACGCGGGTGGGGGATGCAGCAGATCCGGCGGCTGTCCGGGAATTGAGGTGAGTCTGATCCTCTCGCCGGTTAGGGCCGGAAAAGCCTTGATGAGACCCTGGGTGTACGGGTGGAGGGGCTCCTTGAAGATCGACTGGGCATCGCCATACTCGACGATCCTCCCAGCGTACATAATGGCAACCTTCTCACACGTCTCTGCTATGATCGAGAGGTCGTGGCTGATCAAAAGCATCGACAATCCCAGCTTATCCTTCAAGTCCCTCATCAGCTTGAGAGTCTGCGCTTGGACGATGACATCGAGCGCGGTTCCAGGCTCGTCGCCGATCAGGACCTTCGGGTTTGCCGCAAGGGCCATAGCGATGAGCGCTCTCTGACGCATTCCGCCGCTGAACTCGTGCGGATAATTGTCGACACGTTCAGGATCTATCCCAACTAGCTCGAACAGCTTCCTAGCCCTCTCCCGCGCATCACGATTGTCAGCATGAGGTTCGTGAGTGCGAATAGCCTCGACGATCTGGTCGCCGACCTTGTAGACGGGATTCATCGCGTTCATAGCGCCCTGAAAGACGATGGCGATCTTTTTCCAACGAAGCTTCCGCATCTCTTTCTCAGACAATGGAACAATATCGGTCCCGTCGAGGATGATCTTGCCATCGCGTATTACACCACCCTGAGGGAGGATCTTCAACAATGATAATGCTACAGTCGTCTTTCCGCATCCGGATTCGCCCGCGAGGCCCAGCGCCTCGCCCGGCTCGACTTGGAAGTTAACGCCCTCGGCAGCCCGCACCCAGCCGCTCAGCGTTCGATAATTCGTCGTTAGATCTTGCACTTCTAGAATTGGCGCCATCTGATCTTAGTCGCTCACTAGCTAGTCCGAAGGGACAAATCGTCCAGCCTCAATTAAGCTTTGGGGACGGCGCGGGGTCGATCCTCAAATTCTCACCGGTGGAAACTGCGCACATGGATCTGGGATTCTCTCAAAACACACATCGGAGTCTGACAGCTGAGGGGTTGGCCGGAGCAGATTTATAGCGTGTAACGCCAGGTTCTTCCAAGAATCATCGACGGCCAGTTGCCCACGTTGACCTCCAAGCCACTCCGCCTCATCCTAATCGCCGCAATCTCCACCATACTCTTTGCCGCCACCCTCCCCGCCATCGCAAACGCCACTTCAATAACAGTCGTAGTCAACAACAGTTCAGTCTCACTCAGTATTGACCTGCGCTTGACGGAGAACGTGACCACATCTCTGCCGTCCATAGACGCTCGTCTAGACCAAGCGAACCTCACTGTCGTAGCGGCAGGAATCAGATCAATAGCTCCCGCCGCCCACATCGACCTGTTGACCATGCATGCAAATTTCTCACTTGTAGATCCAACCACCAGTCTCCGGGTACTCGACGAGAACTACACTATCACAGTCTCAGGCCTCAACAAGAACACAGGCTCAAGAATAATGGCCGATCTAGCCTTTCTATCCATGAGTGTCCTAGATCCAATCACGACTTCCGACGGGCATGAGTTGAACAGGGTGGGACTGGCATATCTGCTGGAGGGCATTGCAAGATTCTCGCCAGATAGCAAGACCCGCTACTATATGGGCTCAAGCCAGTTCACCGAGCCCATAATTCCTGAGACAACGACCAGAAGATTCAGTCTCTTAGACCTCAGCTGGATCCCCTCAGTCTCAAAGTTGGGCGGCGAGTACCAGCCCTTCCAGCCGAGCACGATCTGGAACTTTACGCCGCGACAGCTTCCCTACAATCTGACCATCGCTCTGGGACCTACACCGGAAGGCACTTTCACAAAGAAGTACGTGGCTTTTCTGAACCCGTCTGTTGAGATCATCACCCCCCCCTGGGCCCAAGCCCAGGGCACCACGATAGTCTTCGACGTGCCCAATCCTGCCGAGATTGTTATGCCTGTGATAATTATCGTCTCTATCGTGGCGGCCGTCACGACCTTTCTCTTGGATAGGAAGCTCTCCAGAGCCGCACGTCAAGCTGGAAGAAGAAAGAGATAGATCCAGCTAGAGCTTTCTTATCCAGAACTGAGGCTCTAGGTTCGAATCACTCGACGCTGCTCTGGTTCAGCTTGAGAATTTGGCCCTTGCCATGACGAATGCCGCGGCGGCGACCAAAATGCCCACAGAGAGGGGGATCATCACGACGCGGAAATTGAAGAGCCCAAGGTAGAATGCAACCATTACGATTAGAGCAAGAGCGATCCCTGCGAGACCCTTCGCCAGGCTTCCATTCCTCGACTGAAAGTTTCCTGCGTAGCCGGCCTTTGAGAGTATCAGCCCGATCATGATAAAAGATCCACCAAGCGTGCTCCAGAAGACAATTCCGCCATACTGAATACCCATGTACACTAGAAGGATAGGATAGCTGAACAAGAGAAGGAAGAGAACGATCTTGCCGATCGATCTCGCCATAGCAGCTAGACGCCGGAGAGAGGTGCGCACTTTTGGATGGAAGATGCTCTTGTCAACCTTCCAGAATCTCTCCTCCCGATCACTTGATGAATCGGTCAACTGGTCCCACGTCGAACCCGGCTAGCGCGAACCAAGTCTTTCGCGTGAAAGCGCCACGCCCCCTTCCTGATCTCCAAATCCCCGGAGTATGGATGGCCGGTCGAGCAGTCTACGTTCCGAGCGCGTCGCGTCCCGGTTATCGTCCTATCTTCGCTTCCTAAGCTTCGGGTTGAACATCTCGTCCAGCGCATAGCCTAGAAGAACGAAGGAGAGAGAGACAAACGCGATAGCCAATCCGGGGGGAATAACCCACCACCACGAGGTCTCGGCGGAGAGTGCAAAATTCTCCGAGAGGATACTCCCCCAGGAGATGACCGTTGGATCGCCAAGGCCCAAGAACGAGAGAGCCGCATATGTAATAATTGCTCCCGGGACGCTGAGGGCCAGATTGACATAAGTTAGACCAACCAGGTTAGGGAAGAGGTGCTTTGAGAGGATCCGGCCGTTTCCAGACCCCGCCGCCCGGGCGGCCTCGATGAACGGCCTCTCCCTCAGACTCAGGACCTGAGATCTTATCACGCGAGCAAAGCCCATCCAAGAGAAGAACGCGATTATCATAACAATCGTCAGCTCACTCGGGGTTAGAATGACCACGAGTATTATGGCAAGCGGCAGAAACGGGATGGTCAGAAAAACATCGGTGAGCCGCATGAGAAACTCGTCCAACAAACCACCGACAAGCCCCGCTATGAGCCCGATGATGAGTCCGAGTCCGATGCCCAGAGCCGCCGCCGTGAGCCCCACAATGATCGAAGAGGTCGTTCCGATTATGTCACGGCTCAGCAGATCATTTCCACCCGCGTCTGTTCCGAGTAGTCCCCAGGCCGTTCCGGCGAGGCTGAGCTGAAAGTTCGTGATATTGACCTGCTGGGCTCCGTGGAACGTCACCTCGACCCCATAGGTATAATCCTGGGCCGCAGAAAATACAATAGCTGCGAGCGAGAACGCGGCGGTCCTCGTCCCGGTAATGGTTAGAACCTGGTCCGTACTAGAGAGAAGTTGGTATGAAGGCGCAGCCCATTGTCCACTCCTAGTAATATCACCACTCCAAAGATCAAAGTTCAAACCTCCGACCTGAGTAACAAAGACGCGCATGTGAATCGGCTGAGACGGAGAGGCACCTTGGGCATTGAATAGGATCGTGGCGAGGAAATTGCTCGGAGGTCCGTGGTATGGGTAGTGAAAGGTTCGGCTGACAGCGATCGTGTCAACACTCTGCGCAGGATGGGCCAACTGAACGCTACTCTTGTAAGCGCCGTTCCCGAGTCCATGGGCATACGAGAAAAGCACGCTAGACAAGGCAGTGCTGGACCCGTCCATTCGCAGCTCTTGGAGCGGCGTCGGGGTAGAGAAGGCAGGATCGCTGATAGCCTGGAGGTTCCTACTCAGATAGTATCCGTCAGGGAAATTCATTACCCACTCAGGCTGGGCTTGAGGTCCGGCCACCGTTTGGATCGCAGGGTAAGGCGCGATCAGGGGAGCTGTGACGGCCACAATGCCGGAGATGATTAGCATCATCAGTCCGAGTGCGGCCATTCTATTCTTCAGTAGCGCCTTAAAGAGACCGGCTACCCGGAGCAGTTGGAAGCGACGGTTCGAGAGAGGATGGGATTTCTCCGGCATGGAGGACATCTAGGCCTGTTACTGATAGGGCATTTCTACTCGTACCGTATCCGGGGGTCGACGACTCCATAGAGGACATCGGCAATGAAATTCGCGGCTATCACTGTGAGAGAGATCAGGTAAAACATCGCCTGCATTACAGGATAATTCTTTGTGATGACGGCCTGATAGAGCCAAAGCCCGAGCCCGGACCAGTTGAAGACCGTCTCTGTTATGATCGCTCCACTCAGGATACTTCCAAACGCAAGTGCACTTGAGGTTATCACAGGTAGCGAAGCGTTCTTGAACGCGTGACCGAAAAGTATTCTCCTCTGAGAAAGCCCCTTCGCTCTTGCTGTGAGGATATAATCCTCGCTCAGAGCATCCATCATTGTCGCTCTCGTCAGGAGAACAAAGCCACCATACGTGAAGAGGGTAAGCGTTAGCGCTGGAAGGAAGAGGTATTGCAGACGGATTGGAATCTGGGCCAAAATGTTTGGAACATGACTTGGGCCGAGAGTCCATTCCAACGGAGAAACGCTCCCCCCAGGAAACAAAGGGAAGTCCTTGGCCAAGAACAATATCAGAACGAGTCCGATCCAGAACGTTGGAAGAGCAAAAGTAGTAAGGGAACCCGATACTGCCAAGCTGTCAAGCAACGAGCCGCGCTTGTGAGCCGCCGCGATTCCGAGAGCCACCCCGATTAGGATAGAAATGAGAGTTGATGATCCGAGCAGGACCAGTGTGTTCTGGAGTCTCCCCGACTGTACTATGAGATGACTTATGGGCTCTCCGTTCTCGAAGGACACCCCAAACTGGAACGTGAGCATCGAATGGATGTAAGCGATAAACTGGTCAGTGCGTGAGGCGTGGCAATTCCACTGCGCACAGAGCCTTGCCGCAACATCACTGTTTGCCGCGAGTCGCGGGCTGGATGAGAGGAGCTGCTGGGCACCATTTTGGCCGGGAATCCCCTCGAATATAAACCAGTTAACCATGATCACCACGAAAATGAGAACCACTGTGTATATGATTCGTCTCAGGAGAAATGATCGGAGACTCAACTGCTACCGCCATATTTTTGAAGGCAGTTCGTTTATTTGAGCCTTGCCCCCTAGTATATCCAGAAAATTCTGTCGCTGGGTATACGAGTCACCTCAAATAAGTTCAAAGCTCCGTGAGTACAGCGCAACCGGACCGCTGTCCCGGAGAGTCTGAAGAAAACGCGCCCCTTTCAGACTGAGCCTTTGTAGGTGAGTCGAAAGAGAGACCTTGCATAAACGGGCGTAACTGGCGAAGCGGCCGATGCGGGAGAAATGGGCTGCTTTAGCTCTCGCTGGGTCAAATGGAAAAAAGAGAAAAGGGGTTTGGATTCTAGAGGTTGTCTAACAGTCGTATGCAGCGAGTGGGTAGGCCGAGGCTGCTGTTCCTACTGGCCCTGCGCATCCTGAGCCGGCGGCGCCACCAGTGAACCACTGGGCACCGACCAGCGCGTAGATGTTGCTATGTGTCTGGGTGATGACTCCGTTGGTGCGTGCTGTGTCGGGTGTCGCTACTGTTCCGAAGGTGTTTCCTGCTCCCCACTGGTAGAGTATTGGAGCGCCAGTCGAGGAGTATCCGCCGCCGATGCCTGGCATTACGCTCGGTGACCAAGCACCGCCCGCTGGGCAGATCGTATTGGTTGCCGTGGTTCCTGGAACGCGGTAGCTTGGAGCACAGGAGCCTAGGAATACTGAGCCGGTGGTCTTCTCAGTCGAGAAGGCTAGCCAGCTGTACCCTTTGAACGCGTTGACCCTTGCTTTCACGATGGGGCTAATAGCGTTGCTGCCTGTTCCGCCTGGGTTACCGATGCCCTGCTTGTAGTGGTTTATGACTGCCGTGGAACCGCCTACTACTGCTGCTAGTTTGAGTGTGTCGCTAGATAGTCCCCACATGCCTGTCCAGATGTAGAGTGCTAGGAATCCGCTGCTGTGGAAGTAGTCTGGACCTGTTCCCGTTGGAGGCGGAGCGGCTGACCCGGTTGGATTGACGCATGTGTTAGTCGCGACGTTGCAGCCCATTCTGGTTAGAGTGTATGCTCCGAGCTGTATAGCGGGAGACTGTGTATTGTCCGCGCTGCAGCCAGTTCCGACAGTGCCGACAGGCGCGAACGCAGCGTTAGTGCTCTCACAGACCCATGCTCCTGATCCTATCAGGAATCCATTGGTGAGGGGATCGAATGTCAGGTCTGCGTAGCTAAGATTTGCCGCGGTCTTGCCTATACAGCCGACTGGTGTGTTGTCAGTGGGGGGGTTCTTCAGGACACTGCTTGACGGGCAGGCCTGGGTGGACGTGCCCGGCAGGAATCCGGTGAAGGTTCCTACACAGTTGTCCTCGGGAGCATTGACGAGAGTCGTGCCTGCAAGGTTAGAGCCACTCACCTGACCGTTCCAGGTGCTCGCACCGCACGCAGACCATGTGTGGCCTGGCATGATGGTGATGCCGCCTATGAACAGGTCAGTGAACGGACCCCTCGCCTTGAGGTTCAAGTCGAGCGTAGTCGGGCTCAAGACCTGGATGCCGCTGAGGTTGGTGAGTGAGGATGCTTGGAATGCGCCTGTTACGTTGAGGTTCATGAAGGTCCACTTGATGTCCCAGGCTGTCACGCTCAGTCCGCTGTCATGCCACTTCATGTTCGGGTTCAGCTGCAGGTGCAGAGTGGCTCCAGTATTCGCAGGTGGAGTATAGCCGAGGTTACTCGAAGTGCACGGATTGCCGACAGCAGCATTGCAGAGGAAGCTGTGACTGGTGGTCATCCAATCTATTGTCTGGAGATTCGTGGGACATGCTGCTACTCCCGAGCCTGAGGGTGGGTTCGTGTTGCACATTGGGTTGGGGTTGAACAACGTGTCATAGACTGCAGCCAGTACGTCAAAGTCCCAGAATGTGGTTGCTTGGAAGGGACTCACGGTCGATGCTGTGTCCATGAGGCCAGCTCTGTAAACTCCGGCTGGGGGATTCGTACCGACACCATTTCCAGCCTGAGAACAGTAAGCGTTGAGGTAGTCGAACACGTATGTTGTTGATCCGAGTCCGCTAGCAGAGCCTCCGAACTCAGCCTGGAACCCAGGATCTGCACTGTCGCCAAGATCCCAGCAGTTGTGGACTGGGAACCGGTCGATACCAGACCAGATTGGCATGGTGAAGACGTGGCTGCCGAAATAGTCGAGTGCCTGGTAGCCCGCGCTTATCGCGCTGCATCCAGAGGAGGCACCGCAAGTTCCCGAGACGGCTGCGCCAGCGCAAGTTGCAAAGGTGGGGCTGGCAGCGCCGGGCGTCGGGTCTGGGCTAGGTCCTGGTGAACCAAGGCAGTTTGCAAACTCCATTAGGCTGCTGAGACTGTCGTAGGATGGGTCGCATGCGTACATGTAGTTTCCAGGAGCATCCGTCAACGTCGCTCCGGTACATGTAGACCCAGGTGACGTATCTCCAGATACAGTGGGATCGCAACGAGAGTCAAGGCATGTCAGGTTCGTCTTGGTTGAGAATTGGCTGTTGTATTCGAAGTATGTGCTGCTGTCGAATGGGAAGACAAGAATAAAGCCTGCCGTCAAAATTCCCCAGCAGTTGTTCGGCGTCCCGGTTTGACTAGTCGTGAAGGCGCAGACGCTTGTGATTGGTACCTCGATTTCCTGGAGGTACGGGGCGCATGAGAGCGGCTGACTTGCTAGAGTCGTCCATCCGCCGGCGACAAAGGCTGGAGAGAAGAGGGCGCATATCTGTTGCGCTACACCTTCACCAAGGTCCTTGCGCGGTTGAGAAGTACGGACGACGAAGCAGACGTTCGCTGTTGGAGTGTTGCCAGAACAGGTTTGTGGACCGGTGGATCCTGCGCCAAAAGCAGTCACCTTTGCAGGCCATCCACCTGTAGGTGGATTCAGCTCACAGTTTGCGTTGAGAGTCACACCAGTGATCCCAGCGTCAGTGAACGCCTGCTGGAAGTGGTTGGCCGCGGCACAGAAGTCCTTGCTACCGATGGGGCGTTGGAATGAAAATTGACAGAGAGCGTTGCCCGCACATGCCGAGACTGTGCCCGGACATGTAGTGCTGAGGCTGCAGTTGTAAGATGTACCGCCGGCCGCACCGACTACACAAGCCGCGCCAGCCTGAGCGTACTTTGTGTCCCAACTGCACGGGTTGGCGGCATAGAGCCCGCCATTGTTACAGTTGCCGACAACGCAGATAGGCATCGCTGCATCATTGGGCGTGCAAGCAACACCGTTGCATGCAGCATTAGTGGCTGCAAAGTTCTGCTTGTCAACCAAGTGTGCAACACCTTGTCGCAGTTCGATGCCTCCGAGGCTAGTGCCAAAGTTTTGTTGAATTCCCCACAAGGGGTTCGATAGGTCGAACTGGATCTCAAAGTATCCGTGATCAGCAACAGGCTGGGTGCATTCTATAATGGCAGTGGACGGACAGGCACTCGCCTGCTGGCTTGCTGTGAGGGGCCAGTCTCCTGTATCAACTTGGCCCGTTGTGGCACCAGTGAAGAGCGCTCCGGCGCCGTTGAAGGTGCTCAGCGACAGAGTCTGCATCTGGGCGCCTGCAGGATACCATTGTCCATAGCCCGCTGCGACATCTGCCTTTACAGACGGAAAGTTTGGTAGCGCTGGGAGATGAATGAGAGCTGTTAGTGGGCCAGAGAGGCCCGCGAGAGAGAAAGCGACTGTGAAGATTATGAAGAGCCGTATTGTAGAATAGCCTTTCAAATTTTCTCGAAAGTCTGCTGGAGCCTCACACCTTAAAAGATTATCCCTCGGCTGGGGATATTGTACATCCCGAGAATGACCGAGATATTCTCGGCTTACTAGAAGTCGCCTCTCATATATTGAGGATGGTGCATATCATAACGGTTGCCTCCTTCTTGCTGCGACTCTACGGGCGAATGTTGAGGCGAAGCCAATGGCAGCGAGGACAATGATGCCCAGCGCTATTGTCTGAGGAAGGCCCAGACCAAGGAACAGCCCGAATCCCGAGGGAAGATTCTGGATTAACTGAACGTAAGCAATTGCTATCCCGTTCGGATCTTTGAGAGTCGTGGGATCAGTATCGTTCTCGATGATATTACCGGTCTTGGCGTCCCTCGCTGGGTCAAGGATGGCTTCAATACTATAGACTCTAGGAGTGAGCCCTGCGGTGTTCCAAGAATAAGCGAGTCCGGCTTGTGAGCTCGGCAGTAGGTTCTCGATCTGACTCGTCGTCAATAAATTGCCGTTGAGTAAGAGCCTGACGCTTGAATTTGCAGGATTAACTCCGTAGTTAATCACAGATACCCTCACGGGGTTGACGGCGCCAGGGATAACACCTCTTACCTGGCCGACTGCGAGCGGCAATAGGCCAAGATCTACCCATATCCGAATCACCGTGATGAAATTGGTGATCTCCATTGTAGCGCCATAAGTATCGTTCACAAGGAGGGTCACAGGAACGTCCACGGACGCTTGACTGTAGAAGACAGTCGCGTTAGGGTTTTTTGTCTTAATGAAGTTGATCGAAGCCGAAGTCTGAGCGGGAAAAGACCATTGGTAAAAGGTTATGTTGCCTTTCGGGCAACAGTTCTGAGAGACTGCCGTGGCGACGAACGTTATTGACCGTCCCGCGACCGCGCGAGTCAACGGCCTAAAGCTTGCCGTCGGCGGGAGGCAAGGGTTTCCGCCGCACTCAACGTTCGTGAAGTAACCATCGACGGGAATAGCAGCGAGTTGTATTCCTCCCGCAGAGTTAGTTACAGTGCCTATCTGCTGGTACAAGATGTGGATCGAAGAGAAGCCCGTGCCTACTGCGTCGAAGGTTAC
>Ga0066660_10000654_pt1 | contig 12937 bp, 15 predicted proteins | sample GraSoiAngelo_109_FD_75177 | JGI IMG/M metagenome (GOLD analysis project Ga0066660, IMG submission 75177) | Grasslands soil microbial communities from the Angelo Coastal Reserve, California, USA - 14_0903_12_20cm | ecosystem: Environmental > Terrestrial > Soil > Grasslands | place: USA...
CCGGACGGATCTTGGACCCCGGTTATGGAGGAAGCCAAATAGGAGAGGCGTCTTCTTCGCGCTTTTGCGTCCTCGGGGCGTCACGGATATTTTCTGGTAGCCGAATGAGAGGAGACAACATTATGGCTCACTTCAATTCCTTAAGAACGATAAACGTTGCGGCAGTGTCGATCATCGGCTTCGCTTTGCTGACCACCGTGTCTGCTGCGCAGTCCGTAAACGTTCAGGGTGTCATCAAAGGACGAAATGGTGAGATGATGGTTCTAAAGGCTGAAGATTCTACGGACGTTAACGTTTTGCTGACGGATAGCACTCAGGTAGGACAGGTGCAGGGAATGTTCCAGGCGCGGCGGAAGCAAATGTCCATGGCGGCGCTTATCCCAGGGCTCAAGGTTAAAGCCGAAGGAACATACAACGATCAGAAACAACTGGTAGCCACTTCCGTCTCCTTCAAAGGTAATGATCTGCAAGACGCTGTGAAGATTGAAGCCGGTCTGCACGAAACAAAGGTACGAGTGCAGCAGAACGAAGAGGAGCTGGAAAAACAAAACGCTGCGCTGAAAGCGCAAAACGAAGCTTTGCAGCAACAGCAAGCAAAGCTGACCGAGCACGAGGCCAAGATTGCCGCGAATAGAGCCGCCGTTAAGGCCGCCATTGCTCGCTTCGGCCAGCTCGACGACTACTACATCTTTGACGAGGTCACTGTATATTTCGCCCACGGTAAAACCAAGGTCGATCCAAAGTACACGCCCCAACTGCTGGCCTTGGCCGACAAAGCCAAGCCTATCAACGGCTATATGATCGAAGTGAAAGGCTTCGCCTCAACCGTCGGGAGCACGGAACTAAATCAACAGCTAAGTGAAGACCGCGCTGACGCAGTTACCAATATCCTCGTTCAGCAGGGACACATTCCTCTTACGAGAATGCTGGCACCAGGTGCGATGGGAGAGACTCACCAAGTCGGCGACGACAAGACTGAGAAAGGGCAGGCCGAGAATCGGCGTGTAGTAGTTCGTGTTCTACAGAACAAAGCCATCGCCGGGATACCTTAGCGTATCGGTTGCGATTGCTGCGCAGCGTCGTCCAATGAATGGTGGGTGTAGTCGGAAATATCGGCAACACCACACGCCTTCGACCATGATGACCAAATTCATGGATTCCTCCTCTTCCCGAGTGCAAGGCGCCGGCGAAAAACGAGACGAGAGTATTCGCCCTGTTGCCTATACCCACATCCGTGTGTCGCTGCCAAAGATCCGCTTTGCAACCTGGCTTCTGTTCTCATAAGTAGAGCCCCCATGTGCCAGCCTTCGGCCTGTCTGTTGTGACAGTTTCCAATAGATGCCTCGCGAGAATAGCTTGGTTGACAGGGGTCAGTCTCGATCCTGGGTAAGCCCGGAGAGCTCCGAAAGCCCAGATTGATAATGAGAAACCAATGAAACACGAGGTGGCACCCAAGCCTTTATCATTTATCTTTTCCACCTTGATCCTTTTCCTCACTCTGGCCTTGCTTTATTCATCGTGGCTGCCTGCAGCCCAGTCCTCTGCACTAATTCCCGCTCTACAAGACGCTGGGCCCAGCTCCCAAGATGTCAATAAACTTGTTCCAGGCACGCTCATCAAGCCCTCCCAAGTGTTGCATGTAGATGTAGAATTGACTCTTCTCAATGTGGTTGTCACCGATCCTTACAATCGTCTGATTGTAGGCCTTGATCCAGACAATTTCCGAGTCTTTGAGGACAAGGTTGAGCAGGAAATCATCAACTTCTCCTCCGAGGACGTCCCCATTTCAATCGGGGTAATCTTTGACTGCAGTGGGAGCATGAGCAACAAACTTGGCAAGGCCCGCGAGGGGGCCATGGAATTCTTTAAGACTGCCAATCCAGAGGATGAGTTTTTTCTGGTTACCTTCAATGAGCGCGCCGAGCTGACGAGTTCGTTTACCAACGGTGTTGAAGACCTGCAGAGCCGCCTGATGTTTACCTCTTCCAAGGGCCGAACTGCTTTGTTCGACGCTATCTATCTGGGTCTCAGCCAAATGCGAAGTGCACGCAACGCAAAACGTGCCATGCTTATCTTGTCCGATGGAGGCGACAACCACAGCCGCTACCAAGAAAGCGATATCAAGCGGCTAGTGAAAGAAGCCGATACCCAACTTTATGCCATAGGCATCTTTGATCCTCTCGGATATCGCAGTCGGACGATCGAAGAGCTCAACGGTCCCTCCCTTTTAAGCGAAATCACGGAGATGACGGGCGGACGCGTGTTCGCCGTTGAAAACCTCAACGAATTGCCCGACGTCGCAACAAAGATCGGCTTGGAACTTAGAAATCAATACGTCTTGGGATATCGGTCGAGCAACAAAGCCCACGATGGACGATGGAGAAAAATTAAGATCAAGATGCGCGCACCTAGGGGACTTCCTCCGCTAAGCGTATACTCAAAAACAGGCTACTACTCCCCCACACATTAAAGCTGTTGTGCGAGTTTTCCGCAGATCTCGAGTCAGCGGTATCAAGAAGACTTCTGTCTTTCGATACAGAATTGGCGCATTCGCCTCTTTGTTATAGTTCGTTAAACCTTCAACCAATCAAACGAATAGGGTCTTTGCCAGCCAGAGAAGTAGAAGATACCTTGCTTTCGAGCAACGACTTCCCCTCCTCTTGACCATATTTTGAGACGTGTGCGCAAAGCGCGCCCGCAGAGCGACCGCGCACATTGCGATAGGGGCCGAGGACAAGCTGAATGCCGACTGTTTTGAATCAAATGAGATTCTTCCTTCGATTAGGGAAACGAATCCGCAAATTAAGAAAGAAGCGAGGCCTTTCTCAGGAAGATATGATTTCCTATGGTTTTTCCGCACGGCATTGGCAACAAATCGAGGCCGGGCGGCCGATCACCGTCTCGACCCTACTCCGGGTGTGTGCTGTATTCGGGGCTTCGATTGACCGTCTAGTTCACGGGCTGGATAGGGGAATTTACGAGGACTAGTCCCACCAGCCCCGCTAATCTGCTCGTGGCCATTCTTAAACCTTTTGCATTATAAAGCTACCTGCTCTTAGAGGGAATTCTTCCAACTTTTGGCTTTCAATATGTGGCATTTAAATCGTGCTTCCATAGGGTCCCATGACAAAGCTCCGCGTTATCGTGGCCGACCTAAAGCAACGGCGTGAATATTCGCATCTTAGTTGCTGACGATTCTGAGCCCTGGCGTCGCTTCGTCTCTTCTGCGATTCTGCCGAAGAAGCCTGGATGGCACATTGTTTGCGAGGTCTCAGACGGCGTGGAAGCGGTCACAAAAGCCGAAGAACTTAAGCCAGACCTGATTCTGCTGGACATCGGCCTTCCCAAGCTCAATGGCATTGAAGTCGCTCGACAGATCACCAAGATTCCCTCCAATTCAAAAATTCTTTTCTTGAGTGCTTTCGATTCGCTGGAAGTTGTGGAAGAGGCTCTGAATACTGGGGCGAACGGTTACATCGTCAAGTTGGACGCTGGAAGCGAACTGGTAGGGGCAGTAGAAGCCGTCTTTCAAGGCAAACGGTATGTTAGTAGCAGATTAAAGGGAGTCATTTCTGCCCAAGCCGAGGATGCACATGCCTCGGACAAACCTGTCCACGATGAGCTTCTCGCATCGCGATTGATCCGCGTGCCAGAAACGGAGTTCACTCGCTGCCACGAAGTTCTGTTCTATTCTGATGATGTGGTCTTTCTGGAGAGCGTTACTCACTTTATCGGAGCCCCCCTGAGGTTCGGAAATGCAGCGGTTGTGTTCGCTACAAAACCACACCGAGATATGCTGTTTGAGGAATTGAAAGCGCAAGGGGTGGATGTCGATGTCCTTATTCAACAGGGAAGCTACGTTTCACTGGATGCTGCCGATACACTCTCTAAATTCATGATCAATGGCTGGCCTGACACAGATCGATTCTTTGAGGGCTTCAAGAACCTCATTGAGTCAGCATCAAAGGCGGCTAATGCAAAACATCCCCGGGTTGCAATTTTCGGCGAACGGGTTGCCCTCTTGTGGGCTGAGGGTAAAAGGGACGCGGCGATTCGGCTCGAACAACTCGGCAACGACCTTGCTAAAACTCGTAAAGTAGACATTCTTTGTGCGTATCCGTCCAGGCTTCGCATCCAAGAGGACAAACATTCATTCGGGGTCGTCTGTGGAGAACACTCAGCTGTTCGCTCCAGATAAAAGGCTTTAACTCGTGTTATAGGAAATTGCGAGATTGTCCAAGAATGCTCATTTTCGGCCGTTTTTTTTTGACGGCATGACCGTTCACTAGAACCGAAAGACAATTCCGGTGGAAGCCCTAAAGTTATTCTGCGCGCGGCTTCCGAACTGCGTCATCAAATAATTGGTTTGAATCACACGCCAATAAAACTGGTCGTGAAATAATGCAACATCGACACCGCCTCCCAGCGCCATCGAGAATGACGACCTTCCAAAACCTGCTTCACTGATATGCGCGCCGCCGAGGAGCAGGTGCGCAAACGGCGACACACGGGAAGGCAGCGAAATTTGCGGCCCGAAGAGGTAAGTATGAGTCGAGATGCCGATGCCATTAGACGATCCGTAGTGCCCATCAAAATCTGCCACGCCGCCAAGCCAATCCGTGAATTTATATTGCCCAGCGATCTCCCATCCATTTAGATGGGCTGATGGTGAATTGTGTAAGTACATGTAAGAATAGCCGCCGAACACCTCTATCTTGTCCTGTGCTTGCGCCGAGAGTGATGCAAGGAGAAGCAGTCCGAGTACTGGCAACAGTTTCCGCAACATAATCCTCTTCCCTAGAGTCTGGATTTTAAGAATCCATATCCTTGTAAATTCTAGTTACGGGGAGCTTGCCTGTTGCCTGTCAGTTTTGACAGTGGGGAGGGGACTAGAAGGCATGCTTTTCTTTGTGGTGGATGCGGACATGCCGAGGACAGAACAGGCGAGTGCAAGAACGGGCGGAGTGATGTCTGCGACCAGGCATGCGCTCCGTAGCTGGCGACGAGACCTGAATCTCTTTTTTGCTGAGTTATTCCGGAGTGCGAGTGCACCCGGGAAGGTTCCCATGTGGGACAGCAAGAAGCCGAACACGCCAGCCATTGCGAAACTGGAGCCAAGAAATTTGCAGGTAAATCATTCGCGGCTCGGGCCGAGCTTGCTCGTGAAGGGCGAAATCTTTGGCAACGAGGACCTTCTCGTTGATGGTTCGGTCGAAGGAATCGTCCAACTCGATGAGCAAAAACTGATGATAGGACCGACCGCAAAGGTAAAGGCCGACATCATCGCGGGCGAAGTGATCATAAGAGGCAACTTGAAGGGGAACATCCGCGCAAAACGCCGTATCGAAATTATGAACGACGGCGCGGTGACCGGAGATTTGACAACGCCACAGGTTTTTATCGAAGAAGGAGCGTGGTTCAAAGGTTCGATTGAAATCAACAAGCGCGCAGAGAAGGAAACCGACAAGAACATTCCTTCTGAGGTAGAGGCCAATTCCGCTAAGGTCACCGGGATCGCCGCCGGGCTGAAGAGTGCCTGATACGACGCAGGGCTGGCTACCACCCATCACTCTTCTGGCCCTAGTGGTTACTAAATTAGATGCCCCTGAAGGCCGTCTAATGCACCACACCGGCCTTAATTGCTTTTCACCGCCGCATCGTCACGAACCGTACAGAATCACCCTAGGGTTGTGTTCCCAGGGCTCCTTGTAATACCAAAGCTCGACGCTTTCGACTGTATGAGGTTTGCCGGCGAGGCCCATGACGCGGTTTCTTCCTCCTGGCCAGATACGGTCTCCAACGGCCAGTTCCTCCGACGTTCCATCTCCGAAGTGGACAACGACACGGTCGAGGAAAATGGGATCACCACTCACCCGCAGCTGAATAGTGTGAAAGACACCATCGCGACGCGTGACCTGGATCCTGTCATGATCCCTAGTGCCGTCAATCTGCGCATCACCCAAGAAATCCCAAACCTGCCCTCGTACAGACAGACAAACGGTACTGGCAAAACCTAGAAGACAAACCAGTCTGCACGCAAGGCTTTTACTTGGCATCACTTCTCCAGAGAGCCTAGACATTAGGCCTATAGAAGAACCCTATCGGCGTTCGCGACGCCTGGCAACACTGCTAACGCCGGATTTGCGCAATTATGAACTGGACCGAGATGATTTTCGTTGCTGGAACGCAACCAAGCTTGTCGGGTGCCCGGACCTGCCAGATCCTGCGGAACATTCCACCTTCGTGGTATTCAGTCGCGTCGATGGAAGGCTTGGCCCAATTACGCGGCTGGATCATCTTTGATTGCCCCGGAGCAACGACAAGCATTCGTAAGGGCTCAGAATATGTGGCGATGTGATTGTCCGGCACCGAGAGGATATGAATCATATGCAATTGCCAGAGCTAATTACGGATGATCACCCGCAGACACGCCGGAGCAACGAACATCACTCGGCGCAACTGTGACAGCTTAGATCTATTGGGGGCAGGTCTTGGGAGCACAGGCAGTACGGCTAGATCCCACCGTCCAGGGGGCGGAGTCCCGGGAATTCGAGGCGCGGCTGCGCGAGAAAATTGTTGGGCAGGACGAAGCAGTGCAGGCCGTTGTAGACCTCTACCGAGTGTTTCGAGCCGGCCTACAATCCCCTGGCCGTCCCCTAGGTAATTTGCTGTTTCTTGGGCCGACGGGTACGGGGAAGACGCGGATTGTCGAAGTTGCGGCGGAGGTGCTCTTCGGCGATCCGCGAGGAGTGATCAAGGTCGACTGCGCCGAATTCCAACACTCGCACGAAATCGCGAAGCTGATCGGTTCACCGCCAGGCTATTTGGGGCACCGGGAAACGCATCCTGTGATCACCCAGGAAGCCCTGGCGCAATATCACACCGAGACCTTGAAGGTCAGCTTCCTGTTGTTCGATGAAATCGAAAAGGCGAGTGACGCGCTCTGGCAATTGCTACTGGGAATCTTGGATAAAGCGACCTTGACGCTGGGCGATAATCGGCGAGTTGACCTATCGCAGGCAATGATTTTTATGACCTCGAACCTGGGCGGCAGCGAAATCACCGAGCTGATGACGGGCGGAATGGGCTTTGTAGCAGCGATGACACTAGGAGAGAAACCGCGGCTGGATGAGAAGGTTGAACGGATGGCGTCGGAAGCAGCGAAACGGAGGTTCGCACCGGAGTTCATGAACCGAATCGACGAGACAATAGTTTTCCGGCCTCTACGCAGGGAACAGTTGGAGCGAATCCTGGAGATCGAACTTACAATTGTGCAGCAGCGTCCTGTCGGTGACGCCGAGGGGACATTTCGTATTTCGAGCAACCCGAGCCGCAAAGGATTTCTTGCTACGCGAAGGAACGGACCTAAAATATGGAGCCCGGCATTTGAAGCGAGCGATCGAGCGACATCTGGTTTACCCCCTAGCAAGCCTGCTGGCAACGGATCAGGTGACGACGGGAGACACGATTTCGGTTGACTGGAATGGGATGACGAGCGGACTGATGTTCCTGAAAAAAGCATGAGGGGAAGCTACGGCGCGTCGAATAATTCCACCTGAATCCTCAAATTGTGTGGTATTTCTTTCGGACCACGGCCTTTCGTTGCGCGAGAATCCGTGCGCGAATCCCGATGTCCAATCCTGCCGGTTAAGGCACTGGCGATGCCAAAAACGTGCAGCAGGTGAACAAACTCCTACGCAGGATTTTAGTACTGACTTGATCTTCGGTCGGATTGTCGCGCCGAAGGTGCTATTATAGCCGCTTACTATGTGTTTTTTCTCGCAGTCGTCGTGACCTTCACTCCCAGGTTGGCCCAGAAGCATATATGATTTTCGCATTTTGACGAGTGCGGAAGAGGGGGCAGCTCAGTCGAGGGCCGGCGCAAGCGACTCTGCTGCACCAGCAAGGCAACTGCGCGGGCAATGCTTCCGCCGTGCTGTCAGAACTGTCAGTTTCTGCCTCTATAGCAATTGGACCAAGATCGGCCGCCCCAGAGTCTCCAGCGGTGGAACATGAAAGAGCATAGGGCCTCTTGGATTTTGGCCTGCATTACCATATTGACCGTGGACACTGTGCTAGGCCAAGCTCCTTCCGCTCCAATCGTGCACGAGCCGAGCACGTCGCTGCCGCAGGCACAGGGAAAAATCCGGATGCGCGTGTCGTTGGTGAATGTGCCCGTTACGGTCACGAATGGAGCGGGCGAATTGGTTTCCAATCTGGACGCGAAAGATTTTCAAGTCATGGACAATGGGGTGCCGCAGAAAATCACGTATCTTGATTTGGGGCGCACCCCGCTTTTGATGGTCCTTTTGGTGGAGACCAGTTCGCGAATTGAACCTCTTCTGCCCGACATGCGCAAGACCGGAATCATTTTCGCGGATGTGCTGATGGGCCAAGACGACGAAGTAGCGGTGTTGGGTTTCAATAATTCCGTGGACGAGCTGACAGACTTTACAACCAATCACGAGACAATCTTTAGCACGATCAGTGAATTGAAGTGCGCTACGGAACGCGCGAAGCTGTTTGACGCGATGTCTACAGGAGTAGACATGCTGAGCGGCCGTCTACAGCAATCTGCGGCACGCCGCCTCGTCATAGTAATTATGTCAGAAGCGACCGACGTAGGGAGCGATACCCGGCTAAATGCTGTTATACAGCGAGCGCAACTTTACAACATTGCGGTTTATTCCGTAGGGATTCCGACTACCCTGGCGGAGTTGAAGGCACCCGGGAAAGACGTCAGGCATCGCATCACACCGGAAGGGACATTTCCACAGCCTGGGATGCCCGGAACGGTGCAGATACAGCCTGCGGAAGACATTCGTTACGGCCACGGGAACCTCATGAATTTCAATCTGTGGGCGCTGAAAAATATCAAAGACCAGATTACCGGTCACGCCCTTCAGAAAGCCGCGGCGGGGACAGGCGGCCGCCACATCGCCACATTCGGACCCAAGTCGATGGAGAAAGCCGTGGACGACATTGCCGCGGAGCTGCACTCACAGTATTCGTTGACCTACGAGCCCAAGGGCACAAAGGAGACGGGATACCACAAAATTAGAGTGAACGTAAAACGCAAGGATCTGAAAGTACGCGCACGGCCAGGCTATTACTTAGCGCCGCCGGAGGGCTGAACACCCGACCGTTCGGCGGATTCGGCGTTCACGGGTGTTTTGCACTTCGGTACTTGATGCAATTCTGATGTGCTCCACAAATATAGTCTTTCCACGGCAAGAACGGCGTGCTCGCCGATTCGTTTGCTACTGACCAGGTCGTTGCATTTCCACTCAGGCCAGCGGAATCGCATGAATGGTGTCCAACGCCGGAGGACGTCGACGCCTACCTAGACGCACTCAAGTGAGAGGTCATTGCTCGCGCTAAGAACAGGGGCAATATAACCTTGCAAGCGACACTATTCTTACTTAAGCGACCTCAGCGCCTTGCTGTTCCCGCGCTCTAAGCGCTCTGTTATTTTTGACAGTTTCATGGCACTTGCTTTCCAAACTAGACTGCGTTTTGACGTAAGAATTAGAGTGAAGTTGCACGGTCCGAAGGGATTTCTGCCGCTCAGCGCGTACGCTAAGACGGCCAGTTTCTGGTGTAAGTAGTCTTCCTCCTAGAGAACAACATGAAGCGTGCCATGACAATTCTATTCTGGGCCCATCTGTTAGCCATTCCCTGCAGCATGTGGGCCCAAGAAGAAACCGAAGTCCCTTGGTACCTTCGTACAGAGGCTCGAAAAGAAACTGGGAACGATAACCCGCGCGCCACCACGAGTCTCGGTATGCCTTTGAACGCCCCTTTGAGTCCGATCGCCCAGCACGTCAGTTGGGGTTTGGGATTGAGCGCTGGCGCAGGCTATAACTTTACTCGGCGACATGCGCTTGTAGGTGACTTCCTGTGGAATTGGCTTTACCCAACAAACCAAACTCTGCGACCCATCCAAATCGCATTGCATACCAATAAGGTCAGTGGCCACGGTAACCTTTTTGCTTTCACGGGCGGATACAAGCTGGAGTTGCGCGGCAGAGCACTAGGTACTTACTTTATTGCTGGTGGCGGCTGGTACCACCGAAGCGCCAGCCTCTCACGGCCTGTTCAGGATGGCACGACCATCGGTTGCATTCCGGCCTGGGTGTACTGGGGATATAACTGTTCATCAGGGCTCATAGTTAGCGACTTAACAGAGGTACACTCGAACGCGAGCGCTCTCGGAGTCAACGGAGGCGTTGGTCTCACATTCAGAGTAAGTGAAGCCCCCTATCGGATGTACGTGGAGTCGCGCTATCACTTTGCGCCGACGAAGAACATCACTACACAAATGCTCATAGTCTCGTGGGGCATTCGCTACTGAGTTGTGCTAGGCGAGACAGTCCAAAGGTCGACCAGCGTTGATTACATCACCTAAACTGTGGCGTGGTGCGGCTGGTCAGGCAATGATAGCGGCGATTGCAGGCTAATTTCTTGGAGTAGACCGGGGTACGCTCTTCACTGAAGAGCCTGTGGGCATGCTGTTGAACGCGTTTCTCAGGGTCGTCGCCACTTCATCAATACACTTTTTCCCAGCGTCCAGTTCTCCAGCCATCAAAAAGAAACCGTGGATCGCCTGTGGATAGAGAGAAACCTTTGCTACAACTCCGTCCTCCTTCAAACGACGAATATACTCTTCACCCTCAATCCGCATCGGATCATGACCCCCGTAGGTCATCAATAAGGCGGGCGGCAAATTTTTGAAATTTTGAGCACGGATCGGAGAGATAAAGGAGTCTCCCAGATTCGCTGCAGTTGGGAGATATGTGCTAAGCAATTTATGTTTAGATTCCCTCGTCACAGTCGGAGCGTCCGATTCTGTGAACCAACTCGGCCTCATGGTGGAAGCGTCAAACATCGGATAGATCAGTATTTGAAAGATCAGACTGGGCGTACCGCGCTCTCGGGCCATTAGCGTAACTACGGCGGCCAGGTTACCGCCTGCGCCGTCTCCTCCCACACCAATTCGACGTGGATCCCCGCCAATATCGCCGGCGTGCTCCGCCACCCACTTGGTTGCCGAATAAGCATCCTCCGGAGCTGCGGGGTATTTGTTTTCCGGTGCAAGTCGATAATCGACAGAAACGACGATGCATTCGCATCGGTTTGTCACTGAACGCAGAGGATTATCGTGCGTGTCCAGGTTGCCCGCCACAAAACCCCCGCCATGAAAAAAAACTAGGATAGGCAAGCCACTCGTCGGATTAGGCGTGTAAACGCGGACTGTGATGTTACCTAACGGCCCCGGGATCTGCCGATCTTCAATGTGAAAAACGTGCTCCGGAGTTCCCGAGAGCTTCGGGTAGAAGAGATAAGCCTTTCGCACGTCTGCCACAGTAGTTGGCCGAGTGATGCCGGCCGCAGCCATCTTGTCGAGAACCGCTTTCACCTGAGCATCATCTGGCGTCTGAGGTCCTGATTCCGTTAGCATCTGATTTTGCGTTTTCGGGGGACTAGATGTGCGTCGTTCAACGCGCGCTTCTGAACCTCTTCCAGGCCTGCTGCTGTGAGCAATGGGATTAGGGCCAGGGACCATGATAAGAAAGTAGAAATCTCCAATGCTTTGGAGATCCTGGCACCCATCGTGGCTCCTCTCGAGTAGTTAGTGCTCGCCGCGTCGAACCTAACAGGTATTCAGCTCTTCCCTGAACTGTCATTTCTGACAGTAAACGCTCTATTCAAGGCGCAGGCCGGAGCCGTGAGGAAGCCGCGTCCTTTCGACGCGCGTGTTGATGAGTTTAGAGGGAACCCCCAGCCCACGCCGGAAGGTCGAATGCAAACGGCTCTTGCTTCCTAACGCCCGGGCGAGGGTTTTTACTATTGGTTCGTTTCGCTGCGCAGTTCAGGACCGAAAACGCTGCGAGAAGCGTTTCCGTTTGATTTGGCGCCTCAGTTTCTCATCTTCGACCGCGATGCCAAGTACGGGCTAGAGGTTCCAGTGGCCGTTCGATCCATGAAGATGAGCCCAGTACAAGCGTCCTTCGCAAGCCCTTGGCAGAATGGTGTAGCGGAGCGTTGGGTTGAAAGCTGCCGACGAGATCTGCTGGATCACGTCATTGCCCTGAATGAGCACCATCTGAAACGTTTGCTCTCTGAATACGTCCGCTACTACCACGAAGACCGGACGCATCTTGGGTTGAGGAAGGGAACCCCAGAATACAGAATTCGCTCCACAGCCTCGGCGCACGTCCTTTCTCAAGATCGAGTCAGCGGGCTACATCATCGTTACGATCGGGCTGCCTGATCCGGACCAACTTTTCGTTTATCCTTATCTATGTACGCCGCATGTGCCCGGGTCGTCGCCTAAAAAGAACCTTCGCGCTCCTCAATGCAATTCATGACCGAGTTCAGGTCCTCTTTTCAATCCGAGGCACAAGGCGAATCGCGCCATTTTCGACGCGGACGAGATTTTGGCGAGACACAATCCAGGACTGATTCCGGTTTTCTAAGTACGCAAACGAAAAGGAAAACATTCCGGAAGTGTCAACGCAATGCGTGTTTCTGAGGTCCTCTGCCGGCAGTCAAGGACCCGCAAGCTGTGAGTAATTCGCAGTGTCCGACGCCTGTCCCTACCGAAAATGCTATCCGGCGCGAATGCCTTTGAAATCAGCGACATTGAGAGGATGAACATAGGGGCGCGTCAGGACGTAACAATGTTACATGCCCTGTGGTTACCCGAAATAACAATTCGCCAGGGACAGGGTATTCCCGGCGTGAGTGTGTTTGTATCGGACAGAGAGTGTGAAAATTCAGTGACAGCATCAGCAGGTGATAGGGAACAGGAGATAGGTTACGCGGCAGCGAGGAAGGTTATTGAGGAAGGTTATAGGTGATAGATTGTAGGTGCTAGGGGAGAGGGGACAGCAGGCGGTGAGGTTCTATCGGCTTGGTATATCGACCATGACGA
>Ga0066660_10000658_pt1 | contig 12924 bp, 12 predicted proteins | sample GraSoiAngelo_109_FD_75177 | JGI IMG/M metagenome (GOLD analysis project Ga0066660, IMG submission 75177) | Grasslands soil microbial communities from the Angelo Coastal Reserve, California, USA - 14_0903_12_20cm | ecosystem: Environmental > Terrestrial > Soil > Grasslands | place: USA...
GGCCCAGCCGGGGGCCGGCGGTGAGATCCAGCTGACCGACGCCATCCGCTCGACCATCGCCACCGGCAGGGTGGTCGCGCTGGAGTTCGAAGGCGAGTACTACGACACCGGCGAGGTTCCCGGCTATCTCCGGGCGAACATCAGCCTGGCCTTGAAGCGGGACGATTTACGGGAGCAGCTGCTGCCCTTCCTCAAGGACCTGCTCGACGGTTGATGCCGGCCCGGCGCGGCTATAATTCGGATCTGGCTCTATGAGCTGTTCCACCTCCAACGTGCACCTATTGCTATGGCTATTTCTGGAAAGAGACGGTTTGACGACGACGACAAGGTCGTGCGCTACACAACCGCTGAGAACGATTTCGAGGTGGAGGTCACGCGCACCCTTCAGAAGTGGTGCGTCACCGTCTACCAGCTTCCCAACCGGGACATCCTGGCGCAGGACTTCTTCCCGGAGCGCTGGAAGGCCCTCGCCCGCGCGCAGGACTTCATCCGGCTCCTGAACCAGCGGAACAAGAAGGAGAACGCGGAGGCGGAGGTCGAGCTCTAGCTTCTAGCTAGAATCGGGCTTCGTGAACTTCGGGCAGCTGATTCGGCGTGAGTGGGGCGCGGTCTCCTTTGTGGTCACCGTCCTGGCCGGCCTGGTGATCGTGCCGCTTGCCTTCTTCTTCCTGAACAAGGGGCCGACACCGGTCAATTTGCCCGAGTCGTCTCCCAGCCCGACAGTTTCGGCCAGCGCCTCGCCGACCTCGTCACCCTCGCCGAGTCCGTCGGCGTCCGCGTCGCCGAGCCCGTCCCCCTCCCCGAGCCCCTAAGCCGTCAGAAGCTCCAGAGGACGTCTCGGCCGTTGGGCTGGACGATCTGCTCCAGCCGCAGCTGGAGGTCGGCGATCCGCTGCTGGGAGGCCTGGACCCGGATCTCGATCAGCTCCGCGAGCATCAGCCCCGCCACCGTGGCGCAGTCCTGGAGGAGGGGGAAGACAACCGGGCGGACGGTGTTCTGGATGTAGTCGCGGGAGGCTTCCGGCCCGTCCTCGAGCTTCTCCGACCGGACCAGGCTGCGGTCGCGGAACGCCATCACCACGACCTCGTCGCTGAGCATCACAGGGTCTGTCCAGGCGTAGGGGCCGTCCGCCCGCTGGCGCAGCATTCGCAGCCGGCCGAGGAGCGCTCGCATCGGCTGCGACGGCCCCTCGAAGAGGAGCGGGACGTCCGCGCTCGCCGCGTACCCGGGCTGGCTCGGGTAGCGCGCCGTGAAGCCAAGATCGCTCACCCCTGAGAAGGGCGCGGGCACCTTGATCGTGATCTCTTCCATGACGTCTATAAGATCGAGAACGCTTGGCGAGGCCAAAGCGGACGATAGCAGCAGGATATCAACAATGTCACTATAAGGAAAGGCGTTAGTGAACCTGACGGGAATCCGCGTTCTCGATCTCACCCGCCTGCTTCCCGGAGCGTTCTGCACCATGCTCCTCGCGGACCAGGGCGCCGACGTGATCAAGGTCGAGGAGCCGGGAACCGGTGACTACATGCGCTGGTACCCGCCCTTGATCGACGGCCAGGGGGCGGTCTTCAACTCCCTGAACCGGAACAAGCGGTCGCTGACCCTGAACCTGAAGGCGGAGGCGGGTCGGGACCTGTTCAAGGCGCTCGCAGCGACTGCGGCCGTGGTCGTCGAGGGCAACCGGCCCGGTGTCATGGACCGCCTCGGCCTGGGCTGGAGCGTCCTCCGGGAGGCCCACCCCGGCCTGGTCCTCTGTTCCATCACAGGCTACGGCCAGGACGGGCCCTTCGCCCAGCGGGCCGGCCACGACCTGAATTACATGGCGACGGCCGGGGCGCTGTCGCTGAACTCGTTACCGGGCGGCAGCCCGCACCCGCTGGCGGTGCAGGTCGCCGACATCGGCGCCGGCGGCGTGGGCGCCGCGGCCGCCATCCTGGCGGCGCTGGTCGGCGTCGGCCGCGGCGGGCCCGGGCAGCACCTCGACGTGTCGATGACCGACGGCGCGCTGAGCTGGCTCGCGATGCCGATCGCCGAAGCTTTCGCAGGCGGCGAGCCGCCCGCCGGCGGCAGGACCCGGCTGACGGGCCGCTACCCCTGCTACCGGGTCTACGAGTGCGCCGATGGACGCTTCCTGTCGGTGGGCGCGCTGGAACCGAAGTTCTGGACGGCGCTGGTCACGGCCCTCGACCGCCCGGACCTCCTCGACCGCCACTTCGACGAGAGCCCGCAGGCCCACGCCGAGCTGGAGAAGGTCTTCTCGACCCGCTCCCGAGATGACTGGGCCGAGCTTCTCGACGGGCTCGACGTCTGCGTGGAGCCGGTGTTGGAGGTGGGTGAGGTCGACGGCCACCCACAGGTGGCCGCGCGCCGGCTGCTGCGGCACGGTCCGTCCGGTGCCGAGGTCGGCCCCGCGGTGCCGCTCCCGGACGGCTGGCGCCGCCTGGAGGCGCCGCGCCTCGGCGAGCACACGGCGGAGGTCCTGGCCGAGGTGGGCGTCGACGCTTCCCGGCTGCCGGAGCTGGCCGCCTCCGGCGCCATCTAACCGGATGCGGTGATCTCTGCCCAGACCTTCTCGGTCTGAGCCCAGGTCTCCTCCCGCGAGCCGCTGTTGTCGATGACGTAAGTCGCCCGTCCGCGCTTGGCGTCGATCGGCAGCTGATTGGCGATCCGGGCCCGGGCGTCCGCCTCCGGCAGGCCGCGCGCCACCAACCGCTCCAGCTGCAGCTCGGCCGGGACGTAGACCAGGATGGTCGCCTTGAAGAGGCCGTCCAGGTTGTTCTCGAAGAGCAGCGGGATGTCCTGCACGACGACACCGACGCCCTTTTCCGCGGCCTCGGCCAGGCGCGCGGCCGACCACTCCCGGACCAGGGGATGGGTGATGGCATTGAGCCGCTCCAGCGCCTGGCGGTCATTGAAGACCAGCTCGGCAAGCCGGGCCCGGTCGAGCCGTCCCTCGCGCACCAGCTCGGGACCGAAGGCGTCGACCACGGCCTGGAAGCCCGGCGTCCCCGGCTCCAACACCGCGCGAGCGCCCTCGTCGGCGTCGATGACCTCGGCGCCCAGCTCCCGCAAGAAGGCGGTGACGGTGCTCTTGCCGGACCCGATCCCGCCCGTGAGGCCGATCAAATCCATACGATTCTTACGAGCTCCACTGAATGCAGGACGAGAAGTTTGATGCGATCGTCGTCGGCGCCGGGCCGGCCGGCGTCGCGGCGGCCATCACCATGGCCCGCGCCGGCCTCCAGGTCGTGATCCTGGAGAAGGGCGAGAAGCCCGGCTCCAAGAACGTGATGGGCGGGATCCTCTACCGACACAACCTCGAGGAGGTCGTCGGGGAAGCCTGGAAAGAAGCTCCCATCGAGCGGCCGATGATCGAGGAGCAGCGCTGGTTCATGACCGACCAGGCCGCCCTGCGCCTGCTCGGCCACAAGAATTTCCGCCATCGCGAGCACCCGAACTCCTGGTCCGGGCTCCGCGCCCGCTTCGACCCCTGGTTCGCGTCCAAAGCCGAGGAGGCGGGCGCCTTCGTCATCAACGAGACGGTGGTCGAGAACCTGGTCGTCAAGGACGGCAAGGTGGTCGGTGTCGCGACCGGCCGGGAAGGCGATCTCTTCGCCGACGTGGTCATCGTCTGCGAGGGGATCGGGCTCGGCAAGCGGCTGCTCGAGAAGGCCGGCCTCAAGAAGCCGATCCGGGCCAACCAGGCCGCGATCGCGGTCAAGGAGATCATGGCTCTCGACCCGGCCAAGATCGAGGAACGCTTCAACTGCGAGCCCGGAGAGGGCTGCGCGGTGGAGTGCTTCGGCGCGTCGACCATGGGTCGGGCCGGCTTCATGTTCATCTACACGAACCAGGACACGCTTTCGGTGGGTGGAGGCGTGCTGGTCAGCGACTACAACGGGGGCGTGGTCAGGGCCCGGGACGTCGGCCGTGTCGACCACGGCGTCTTCAGCCCCAACGAGCTGATGGAGCACTTCAAGACCCACCCGGCGATCAAGCCCCTGCTGGAGGGCGCGGAGACCGTCGAGTACGTCGCCAAGATGATCCCGGAGGCGGGGTACAAGTCGATGCCGAAGCTCTTCGGCGACGGCTACCTGGTCTGCGGCGACGCGGCCATGATGGCCAACCCGGTCCATCGTGAGGGCTCCAACCTGGCGATGGCGAGCGGGCGGATGGCAGGGGAGACGGTGATCCAGGCCAAGGAGCTGGGTGACTTCTCGGAGCGGACGCTGAGCCGCTACAAGGGGCGCGTCGACAACTCCTTCATCGGCAAGGACATGCGCAAGTACAACGACGCGGTGCCCCTGCTCGAACAGAACCCGGAGATGCTGGGCAAATACCCCGAGCTGCTCGACCGCGCGCTCGACGAGTTCTTCCGGGTCGACGGCGTTTCCAAATGGGAGAAGCAGAGCCGGATCCTGAAGATGTTCGCCAAAGAAGGTGGCGTGAAGATGGCCTGGAACACGGCCAAGGCCGCCTGGACGATGAAGTGACGCGCCGTTCTAGTGCGAGACGCTGACCTGGATAGCGTGGTAGCCGCTGGAGCCGTCCGGGTAGCTGGGCTGGGCTGAGCCCGCCTGCAGCGCGCCGGACCCGTCCCGCGCCCTGACGCGGAGGTTGTAGGCGCCGGCGGCGGAGGGTGTCCAGGTGGCCGTCCAGGTCACCCAGGTGAGTTCCGAGAGCGGCGGCTTGACGCTCGCCTGCAGCCAGCTGCCGCCCCCGTCGGTGCTGTACTCGACCGCGCTGATCCCCCGCTTGCCGGCGAAGGCGACGCCGCCCAGGCTGACCGGTCCCAGCTTCAGCAGCTCCCCGTCGGAGGGGAGGTCGAAGCGCGAGGTGGTCTTGATGGCCGCGTCCGGGTTCCAGCCCTGGTTCTCCCAGTACCCGTTCCGGGCCCCGGTCGTGACCTCGATCTCGTCGAGCCATTTGGGGCCCTTCATGCCGTAGTGGCCGGGCACCAGGATCCGCGCCGGGAAGCCGTGCTGGGTCGGGAGCGGGCCGCCGTCCAGGCTGTGCGCGACCAGGATCTCGGGGGACTGCAGGACGAGGCTCAGCGGCAGGCTCTCGGTGTACGCGTCCCGGGATCGGAAGGCCACCAGGCTCGCCCCCGCCTGGACTCCGACCAGCATCAGCAGCGACTGCAGCGAGGTGCCGCCGAACTGGCCGGTGCTGATCTGGTTGCCGCCGACGTTGTTGCTGATGCACTCGAGCGTCACGTACTCGACCGTCTGTGGAAGTGCGTGGAGCCCGGCCAGGTCGAACCTTTGGGGGCGATCGACCATCCCGTGCACGTTCAGCGACCAGCCCGCGGGATCGACGACGGGGTCGGAGAAGTTCTTGGAGACCACGTAGAAGCTGCCGACCGGCGTCAGCTCCGGCGAGAGGCCGCCCAGCCGCCGGTCGGGCGGGTTGAAGATCGCCTGGTACCAGCCCGGAAGCAGCTGGACGCCGAGGACCAGCAGCGATCCGCCGGCGATCGCCACCGGCATCCGGGTCAGGAGCAGGCGGCGGCCGGGCTCCGCACGTTCGGGCGGCGGCAGCAGCCAGCGATCGTGGGCGGCCTCCAGCACCAGCGCGTAGACGGCGAAGAGAACGGCCCAGAGGAGCGGCGTCGCCACGCCCTCGATCAGCCCGAGGAACCCTTCGCCGGTGATTGGAAGCAGGACCATGACCACGACCAGCCACCCGGCGCCGCCCAGCAGCAGCGCCAGGAAGGGGATCTTGAACCGTCGCCGGAGCGCTCCGTAGACGCCCCCCAACACCGCCAGGCCGGCCAGCTCGGCGACGATCAAGCCCGCTTCCTCGACCACCTTGCCGGCGTGCTGCAGGTGGTCGATCAAGAAGCCGAAGACCGCACCCGGCATCACGTTCAGCAGCGGCTGCTGCAGCAGCTGAGGCAGCGGCCGGAGGCCGGCGAGCGGCCCCAGCAGGTACATGGCGGCGACCAGCACCGTCCCGGCGACGGCTCCCGCGACCACACCTCGGCGCACCTCGGTTCCCAGCATCCTGCGGCCCGATCCTAGGCGCGGCGGGCGTCTCTGAACCGGGTCTGATCTGGCGCGGGTTCCTTAACAGGCCCGTAGCAGGAATGTTTCAGGTGCCTCCTAACCTTCTGCAGGCAATGGAACAGGTCGTTCTGCGAGTTCTCCGGGCCGAGGTCCGGCGCCGCAAGTGCCCGGGCTGTGGCAACTCGCTGCGGCGGGCCGACATCGAAGCCAGCTTCCGCAACGACAGCAGCATCCAGCTGCACTTCCGCTGCCGCTTCTGCTCCTTCGAAGGCGGCGGCGAGTTCGAGCTGACGCCCGAGATGTGTCGCGAGGCCGCCCAGATCGCCGGCGCCGACGGTGAGGAGTCGCTCCTCCCCGAGCCCGTCACGCTGCCGGAACTGGATCCCATCACCGCCGATGACCTGATCACCGTCCACGAGGCCCTGGCCGGCTGGAGCGGTGGGTTCAGCCAGCTCCTGGAGCGCTCTTCCGTCTAGGTCCGTTCCGCCGAGCCCCGGCGGAGTGCTTAAATCGCTTGGAGTGCCGATCCCGTTCCGCCCCGACGACGTCTTCAATTTCCGCTGGATCGACCACGTCCGGCTCAGCCCCGCCGCGGATCGGGTCGCCTATCTCGTCCGCCATGCCGACCGGGAGGCCGTCGACTACCGCAGCCAGGTTTTCATCCGCGGCATCGGCCTCGAGGACCCGGTCCTGCAGGCGACGGCCGGCACCCAGGACGGCTCGCCGGAATGGGCGCCCGACGGTCGCCGCCTCGCTTACGTCTCCAAAAGGGGCCCTTCGGCCAGGTCTTCGTCCTCGACCCGGAGGCTGGCGACACTCGCCAGCTGACCAGTTTCCAATTCGGCGCGGGGTCGCCGAAGTGGTCGCCGGACGGCAGGCGGATCGCCTTCCTGGGCACCGTTCTCGGCCACCCGGAGGGCGTGGTCCTGGATCCCCGGCCGCCGGAGGGCGGGCCGGACGCGAAGCCACGTGCGCCGATCGCCCGCGTCGCCCAGGGCCTCGATTACAAGTACGACGGGCGCGGCTACCTCGATGGTCGGCGCAACCACCTGTTCGTGGTGGCTGCGGAGGGCGGCGAGCCGGTGCAGCTGACGGCCGGCCGCTGGGACGTGACCGGCTTCGACTGGGCGCCGGACGGTTCGCGCTTCGTCGTCTCCGGCAACGCCGAGCCGGACGCGGACCTCATGGAGACCGGCTTTCTCTACGTCGTCCCGGCCGCCGGCGGCGAGCTTCGCAAGGTCGCGGGTGAGCTCGAGATCGGCGTGCCGCGCTGGTCGCCACAGGGCGACCGCATCCTCTTTGCAGGCACCGTGCCCGAAGGTGGCCGCTACACCCGGCTCTGGCTGGCCTTCCCCGATGGTGGCGAGCCGCGCTGCCTGACCGCCCAACACGACCTCTGCGCCGGCGACCACTGCATCACGGACATGCGCGGCGGGCATGGCTTCTCCCTCTCCTGGAACCTCGACGGCTCCCGGATCTTCTTCCCGGCGGCACTGCCGGGGAGGACCGAGATCTGGTCCTGCAACGCCGACGGCAACGACCTCCGACCGGTGGTCGCCGGGAACCGCCAGGTCTACGACTGGGACCTGGCCGGCTCGACGGTCGCCTTCCTGGCGGCCGACCCGACCTCGCCCGGCGACCTGCACGTCGCGGACGGCTCCGGCGAGCGCCGGCTGACGCGCCTCAACGCCTTCTTCGACGACCGCCAGCTGGCGCTGCCGGAGCGGATGGAGTTCACCTCCACCGACGGGCTCCAGGTCGAGGGCTGGTTGTTGAAGCCGCCCGGCTTCGACCCCGACCGGCGCTGGCCGCTGGTGATGGAGTTGCATGGTGGCCCGCACGGCGAGTACTCCTGGGCCTTCTTCCACGAGTTCCAGGTGCTGGCGGGGAGCGGCTTCCTGGTCTTCTACGTCAACCCGCGCGGCTCCTGCGGCTACGGCGAGGACTTCCAGCGCGCCTGCGTCCAGGACTGGGGCGGCAAGGACTACGGCGACCTCATGAGCGCGCTCGACCAGCTCATCGAGCGAACGGGGTTCGTCGACAGCGAGCAGCTGGGCGTGGGCGGCGGCTCCTTCGGCGGCTTCATGACCAACTGGGTGATCGGCCACACGAACCGCTTCCGGGCGGCCGTCTCGATGCGCTCGATCTCCGACTTCGTCAGCGACTACCGGGCCTGTGACATCGCGCTCTGGAACGACCGCGAGATGGGCCGGCTGGACTGGAACGACCCCCGGACGCTCTGGGAGCGCTCGCCGATCCGCTACGTCGAGAACATCCAGACCCCGCTCCTGCTGACGCATGGAGAGATGGACCTTCGCTGCCCGATCCACCAGGCCGAGGAGCTCTTCGGGGCGCTGCGGGTGCTGCGCCGCGAGGTGGAGCTGGTCCGCTTCCCCGAGGAGTCGCACGACCTCTCGCGCAGCGGCCGGCCCGACCGGCGGGTCGAGCGCCTGCGCCGCATCGCCGGCTGGTTCGAGAAGCACCTGGCCGGGGACGCCGGGCCGCAGCCTGGGGGCGAGCGCGAGGTGGCGGGCACCGCAGCCGAGCGGCCGCGAGCTAAAGACAGCTAATCCATCCGGTTTCCGCGCGGAAACCGCCGCGGAATGCAGAAATCAGATTCATTCCGCGCGGAAACGGGCGTTCCTAGCCCGGGGCCGGCACCCCGATCTGCTGCTTCAGCTCCTTCTTCAGGATCTTCCCGGTCGGCCCCTTCGGCAGCGTCTCCAGGAAGCGGATCGAGCGCGGGTACTTGTAGGCGGCCACCCGCTCCTTGGTATAGGCGATCAGCTCCTCCTCGGTGACCGACTGGCCTGCCTTGACGGCCACGACGGCCGCGACCTCCTCGCCCAGCCTCTCGTCGGGGACGCCGATGACGGCCGCCTCCTGGACCGCCGGGTGCGCGTAGAGGACCTCTTCGACCTCCCGAGGGTAGACGTTGAAGCCGCCGCGGATGATCAGCTCCTTCTTGCGGTCGACGATGAAGAAGAAGCCTTCCTCGTCCTCGTAGCCCATGTCGCCGGAGTGGAACCAGCCGCCCTTGAACGCCTCGGCCGTGGCCTCCGGCTTCTTGTAGTAGCCCTTCATGACGTTGTGGCCGCGGATCACGATCTCGCCGACGTGGTCCTTGCCGCGAGGCAGGGGCTGGTCGTTCTCGTCGAAGATCTTCATCTCGACGCCCCAGATGCGCTTCCCGATGGAGCCGAAGCGGCGCTCCTCGAGGCTCTGGTTGAAGGATGCCGTAGGCGACGTCTCGGAGAGGCCGTAGCCCTCCAGGATGGTCAGGCCGAACTTGCGCTCGAAGGTGGTCATCACCTCCGCCGGCATCGACGCTCCGCCGGAGACCGCGATCCGGAGGCTCGAGAGGTCGTAGTTCGCCACCTGCGGGTCGTGGAGGAGCGCGAAGAACATGGTCGGCACGCCGCTGAAGACAGTGACCTTGTCGCGCTGGATCGCCTCGCAGACCGCGGGCACCTCGAAGCGGGGGACGAGCGAGATGGTGCCGCCGTAGCGCATCGAGACGTTCATCACGCTCGACTGCCCGAAGGAGTGGAAGAGCGGCAGCACGGCCAACCCGACGTCGTCGTCACGGAAGCCGAAGAGCCCGCCCGCGATGGTCGAATTCATGTAGAGGTTGAAATGGGTCAGCTCCGCGCCCTTCGGCTTGCCGGTGGTGCCGGAGGTGTAGAGGATCACGGCGGTGTCGTCGGGGCTGGTCGGCTCCAGGTCGAAGCCGGCGTTGCCGGCCATCAGCTCCGTGAAGGGTCGCGCGCCCTCGGGCACCGACTCGGAGCCCGGCTTGTTGGCCACGTAGGTCATGAGGCCGGAGGGCGACCCCTTCATCGCCTCGCCGGCGAAGTCCTCCCAGGTGACCAGCACCTTCGCCTCCGAGTCGGACAGGTAGAAGTTGACCTCGGGCGCCTTGAGCAGCACGTTCATCGGGACCACCACGCCGCCCGCCTTGAGCACGGCGTAGTAGGTGATCGGGAACTGCGGCACGTTGGGCAGCATCACCCCCACCTTGTCGCCCGGCTTCAAGCCCTGCTTGCGGAGCGAGTCCGCGACCTGGTTGGAGAGCGCGTCGAGCTGCCCGTAGGTCAGCTTGAAGGGGCCGAGCACGACCGCCTCCTTGTCGGCGCGGGCGGCGGCGGACTCCCGAAGGATCGAGGCGAGGTTCAAGCTCATGGAAAGAAATGCTAGGAGGTGCGTCCGGCCACGATCGCTGAGTCTCCACAGCCTCTAAAGATGGTATTGCGCAGTGGGCCGAGGCTCCATATATTGTGCAGGTGACCTCGCACGACCGCCGGGTCGGTCTGCCTCCCAGGAACCGCTCCCTGGCCGCCCAGATCCGCCGCTGCTCCATCCGCTCGCGCCGGGCGGCAGGTGCTTTCGGCCAGGGTGGCGAGTCCGAGCCGGCCGCGCGCCGCGGCCGCCCCGTCCAGGCCCACCCCTAAGCCAGCCCCGGTCGGCGGGGGCTGGTACCTTGTGGTGGCACGGGAGGTGCAGCTTGGCAGCAAAGATCAAAGCGTTCAGTCCCGAGTTCGCGACCGCCTTCAAGGACGAGATCAACAAGTCCTCCGTCTACAAGCAGGCCGGCAAGGGTTGGAAGTGGACGGTCGGACTGGTCGTCGAGGCCGAGCCCGACAAGAACTTCCCAGAGTCGAAGGGGGTCTACATGGATCTCTTCGACGGTGAGGCGCGCGACATCCAGCTCACCAGCGCCGACGCCGCTGCCAAGGCCGACTTCGTCATCACCGCCCCCTACTCGCGCTGGAAGCAGGTGATGCAGAAGGAGCTCGACCCGACCAAGGGGATGATGCAGGGCAAGCTGAAGCTGAAGGGAGACCTGCCGACCATCGTCCGCTACACCCGGGCCTCGCAGGAGATGACCGAGTGCACGACCCGGATCCCGGTCGAATTCCCTGACGAAGCCTAAGCGGGCCAAGTCCGCGCCACCGCCCGAGCTGGTCGAGTACGCCGACGGGGACGACGCCAGCGCCTTCGCCATGATGCTCGGCGGCCTGATCCAGGCCAACGTCGCCGGCCGGCCCGAGAAGCGCCAGGACTTCGACACGCTCAAGGCGCGGGTCGGGATCCAGGTCCTCGACATCGACGAGGCCGTGACCCTCGACTTTCGCGGCGGCCTGCTCCGCGTCAGCAACGGCCTCAAGCGCGATCGCAGGCTCACCATCCGGACCGACGCAGACACCGTGATGATGCTCTCCAACCTGGCCATCGGCCCCTTCGGGATGCCCGTCTACTTCGATGGCGTCGGGCGCGGCATCGTCCGCAAGCTGGTGACCGGCGGGCTGAAGATCGACGGCATGCTGACCAACATCCCCACGCTCAACCAGGTGACGCGCGTCTTCAGCGTCCGCTGAACCGACCGAGAATGGGACGGCAGTGCTGAAAGGACTCCACCACGTCGGCATCGCCGTAGCCGACCTCGACGGCGCGCTCGCGCTCTACACCGGGACCCTGGGCGCCGGCCTGGTTCGGCGCGGCGCCCAGCCCGGGCTCGAGTTCGCGCTCCTCGACTCGGGCGGGGTCGAGCTGGAGCTTCTCTTCAGCGCCGACCGCGAGACCGCGATCGGGAAGTTCCTCGCCGAGCGCGGTCCTGGCCTGCACCACCTCGCCTACGCCGTCGACGACCTCCAGGACGAGATCGCCCGACTGGTGGGCGAGGGCCTGGAGCAGTCCGGCGAGGTGCGCGTCGGCGTGCACGGGACGCCGATCGTGTTCTTCCATCCCAAGACCGTCGGCGGCGTGCTGACCGAACTGGTCGAGTCCCATGGCTGAGCCCGAGCCGCAGCTGAACGATTCCGGAATCCCGCTCCAGCCGTACTACGGCGAGCCGGCGCCCGGCGAGTTCCCCTTCACCCGCGGCATCCGCAAGGACATGTACCGAGGGCGGCTCTGGACGATGCGTCAGTACGCCGGCTTCGGCAACGCCGCGGAGTCCAACGAGCGCTACCGCTACCTGCTCAAGCAGGGCCAGACCGGCCTCTCGGTCGCCTTCGACCTGCCCACCCAGATCGGCTACGACTCGGACTCGCCGATGGCTCGCGGCGAGGTGGGGAAGGTCGGCGTCGCCATCGACTCCCTCGCCGACATGGAGATCCTGCTCGACCAGATCCCGCTGGCCGAGGTCTCGACCTCGATGACCATCAACGCCACCGCGGCGGTGCTGCTTCTCCTCTACCAGCTGGTCGCCGAGAAGCAGGGGGTGCCCGCGGAAAAGATCACGGGCACGGTCCAGAACGACATCCTCAAGGAGTACGCCGCCCGCGGCACCTACATCTTTCCGCCCCAGCCGTCGATGCGGCTGACGACCGACCTCTTCGCCTACTGTCGCCAGAGCCTGCCCAACTGGAACACCATCTCGATCTCGGGTTACCACATTCGCGAGGCCGGCGCGACCGCCCCCGAGGAGGTCGCCTTCACGCTCTCCGACGCGGTCGCCTACGTGGAGGCGGCGCGAGCTGCGGGCCTCACGATCGATGAGTTCGCACCGCGAATCTCGTTCTTTTTCGCGTCGCATATGGACTTCTTCGAGGAGGTCGCCAAGTTTCGCGCCGCGCGACGCATGTGGGCGCGCCTGATGCGCGACCGGTTCGGTGCCAAGGACGAGCGATCGCTGGCGCTCCGATTTCACACCCAGACCGGCGGCGTCACGCTGACCGCGCAGCAGCCGCTGAACAACGTCGGCCGCATCGTCCTGGAGATGCTCGCCGCAACGCCCTCCCGCGACGCCCGGGCCCGGGCGATCCAGCTCCCCTGCTGGAACGAGGCGATCGGGCTGCCGAGGCCCTGGGACCAGCAGTGGTCGTTGCGGATGCAGCAGGTGCTCGCCCTCGAGACCGATCTCCTCGAGTACCCCGACCTCTTCGAGGGCAGCACGCTCGTCGAGGCGAAGACC
>Ga0066660_10000659_pt1 | contig 12920 bp, 9 predicted proteins | sample GraSoiAngelo_109_FD_75177 | JGI IMG/M metagenome (GOLD analysis project Ga0066660, IMG submission 75177) | Grasslands soil microbial communities from the Angelo Coastal Reserve, California, USA - 14_0903_12_20cm | ecosystem: Environmental > Terrestrial > Soil > Grasslands | place: USA...
AACGAGTTGTGCATCCGCGGCGCGATGGCGAGCGCTTTGGCGGCGATGGGGGGTGGGAGACGCCCAGCGGTTGCCAGTGACTCTACTGTGAATCCCGCCAACAATGTGGGCACGAGCCACGTGCCGTGCTGCTTCATCAGCGCGACGGCTTCGGGGTCAAGAATCGAGCCGTGCTCGATCGACGTCACGCCGGCTCGCACCGCCGCCTTGATCCCGGCGGTGCCGTGCGCGTGGGCGGCGATGCGGCGTTGGGCGAGGTGGGCGGCCTCCACCGCAGCCCGGAGCTCCTCCAGACCATACTGCTGCGCCCCGGCCGAATCCCCGAACGACACCACCCCGCCCGTGGCGCAGATCTTGATCACGTCGGCGCCGTATTTCACCGCATAGCGCACCGCATTGCGGACTTCCTCGACGCCGTCCGCCACGCCGACTTCCATTCCGCCTTCGTGGCCCAGCGCTTCCGGCTGCAGCCCGTTCGTCTCGTCGCAGTGCCCGCCGCGAATGCCGAAGGAAATCCCGGCGGCGACGATGCGCGGCCCCTGAATCCAGCCCGCATTGATCGCATTGCGCAGCGCGACGTCGCCAAAGCTCGCGCTGCCGACGACGCGTACGGTCGTGAAGCCCGACTCCAGTGTCTGCTGCGCGTGCGCCGCACCCAGGAGCGCGAGTTGGCTCGGCATCTCGGTGAGACGGCTGTGTTGCCAGTCGCCATCGCCGATCGTGTGACCTGCCAGATGCACGTGCGCATCGATGAACCCGGGGAGCACCGTCTCGCCCGACAGATCGATGACGGTCGCGCCCGCGGGCACCTGCACGTTCGTACCGACGGCGGTGATCCGATCGCCCTGCACAAGGATCACCGCGTTTTTCACGGGCGGCGCGCCTGTGCCGTCTATCAACGTGCCCGCTCGAATAGCCGTGACCGGCCCTTGCTGCAACGCCAGTAACATCAGCAACGCAATCACGAAAACTTCTCCTTGAGCTTGCCGAGAAAACCGCTGCCCAACGAGGGGGCGGAGCCCGTGAGCGCTTCAGCGAACTCGATCGCGGTCGTGAAGCGGTCGTCGGGATTCGTCTGCAGCGCCTTGGTGAGCGCCTTTTCGACCGCATCGGGGACGTCGGGGCGCAGCGTCCGGATCGCGATAGGTTGGCTGCGCAGTCGCGCGATCATCATTTCCTGCGCGTTGCGGCCTTGGAACGGGAGCTTGCCCGTGAACATCTCGAACGCCACGATGCCGAGGGCGTAGATGTCGCTGCGCGCGTCGAGCGGTTTGCCGCGGATCTGCTCGGGACTCATGAACTCGGGCGTGCCCAGAATGATTCCGGTCGCCGTGAGCTTGGCGATCGCCGGGTCGGCGCGCCGCTCCTTGGCCAAGCCAAAGTCCATCACGACCGCGCGCTCGACGCCGCCTGCGTCGTCCGGCACGAGCATGACGTTCTCGGGCTTCAGGTCGCGGTGAATGATCTGCAGCTCGTGGGCATGGTGCAGACCGGCGCACATCTGCTGCAGCAGCAGCACGCCCAGCGCCATATCCATCGGGCCGCCGCGCACTTCCCGATCGGACAGCAGCTCGCCCTTCAGAAAGGGCATCACCAGATAGATCAGTCCGTCTTCCGATTCGCCGAGCCGCAAGATGCGGCAGACGTTCGGATGATCGAGGCGCATCGCCAGCCCCGCTTCGCGCCGCAGGCGCTCGACGGAGCTCTTGTCCGACGCGAGGCGCGGCGACAGCACTTTGATGGCGACGGTGTCATCGGACGAGATTTCCTTGGCGAGATAGACGTACGACATCCCGCCTTCGCCCAGCTTTTTCATGACTTGATAACGGGCATCCAGGATCTGATTGGAGAGACTCGAGGCGCGGTCCAGGCCCGCCTTCCCCGGTGGCAGCGGCGTCCGGACGCCGGTGCCGCTTCCCGACGACGGAGCCGGAGCCGCCGGCTTCCTGGCCTGGATCTCCACCAGCATGCTGCCGTCCTTCGGACAGAAGCGGGCTCCCGTGTCGGTGTACACGGATCCGCATTTGGGACAGCGGCGCTCGCTCATTGCCGGACCAAGTTGCGCCCTTCGTTCTTGGCGCGATAGAGGGCCTGATCGGCGAGCGACACGAAGTTGTCCGCACTGTGAACGCGGTCGTCGGGGAACGATGCGAGTCCGATGCTGACCGTCATGTGGAGCGGATCCTCGCCGGGGTCGGCGAAGTCGCGCGCCATGACGCGGCGCCGCAGCCGCTCGGCGAAGATCGCCGCGCCGTGCGGCGCGGTCTCGGGCATCACGATGACGAACTCCTCGCCGCCATAGCGCGCCACGATGTCCACCGAGCGTGCCTCGCGCCGCAGCAGCTCACCGACCTGTCGCAGCACCGAATCGCCGGCAACGTGACCCCGTGTGTCGTTGATCGATTTGAAACGGTCGATGTCCGCGAGCAGAATCGTCAGCGCCAGGTTGTAGCGCCGCGCGCGATCGAGCTCCTGCGTCAGTGCCTCCGCCAGGAAGCGCCGGTTGGTGAGGCCGGTGAGCGCGTCGGTCGACGCCAGCTTTTCGAGCCGCTGCTTGTCCGAGACGGCGCTCTCGAAGTCGTAGGCTTTTTCGATCGCCGACACCGCGGTTTTAATGACCGTTTCCGCAAACTGCGCGTCTGCCCGGGTAAGGGGCGGGTCGTCTCCCGTGGTCCGCAGGAAGAAGACCCCGATCTGTTGGTCCTTCATCCAGAACGGCAGCGCCACGGCCGAGCGGGTGGGGACCTTGATCTCCTCCCGCTCCCACCGCCGTCGCTCTTCTTCATAGAGCGGGTCCGTTGCGACATCCTCCACCAGCACGAGGCGGCCCATCGAGACGGCTTTGCGGATCTCGGGATACTTGCTGAGCTCGATCTGCAGGTTGCGGAGCATCGGGTTCTCGTACGCCGCGACCACGACACCCTGATGATCGCCCGGCTTCGCGAGCACCATCGAGCACTTGGAGATGTTGAGCGCGCGGGCCACACGGCGGGCGAGGATGTGGTACATCTCGTCCGGCTTGAGGGAGTCGGTGACCTCGTGGAGGATGTCCACCATCGCGGCCCGGCTGCGCGCTTCCTCGCGCGCCTGCGCGAGCGCCCGGCCCACGCGAATGTGCGCTTCGACGCGCGCCAACAGCTCCCGCACGCGGAACGGCTTGGAGATGAAGTCGGCGGCGCCGAGGCCCAGCGCGCGTACCGTCGCTTCTTCGGGCGGCATGGACGACACCATGAGCACGGGCAGGTCGCGGTACCGCTCGTCCTGTTTGAGGCGCTCGAGCAGCTGCAGCCCGTCCACCTTGGGCATCATGATGTCGAGCAACAGGATCGCCGGCTTGATCTCTTCGAGCTTGGCGAACAGGCCGTCGCCTCCGGGGCAGACTGCTACCTCGTATCCGTTTTCCTTCAGGATCCAGGTCAGCGTCTGCACCAACGAGGCGTCGTCGTCGGCGACCAGGACTCGCGTTGCGGGACCAGCCATCAATCCGTTGCCTCGAGAAGCGAGCGATCCACGTTGCCGCCGCTGACCACGAGCACCGTGGTTCGCGCGCGGGGCACCAGACCGGCGAGCAAAGCCGCCGTCGTGGCTGCGCCCGACGGCTCGACGGCGAGCCGGCAGGTGCGCCATAGAAACTGCACGGCGGCGCGGATACTGTCATCCTCGACCAATACGACGCCCCGCAGGCGGTCTTTCTCGCGCGCCAGCTCGGCAAAGGGGACCTCGCCGACATTGAGCGTGATCAGGCCGTCGGCGATGCTGCCGGTCCGCTCCAGGCGGACCACTTTCCCGGCCGCGAGCGAGCGGTGCAGCTTGGGCGCGCCGGCCGGCTCTACGCCCCAGACGACCGCCCGACTGCCCGCAGCGGCGAGCCCGGTCACCACGCCGGAAATCAGGCCGCCGCCCCCCACGGGTACGACGACGGTCTCGACCTCGGGCAGCTGTTCGACGATTTCGAGCGCGACGGTCGCCTGGCCCGCCACGATGTCGGGATGATCGAACGGCGGCACGATCGCGAGCTGCTCCTTGCGGGCGATCTCCTCCGCCTTGATGCGCCGATCTTCGGACGTGCGGCCGGCGAAGACGACCTCGCCGCCCCACTGCTTGACGCCTGCGACTTTTACAGCGGGCGTCGTTTCGGGCATGACGATCACCGCGCGCACGCCGAATTGCTTGGCGGCGTACGCGACAGCCTGGCCGTGATTACCCGACGAAAACGTGATGACCCCGCGCTGCCGCGCGCGGTCAGGAAGTTTGCGGATGGCGTTGTAGGCGCCGCGGATCTTGAACGCGCCGATCGGCTGCTCGTTCTCGAGCTTGAGATGCGCGCCCAATTCCTCGACGTAGAGGAGCTGCGTGCGGCGCGCGATTCCCCGCAGGCCGTCTGCGGCTTCCGTGATGTCCCGGGAAGTAACCACGCTATTTCTTGGGCTTGGGGCCTGGGGCCTTGGGCTTGGCCTTGGACTTGGGCGCCGGAGGAGACGTATCGTCGTCGTCTTCCTCGACGTCCGCCTCTTCGTCTTCCTTCACGACGCGCGCCACATCCACGACGAGGTCGCCGGGCGTCAGGTTCATCACCTTCACGCCCTGCGTATTACGTCCGGAAATTCGGATGCCCTCGACCGGCACGCGGATCATGATCCCCTTCTTGGTGATCATCATCAGCTCGTCGTCCGGCAGGACCTCTTTCAGCGCGATGATATCGCCGGTCTTCTCGCTGCGCTTCAGGGTGATGATGCCGCGGCCGCCGCGATGCTGGACCCGGTATTCGTCGAGCTCGGAGCGCTTCCCCATCCCTTTTTCGGTGACCGTGAGCAGCGTGGACTTGCGCCGGACCACGACCATGTCGATGACGTGGTCTTTCTTGTCGAGCTCAATGCCCTTCACGCCGGTGGCGGTGCGCCCCATGTCACGCACGTCTTTTTCGTGGAAGCGAATGCTCATGCCATGGGCGGTGGCGAGGACGATGTCGTTCTTGCCGTCCGTCACCTGGACGTCGATCAGCTCGTCACCCTTCTCGATGTTGATGGCGCGAATGCCGACCGAGCGCGGATTGCCGAACTCCGATAGCACCGTCTTCTTGACGAGGCCGTCCTTCGTGGCGAAGAGCAGGAACTGATCTTGGGAAAACTCGCGGACCGGCACGAGCGCCGCGACCTTCTCGTCGGGCTTCATGGCGACGCAGGAAAGGATCGGCTTGCCGCGGGCAGACCGCGCTGCCTGCGGGATCTCGTGCACCTTGAGCCAGTAGCACTGGCCCTGCTCGGTGAAGAACATGACGTAGTCATGGGTCGACGCAATGAAGAGGTGCTCGACCCAGTCGTCTTCCTTCTGATGCGCGGCGATCACGCCCTTACCGCCGCGCCGCTGCCGCCGGTAGGCGGAGACCGGAAGCCGCTTGATGTAACCGGCGTGGGACACGGTGATGACCATGTCCTCTTCGGCGATCAGATCTTCGATCGAGAACTCGCCCTGGTCGGCGACGATCTCGGTGCGCCGCTCGTCGCCGAACCCCTGCGCCAGCTCGGTGAGCTCCTCTTTCAGGATCTTCATGCGCCGCGGCTTGGAGGCCAGGATCTCCTTGCACTCCTTGATGAACTTGCGGACGTCCTTGAGCTCCTCGTCGAGCTTCGTGATTTCGAGGGCGGTGAGCCGCGCCAGCCGCATGTTGAGGATTTCGGTCGATTGCGTCTCCGAGAGCTTGAACCGCTTGCGTAACGCGGCATCGGCGGCTGGCGTGTCCTTCGATTTCTTGATGATCTTGATGACTTCGTCGATGTTGTCGACGGCGATCTTCAAGCCTTCGAGGATGTGCTCGCGGTCCTGCGCGCGCTGCAGCTCGAACTGGGTGCGGAGTGTGATCACCGTGTGGCGGTGCTCGATGAAATGCTGCAGCAGCTCGAGCAGGGTCAGCTCCTTCGGCGTGCCGTCCACCAGCGCCAGCATGATGGCGCCGAAGGTTTGCTGCATCTGCGTGTGCTTGTAGAGCTGATTGAGCACGACCATCGGGATCACGTCGCGCTTCAGCTCGATGACGAGCCGGATCCCTTCCTTGTCCGATTCGTTGCGGACGTCACTGATGCCCTCGAGCTTCTTGGCGAGCGCGAGATCGCGGATCTGCTCGTGCACGCGCTCGGGACTGACCTGATAGGGGAACTCCGTCACCACGATCTGCTGCTTGCCGGTCGACTCCTTCTCCTCCGCGATCGCGCGCGCGCGAATCACGATGCGCCCTCGGCCCTTCTCGTAGCACTCCTTGATGCCGTCGCGTCCGTAGATGATGGCGCCCGTCGGGAAATCGGGGCCCTTGACGAACTTCCGGATGTCCTTGAGCGTGGCGTTGGGATGATCCACCAGGTGCACCACCGCCTGGACAACCTCGCTCAGGTTGTGGGGCGGAATGTTGGTGGTCATGCCCACCGCGATGCCTGCCGAGCCGTTGACGAGCAGGTTGGGCAGACGGCCCGGCAGCACCGTCGGCTCCTTCAGCCGGTCGTCGAAATTGGGCACGAAGGCGACGGTGTTCTTGTCGATGTCTTCCAGCATCGTCATGGCGACGCGCGTGAGGCGCGCTTCGGTATAGCGGTACGCGGCGGCGGAGTCGCCGTCGACCGACCCGAAATTCCCCTGCCCATCCACCAGCGGGTAGCGCAGGGAGAAGTCCTGGACCATGCGCACCAGGGTGTCGTACAGGGCCACGTCGCCATGGGGGTGATACTTGCCCAGCACATCGCCCACCACCGTCGCGCTCTTCTTGTAAGGCCGGCCGGGAACGAGCCCCAGCTCGTTCATCGCGTACAGGATCCGCCGGTGGACGGGCTTCAGACCGTCGCGCACATCGGGCAACGCGCGCGACACGATGACGCTCATCGAATAGTCGAGGAACGATTCCTTTAATTCGTCTTCAATGAGGCGCGGAAGGATGCGTTCGCGGACGTTAGGACCGGTCATTTAGATCGTATGTTAGGGAGGTGTAAGACCATAAAATCTAATTACTTAGGTCGGCTAAGGCAACGGCGAGGACGTGCAAAAACTGGACGCCTAGACGCCTAGCGGGCAACAGGTTGTGGGGTTCAGGAAGACAATTCCACAACAACTTTTCCCAGCTGTTCCCCCTTCGCGAGTCGGTCGAACGCATCGCGCGCTTCCGGCAAGGGATAGACCCGATCCACAACCGGCCGGAGTTGTCCCTGACTGAGGCGCCTGACGACCTCCGCGTATTCGGCAGCGTTCCCCATCGTGGACCCAAGAATACTCCAGTGATGCCAGAACAGCCGTCGAATATCGAGTCCGACCTGCGGTCCCGATGTCGCGCCGCACGTGACGAGCCGGCCGCCACGGCACAAGCTGCGCAGCGACTCATCCCAGGTGGCGGCGCCGACATTCTCGACGACGACATCGACGCCGCGTTTGTTGGTGAGTGCGCGGATCTCCTGTGAAACGTTCTGCGTCCGGTGATTGAGCGTCACGTCGGCGCCGAGCTTTTTCGCCGCTTCCAGTTTCGCGTCGTCCGAGGACGTGACGATCGCACGCGCGCCGAGCAGCTTGGCGATGCGCAGCGCGGTCAGCGACACTCCACCGCCCACTCCCCACACCAGGACCGTTTCACCGGCCCTCACGCGCGCCCGCGTGACCAACATCCGCCATGCGGTGAGGGTCACCAGCGAAAACGCCGCGGCTTCGGCCCAGCGCAATTCGGGTTGAAGCTTCGGAATGTGCACCACGTTGTGCGCGGGCACCGTGACCAGCTCAGCGAGCGTGCCGGGAAGGTGCTCGCCCAACAACCGGTAATTGATGCACAGCGAATGCTCGCCGGCGCGGCAGAACTCACACGTGTAGTCCGAGATGCCCGGATTGAACATCACCCGGTCTCCGGGCCGCACATTGGTGACGCCCGGTCCTGTCGATTCGACGACGCCGGCGCCGTCCGCGCCAACGATGTGGGGCAGCTGTTTGGCTCCGCCGGGTAACCCGTCCACCACGAACAGGTCGAGATGATTCAACGCCGCCGCGCGGATAGCGACGCGCACTTCGCCCGCCTGGGGAGCGGGTGCGTCAGGAACGTCGCTGATTTGGATGTTCTCGAGACCGCCCGTGCCGGTCAGAACCACTGCCCGCATATCGCTCCCGAGCCCCGAGCCCCGAGCCCCCAGCTACGGCCGGAACGTCGGCGTAATCATCTGCTCCGTGCCCGTGGCGGGCACGGGAATCGGAGTCGCGGAGCTGACCGGCTGGATGTACACGCGGTACATCGGATTGCGGCGGTTCTGCGGCTCGGCATTGACGACGAGCGCCACCAGATCACCCGCGGGCGACACGGCGAACGAAGCGATCGCGAGATCGGTCCCCGTGAGCGCGGTCGTGGCACCGGTCGCGAGATCGGCGCGCATTACCTGTTGCACGGTGCGATTGTTTTCCCGCCGCTCGACCAGGTAGGCCAGCATGCCGTCGCGGAGGAACCGGGGCTCGGACTCGCGCTGCTGCGGCGAGCGCGTGAACTGCCGCTGATTCGAGCCGTCGCGCGCCATCAGCCAAATGTCGCTGTCTTTGTTGCGGGCCGAGACGTACGCGATCGTCTGGCCGTCGGGCGACACGGTGGGCGAGGAATTGACCGAGTCGCGCGTCAGCTGAGTGAGCGCCGTGCCATCGACATTCACGACCCAGATCTGCTGCTTTCCGGCGGTGCGCGCTGAATGGAAAACCAACGCCTGCCCATCGGGTGTGAACGAGGGCCGTCCATCGGGCTGCGGGTCGTTCGTGATGCGTGTCGACCCGGTGCCGTCCGCATTCATGACATAGATCTCGGCGTTGCCGTCGCGCTGCGAGACGAACGCGATACGCGAGCCATCGGGCGAAAAGGCCGGATCGCTCGCCGAGGTCGTGTCCGGCGTCAGCTTGCTGAGCTGCGCGAGATTGGACCGCTCGACGCCATAGAGCTGGAACTTCGGCGGGTTCGAAGACGGCGCACCACGCGAGCTTGCGACAATGATTTCGCCGACGACGTACACGTCCGCCGCCGCTGTCTTGCCGCCGGGCGCGGTGGCGGTGACCTTCGCATGCCCATATCCGGCGCCGGCAACGGTGCCGTCCTCACCCACGGTCGCGATCTGCGGATTATCGCTGCTCCAGGTGATGTTGGAGGCAGGCCCGAGCACGTTCCCCTGGTCATCGGCGTAGTTCGCGCGCAGCGTGTGCCGTTGATTCAGCCCGATCCCAACGCGGGGCTCGGTGAACCGCACCGAGCCCGCGATCACGCTGACATTCCAGGTGACTTCGAGACCGGGACCCGGGCCGCGCACCGTGAGCTGTGTCTTGCCAACCGCCCGGCCCGTGAGAGTTCCGGTTTGCGCGTCGAAGGTCGCGATGGAAGGATCTGCGACGCTCCAGCGCAACGGAGCTTCGGGGACCAGAATGTTTTCCGCCGTGAGCGGTTGTGCGTCGAATTTCGCGGTTCCAGTGAGGGCGACCTGGATCTCGGGCGCCCGTGGCGGTCGCACCGAGAGTTTCGCGACAGCCTTATGGACCGACACCTCGATATTCTTGCTCTGCAGCAGACCTGAGACGGTCAAAATGGCCTTGCCCGGCCCGGCGGCAGCGACGACGCCGCCGAGGCTGATGCGCGCCACGCTCTGATCACTCGACGCCCACTGCAGCACGAGCGGATTGACCGTCCGGTTGTTCTGCGTGGCGACGATGACGTGCAGCGTATCGAGCTCGCCGGGCGAGAGCATCAGCGGCGAGCCCTCCTTCACCGTGAACTCCGCCTGCTGAACGACCACCGGCGCGGTTGCGGTGAGCCCGGCACTGCCCGAGGCGGTCGCCTGGATCGTGCCCTGACCGGGCGAGAGCGCTACCACGTTCCCGCTTTGATCGACGCTCGCCACGTCCGGGCGCAGCGATGTCCAGGCGACCATGACGGGCGCTGCCGGAGACCCGTCCTCCTTCAACGCCCGCGGGGAAATACGGGTATTCTCGGACGGCAGCAGGTAGACCACCCCGGGCTCGAGCCGCAATGCCGCAGCCGGTCCGCTGCCCGCCGGTTGTCCGGCAAACGGGTCGGGGCCAGGCGGGGGTGGTGGGGGGGCAGCCGGCGGCGGGCCCCCAGGCGGAACCGGTGGCGGCGCCGCCGGTCCAGTTCCTCCCGTGACCTGAATCGCGGCCTGGCCGCGCCGCGCGCCCACCCGGGCTTCGACAATGGCGACGCCGTTGGCGACGCCAGTGACCGTGCCGTTGTTATCGACCTTTGCGACATTGACGTTGTTGGACGACCAGATGATGCGGATGGTGGGGATCACATTGCCGATACGATCGAAGGCCGTCGCGAGTAAACCACTGCGTTCCCCGACGCGAATGGTCACCGTGGGAGGGGCCACCTGGACTTCGGCGACGTTCTGCGCCGCCGCTGCGCCCGGGGCACAGCAGGCGAGCGCGAGGATGAATCGGCGTCTAATCATGGTTGGCGAATGTGTGTCAGGCTAAATGCCGTTGTCAAGCCAACTTGTCACAACGGACTGCAACGGCGGAGACCCAAAACGAGATACTTCGTGTCACTTGCGAGGTCCGAATCCCGCGGTAAGCTATAGGCCACCCACGACGCCCCCGCACCTATCAGCATAGGAGAAGATCCGATGCTTGAGCAGATGGATGTAACGGAGAGTAGTTGGCCTGGACCGGGGTTCATGGAGCCGATGTTCCCGCCCACGCCCACGCCCGCGCCGATGCCGTCGATGCCGATGGAGGAATCGCGCCCATCTTCCAAGCCGAAGGCCAAGAAGAAAAAGAAAGCCGCCAAGAAGAAGGCGCGGCCGAAGGCACGGAAGAAGCCGGCGAAAAAGAAAAAGCCAACCAAGAAGAAACGCCGCCGCTAGCACAGCTCGCAATGACACCCGCGGGAGCGTCTCGACGAGACGCTCCCGCGGGCCACGTTAGGGAGACGATAATGCGTGGTGCGTGGTACGTGGTCCCGGTTTCGCTCGTAATCGCCTGCTCGGCGCCCAAAATTCCGCTCGGCAATCCTCCCCAGGAAATCGGCGCGATGCTGCAGCGCTCCGCGTCCGATTGGAATCGCGGCGATCTCGCGGGCTTCATGAGCGACTACGCGCGCGACTCGCTGACGAGTTACATGGCGGGCGGTCACGTCATGTATGGATGGCAGGCGATGTACGACCGCTATCAGGCGAACTACTTCGCCCCGGGAAAGTCGCGCGATTCGCTCTCCTTTGACGAGCTGCGCGTGCGCGTCTTGACGCCCGATTTCGCGTACGCGACTGCGCGATTCAAACTCTCGAAGCGCGACGCCGTCGTAGCGAGTGGCCCGTTCACGCTGGTGCTACAGCGCCAGGGCGATCGCTGGCGGATCCTGCACGACCATACATCGGCGGATCCGAAGTGAGAGCAGCCTTGCTGCTTTTGCTGCTGCTGATCATCGGCTGCAGCAAGCTTCTCCCACCGAAGGACCGAGTCATCGCGCTCGAGGGCGCGACGCTCATCGACGGCGCGGGCGGCGCGCCGAAGCCCGATATGGTCGTCATCATCCGCAACGGGCATGTCGAAGCGATCGCCCACGTCAACGAAATCCCGATTCCCAACAGCGCCGAGCGCATCAATCTGGTCGGCAAGACCGTCATCCCGGGTCTGATCGACGCGCACGCACACGTGGAACGGTGGGCGGTGGGACGCTACGTCGCGTGGGGCGTTACGACGGTGCGCGATCTGCACGGTGGCACCGACACGGTGCTCTCGCTCAAGAACGACCTGAATCTCGGATCGATCCTGGGCCCGCGCATGTTCAGCGCGGGTGCCATGATCGACGGCACGCCGCCGACCTATCCCAACGCGACCGGCGTCGCGACGCCCGATCAGGCGCGTCGCGCGGTCGATCAACATGCCGTCGCCGGCGTGGATTATCTCAAGGTCTACACGAAGATCACGCCGAACCTGCTGCGGCCGTTGATCGACGAGGCGGAGAAGCTGCGCCTGCCTGTGGCAGCGCATCTCGGCAAGACCGACGCACTGACGGCGGCGCGCGCCGGCGTCGTCTCGATCGAACACATGTCCGGCGTCGTGCAGGCCGCCACCGGGGATCCCACCTACGCGAACGCGCACAACAGCTTCCTGATCGGATGGACGACTGAAGAAAAGGGATGGGCGAGCCTCGACTCAAGCACCATTGCACACACGGCGCGCGCGCTCGCGCAGACCAAGGTCGCGATCGTGCCCACGCTGGTCGTGCACGACATGCTCGCCCGGCTCGATAACCCGATTCTGCTCGCGCGCCCTGGTATGGAAGACGTGCCCGAAAACGCCCAGAGCGTGCGCAGCGTGGCCGGCCTGCTGCGCCGCACGGGATGGCGCTCGGCGGATTTCGACGCGTTCCGGCGCTCGCGCCGGCGGCAGGATCAGTTCGTGCGCGAGTACAAGCGCGCCAGCGGTGCGATTGCCGCCGGCTCGGACGCCGCAAACCAGCTGCTCATTCCCGGGTACTCGCTGCACGAGGAGATGTCGCTGCTGGTCGCGGCCGGGCTGACACCGCTCGAAGCGATCACGGCCGCCACGCGTCGCGGCGCGCAACTCTTGCGCGCTGATTCGCTCGGCCTGCTTGCGCCCGGTAAAGTCGCCGATCTCGTCGTGCTCAACGGCAACCCTGCCGGTAACATCGGGGCCACGCGCAACATCGCGATGGTCATGATCCGCGGCCGGATGATCCGGCCGGACTCCCTCAGAGCGACATGGAAATGAAACCAAACATTCGCGGGCTCTTCCTCTTATTTGTCGGTGCCTGTGCCATGGGGACGCCCGCACAATCCGACGGACCCTATGACGTGATCCTCAAGGGCGGCTGGATCGTGGATGGGAGCGGCAACCCGCGCTACCGCGGCGATGTCGGCATTCGCGGGGACCGGATCATGGCGGTCGGCTTCCTG